>PJEL010002191.1_pt1 | contig 18365 bp, 16 predicted proteins | sample 1853271 | NCBI WGS metagenome assembly PJEL01 (sample SAMN08108733, study PRJNA415343) | Invertebrate metagenome, whole genome shotgun sequencing project. | host: Globobulimina | place: Sweden: Gullmar Fjord | collected 2015-08
GCCCGATGGCACCGGCTCCACGCAGCCCACGTTGGCGTAGTCCCGCGCGTCCGGCAGCGAAATGCCCCTCGCCACCAGGTTCGCCACGGTCGGCTCGTCGTTGTAGAGCGCCGGAGAAGCGGCTCCCGAGGCCAGGACTTCGGAGATCAGCTCGCGCAGTTCAGGTGGGCTCCCGGCGTGCAGGCGCGCGTGGTAGTTCGGCTGTCGGGTCCGCAGATCGCGCATCAGCTCCAGCCAGAGCAGGGTCAGCTCGTTGGTGGCGTCCTCGCCCTGCCGATCCGTGCCGCCGACGACCACGACCTGCCCGTTGAACATGCCTCCGTGGAACCGGGTGAGGCGCTCGGAGAAGGCCGGCACGATCTCGCAGAGCTTGATCGCGAAGCAGCCCAGGAGCTCCGTCATTTGTTCAGGAACAAGGCCATCTTCTCGGCTGGCTTCGTAGTGGGGCCAGAGCACCTGGTCGAGGCGCCCCGGGCTCACGGAGTTGTCCAGGGACTCCATATTGATGGCGATCTGCACAAAGAGCATGGACTGGAGCCCCTCCTGCAGCGTGCGGGCGGGATGTCGCGGCACTCGTGTGCAGACGGCAGCTATGGCCTCGAGCTCGGCCCGACGCTCGGGGTCTGTCTCGGAAGACGCCAGGTTTGAGGCCAGCTTCGCGTATCGACCCGCGAAGGCCTCCAGGCTGATGCGCACGATCTCGGCGGCGTCCAGAAACGCCGTCTGGCGCTCGTTGGCACCCTTGCGGCGGGCGGCGATTCGGGCGCGGTAGCCGATGGTCCCCTCGGCGAGCAGCGTCCCATAATCGGGCACGAAGTGGGAGATCCCTCCGGTCTCGTTGATCAGATAGCGCTTGGGACTGAGCTGGTCGGCGAGAAACCGGGCCGCAGCGAGACGCGGACGGATCTGGAGCGGTAGGAAGCGCGTCAGCCAGTAGGGGAGCACGTCGGTGAGGAGGCGGCGTCTGTCCTTTGAGTCGACGACAAACGGGTTTACGGGCCGCTTGTCGAAGCGAAATACATCCTCGAGCACGGGGACTCCGTGGAGCTCGGGGAAGATCTGCCCGCCGACGCGGTAGCTGGTGAAGTTGCCGACCAGGAGCTCGTCGTCGTGGATGCGGATGGTCTTGTTCCTGAGGATCCGGTCCAGGGCGCGGGCCCGCTGTACGACCACATCCGCGTCTCGATCACGGCATCGGTGGGCCTCGGTGACGAGGATGGCTCGCTCCGCGCACAGCCCAGGTTTGCTGTGAAGGACCTCCCGATGAAGTCGCTGCGTTCTCGTTCCTGTGACCATGGCGGCGATCCCCCTGCTTCCAATACCACTTTAAGGCGGGTCGCGTCAGGGGGTATTGCTGCGCCATTTGCCTGGAAGATGGCGTATGAACGGGTTAAGAAGGGGGTATTGGAGCGCCCATGAAGATGACCATCGGACTAGCTCTTTTCACACTCGCCGTGGGATGCGGCCCCGCCGACCCGGATCGACCCGACATTCCCTTTGTTCCGGTCCATGTAGACACCGCGACAGACACGACGCCGACCGACACCGGCACCGTGAGCACTGGAGACCCGTTCGCCGCGTTGTTGTGGTACGAACACAGCCTTGACGATGGATGGATCGGGGCTGGTCAACCCAGCATGGACCGTCTGGATCAAGCGTTCGATGTGGGCATGCAGGTCATCACTCTCAGGACCCTCGACGAGGAGCCCTTTGACGAGGTGGCCGCCGCTGCTGCAATGGGCACGACGATCATTCGTTTTCCCGCTCTGGTCGATATTGTCAGCGATCCGGTCCACCGAGAAGCTCTGTACGACATCTACGACGAGCAGCGCGATCTGGGTGGCGAGGTCTATCTGCACTGCGGAACCGGAAACCGCGTCGGTGTGACCTGGGCGCTCTACAACGCCGAGCGACTGGGGATGGGTGCCGACGAAGCCCTGGCCCTCGGGCTCGAGGTCGGCATCAACTGCACTCCCTCCGAGAACTTGTTGCGCGAAATCCTGGGACTGGAGCTTCTTCCCTGGGAGTACGACGACGAATGGGAAATGTGATGATGCTGTTTGCTGCCGGTCGGCAGCCAACAAACTAGAGGTCGACGATTGTTGGGATAGGTGGCCCACGACCACGGATCTGGCCGGGGCTCTGGGTTTGGTGGGCTGCGACGGCGGCTGGGGCGGGTCGGCAGGTGGGGCGCGTTGGGATTAGTGGCGTGGAAAAGCTCTTTTGGACGGCCTGCGGCCGGCGAGGGGCGGACCCCCTCTGCACACCCGGCAGCATGAAGGTCCGCAGGGTTTGGTAGGTGGCGACGGCTGTTGGCGGGCGGACCTCTTGCTGGAAAGGGCTGCGCGCCCCTTCACCCCCGGCAGAGGGATGCCCTCTGCCCTCCCCGGATTGCACGGACCGCTGACTGAGTGCTCCGGTCAGTTCTCGCTGGTGCCGAGGAAGCCTTGGAAATGGCACTCGCGGCAGTCGAGATCCAGGGGCTCGCGTAGCTTCACCTTCTGGTCTTCGTGACAGCCGAGGCAGTTCTCCGCGGTGGACTCGAAACGGTGGGCGCGATTGTTCGCCGCACCGTGGCAGTCCATGCAGTTGATCGGCTCTCCGGATTCGTGATTGTCGTGGTCGTCGTCGTCGTTCAGGTTTCCGCCGCGATAGGACCCCGGATTGCGGGCCTCGGCGTCGAGGTGCACGCGGTGCAGAGGGCTCGCGTCGATCTTGACCACGAGCTCGCGCAGCTCGTCGCTCATGGGTCCGGTCAGCTCCTCCAGCTCGGCTTCTCTGGAGTGGCACTGCTCGCAGACGACGGTCTCGACGTCGGGCGGGTGGATGTCATCCTCGCCTTGGGGACGGTCGAAGGCGGCCATCCACAGGTTCTTCGGGTAGTGGCGGATCGGCACCCGGTGACAGTCGTGACAGGTGGTCAGGTTGCGATGGATCGAGGCTTCCCAGGCTTCGTTCGCGTAGTCGTGTACGTGGCAGTCATCGCAAAAACGTGCGTCTGCCCAAGTGTATTGGTAGACGCCTTGGCCAACTGGTGCGCCGAAGACGGTGCCCGTCAAGAGCGCCGCTGCGACGACGGGGATCCGGTAGACGGCCTCCCCCCACCAGCTGAACTCGGTTCGGAGCCAGGCAAACATAGCTACAACCCCCCGTGGTGGAATGCCGCCCACAGGAACTGGGTCTGGGAGAGCACGATGGCGGAGAGCACAAATCCAGCGACGAAGGCAGCGGCGGTGTAGAAGGCTAGTTTCATGGTTCACCTTCGGTCTTGGGGCGGCGCTCTGGCTGGTGGAAGAACCGGTACAGGATGAGCGACTCGCGGCCGTGGCAGGCCGAGCAGGCCACTTCCCAATCAGACCTTCGCAAGGCGGGTTTTGCGTCGGGACCCGGTCCGTGCACGAAGTGGCAGGAGGTGCATGTGAGCTCGCCGTTCTCTCCTGGCGGCGCCAGCTCGCCCTCGGGGGTGTACAGGGGCAGGCCTCCCAGGGGCTCCCAGCGCTTTCCGTCAGGCAGGAACACGGGCGCTGGGTGCTCGTAGTCTTCGACCCGCTCCGTTGCGTCAGAGTCGGCGAAGGGACTGTGGCAGGCCATGCACCGGAGCGAGACGGGGTTTGCCGCCGGTACGGTGCCGGTCAGCCGCGGTGGGTCGGCGTGGACTGGATGGCAGTCGAGGCAGTCGGCCTTGCCGTGTCCGCCCCGATCGTCGGCCTCGCCCTGTTCGGCGTGGCACTCTCCACATTCCGGCGTGTGGTCGAGGCTGGGCGTGTGGGTGTCGTGACAGCTGGAACACCCGTTGAGGTCATCGTCGTCAGAGAGCACCGGGTGGCCTCGCTTGCCGGGGCTCATGTCTGCCACGTGTTCTGGCCGCCCCTCGCCGTGGCACCACAGACATCCGTTGCCGTCGTTCTGGGTCGCGGCGCCGAGGGAACGCAGGAGCTGATCGGCGACGATGCCGCCGTGTACGTCATGGCACCCGAGGCAGGGAATGCCGTTGGAGCCCTCTACGCTGCCGTGTGCGGAGCTGGTGACACCCTTGCGCTCGTCGTGACAGGTGACGCACAGCAGTCCCCAGTCCTCCGGCTCCCGAAGGAAGACGCTGCCGGAGCCACTGACCAGGTCGTGGCAGCTGCGGCACATTGTTCCGCCGTCCCTGGCGGTGATGAGTGCTGCGGACTTGCGCGGGGTGGGGATGTCGTTGCCGATCTTGAGCCCGAGTTGGTGGTTGGTGGCCACCTGGGTCTGCTCCTCGTGGCACCAGGCACAGAGCGTGCTCTCATCACTGGATCGCAGCATGGGCTTTGTGGGCGCCCCATGCGGGTCGTGGCATCCTAGGCAGCTCGTCGTCAGGCTCGAGGGAAGCCCTGGCCAGCCCTTGGCGCTGTCTTCTGACCAGCCCGGACGCTTGCGCAGGGCCGCGACGAGCTCTTCGCCAACCAGGTGGGAGTCGCCAGAGATCTCCAGCCGCTGTACGGCCTCCTCGTGTGCTGCCTCACCATGACAGGCCACGCAGAGATTCGAATGTTCGAGGTCCAGGCGGATGAACGCCACGCCCTCGCTGTTGAGACGGGCCAGCGCGCTGCGGTCCTCGTCGACCAGCACGGCGCCAGCGTCATCGGTCGAGACGATGCCGTGCGGACTGTGACACGCCTTGCATCCGAGATGGCCATCGGCATCGAGTGGGAAGAATGCGGGCAGCTCTCGTTCCGGCTCGAAGTCGACAGGGTGGCCGTTGTTGGCAGGATCCCAGTGCTCGCGGTTGTCGTTGACGAAGCCATCGTGACATTGGCGGCAGTTCTTGCCGTCCTGTCCGGCGGCGCTCGAGTCCTGAGTGTCGAGTGCGTGCCGCAGGAACCGATAGCTCGCCGCTGCTTGTGCCTGCTTCTCTTCGGCCTCGAGCAGGGTGAAAGAGGTGACGACTCCAGTCATCTCGTCCAGCACCATGAAGCGCTGTTCGTCCGCGAGCGAGCGTCGAACCGCGACCGGATGTTCGAATAGGAGGATCTCGCTGCCGGCAGCGAGGACGCCCATTGGCGCGCCATCAGCGGTGAAGACCTGTACCGCTCCGAGCGCGGAGTCGGCGACCAGGAAGTTGCCCAAGCCTGTCTGAGCAGCGGACTTCGGGCGTTTGAGGCTGCCCACCCAGAGACCAAAGCGACCAAACCAGTCCTGCGGCTCGCCGTCCTCGTTGATGGTGTGCAGACGTGGCCCCATCGTCTCCACGGCCATGACGTCGCCCGACTCCAGCTTGAGCACGTCGGTGAGGGTGGTCATGCGTTCGTTTTCGACGTTGGTGCCGAGCACCTTGGTGGCCTCGCCGGTCTCGGGATCGACCCACACCAGACGGCCCAGGCGGTCGGCGATCAACAGCTCGCCGTCCAGCTGCACTGCACTCACCGGATAGACGTTGGGGTCCAGATCGTCTAGCCCCGTCAGATCAGGCGCGAGAGCGCGTTTCGGCTCGCCGTGTTCGTCGACGAGCAGCACTGCGCCGTGGCGTTCGGGAGTGCCGGGATCACAGAGCCAGTAGCCATCGTCCGCTTCTGCGATGCGCACGGGCGCGCCGAGTGCGTCGTGACCCCCGATGGGCGTCAGCGGTTGGTTTTGGCTGTCATAGGGCAGGATGCGAGATCGATACCCGTCGAGAACCAGCCATCCACCGTCCGCTTTGGGCAGGAGGTCGGTCGGTAGGGTGGCCTCGGTCTGCACCTCGGTCAGCTCCAGGACCTGGACCGTACGCACACCCTGCACCACCTCCGGGGGGCCGGGCGCCCAATAGCAGGCCGAAGCCGTTAGAGTCGCCGCGAGGAGAAGTGTGTTCTTGGTGCTCATGGGCCGTTCCCGTGGCAGGCGCGGCACAACTGGCCGTCTTGGAGGGGAAGTGCGAGCAGACTCGGGTGCTTTGGATCCTTGACCTCGTCGCCGGGCCATGTGGCTTCGGGGCTTACCTGGCCCTTCCAGTCTGTTGACAGTGCGTGGGAGCGCAGCGCGATGGCGGCATCCTCTCGCTTGATTTCTTTGGAGTTCGCGTTGTCGCCGTGCACTTCGTGGCAAGTCCAACAGGTGATGGTCCCGTCGACGTCGAGCGCAATTTCGCCCCCGGGCGGGGTCTCTACGAGCTTTCCAAGGTGAGAGGCACTGCCGGCGTGCTCCGGCTCGTCATGGCAGTTGGTGCAGACCTTTTGCCCCTCGAGGCGCAGATGGGAGTCCGCGGCAGAGGCCCCGGTCTCGGGTCGGCCGGTGTGGCATGCGTTGCATGTGGAGTCGTCGTTGGATCGGACAGTGGTCGGGTGGTGAGGGTCGCTGCGCGCGAGCTTCTCGTCGTCGTGGCACTGCCAGCACATTTCGAAGGCGTCTTTGTAGGGGCCGCCGCGGTGGTAGGGAGCTTCCTGGTTCCGGGCTGGATCGCAGGCGGGCTCGGCGTGGCAGGTCACACATACGATCTTGTCGTCCTCGAGCGGCCAGCCCACTGGCAGCGTCAGATCGCCCATCGGCATGCCCACCATGTGCATGTTGCGAGCGGACTCCTCGTGACAGGACGAGCAAACTTCCACGGACGGCTTCGGATCGCCTGGAACACCGGAGTCGGGTCCTGCCTCGTGGCATTCCCCGCAGCGGTCAGATCGTCCGTGGAAGCGTTTGCTCGACTCTTCGCCGGATGCTGGCTCGTCGCCTCTCGGGCCGTCCACTGCCATGAGCATGGACAGACCAATGAGGGCGGCCAAAGCGCGCATTCCGGTCGAGATAAACCTCATCGTCCAGTGTCCTCGGGCTGGTTGGTCCCGTGGCAGGTCACGCAGGAGGCGTAGCCATCCTGGTCCACAATCGCGCGGACCTCTTTGAGGTCGACGCCGACGGAACAACCCTGGCGATGTATTGAAACGATTGGATGGCAGGCCTCGCAGTGATCCTTGGTCCAGCCAACGGAGTGGTCGTCGGCGGTCAAGAGCAGACCGTGCTCGCTGGTCGCAGTGACCCCGCCTCCGTCGCAGGGATCGTCGCAAGCGCACAACCCGCAAAAAGCGAGGGCGACGATCCATTGCCAGCGAATCCCTACCATGGCCACTGCCCCTCGGTGTGGCAGGCCACGCAGGTCTCGTCTGCGTGGCAATTCACGCAGGAGGCGGGGTCGATGCGAGCTTCCATCCCATGGAATGAGCGGAAGCCGATTACGTGTGGAGAGCGAACCATGGCACCGCGTGCCTCGTGACAGGTGATGCACTGGGACGTGTCGTGGCAGTTGCGGCACTCGGTTCGCACACCGCGAACAGCGGCACCGTGGGACCGCTCCCAGCCCATTGTATGGCTCTCGGGTCGCAGCGCGCCTCGCTCGGAGTGGCATGTGACGCACCGGTTCGAGGCCCGCTGTGGAGCTCCGGGGACCTCTCCAGCGTGGCAGCCGTGACACACCGATCGCGGAGCGGCGAGCTCTACCTGTGCGCCATCGAGATCGGTCACGTTGCCGATGGGATGGCAGTCACCGCACCACAGGCCGGCTCGCTTGAAGGGTCTGGCGTGCACATCGTGGTCGAAGGGGAAGGGCTCGTACATGCCGGGGGGTTCCGCGGTGTCGTCGGCGGGAGGCTGGGCGCTGATTGCGGCCGTCGCCATCAGGAGCAGGAGGGCAATCCACCTCATGGCTTCGCCTCCGCGCGCTTGCGATTCATGTAGAGACTGCCGTGCAGGGCGGCCCCGGCCCGGACCCACTGGGTCATGAGGCGATCCGAGCCCATGCCGCCCATCAGCCGCAGCTTCAGGCCTCCGATCGAGACACTCCTGGGAATGAGGAGATCGGCGATGAACCGGCCTTCGTACGCCAGACTTCCCTCACCGTCGAGGACCTGCATCTGGTAGGCGCCGAAGTCGGCTTGCAGGTCAGCAGGGCCCACCTGGCGCGCCCCAGCCAAGCCGCCACCCGCGTATGCTGAGGTTCCCAGCGTTGCACCGCGAGCGAAGACCCCGACGACATTGCCTGGAGACGGACCCACCTCCATCGCACAGCGAGCCGCACCGCCCATGTGCATTTCTTCCCCCTGTGGAGTGAAGGTGGGTCCGCCTGCGAGGCGTATGTGTAGTTTGCCGGGCCGAATTGCGAGAACTGTCTCGGAGATGCCGTAGCCGTCCGGCGCCAAGGTCTGGATCACGCCGTAGGTCGTCTCGGGTACGGCGGCGCGCGACAGACCCTCCCAGCGGGCGTCCTCGGATAGGGTGAGGACCTTTCCCATGGGCAGGTTGCCCCGGAGCTGTGCCCGGATCCCCGTCTCTGCCTCTTCTTCTTCGGGCGCGTCGTCGGTGGGAGCGGACAGACCCAGCTGCACCAGCGTGGAGAGGTTCGCCCCGGTTGGGCCAGTGAGTGCGCCAGTGACGTGGAAGCGGTGCACCGTCTGGTCTGGACTCAGTCGCCATTGGTAGCCGCCCGCCGTCGAGACCCCGCTCCAGCCGATTCCGTTCTTGCCCCGCGGGTTCCAGCGCACTTCGGTTCCGGCGCCATAGGCGGTGACGTCGACCAAGGGCTCGGGATGGCCGATTCGCCCGCCCCAAACCGAGAAGTTGACCGGCTTGGACGACAGCACATCCACTGTGGCCCCATCCAGCCGCATCAACCCGTCCGAGCCGACCCGGACCTGTCTGCCGAGGGCCGCCGACAGATCGGGTTGGGCATAGCGGAGACCCAGCCGGTACAGATCGGCCTCGTCGAGGGAGGAGTTCTCCAAGTTGCCGCTCGCGTCGAAGCGCCAGCGGGGATGCAGCAGGGCGCCAACGGCAATGTCATGGCGCAGGCGGAGCTGATCCGCTCCGAAGTAGTCTGGGAGGCCTTCGGCCGACGTCCCAGCTTGCACATAGGCGATGGAGCGCTCTGCACCGGGAGGCGCAGCGATAGCGGCTCCGGCTGCGACCAGACCGAGTAGGGGAAGGACCCTCATCATGGGCGAGCCCTTCGCGACGAGGTCTGGGTGGTCGTCGCGTCCTCGTACTCGTGACACACATCGCAGCGGACCAGGCCGGGCTGGATGGTGTCGGCGGTGTCCCCAGTGAGGCCGTGGCAGATCATGCAGCCGGCGTCGTCCTCGAGGGCATCGATGGCGTGCTGGCGGAGGTAGTCTTCACCGTGGGGGAAGGGGCCGCCGGCGTCGCCGTCGGAAAGAGGCGCAGCTGTGCCGCAAGACACGGAAATTGTGAGGAGACTCGCGGACAGCCACAACCTCATTAGGAGTTCTCCCTGCGGCGTCCCAGCAGCAAAGCCAGGCCGGTCAAGGCGAGGAGCCCGCCTTGGCCCGGTGCCGTTCCGATGACCGAGTACCAACAGCCGGCGAGGGACTCGGGTTTGACGATCGTGCCGGTGTCACCGGTGTGGCCGGTGTCTTCGATCGGCGGGCACTCAACGACCGGCGGAACCGCGATCATGCTCTCGGCATCACCGGGGTTGCTGTACTCGTCTTGCTCGGGGTCTTCGTCGCCCGGTCGCCACAGCCCGCACGGATCTCCGAGCTCGACACCGTTGGTCTGGCCGTCGAGGTCCGAGTCCAGCCGGTAGAGCTTGGCCCAGCGCACCTCCGGTTCGGCGGGTGCGTCGGGGTACGCCCAGTAGACGTCGGCACCAAACCAGTTCACGTTCGGCGCTTCGATGTGACAGGTCTCGCATGCCAGCGCGTCGCCGTTCGGGACATCGTTGACAAAGGGCGTCTTTGCATTCGCCGGTGTCGCAGCGATTGCGGCCAGCGTCAGGAGCGCGGCTGTGATGGGAGATCGGCAGATCACTCGGTGCCTGCACTCGCGTCGCGGGGAGGTAGCTGAGCGGCCTCCACGTCGATCAGCCAGGTCGTCAGCTTGGCAACGCCGATGTAGAAGCGGTAGGTGGCGGCGGTCTCCACCTTCGCGCAAAACGGAGGAACCCACTGGTTGATGTGCACGTTCAACAGGTAGCGCTGGGAGCTGAGGAGTCGCTCGCAGAGGGCGTCGTCGCCCGCGTCCACCGCATCGGCGTAGCGGGCGAGCAGGATGGAGAACAGCTCCAGTTCGTGTCCGACATGGTCGGGGATGTTGTCGTAGCCCTCGCCTTCGAATTTCAGGCCCAGATCTTCTGCGAAGCGCTTGATCTGGATCGTGGTGTCGCCCCAGAGCCGGCCCTTTTTGGGATCTCCGGGGTGGTGGACCGAGCCATAAGGCGCGACGTGTTTGCCGGGCCCGATGAAGATCCTCGTGTACTCGAGGGCGAGTTGCTTGATGCCCTCTGGTTCGCCGAGCAGGACCAGGTCTACATCCAGCTCGCTGTCGAGGCTCGACAGAACCTCGGTCTCGATCAATCGTTTTGCCAGCCCCGCGCTGATTTCGTGCCGATACAGGCTGGCCAACAGCTGCCAGATTGCGGCTCGACTTCGAAGTTCTGCAGTTTGGACGGGCATAAAAGTGTCCTCCTATGGGGATTCCTCCGGCGGGCGCGATTGCCCGCCAGAGGAACGAGAGTACTAGGCGGGCTCGACTAGGACCACTGTGTCGAAGAACCTGAGCCCACCGGCAATGGGGTCGCCGGCGTTCGGGATCAGCCAGTTGGGCCGATATCCGTGCTTGTTCCACCACATGTCGTCAGAGTCAGGATCCGTGGCCTCCTGCGCAGCGTGGTCGGCTTCACCGATGAGCGGATGTTTCTCTCCGCTTGCATACCGTCCGTATGCCCAGTGGCCGTGGCTGTGCGAGATTGCGATGACTCCAGGGTGGATACCCTCGGTGACCTTGACCTCGACGGTCATGTCGGTTGTCATCGTTCCGCGGGTCTCCGCCAGATTCTTGTCGTTGTAGAGCTCTCCCTGTCGAGTGAGCTTCACCATGCTGCCGTCGGTGATCCCCAGCGCCGCAGCCGTTGCTGCGTTGATCAGAGCCGGGTTGTGGTGGCTGATCTCGCTGAGGTACTTGCAGTTCTGGGTACGGGAGTGCGACTGGGTCGGGATCTTGTAGGTGGTGAGGATGAGCTCACCGGCCCCAAGGTTCGCGTGCTCGGGCACGGGCGTCCACACCGGAAGAGCCGGATAGTGACCTCTCTCGAGGATCTTGGACTCGACCTCGAACGTGCCACCCTTGTTGACCTTGTCCGGCTTGAAGCCCTTGTAGATTGTGCCTGTGTTGTCGATCTTCTGGCCGAGGTAGTGCTTGTACGAACTCGATGTCGCACGATAGCCATCGGCCCACTCGTCGTAGTTGCCTTCCCAGATGACGCCGTCGTCTTCCTCCAAGACGTAGTCGGCACCGTCGTTTGGCGGCGGATTGCCGGAGTCGTAGATCGGGTCGGTGATCGTCACGGTCTCGTCGTAGGTGCCGTACACCGGAACCGCAGCTGGATCCGCATAGGCGCCCTCGGCCTTCATGAATTCGAAGCCGTCTGCGTAGCCAGCGGCAATGCCCGCGTCGTTGACCACGGCAGTGTCGTTGCAGGCTGCCCTGACGAAGTTCTCCATGCTGCCGATCGCGGCTACCTTCTCGAGCTCGTCAGCCGGGCCGCTGCTCAGGCGTCCGGAGAGATCGATGAGCACGTCCATCATGTTCCGGGCCTCGCCCATGGGCGTGACGACGGGCTGACGGATGTAGTACTCGGGGATCTGGTCGTAGCTGACCATGTCCTCCCAGTCCCAGCGCTCGAGGTAGTTCGTGTCTGGCAGGACCAGATCGGCGTACATCGCGGCTTCGGTATAGGCCACATCCGAGCAGACGATGTAGGGGATCATCGTCTCGTCCTTGAGGACCTGGATGTTCTCCTCGATGTCGCCGTTGGCATAGGCCGGGGTGTAGCAGTACACCATGTAGACCATGGGACGATCGACCTGATCGGCCTCCTTGATCCCGGCCAGGACCTGGTGGCTCGCGCCGTGAGAGGCGGCCACGTAGTGTGACTTTCTCTCCAGGGTGCTCGACAGCGACGAGCTCGCGGATGGCGGCGCCGGGTAGGTCGACTTGTACGACCAGCTCGCGCCGACCGCCTGGACACGACCACCAACGGCGTTGATGTTGCCGCAGAGGCCCTCGAGGGTCTGGGCGGCGTTCTCGGTGATGGTCCCGTTGAAGTGCATCACGGCACCGCGATAGGTGATGATCGTGCTGCCCGGGCTGTTCGCCGCGTATTCCTCGGCGATGGCGATGATGTCAGCGGCCGGAACACCGGAGACGCTCTCGGCCCACGCTGGCGTGTAGCCACCGGCCGGCTGGTCGCTCGGATCCCAGAACGCCGGCACGTCGACATCCGCGGCGCGAACGTCGGTGATGTAGGTAGCCGGGTTCTCCATCACGTCGCGCAGCCGGTCGACCTTGTCGTTGAAGCCGGTGGCGTCGATGTTGGTCCAGTCGTTGATGAAGTCCTTGCCGGCCTGCGGGGCCAAGTCGTTGACGAGGATGTGGTTCATCATCGCGAGGATCACAGCCAGGTCGGTGCCCGGCATGATCGGCAGCCACTTCGTCGACTTCATCGCCGTCTCGGACAGGCGCGGGTCGAAGGTGTAGAGGCTGGCGCCGTTCTCGTGGATCGCCTTGCTCACCCGCTGGGTGAGGGGGATGTGGCTGGTGTGCGTGGCCATCGGGTTGCAGCCGAAGTTGATGATCATGTTGGAGCGCGCCACGTCGTTGATGTCGTAGTGCTTGCCCCAGACCAGCTCCTGACTAGTCCACTTGCTCGACTCGCAGATCGAGGTGTGGCCCGAGTAGCTCTTGGTCCCGAAGCCGTACAGGAAGTAGCTCTTGCCGACCTTGGACGACGAAGCCTTCATGCGGCCGTAGTGGAAGTAGAGGTACTTGGGATCGATGGCTCGGGCCTCACCACACTTCGTGGCCAGCTCGGTCATCGCGTCTTCCCAGCTGATGCGCTCCCACTGGTGGTCACCGCGAGCGGTGCCAGCGACGCGCCGCATCGGGAAGAGCAGACGGTCGGGATCGTAGACTTGCCCAACGCCGCCTTGTCCGCGGGCGCACAGCTTGCCGCCGGTGCGGGGAAGCTTCGGGTTGCCTTCGATCTTGGCCAGTCGTCCGTCTTCGACGTAGCAGACGATGCCGTCACGAGAGACGCACTGCCAGCAGGCGCTGGGGATCATGGTCCGCTCGCCGCCGGTCGTGGGGGAGTAGTCCTGGGCCGTGCCGTCGACCACGTCGCCCGTGAGCGCGTTGGTCCACATCACGGTCTCGTCGGGGCACTCCTCGTCGGTCGTGGTTGTGTTGTTGTTGTTGTTGTTGTTGTTGTCGTCGTCCTTCTTACAGGCCGCCGCCAAAGCCGTGATTCCGAAGATCATTGCGGCTTTTGCGCCGATTGAAGAGAGGAAGTCTCGGCGATTGCTTTTGGTCTCGGTGGCTTCGGGCTCGATGGGTTCGGGCTCGACCGTCGAGCCATTGTCGATGATGTCTTTTTGCATGATTGCTCCTGTGGCTCGCGTCAGGCGCCGGGTGTTTCGTATTGGAGCAGGGACTCGTCTCGGATGTCCCGTCCGCTGTTGTAGATGTCTTCGTCCAGATCGATGTAGAAGACTTGGGGTTCGGTTCCAGAGGACGCGAGCAGGGTGCTCACGCGAGCGCCGGCAGCTGCGATGGCCTGGCTGATCTCACTCGTGGAATCGTTGAGGTTGCCGACGATTCGCGCCGTAGCGGGGCATGTGTTCACGCAAGACGGGACCACGCCGTTCTCGAGGCGGTGGATGCACATGTCGCATTTGTCGACGGGATGGGGGTCGGCGATCGTCAGGCCGAACTCGGTCGGGTCGCCGCCCGCTGCCTTCGACCCGTCGAGGAAGCGTGCTCCGTAGGGGCAGTCTTCGACGCAGAAGCCGCAGCCAACGCAGGCGTCCTGGTTGACGAGCACAAGGCCGTCGGGACGCTGGTAGGTCGCCCGTGCCCAGTAGTCGACGACATCGCCATTTGGCGTCTCGAGGCTGGCCATTTCGGGGGTCGTCGGACATCGCTGCAGGCAGCTGGGCTCCGCGCAGTGGTTGCACATCCACGGGATGGCCTGTTGTTTTGTGTTCGGGTAGGTGCCCGATTCTCCGATGACTACCTGGCTCCGGAAGACGCCAAGTCGAACATCGCTCTCGGTCTTGCAGGACACTGCGCAGGCGAAGCAGCCCTTGCAGATGCTGAGATCGATGAGCATGCCCCACCGAATCTCAGACGCATCTTGGTCTGGATTCGTAAAGGGGATCTCTTCGCACGGCGTACCGCCGCCGCCGCCACCGCCGCCGCCACCGCCTTCGGGGTCGTCGTCGCCGCATCCAGTGCCAAGCGCAACAGCGCCGACACCCATCAGGGCCCCGCCCACGAGGAATTCGCGACGGTTGGCCTCCGAGGTTGTTTTGTCTTTCTTCATAGGGCCTCCAATGAAGGGATTGCCAGACAGTGCGCGCTGGCAACATGTACGGACCTAAAGCAAGGACCGCGCCAACGACGCGGATATGGGCCCAATGGGCGAAAGGACAGGGTTCTCGGGCGAATCGCCGTCGAAGGCCTGGTTACCAACAGTACCGATCTGGGCTGGACCGTGTTACCAGTTGGTAACGCTTGAAATCGGGTAAATGGTCGTTTGACCGACGGTTTTTGCCCGATCGATGGCCTAGATTTCGTGTGTGAGGTCACCGCGTGAGTGGTGTTGATCAGAAATCCAGTTCGAGTCGCAGCCGATTGGTGCCCTACATCGCGTTGGGGTTGATCCTCGTGGGGTTCTTTCTGGCCCTACTCACCCTGTTGCCGCGGCGAGCCACCGTCGAGCCCGCGCCCCTTCCCGCCCACGCCGCGGCGCCAGAGCTAAACTTCGTGCTGGCGACGATGTGGTCACCGGCCGAGGGCTACGAACAAGCCCAGGCGCTCATCAATTGCCTCGAAGAGGAACTGGGCGAGCACATCGGGTTGGTGCAGCGCCGCTCCTACTCCGAGGGCAACGCCGTGCTCACCAGTGGCGGCGGAGATTTTGGGCTCATCTGTGCGGGCGCCACGCGCGATGCCAAGCTGCGTGACCAGTTCGATGCGCCCCTGAGCCTGGTCTCCGAAGAGGGCTCGGTCTACCACTCCGTCCTCATCGTGAGACCAGATGACCCGGCACAGAGCTTGGCGGCGCTGTCGGGCTCCTCGGTGGCCTGGGTCGACCCGATCTCCCTCACTGGCTATCGCGCGCTCCGAGCTCGGCTGCGCGCCGGTGGGCACGAGCCCGACGCCTTCTTCGGGACCTCGATGTTCACCCACAGCCACGACCATTCCATCCAGATCGTCGTGGATGGGGTCGCACGCGCGGCGCCGGTGGACGAGGAGATCCTGAAGACGGATCCGCGGCGGGAGCAGGTCCGGGTTCTCTGGCGCTCCCCGGCATTCCCGTCCCCGACCTTTGTCGTCCGCAAGGGCAACCCCGAGCTCACCGCCGCCCTTCGCAAGGCGGGGGAGCGGCCCGAGTGCATTGGTCCGCTGGGCGCGCAAGGCCTCGAAGAGGGCTCCTGGGAGCGCTACATCGAGCTGCAGACGACCATCGAGAACGGGCGATGAGCAGGGCGTCGCCCTTCAACTCCCTTCGATACCGCTTCACAGGCATCATGCTCACCACCTCTCTGGCCTTCTGTCTGGCCGCGGTGACAATCTCGACCCTCAACGCCCGGGCTGCCCTCGAAGAGAACACGCTTGTTGCGACTCACCGCGTCCTCGAGGCCCACGTCGCGGCGCTCGCCGACGAATTGTTGGTGGACGATCGAATGCAGATGCGGCGCTATGCAGGCCGGCTCGTCCAGACCAACCCCACCTGGCTGGCGGTGGTGGTGACCGATAGCCAGGCCAAAGTATTGGCCGCTGCGAACTCCGGAACCACCGAGCTCCGGCCGGAGGAGATTCGACACCTCCCCTCCGGGAGCCGGCTCCAGGTCGGCGACGAGCCCGCTCTGGTCGAGCATCTGCCTCTGCTCGGACCCGACGTCGGCACCGTCAGCGTGGTGGTCTCTCTCGCCGAGCAGCACGCAGCGGCGTGGCGACAGGCCGTTCGATTGGGCATTGCGATGCTAGCGCTGCTGGTCACTGGGGTCGCCGCGGCGCTCATCCTGGGGCACTGGCTGACCAAGCCCCTCATGGAGATGGCGGTGCACGTGCGCCAGCTGGGTCGCGGTCAGCTGGGCCAGACCATCCCGGTGCCCAGCCCCGAAGACGAGCTCGCGATCCTCGCTCGCGCCGTGAATCAGATGTCTACCGATCTCGAAACAGCAGTTAACAAGCTAGAAAAGCAGCAGCGGCAGTTCATAGGAGCCGAGAAGCTGGCGGCGGTTGGAACCCTGGCCGCTGGCGTCGCCCACGAGGTGGCAAACCCCATCGCGGGCGTGTCGAGCTGTGTGCGCCGGCTCGCCCGCAACGACCTGCCCCCCGACAAACGCGAGCGGTATGTGCGAGCGGCTCTCGACGGGCTCCAGCGCGCGTCCAAGGTGCTCTCCGATCTGTTGATCTTCGCCCATGCAGACTCCGGTGAGCTCGAGGAGGTGCGGCTCACCGAGGTCGCCGAGGACGTCGCAGTCCTGGTCGGGCTGGGTACTCCAATCACCCTCGAGGTGCAGGGCGGAGTCGATCTGGTGGCCTCCTGGCCCCGGGAACAGGTGGGTCAGGTGCTAACCAACCTGCTCCTCAACGCCGCCCAGGCCGCCCGCTCCCGGGTCGTGGTGCGCTGGACGCTCTGCGACGATGAGTTTGTCGTGGTGGAGATCATCGACGATGGGCCGGGCATCCCCGAGGACCTGCGCGAGTCGATCTTCGAACCCTTCGTCTCCACCCGCGATGCTGGCGAGGGAACTGGCCTGGGTCTGTCGGTCTCCCAGTCGATCGTGGACGCGCTTCATGGCAGACTGGAGCTCGTCAGCCGCGAGGACGGGTCGGGCACAACGGCCTCTCTCTATCTGCCACTACAACCAGAGGGACCGGATGCCGCTTGAGGTGTTGCTGGTCGAGGACGAACCGACACTACGCATGACAGTGGGAGACGCCCTCGAGGAGGACGGCCACCAGGTGACCAGGCTCGCGGACGGAGCGCAGGCGGCGTCCTGGCTGGCTTCGAACCGCGCCGATCTGCTCCTCACGGATGTGCGGCTGCCCGGCGCCGACGGCCACAAGCTGGCCAGGCAGGCGCTGGCTTGTCGGCCTCCCACCGCGGTGATCTTGATGACGGCCTACGGCAATGTCGGCAAGGCCGTAGAGATGCTGAAGCTCGGCGCCCACGACTATCTGACCAAGCCCTTCGACGAGGACGACCTGTTGCGCAGCGTCGCCGAGGTCGAACGTTCGCTGGGATCGAGGACCCAGGAAAACGGCGAGGAGCCCACCTCCAGATCGCGACCCATGCAGCGCCTGCTGGCCATGGTCGACCGCGTAGCAAAGTCCAACACTACCGTATTGCTCGTCGGGGAGACCGGGAGTGGGAAAGAGGTCGTCGCCCGGTGTCTGCACCACCGGTCCGCTCAGGCAGAAGGGCCTTTTGTGGCTGGGAACTGCGGCGCGATCCCCAACGACCTGATCGAGTCCGAGCTGTTCGGCCACACCCGGGGTGCGTTCACCGGCGCGGTGTCGGCTCGCAAGGGCTGGATCCGCAGTGCGGCCGGCGGCACCTTGCTGCTGGACGAGGTCAGCGAGCTCTCCGCGTCCGCCCAGGCGAGCTTGCTGCGTGCAATCGAGTCCCGGCAGGTCAAACCCGTGGGTTCGGACGTCGACTGCGACGTGGACTTCAGGCTGGTCGCCGCCACCAACGTCGACCTCTCTGTGCTCGTCGAAGAGGGGCGCTTTCGCGCGGATCTGTTCTACCGCCTGAACACTTTTGAGCTTCGTTTGCCCCCACTGCGGGAACGCGGCGACGATCTCGCGCCGCTCTGTGACGCCTTCCTCGCGGATCTGCGCGTCCGGACCGACGAAGTGCCGGCCGGCATGTCGCTGGAGGCCATGGCCGCGCTGGCCTCCTACCCGTGGCCCGGAAACGTGCGCGAGCTGCGGAACGTCATCGAGTATGCCGCGGTGCTGGCCGGGACCGAGACCGTGCAGCCGTGGCACCTCCCGAAGAGTGTGGTGGGCGACAGCGAAGAGTCCTCCACCATGGACCTCAAGGAGACCCTGCGACGGGCACAGGCCGAGCAGGTTCGCCGGGCGCTGAGCATCGCCGGGGGTCGGAAAGGTCGGGCCGCCGAGCTGTTGGGGATCTCGCGGAAGCACCTCTGGACGTTGATGAATCGGGAGGGGTAGGGGCGGAGCGCGTGCTTGGGCGGTCGAGGCGGGCGGCTGTGGTTCGGGCGGAACTGGAGGTCTGCGGGGGGAGCTACCGTGTTGGGTTGTTCGCGGCGATCCGGGGAAACGTCGCGGGTGGCGGCGGCCCTGGGAAACGGCGTGGCGCGTTTGCAGACGACGGC
>PJEL010002192.1_pt1 | contig 18360 bp, 11 predicted proteins | sample 1853271 | NCBI WGS metagenome assembly PJEL01 (sample SAMN08108733, study PRJNA415343) | Invertebrate metagenome, whole genome shotgun sequencing project. | host: Globobulimina | place: Sweden: Gullmar Fjord | collected 2015-08
GAAAGAATGGAGATTCAAGGACGGAGCTCTTCTCATCGCCTTGGTCGCAACAGCGATTTATGCGACTCGGGATATTTGGCAAGCCATCCTTGAAATCGGTCTCCGTGATGAAGAGAATAGTTATGTGCTGCTTGCGCCACTCATAGCAGTGTGGCTGTTTTGGATTCGACGAGATCGTTTGCGATTCTGTGTTCCACACAACACAATGACGGGCCCGATTGTGGTCGCCTTGGGGTGGTCGATTTCCTACTTCGGCGACACCCGCGGGCATGAGATCCTTTGGCAAGGCGGTGGCCTACTCGTCGTCTTTGGGGCCGCAGTCACGATCCTGGGATGGAAGTTCGTCCGTTCGTTCTTGCCTGCATTCGTTGCTCTGATATTCCTTATGCCCACACCCGGACAGATCCGTACGGTAATAGCGGGTCGACTCCAAGAGATTTCCGCATCTATTACCTTCAACATCCTAGAGACGTTCAATGTTCCTGTCATTCTAAGCGGCAATGTGCTAACGCTGAATGGTCATGACGTTGCAGTGGCAGAAGCTTGCAACGGTATGCGAATGGTTGCAGCCTTGGCTTTGGTTACGTTCGCGTTTGTGTTTTCAGTGCCGATGCGACAATCACTGCGAATAGCATTCTTTGTAATCAGTCCGATCATCGCAATCATGGTCAATGTCGTTCGCCTTGCGCCGACGGTCTTGCTGTATGGACACGCTTCACAAGAAACGGCTGACTGGTTTCACGATGTCAGCGGTTGGGCAATGCTCGGCGTTGCTTTGGCAATCCTTTGGGGATTGCAACGACTATTGATTTGGCTAGAGATTCCGCTTGTGCCCTATACCGCAGGAAAGCCGGAGTACTCCTAATGTCCAAACGCACTACTCCACCATCTCGATTATCAAAGACATTGGCAACTGCAGCACCCCTGGTTTGTCTGGGGCTACTTGCGGTGATGAATTTCAGCCGAGATTTTTTGACCATACCCGTCGAAGATATCACCGCTTACCATCTTGCCATTCAAGAAGCCGCCGAGGACATTCCCTATCGAATTGGTCAGTGGGATGGCATTGATCAAGACATCACACCCGCTGCCCGCGAGTTACTCAAACCGAATGTGCTCTTTCAGCGACAGTACAACAATCCTGATACCGGATATTCGTTGAGTCTCATGATCGTTCATTGTGGGTCTATGGACGATATGGGTGGGCATTACCCTCCAGTATGCTACCCAGCTATGGGATGGCACAAGACCGAGGTTGCCGAAACAACTATCACGGTTGGGCCAAAGGATTATGATGCGTCCAATTACGGTTTTGAAAGATCATTTGACGGAATCCGTAGAGAAATTTGGATCACCGATTTCTTTATCGTTCCGAGTGATGAGCCAGAAACACATCAGATTATTTTGAATGGACTCGACGATGTTCGCCACATCGGTGAATTCAGGCAACGAAAAATCCTCGGCGTCGGTCAGATTCAAATTGTGACCGACCGCGAAATGCCGGCGGATGTACGGGAAAAAGCAGTAGCAGAAGTGCTGGATGCAGTTCGACCTTTGATTCATGTAATCGGGGACGGCATCCAATGAAAACTCCGGGGGAATCCAACGTGAATCTTCAATTTCAACCGTCAGATATGTCGGGTGGTATCCCTCAACCGGATACGCACCAAGCCAACATCGTTATGTCCCTCCATCGCGTCCTTCGCGGTCGATACCACTGGGTTGCGATGATCTCAGTCACATTGGGCATATGTGGGTCCATCGCGGGCTACATGGCGTCCACTCCAACCTATTCGAGCTCGACGTATATCCAAATCCACCACAAGATTGGCAAAATCTTGTACGACACATCTGAGAATGAACGCATTCAACAGCAGGCCCTTGATGCAACCGTCGCTGCAGAAGCGACATTTGTGCAGTCATCGCGTGTATTCAACAAGGCCACTGATGATCAGAACTTCAGAGCATCCAAATGGCCTCAAGGAGCTGCAGGGGCCGCCGCACTCAAGCGTGCCTTCACGGTGAATTATCGCCGACGGGAGACATTGATCTCGGTCAAATTGAGCCATGTCGATCCCGTCCAAGCGCAGATCGGTTTGACTGCGATTACAGAGGCATACAAGGAACTTTATGTTGGTGAAACGTCTCTGCGCGTTGGAGTCCATGAAACCTCTCTTAAGACTCGCAAGACTGATCTCAGTAGTGAAATGGCTCGAATACGTCGCAATGTCACGATGCTCAGCCTACGGTTCAGCACCGATGATCTTGAAGGTCTGCACGACGCAAAACTCGAAGAAATGCTTCAAATCACACGCCGACTGAGTGAGATTAAGCAGCAACTTATCGCCTTGAATTCCAAATCGGAACTTGAAAACGTAGCATCGCAAGAAGGTGATGAGAATACAGATGATGAGGCGAACGACGAGAAGTCAACTATGGATTTATTGGGATCATTGGACTCAACTCTTGCACAGTTGTTATCTCAGCAAAGTCAAACCGAATCAGCGATCCAAGCATCATTGCAGATTTATGGCAGTGCCCATGTCGAAATCAAACGCCTCGAGCGGCAACTCGCATCGATCAATGCGCAAGTCACTGACCGCGCACTAGAAGTTCAAGGACTGGTTGATTCCGGTCAGATCGCAATAGCGTCTCAAACTGAAATGCTATCCGGAAACGAGTCGATTGAGTCATTGCAAGCCATGCATGACCAATTCACATCGATGAATGAGTCGGTTACAACGGATTTGGCAGCCATCAGCGAAACGCGACATGACATTGATAAACTTCGAGAGGATCTAGGCCGCTTACGAGGAGATTACGATGAGGTTAGTCGAGCCCTCGAGGCGATGCAATTCGAATCTTCTGAGATTCTAAAGAAGAACCGTGGTCGCATCGAAGTAAAAGAGGCCTCCTTGCCGGCTGAGTACGATTCTGATAAACGCAAAGAACTCGCGTTGATCGGAGGCGGAGGCGGCGTGGCTTTTGGAATTTGCGTGGTGTGGTTGCTCGGCTTGATTCGACCATCTTATAGATACATTGATGATCTTGAGGCCAAGACTAACTATCCCATACTTGGCACGTTGCCGGAGCTCTCGCGCCGTGATGCCGAGCAAATGGAAATGGCATCACTTAGCATTCATCATTTGCGCAATATACTGTCACTGCGTTCAGGCAAAACCAAAAAAGGAAAAGGAATCGCATATTTGGTGACCAGCGCGCGACCTGGCGATGGTAAGACCAGTTTGTGTATTGCCCTCGGCATGTCATTTGCCTCAGAAGGCAAACGAACGTTGCTTTTGGATACTGACTTGGTAGGCCGAGGCTTAAGCCGTTCACTCGATTTAGATGGACAACCCGGATTTACTGATGTTCTCGGACAAGATCGATTTGACGGTGAGATTCACAGCACTGAAATCGCAAACCTCTGGATACTTCCAACCGGTAAGCCGGGCGGTCTTCGATCAGAGGAACTCTCATCTGAACAAATCGATTCCGTGTTGAACCGTCTGCGTGACGATTTTGAAATTATCGTTGTCGATACGGGGCCTCTGATGGGCAGCTTGGAGTCCAATCTTGTTGCTTCGCTCGTTGATCACACAGTGGTGACTGTCGCGCGAGGTCAAGACCCACGTGCAACTGAGGCAACACTGCAACGGTTGGAGGCGATTGGCGGTCATTGTGCAGGCCTTGTCTTCAACCGCGCGCTGCAGCAAGACATTGCCCGGAGCATGAGCCAAGTGTCATTCCATTCGCAATCGATCCGCGCACCCGGATTTGATTCAGTTTCCGAAGCGGATAGTGCACCGAGTTCAAACCCTGAGCAGCCGCCTTCCTCCGGTGCTTCGTCCTCAAGTGATCGCAGACTACTGGTTCGAGCTATGATGGACAACATTCCTCCCTCCAACTCGTAGGTTTGGAGATTGAAGTCCACGAGGAAGTCCTGAACACACAATGACCGTTCGCAAATAATCAAGCATCTGAATTTGCCTTGAGAAGTTATTCGCTATGCAGTGCATCGTTCCACAACTAGAAACAGCAGGACAATTGGACGTGGATCAAGATTCCCTTGCCCAACATCCACAACCCGTACCCGATCGCGTCAGCCAACGGCCGTTGCAATTTTGGGGATTGTCCGCGCAGGAATTGCATGATCGATGTTGGGCATCGTTTGGATTTCAAGTCATTCGGCGTCACGGTGCTGATGTGCAACGTCGTGGCCCACAATTCTATTTGCTAGTGGACACCGAAGATTTGGTGTTCTTCAATCCTAAAGCAATTGTCGATCAATTTAATTGGCTCAAACCCACCGCTATGCGTTTGAGAGTAACTGACTCACGAGGTGAAGGATATTCTGAGAGCATTGAGGCTAATACGGATGGGCGTCTTGAGGCCGTTCACAGAGGGTATTCCAAAAAGACCCGCCAGACACTGCGAGTTTGGATAACACCGGATGCGGATGTTGCATCAACTTGGCAAAATGCACAATCCTGTAGACAAGGCTGGAAAGCCCTTGCTGAGCAAGCAAATCCAGATCAAGTCTTAGCAATCGGAAGACCCGGCCGCATTTTTGATGCTGCCTCACCGCAAGATGTTGATGATTGTCTATTACTACTTCAAAAGCACTGGCAAGACCTTGGATCTGTCATTGATGGTGTTTATGAATTTGTACCCGGAGTTTGGCTACACGAATCTGTTACCGTCCCAAAGGGAGTCCGTTTTGTCGGCGACGTTTGGCTTGGGGCAGAACATTCTCTCAAAATGAATGAGATTCTTGTGGGGCCCGGCGGAAGACCTGACTCACAAGATACTGCAACTTCAGTTCGCCCAATCCCGTGGGAGGAAATTAAAGGTTCCTCTTGGCGACGTATGCGTCGGCGCGGCAATCACCGCAGCAGAAGCCAGCGAATTTCAAAACGCCTTTTCGACATCGCGTTTGCATCTGCAGCTATTCTTGCAACTTTGCCGCTTTATCCATTCATCATTGCAATGATCGTCATCGAAGATGGATGGCCACCCTTTTTCGCGCACTATCGCCAGACAGTTAACGGCAAAGAGTTTCCGTGTTGGAAGTTCCGCACAATGCGGAAAGATGCTGAGGATATGAAAGCCCAATTGCAAGAAGCGAATCAAGCCGATGGTCCGCAGTTTTTTATGGAACATGATCCACGATTGCTTCGGTGCGGCGATTTTCTTCGAAAAATGCAATTCGATGAACTCCCTCAATTCTGGAATGTCTTGTTGGGCCATATGAGCGTGGTAGGTCCAAGACCCAGTCCCGAAAAAGAAAATCAGTTCTGTCCAACGTGGCGTGAAGCACGATTGAGTGTACGTCCGGGTGTCACCGGTCTGTGGCAGGTTCGACGAACACGTCAGCCTCAAACAGATTTTCAAGAGTGGATACAGTATGATCTGGAATATGTGCAGCGCCAAGATTGGCGATTGGACATGTGGATCATCTGGCAAACCGTCAAACGTATATTCAAGGCGTAGTCGAAAGAGAGTCCCTAGATGTCAAAACGAGCAAAGAAACGATTCATTCTTCTTATCGCTTTGGTGGGTCTCGTGACCGGTGGGTTCTTTGCCGCCCGGTCCATTCGTCAAAGAGCCGTCGAAAAGCAAATTGCAGAGAGCAGAGAACAAGGGCTAAACCTTTTCGAGAACGAACTTTATGAACAAGCACTCAAGAAACTGAGCTATTACGTCAGTAAACGCAAAGATGACGGCGAAGTCCTGCTCGTCTTTGCTGAATGTCGCCTCAAGGTTCCTGCTCCAAACGATAAACACATCCGGGAGGGAGCAGGGCTTCTACGAGAGGCTGCCGCTAAGCTCCCCGACAACCCTGAACCATTACTTCGCCTAATCGAGCTGTATGTACAGTTGGGATTCCTAACCGAGCGATTAGACATTTGCGATCGGCTGCTGGAAATGGACCCCGGCAATGAAACTGCTCTCATTGCAAAAATTGCGACTCTTGCCGCACTCGGCGGACGGCTCAATGATGCGATTGAATCCTCAGACCTGTTGATTGAGACTTATCCTGACAAAGCTTCCGCCCACAAGTGGCGATTGATCCTGTGGGCGCGGCGCGGCGACGAAGATTCTGCCTTAGTTGACTACTCCAAGTTGCAGGCTGACGCTCACTCAGACAATCCCGAATTTCAATTGCTTTACGCTGAATCTCTCGCCCGGGCCGGGTCAGTGGAAGAGGCTCAAGATGTTGTCCGCGCGATCTCGGAAATGACATCAGATAATGCATCGGAATGGCTCGCAAATCTAGTAGACCTCTTTGATCGACTTGGTTTGGCAGATGAAGCTGATGCGATGTTGATCAACCGTCTCGCAACGGCAGATACGAATGACGAGACCACCACGGTCATGATCGAACGTGCGTGGAAACGAGGCGAGTACGATCAGGCGAGAGGATATTTGCCGGCTGATGATTCAGACTTGGATTCACTCAACGATGTACATTTGGCCTGGGTTGCATTCTTCGCACAGTCCGCTGATACCTTGGCGGAAAACCACCCCGCATTTTTACTCCTGCAACAGCGGAGTTCTGAGGATGCTCGATCTTGGGTTTCAATTCTACAAGCTAAGGATTCAATCATTCGTGGCGAGTGGATTATCGCGCGCAACGGCTTGACTGAGGTTGTAAAAACGAACACCAATCAATCGGTGGCCCTTTTCCTGCTAGGCCAAGTGAATATGCGGTTAGGTGAGCTCGACCATGCAATTGCAATGTTTGAAGCCGCTTCGAATCTGGACCCGGTGTGGCCGATCGCACACCAGACGCTGGCTCAAGCATATCTCGATGCTGGGCGGCTGAATGAAGCTCGATCGTCCGCGGAACAGGCGTTGGCGGCCAAGCCAGCCGCATCCCAATTGGTTACTGTCGCCAATGTTTACATTCAATTGCTCGAAAACGGGAGAGGCGACCCGCTGCTTGAGAACGCAGTGATCAGTGTATTGCGCCAACTTCTGGATCGATTGCCGGATGACCCCAGCTTGCTTGCCATTACAGCACGAGCGTACCTTGCCTCAGGTCAGTATGATACGGCGATGCCGATGATTCGCCGTCTCATCGATGAGTCACTTGCTCCAGAAACAAGTTTCCTCCTCGATCTCATTGACACTTGTCGACTGCTAGGAATTGCAGAGGAAGGCCCCCTTCTCGCGTTAGGTGGTCAAGACAACCAGAACAACACACGAATCCTCCTGCGACTAGCAGAGCGATCTGGTCAGCAGGGTCGCGTTGATGAAGGCAAAAGCCTGCTCAAAGATGCAATTCAAACAACCGTTAATACTGCGGAAAAGCTTGAACGTGAAATAGCGCTTGCAACCTATTTGGATCATTTCGATGATCCGGAAGCGCTGTCGGCGTTCCAAGATGTGATCGCTCGGCATCCCGAATCTGCGATCGCCATTCGCTCCATGCTCGACTCCAAAGCCGCTTGGAATTCCGAAGAAGTGCTTGATCCCGCTATCACACGACTGCAAGAACTGACAGGCGATGGATCTTCAAGCTGGCGAATCTACAAGTCTCGACTCTTGTTGACATTTGATTCCACAACAAGTAATGCCTCGCAGGTGATTCAACTCCTGAGCCCTGTTGTTCGGCAGAACCCTGCTGACACCCGTGCGCAAGCGTTAGTAGCTGAGGCACGGCTCATCCAAGGAAACCGTGATGATGCTATTGAAGTGTTGTCAATTGCGGTTGATGCAAATCTCACGCAAGTGAGCATGTATCCTCGACTCATCAAGTTGCTCAAACAGGACGGACGATCTGCAGAAGCAGAACAGCGGCTTCTGGAGTTCTCCAATCGCCCGATTCCGCCTTCGCAGATATTAGTGATCCGCGAACGAGCGGTCCTCCTCGCTGAGAATGGTTTATGGGATCAAGCAATCCGAGAAATCAAACCTTTTGCGGAGACCGGCAGTACCATCGATGAGACGATGCTCGCGGAGTTCTATCGCCGGAGTGGGCAACTGGACAAAGCATTAGCAGCTTATGAAAAAGCCGTCTCAAACTCCGAAGTCACCGACGGTGTGATTGTGAGTGCAGCCTCCTTCTTTGCGAGGTCCGGCCAATTTCAAAAAGGCCTAGATCTCCTTGAGGGATTGCCCGAATCACCAAACAGTCTCATCAAACAACTCACCATTGCCGCCTACATAGAACGAGCTGGGCAATTCGATAAGGCAGAAGATTATCTAGCTGAACTCATCAAGCAAAAGAATACCGCAGAAGCTTGGTCGGGGATGGTTCGATTCCTTGTTCGACGCGGGGCAGATAGGTTACCTGACGCCGCGATGGTCATTGAAGATGGCTTGAATGCCCTGCCCAACGATCCAAGTTTGCTGTCCATGCGGAATTACATTGCAGCCTTGGAAGGCGGAGATCTAACCGATGATGTGATTGACCAGATGAACCTAGCGGCAAAAGGGTCGGTAGAGGATCTGGCATTCCAAAAATTGCTCGCAGCAGAACAGTTTCGTAGGGCCAACCCCAACGACAAAGCGGGATTCTTAGCAAAACTCAACGAGGCTGTCGATAAGCATCCGAGCGTGTTTGGCGGCTGGTTCTTGCTTATCACCGAGTACACAAATCAGAACATGGGCAGTGAAGCTGTTTCCGCAGCCATCAAGGCTTCGCAGGCATTGCCCGCATCGGCTGAAGCAGCTGAGCTCACCGCAGAAACGCTTATCCGGTATCGACAGTACGAGCAAGCTCTCTCATATGCACAGCGATGGCGCGATGCTAGCCTAGACCAACCTTTCAAGCCAGAGATGACGATCGCATTCGTGGAATGGCGGTTGGGCCGAGATGCCGCTGCGTTGCAACGTGCAGAACAATGGAAATCGCAGATACTGCAAACCCGCGACGTTTCGCCGCACTTCCTCGAATTGCTCGCCTCATTATTGGCCAAATCGGGCCGGCATGATGAGGCCCATGAACTGTTGTGGGATGTTGCCACCAGCGAACCTGCGTGGGCAAGAGCGTATGTCAATATTGCGGAAAACATCCCTGACATTGATGCGGCGCGGCAGTGGTTAGTCCAATCGGAGTCGTTTACAAATACGACCACCGAGACGCATGCTGTGCTTGTCATGGAATACTACAAATTGGCCTATCGGGATGAGAGCAATGAGGCGTTTCAGAAGATCATTGACATCGCTTCCACACGTTATGAGGAAGAGAACTTTCCCGCGTCCATGGTGTTCATGATCGGGGCGGCCTACCAACAATTGGAGCAGTTCGGCGAAGCTGAACGCATGTTCCGGTACGGGCTGCAACGTAGCCCGGATGATGCAATTGGCATGATCAATCTCGCGTTTCTCTTGCATAAGCAAAATGATGTTGGCGGTGATGCTGAGGAGCTGGCCCGCAAGGCTATTGAGATTGGCGAGCGCTTCCGCTTTGCCTCAAGTGTTCAAGCCAATTTCTTTGATACACTTGGCCTCATTCTGAACGACAAGCAGAATCATGATGACGCAATGAAGACGTTCAATCGCGCCTATGGATTGGACCCTCAAAATGCGTCCATTCGACTTGGTATCATCGAAACCAACCTAGCCCTTGGGCAATTGGAATCCGCTACGACAGAGCTTCGGCAACTAACTACGCTCTTGCAAGGCGGAGTAGAGCTGGACAAGTCCGACCAAAACCGATATGACAAACTAGTATCGTTGGTTGGTGGTGGCTGAGCTCCCCCTGTTTTAGCTCGGGATGATGAAACTCCAGACGAAATAGAATTCCGAATCACTTTGATCAGGGCCGAGCACCTCATTGCTCGGCCCTATTTGCGTTTTGGGTGCACCAAAAATCACACCGCCTTGCGATTCGCGTGATAACATGTCCTTGAAACCATTGACTCGGGCGTGCAATTCAGACTTTGCATGGGCATATCATTAATCAGAGGATTGTGCCGCCACCAGTCTGCATGTATCCTGCCCCTCTTATATATCGAGTACTCTCCCATGATGACACATTCGCAATCCGCCCCCGATGATTCGATGACGGCTTTTGACGCCGCATCGATTACACGACCCGACGAAACGCTACTCAAATACTACCTCGTCACCTCTGCGATGACATTGATAGCATTTCCGTTTGTGTTCATACCGCTATATCTCAAATACCATTCTCTTCGATATAAGTTTGATGACGAGGGTATCAGCATGCGATGGGGAATGCTGTTTCGTCAAGAGGTGAACCTCACCTACCGTAGAATTCAGGACATTCATGTGTCAAGGGGGCTTGTTCAACGATGGCTCGGACTGTCATCTGTGGCTATTCAAACGGCATCCGGTTCCGCAGGAGCGGAAATGACGATCGTTGGAATAAAGAACCCTGAGGCATTACGAGATTTTTTATACACACGTATGCGAGGCGTAGATGCGCCTGCCGAACAGTCCGCAGAAGATTCAGGTGCCGACGCATCCAATTCATCAATCGACTCTGCACAGAACAACACCAATGCAGATGAAGCGTTGCAGATGCTTCACGAAATTCGAGATGAACTGCAACGCATCGGAGGAAACAAGTCATGACCACGAACGATTCAAACTTTCTGGAAACGCTCGATAACGCCGATCAACCAGAAAAATTGCACGTAGCAGAATGGATGTATACGGGGTTATGGCGAATATTGGTGGAATGGTTTCGTGTGCCCTCTGATCCCCCCACTTTGCCCTTGACGACTGACGGTGATACACCGGTCTCGTTTAAGCCTTCCCTTGGTTTCTTGCGATATCTGAAATTGTATTTTTGGGTGATCATCCTCATTATCGATGTCGCAATACTGGTCGGCCTCCTTGCCCTTCTGATTGGATCACCCATGATCTTTATGATCCTCGTTCTTCCGGGGATCGCGTTGATGGTTGTGCCGGCTATCTTAGCATTTATCGCGTTGCATTTGCGATACGATACAACGTGGTATGTGATGTCGGATCGCAGTTTGCGAATTCGGCGGGGTGTCATGGACATTCACGAAACCACCATTACTTTCGAGAATATCCAGAACGTAAAAGTCCATCAAGGCCCACTACAACGGCACTTTGGAATCTCTACACTTTTGGTCGAGACCGCAGGCGGAGGCGGCGGCGGCGGAGCAGAAGCAGCAAGTGTCGCCAATCATGGGATTATCGAAGGCATCACCAATGCTAACGATCTTCGCCAATACATCATGGAGCGATTGCGCTCAAGCAAAAGCGCGGGACTGGGAGATGAACATGATGTGGCACCGACGCGCGGCCCAGTGCAAGCGTCGGCGAGCAAATCCACATGGTCGGAGGATCATCTCAAAGCGTTGAAGGACATTCTTATCGCTGCTCGCGCAATTGCTGACTAAACGATTCGATCCACGTTGCGTTTGGCAATGCGTACGGGCGGAATTTTTCAGCTTGCCCGAGCTCTTCACAGAACAGTAACCCGCGTTTGAGCCCAAGCTGGCTGGCCATCGTCGAGTCAATAAGGTTGCTCGAATCAGTTGCTCCCATTTGGAAGAGAATTCGCATTTCAAATTCTCGCAAGACATTGCGGTCAAGCATGCGTTCCAACGTACCCGCGGTGTCGCACCATAGCGTGGTATGAATGCCAAATGCAGGACCATCTTTTATGATCGTATCAAAGATCTGATCCACGGCAGTCTCAGTAGGATCATCGCTTTCATCATCGTCCCCTGACGACGAGTACGAAAAGCTAAACTCGTCTCCAGATTTCTTGAGCATACGGAATCGTTGCAAGCCGTTTAGCCAGAGGAAAATGCGTTCGCCATCCGCTATGTTATCATTTTTTCGCTGCTCCAGCTCAATGCCGATCTTGCGTATGACCGCTTCAGTCTCGCTCCATGCTCCGAACACTATTTCGTGCGGCAATTGATCGACGAGAGATTTGAGATAGCTGGCATTGGGAGCATCCACTGGTGTTCCATCTAGCACCACAAATTGAGCATGATCTGCTTCAGGTTGTGGATGAATCGAATAGTGTGAGACAACGCCGCATAGTGACGAAGCGATTAATGAAAGCGCGGCTTCATCATTTTGCCCGACAATGAGAACGTTTGCACCATTTTGTCGGCGATACTCCGCAAATGTGTTTTCTTTGATCGCGATCGGCTCGCCAAACCACGCTTTGGGAGGAGATGCCTTCTGTTTGGCCGCCGGTGGCTGCTCCACCAATACCTGCAAAGCGACATTTTTCTCAATCTCCGCCGGGACATTCCCTTCGAACACGATGGTCGGTTCGATGCCAGATCGAACATCCTCTGCCGCGATGTCTGCAACATACCGGAGTGAGTCATCGCGGGTGTCATCTCCAAGCCACGACACTTGAAACGGACTATTGGCTCCAATGATGCCACTTGCATCATTGTAAATTGCTTCGCCCGGCCGAGCCAACAAACGTGGCGCAGAGTTGTCATCACTCATGATCAGGAATGAATCGGCCTCGCTGCATTGCAGAGCAACTCGAACCGCCATTTGACCAATCGTACTACGAGCTAAGCCGTACGCTCCCCCTAACGTTTGCGAGCCGAGTATGACATGAATGCCAAAGGCACGACCTTGACGCACAATTCGATCTAGCAAGAGAGATGCTTCTTGGGCGAGCTTGTCATCTTCTGTAAAGAATTCTTGAAATTCATCAATGATCAACAGTGTGCGGGGCATGCGGTCGTCCGGGCATGCTTCACGGTATCCCGCGACATCTTGTGCGCCCACGCGACGATACAAATCGCCACGACGTTTCATCTCCGCATCAATTCGATGCAACACACTCACGCCAAACTCACGCTCACTTTCAATCGCGACCGCGCGGATATGGGGAATGAGATGTGTGGCATAGGTCTTAAATTCCACACCCTTTTTAAAGTCAACTAGGTAGATTTCAACTTCATCCGGGGAATACCACAATGCGATATTGGTAACGATTACATGCAACAGTGTTGATTTACCTGATCCAGTTTTTCCCGCAATAAGCACATGTTGATTTGTGCCCCTTCCCAACGCCAACGCTTGTAATTTGGTGGCACCCGATCGGCCTAACTCGACGATTAGTTCATCACTGCAACTTCGAGTCCATATGTTTGCGGGAGTCGGGCAAATTGAATCGAAAGGTACACGTACCCGTGAAGCATCCTTAGCGGCCAGGCCTACCCGATTGAGAATGCTCGTGGTCATTTCATCACCGGGCGGCGCGTCCATAGTAAGCGGAAAAGCTCCGAATTCGGGATCGTGCCAGTCAAAGCCTTTTACAGAACATGTCAGATGAATGCTCTTGCTACGAAGATCCTCCATCTGCAAACCTTGGGGCAATTTCTGACGCTTGTCATGCATCAACAAGGTGTACACACCACATCGTGTCCCAGTGTTGACAATGCTACTCAATCGACGTGCCGCATTGTCAGAGAGATTCACCGGACAATCAGCCATCACCAAGAACCGGTAGGGTTCTGCGATTTCACCTGCCCGTTCGTTGTACTCTGCAATGGTCTCATATTCATTGCGTAAGTATTTCTGAATGACGCTTTCCATATGCTCGGTTAGATCAAGGAGCTTTTGATCAATATGGCGAGGTTCTGTCCAAATCCGTTCCGAGATTAGATTATCTGCATGGTCCCCCAAATGCATGAATGCTGCAAAATTTTGCCCAAGCCCGACGGGATCTAACACCGTAAACCGTACTTTCCCAGGTGGAATCGAGACGAGCAAGCGCATCATGATGTTTTGCAACGACCGAATAGCAGAATCTCGCCCTTCCCCATCGGATTCAATGAGAACCGAACAGGGGGCAGGAAACACCATCCAACTTGGCAGGCAAAATTGAGTGGGACATGAATCTCGTAATCGCTCATCTGTTGGGATTCCACCGGGCAATTGCAGTCGATCCACACCGATCGAGCCGAATCGCACTACGGGTGAGAACACTGTGGTTGGATCCCATGCCTCCCAGGATTCATCGCTCCATTCCGGGAATAACCGATGATCCATCGCATGCACATTTTGAATGGCCTGATCAATCCACTCCATTCCTGTCTTCCACGTCGTCGTCAGATTGCCCCATCGCTCTTGGAATTCTGAATTGATACGAGCCGTTTCCTTACGATGAATATGCTCAGCGTCTTCTTCCTCCGTATCTCGCCATTCCTCCACCCGAGTCATCCCAGTTCGATAATCTGACTCTTGTTTTTCACGCTCATCCTGCCGTTCTTGTCGCATCTCGGCCAACTGCCTTGGATAGGTTTCATTGTGGGTGCGCATTGCTTCTTTGCGTCCATCCCGAATGGCAGAGATACGTGGCCCGTATTTTGATTTAGCTGCATCAACCTCGCTTTGACGTTTGTCGAGATTTTTCTGCACCTCTGACATTCGGCGAAACAATGCCGTATCGATCACCTGTTGACAAAGTGATTGTGCTTCCTCAATGTCACCAATCAATGGTACATAAATTGCTTGTACTTGCGTTCGTGACATGCGATACAAACCAAAATAGGCCAAGCTCACAATTATTGCGCCTGCAAATCCTGCTCCTCCCACCATTGCATTGAGCTGCCAATTTTGCCAGTACAATGCCGCAGCCACAACACCTAGAACCAAGAGAAACCACAAAATGCCCATCGTCGGCCCGCGAAAGAGTCGAGCGATCCATAACGCGCGCAAGCGACCGAGATTAACGCCAGTCGTTTCCAGTGCATGAGTAAGATTCTCCTTCACATCGGCAAAATCTTCCACTGACATCGCATGGTCATGTGAATCTACATCAAACATGGTCGGTAGATTTTCAGAATCTTCATTCTGATTGTCGGTTGCAGAATCAGTATCCCCTGAACCACTCTCGCTGCTCTGCTTTTTTTTGTCTTTGGATGTTTCCTTGAAGACAATTTGCTTCATCTCTTTAGGGTCGAGGATGGCGGCCTGCTTGAACTGGGCCAACAGTTCATCCGCTGAATGCCGCACTTCAGTCAGTCGGTTGTGCTGTTCGACAACCAGTTTCTTACATTTGAGAAATGTCTTGTGTGGCAATGGCTCGTAGGCTTCAAAATCACTCTCGACGAGCCACAGTTCATTCTTCCATTCCTTCTTGGTTTTTCCTTCTTGATACTCTGCGGTGGAGTTGATTTCACCGCGCAGTTTCTCATCCTGTGTTTGTGTTGCGCGCAGTAATTTTCCGTAATGTTGTTCAAGTTTATCGATAGATTGGCGATAGGTAATCTCAAGAGTTTCACGGTCTGAATCATATTTTTCAGTTACAGAAGACAACCGAGAATCACGCTCCTGGTTTATGCTGTGACGGGCCTCAGCGATCCACTCTTCTGCAGTTTTTTCTTCGTGCGCTCTCCACTCCGACAATTCGCGCAAGCGTCGCACAATGAGGCGTTCATGAGCAAGTGACGCATCGTGATCTGTTTCCTGATTGGCGGTCCGTGTCCACTGCGGTTGTGTCATGTGGTGAAATTCCAAACAAAAAGGGTATTGAGCCTATTCGCACTCACGTCTTGCTCGTCTTAAAAGGTCTGCAATCATATCAAGCGAAGGCAAAGCACTCGTGATTTTACGGTCGATAGGCACAATGATTTTCAACTCAAATCGCTCCGCCACCGGGTCATTCCAGAACTGACGCGTGTGCTGCCAATTCCGTAGAAGGTCCTTGCGAGCCTCCTCCAATTTGCCTCTGCCTGACGTAACGCTCATGATTGACCGTCCTCCGAATGATCGTCCGCAATCTCGGGGATTGTAATATCCGCTAGATCAACATCTTCAATATTGAACGTGGAGACTGAGGCAGATTGAGGATCAACGGTTGGTGCATGCAGAGCGAGGTATGACTGGATGGATTTCGAAATTTGATCCAAGGTCGACATCGCTGCGGGCGAGTCACGCTCGATGACTCCGTTCAACTGCTGCATGACACCTGTGAGTTTGTCCAATTCTCCCGGCAACCACTTGGCCCATTTCCTGACGGTGCGTAATTTTCGTTTGGAGTCTTCAAGTTGGTGCTTGGCGCGATCCAGGGCTCTGCGCTCGTCGGTTGAACGATCGCTCGTGAGTTCCTTGCGGTTTAGATCGTTGCGAGCTTGCGAAAGTTGTTTAGTGCGTTTTTTGACCGTGCTCTCCCAATGCCGCAACTGATCGTACTCGATCCAATTTTGCGTCCGCACCATATCTGATCGTACAAGAAGCAGCGCAGAACGCATGTCGTCCATGAAATTGCCCATAGCATGGCGAAATTTTCGAATCTCATCAACCGAAGTTACTCGAGCTCGCTCAGCCATTCAAACGCATTCCTTTCAGATGCCAACCATTCACTCTTGGCAAATCACTCCAAATTTGACCCGCGAAACCATGTGCGTTGTTGCAGGGTCGACTGATGCTGCTTTTGGCAATCCAGACCTTATCGTTGATCCAAATAATCTTGTGCGCGTTGTGCCTTGCGCAACAGGAACGGAATATGTTGTTCAGACACATCAACAAACCGATGCAGCACACGGACGGTGTCTTCAAATTCCTGGGCAAATTTCTTGTGCTCCTGATCCCGCCAAGTTTCCCCCAAAGCGGAGAGTCGGCCGGCAATCATGGTCATTCGCCCCTGCAGATCGCGGTTGAACCGCTTCAGCTCTTGAGCGAAAATACGAATTTCTTCAGGATCAACTATCGCTTTGGACATGGACAGACTCCATCTCAACTCTGGTAGGTTCCGGGGTAATCAGGATATTGTACGTTCCTCAACGCCCTTCGGGTGGGTTGGAGTGAAGGATATCCCATCGGTGGTACTATTCAGCGTCGATCCACCATTGGCTTCGTCGCTAGTATCGGCAAAATTCAAGTGGATTTTCGTGCGATCAGCGAAAGCACGATGACTCCAGCGTGTCCCATGACTTCTATCACTTCTTCTAGCGGTGATGCCCAAACTCCGCGATCTGGAATGAATTTCCAGACATTCCGATCCAATGTCACGCCCACAAAATAGAGAAAGAAAATGGCACACAATACGGTCAACACTCGGCGGCTTGAAAGATAAGAGGCAAATGACCAATACCAGTGCATCACTATCCAAAGCAAGAGGCCCAGCCCGATGTACACTCCCGCAGATGTTCCTACGAAATGCAATTCTCTACAATACAAAACCGCCGCCAACCCCGTAACCCAAACAAAGAATTTTTCTCTTTGAATTCCAAACCGAACGATCGCGATTAATGCAGCGGTCGGCAGGATGCGTAGTGCCGCCCATTCCATAAAAGGCCGCATTACATTTTCGCCGGGCAACACATCGACATAGATGAGACGCCCAATGACAATAACCACAACCAACAAGATCGGAATGATCGGCCACCATACCGTCCGGCCCACTATGTTGGCAAACTCACGAATCGTCGGAGATGACTGATGCTCGCAGTTTGGAGCTGAATCTGCGGTGGGTTGATCTGGCGTAGAATGCGACACACGAAGGCCCTCCTGCCTGCGATGTAGAGTTGCAACATCTGCAGGCCCAACTAGCAATCAAGCCGACGGTTGTCGTCCATCAACTAGCGCGAACTACACAGATGATAGAGATATTTCTTGAGATTTCGACTATCGATTAGATGAGATAGGCCAGAGAGATTGGAATTGTCACTGGCGATGGCGCCAACTGATACGCTGCAATCAGAAGATCCGCAAACGAGCAAGACGCGTTGGTTGATTTCGTCAATTTCAGTTGTGAGAAGGTGAATTATCGCAAAAATAGAACTGACCACAAATCTCGCCTGCCCTGCCGCAGCACTAGTTGTTTCCACATGCGCTGAAATCTCACTGTGCGCCAAGTCACATCGGTAACAGTGAGTCGAATCGCTGCTTACCCAATCTCCCGCATAGCCGCAAACGCCTTCGAATGATCTGGCGGCGCATAGATCTCAGTGGTCGCACCGTTCTGGTGCCCGAGGATTGCTTGAGCGGTATCACGATCGAATTCGGCGCGGATATGCGTGGCCGCATAATGGCGCAATTGATGCGGATGCCAACGATGGTCCTTCTGCCAGGCCTTGAGCTCTGCCTTCTGGCTATCAGTTAGTCGAGCGTTCCATTCGTCCGAGGTCTCCTTCTCATCCCCACTTGTGCGTTTAGCCAGGGGCGCAGGCGGCGGGAATGCACGATCACACGCTCGATAGATTGCATTCAGATATGAGCTATTCCGATATCGATCGCCTGATTCCGTTTTGGGTTTCCGCTTTCGATTCGTGCCTGGTCGGTTTCCACATGACACGGGTGACTTCGCGTGCTTGCCACTTAGAAGTCTTCCTAGGGATTTCGATGGAGTGAATGAAAAAAATGGAATTCCAATAAAAACCGGTTGCAGATTGCACCTGGCCTTGATAAGGTATGATA
>PJEL010002193.1_pt1 | contig 18354 bp, 18 predicted proteins | sample 1853271 | NCBI WGS metagenome assembly PJEL01 (sample SAMN08108733, study PRJNA415343) | Invertebrate metagenome, whole genome shotgun sequencing project. | host: Globobulimina | place: Sweden: Gullmar Fjord | collected 2015-08
TTTTATTAAATTTAACGTTGCCTTTGTTTTTAATTTTAAATAATTAATCCATTAATTATTTTTATTGGGATTCTTTGATGTGCTATAAATTTTTCAAGGTTTTTTGTTATCTCATGGTTATTTATCTGCTATTTTTGGTTACGCATTGTATTTGTTATGTTAAATTGCAAGATTGAGAGGCCCATCACAAAAGCAAATAAGTTTAATAATTCTGGGTCACTTTTGAACGATTAGAGGGTTCAGCGATATTTCAGTTTGAACTCGGTCGTTTCGGTTTTTCTTAATTGAAAAGGATTTTGTATGAATTTGAAATCAGAATGTAGGGTTGATAACAAGGAAGTCGGTATCGCTTTTAGTCTTTCAGCAAACGCGAATAAAACGTTAACGCTATCGGCGAAAAGAGCAGAACGGGCCAAAAAGCGCGAAGGGAAACTTCGATTAGAAGATCATCTCAAACGTTTTCCCAATTGGTCGCTGTAACGAATGATATTGCCGTCTGAGATCTTATTTCAGATGGCCTCGAAGGTGGGCTGCCTTCACGATTGCAAAAAGCGCCGCAGAGGGGCGCAGGCCTGCGTAATATGCCTAACAAATTCAGGAGCCCTCTCTGGGGCGACGTCCAAGGCTGTTTTTCTACTCAATTAAGCACGCTGGTTGAGTGGTGAAATAGAGTTACTTGGGAATACCAGACACCACACCCTTTGGATGTGCGCATTCTACTACAAGAATGCTCAAGCCAGTTTGTAGCACGGCTCTTGAAAGAGAGCCCATTGTTTTGCTTTTTTAAAAGAACAAAACAATGTCCTAAAAAGGAGTGTGAACGATGCAGATTATCTACGGACATTGTCGTACAGATGAGGCGGCGAATGTATTAGGCCACTTTGTTGAACAAGGGGATTTTGTCAGCGTCAAAGAACTGGGAACGGTCGGGCGTGAACACATGGCGTTTGCCGCCTTACTGTCTTTTACTGGACACCTTTCATTTCCTTTCTATTGGAAGGGTGTTCATTTTGTTGCGGTTCAAAAACAAGTTCAATCAGTTAACCGTCTCACTCTCCCAGCTTCAAAGAATGCTTGTAAAAAACGTTATCGGAAGCTTAAGAACACCATCATTAGCGCTCAAAATTGGAAGCAACATGTGAGTCGTAATCGCGGTTTGAAGTACGCGAAATCTTCTCTGTTTTCTTTATGATGCGTGCCTATACCTGTCGATTTTAACCTTTCTCCCCACGCGCCGTTTAATTTGCACGTTGCACGGTCTGCCTAGGACAACCTAACCCTTCTTCCCAGCTTCTCAGGCAAGGAGGTCTTTTACTCCATCATGACCAAACACTTGATAAATTTATCACTCAATAAGGATATTTATTATGAAAAAACGCACCCAGCGCACCCTCCTTGTCGGGCTTGGCGTTGCTGTCTCGACACTTCTTATCACTCAGCCCGCTCTGGCTGCCGATATCTTCGCGTCAGGTAAACAAGCCATGAAAGACTCGGCGGGCAAAGGCTCTGCGGTTGAAACCGCGATGCTGGGGACTGGGCTTGCGGGGGCGGTCGTCACTGGACTGATGAGCCGTAACTGGTTTGCGGCCGTTGGCGGGTTCATTGGCGGCTCAGTCTTGTGGAATGTTGGAGCACCACTCGTCGGCTTAGGCTAAGGAGTCACAATGGAAGACCCTCATCAGTTTTTTTCTATTCCAAAACACATGAACAAAGGTCGTCGCTGGCTCGGGTTCCCAGTTGATGAACTCGTGCCTGCCCTCTGCATTTTTGGCCTCTCATTCTGGCTTAAACACGAAATGATAGGGCTGACGTTATCGCTGGCTTGGTTTGGGGGATTACGTTACATCAAAGCGCAATACGGTGACAACATCGTTACCCTGTCACTTTATTGGTGGGGGGCTTCCTTTGTCCATCCCACCCTCTTTAAGCGTACCCCCTCAGCCTGTCGTCGTTACTGGATTTTCTAAGGAGACCCTTCATCATGGATCCGTTTGTTAAACGGGATAAGCTGGCCGTCAAAAGCCTCCTCAATCTTTTTTTGAGTGCAGGCTTTCTTGTTATGCTTATCACTAACCTGGTGTTGGGTTACACCAGTTATCAAGCCCTTACCCATCAAAGCCGAACCCTAGTCCCGCCCACCCTCTCTCAAGCCTTTACGGTTTCGGATGGCGCGGTCGATGAACCTTATCTTGAGCAAATGGCGGATTATCTTCTCTACCTGAAACTCAACATCACGCCGGCAAGCGTTGGACGTCAGTTTGGTCAGTTACTTGAATATTTAGACGAGACAAGCTGGTACAACGTTCAACCTAAGCTGCTTCGAGAAGCCACGGTGGTTAAAAAAGATAACATCAGCAGCCAATTTTCTGTCGAGTTGGTCCGAATTTCTCTCGACACTCTCCAAGTACAACTCTACGGGAAACTCCAAAAGCACGTAGGCCAACGCGCACTAGAGCCGGAGATGAAGTGGTATCAAGTCAACTTTAGCTATGACCAAGGCGTCATAGGTTTACTCTCCATTGAAGAAGTCGAGGTCAACACCGATGAATCTTTATGAGCAATCATTCACCCCATCGCAGCAATGGCACCCTTATTTTTTATCCATCGCGCTTTGGGTGGTCTTTTTCATCCCCTCTTTTGCCCTGGCTGAAAATGCCGCCATGGTGAGCTATGAGTTTGACGAAGGCGACACGATCCCCTTGTCACTCTCTTCCATTAACGTGAACCGTTTACTGGTCAACAATGACCGTATTATTTCGATCGTCTGCCCGAAAGGGTTTTGCACCTCAACGGGCAACCAAAAAGACGCTTCCGGCTCCATCACCTTAAAAATTAACCTTCCCTTACCGTTTACCGCGCACCTGACGACAGAGAAAGGGCGATTGTTTGCGCTGTTTATTACCCCCAAAGCTACACCATCTTTGGTCACGGAGTTTGTTTGGTCGCAAAATTACAAAGAGCAGCAAAGCCCGATTGAGCAGGCGGCGGATTATCCCGCCGCCATGACAGCGCTCACCAAAGCCATGATACGTTTTGTCCATGATGGCGCTCCCATTGCTGGTTTTAAACGTCACGACGTTGACCCCAAAACCTTACCCAAAGATGAAGCGTCACTGGCCATCATCCCTCAAACGGTCTTCGTGGGCCGTCATTATTCTGGGGTGGTTTATCAGCTCAAAAATCAAAGCCGCAGTGACATGGCGCTGACCACCGCGCAGTTCTACAGCTATTCCGCACGCTCAGCCGCGCTCGATGCCTATCAATTAAAACCTGGGCAAACTACCACGCTCTATCTCATTACTGGAGGAGGCGCCACCCATGCTCGATAAACAAAAAGACGCCTTGGGCCGTTTTAAGAAACGCGTCTTCAAAGACACCGACGGGGACTTTGAAGACGGCGGCACGATCAATGCCGTGACAAGAAAGCGCAATCGCACCATTACGCTCACGGTATTGCTGATATTGACCGCCCTGGCTTTTGTTGTTTGGCGGTTAACACTGTCTCCCCAAGCGCCAAGCAAGGGCATTCAAGATGTCGGATTTGGCGCTGTCGTCACCGATGATTTTACCGACAAAGACAACCAGTCCGCCCTGACGTTTCAACAAGACAAAATCAACCAAATAGAACAAAGCTTAGCGCGGTTTGAAGGCACATTAAGTCGCTTTGGACAAAGCTTAACCTCTGAGTTAGAGAACATTAAAAAGGCCAATGAGCGCGATACAAAATCGCAACTGACAGAGCTTGAGCAGCAGATGCAACAAAAGCTCGATGAAGTTGACGCGCTCAAGGCGCAGCTTGAGACGCAATTAGCCTCAACCCTCAAGGCAGGCGATCCTTCGACTCAACACGGCATCGAGACCAACCAGGGAGACACCTTTGGCCAATACAAACTGCCCCCAAGACCGGCCATTAATAGCAACATGGATAACGCCAAGGTGAATGAGTTCCAGTACCAAGAGCAAGATGATGTGGCCTTTAGTGGTGATGCCTTTGATAGCTTTGAATTTCACTGGCAAGCCAGTGTCGAGGAGAAACAATCCCGTCGCACGACCGATAACTACGTGCCAACCGGCACCTTTGTGACCGCCGTAATTACCGGCGGCGCTGATGCTAATGGGGGCGTCTCTGGACAAGGGGATACCTCACCGATTGTCTTTCAGACAGTCAATCAGGGGGTCTTACCCAACGGTCAGGCCTCTAAATTGAAGGATTGCACGATCACCGGCGCCGTCTACGGTGAGATCTCATCCAGCCGCGGCGTCGCTCGCACCAGTAGAATGAGCTGCATACAACCCAATGGCGATATTCTCGATATCCCCGTCAATGCGACCGTGTTTAACTTTGGTCGCAATGGTATTCGCGGTACCACCATTTTGAAAAACGGTAAGATCGTTCAAATGGCCGGCATTGCGGGGATCTTGCAAGGCGTAGGGGATGCAGGTAAAGCGCTGGCACAAACCACGACACCGACGGCGCTCGGCCCAAGTCAAAGCATCAACAGCGATAAAATTGGCTTGAATCTGCTTGGCGGCGCCACGGAGAGCGTTGGCAGCAAATTGGCGGACTACTACATCAAACTGGCCGAACTCTATCATCCGATAGTGGAAGTCAATCCTGGTGCCATCGTCAATATTGTCTTTTTGGAAGGCTTTCCATTAGATCCATTGCTGGCCGATGAATACGAAACGCGCATGAATGAGCAGCGTGAGCAAGTCTCCAACAGCAATCAGCTCTTGGATGTCATCACCAACGCCTCCTCTTTTCCACCAACCACTCAAACCGCCCCCATCAACCCATTAGCGCAAAAAATCACCCAACAAGGGTTAAGCCGCGTGGGCTTTGGGCGTGAGGAATCACCATGAATAGGCACGCTTTGTTTTCACTATCGATACTCTTAGGTCTGACCGGTTGTAGCGCGGGCTTTGAGAGCGAATACAGTTGCGATCAGGTCGGCGGCGTTTCAGGTTGCGTCACCATGAGCGAAGTTCGAGACAACGTATACGGTTATACCGGAGGCAGTGGTAACGCCACGGTCTCTTCTCAAGCGCGTCTCGCCCCACCTTCCGCCTTTACCTTACTGCCAAGGCGCAATCGAGAGGGGGAGCCAGAGCGAAGCCAAGAAGACGTTAAAAAACTCACCGTCTTCCCTTTCATCGACAAAGACAATCACTACATCGATACGATGGATGTTTACTTTGTCTTAGACGATAGCCGTTGGTCTGGGCGCCCTGCGCGCGCGATTTGGAAAGATTGATTAGGAAAAAAAGAAACGAAGCTTAAACATCATTTTTATCATGGGCGCGCGACATTCAGTCTCAGCCTTCTCTCAATGAGGGGGGAATCCATCAAGCGGTCCAAGATTGTGTCACGCCCCCTAACATTAAAATAGAAAAAGGGATCCCCCATGTTTTCCTCCTCACGCAGTGGCTTATCCGCCTTATTTCAAGAGGCCAAGCAAGCCCAAAACCACCTTCACCATGAACTGCCGTATCGAGATTACGATCCCATTGAGCGGGTGTTCGACAATACCCACTCTCGCGGTTTTGGCTTTAAAATCAGTGTCCTTGGGGGCGCTAACGACGATTTAATTCAGTCGTTAAGCCACCTCATGGGGGATTTGCCTGCAGGGGATAAATGGGACTATCAAGTGCAGCTGTTTGGTCACAACCGAGTGGCGCACTATCTCGAAGGAAACCAAGCTCTACTCAGTCAGCGAGGCGGTATCTGCCAGAAGCTGGCTAACGATGACGCCATTTACGCCCACTACGCCGCGCAGCACGGTTTTTTACACCGACAAAAAAACAATCGCTTTGATTTGCGCGATTACGACGCGTTCTTTTTTGTCTCCACCACGGAAAAAGACCCACAAGAGCTGCTTGATGCGCGAATGACTCTAGAGACAGGACTGGCGCAGCTTGGTTTTGATTTACTGCCCGTCACGCCTGAGATGTTGCTGACCGATGTGAGTGATATCTTAAACTTTGATAAACGACAAGACCGGCCAAAGGAAAAAGGCTACAACCCGTTAGAGCCTTTGAACCTGCAAGCCCTCTCTCCCGATACCGAAGCGTTAACGCATCGTGGCCATATCGCCACCCGTCATACCAATGACCAAGGGGAGGAGGTGCGCACACGGCTGGTCAATTTGGGACTTTCTCGTCTGCCTGGGGATTATCGCTTGTACGCCTTACCTGAGGCCTTTTCTTCTCTTCGCAACGTTTCTCGTAATATCACTTGCCCTCACCGCGTCACGTTGAGCTTTCGTAATGAGCCAACCGGTAAGCAAAATGCGGATAACGATAATAAGATAAAAGACTTAACCAAGACGGTGAACAGCCAAATGGCGCTGCTGGCTCCAACAGCGGAAGATGAGCTCAAAGAGCGAAAAGCCCTACAAAAAGGTCTGTTGTCTAAAGAGTTTACCATTGCGTCTATGGTCCTCACGGTCTCCCTGTTTACCGATAAGACCCACCAGAAAAAAGACACCCAAGCGGCGAAGGAGTCATTCAGCCATGCTGGCCTTGATATCATTCCCCTGAAAATGAATCAGCCACAAGCGCTGCTTTCAACGTTGCCTTTTATGATGAGCGAAGGGTTGTGGGGCGATTGTAAAAAAGCCGGCCGAGTTCGCACGTTAAAAAGCTCTAATCTGGTGAACCTCTTCCCTCTCATCATGGATTTTTGTCAGTTAAAAGGCGGCGTATTGCTGCCCACGATGCGCCAGCAAATTTCTTTCTTTAACCCTTTCACCTGTGGCAGTGATAACCAAAATATCGCACTGACTGGCGGCTCAGGCGCAGGGAAAAGCTTTCTGGTTCAAGAGATTGCCGAAACGGTTTACGCCATGGGCGGTAAAGTGTGGATCCTCGATAAAGGGGCCAGCTATAAAAAATTGACGCTCAGCCTTGGGGGGACGTACATGACGCACGCCAACATCTTCTTAAATCCCTTCACGCATTTAGGCGCCATGCAAAGTGCTGAGTTTGAGTTTGTGGATGATGACGGTAGACCGGTCGACCCCATGATGGAAGCGCTCGATAATATTACGGCGTTGTTTGCCACCATCGCGTCACCCTACGTCCCACTGACGGCGTTTCAACAAAGCGTCTTAGGCGATGCGATAGTGACGGCATGGGAGCGTAAAGGTAATCAAGCCTTGGTGGATGATGTCAGAGACGCCTTGATTGAGATTGCTGGAGAAGAAAGCGACCGACGCATCAAAGACATTGCGGTGCAACTGAAAAAGTTCTGCACCGACGGCATGTACAAAGATGTGTTCAACAAGCCCTCCATGCTCGACCCCAGTGTGGAAATCACCACGCTGGAGCTGGATGGGTTTCCGCCTGCTGTGCTCAGACCCGTGATTTTTGCGTTGATGGTTTCGATTAACCAGCAGATGTACCTGGCTGGCTCTCGCTCTACCCCAAAGCTGTGCATCATTGAAGAAGCCTGGAGCCTCCTCTCTGGGGCAAACGAGCAAGCGAGGGAGTTCATCAACACCGGTTATCGCACCGCCCGTAAGTTCGGCGGCGCTTTTTGTACAGTGACTCAAGGGATTGAAGACTTCTTTAGCAACGAGGAAGCCAAAGCCTGCTACAACAACTCAGATATCCACATCATTCTTCGTCAAGGGGAAGGGTTTGATGAGTATCTGATCCAAAACCCGGATGCCTTCTCACCGTTTGAGCAGCGCCTCATTAAAAGTTTCGCTCCGTCTGCTGAAGCGGGATACAGCAGTGCGCGCATCAAAGCGGGTGGCCATGTCACCTATCACCGCTTTTTCGCCTCTCCGGTGAAACGCGCCATGTTCTCAACCGAGCCTAAGGAGTTTGAGTATTGTGAAAATCTTTATAAACAAGGCCACTCACTGGAGCGCGCCATTGAGCAAACCTCCAGGCACTTTTATGGCAAAGACATTGACGCCTTTAATCAAGCCATTGGGGCGAGCGCTTAAATCCCCCCTTTTTCTTTTGGTCGCTGGACTGGCAACGACAAATGCCGCTGGAAAGAACTTGGGCCAAGTGGCCCCTATCTTCCCCATCGGTGAGATTGACATGCTGGAGTGGATTGACCAAAGACTGAAAGGGTTTGAGGCCAGTGGTCAATTAGCGGACATGCAAAACGAGTTCACGGAGCGCGCCAAGCAAAGCATTGAAAACCCACCGCCCGTTGCAGGCTTAACCACCACGATCAACCCCCGCACCTTTTACGTTGACCCAAGCATCACCCTCCCTAAAGACATTATCGCCCCCACTACAGGAGCCGTGATTGCCAAAGCGGGCACCAGAGTGAACCCCTTTGAACCCCGCACTTGGCCAAAGGTCGACGGTCAAAACGTTCTACCACGATTTGAGTTAAGTAAGGTGCTGGTCTTTTTTGATGCCAGAGACGCGCAGCAACGAAGGTTCGCCAGCGAGTATCAAAACGCCAAGCCAATCAAGTGGGTACTGACAGGAGGCAGCCCGAATAAAATGGCGACCTTATTGGACGCAAGAATGTATTTTGCGCAGCAAGGCCACTTAACCCAATCGCTTAACATTACTCACGTCCCAGCGATTGCCTACCAAGAAGGCACGCGCTGGCGCATCGATGAGGTGAACGTATCGGGTTTGCACCCCTTGGCGATAGAGCAATAACAATGACATCGCATTGGAAGTGCGCACCTCCCTTGATCATGCTTCCAGTATGACGTTTTTTTCTCTTAACCAAGCTCGCTTTTGGCGGCGATAATGGGGCGAAGCCTCTTGTCGAGACAAAAGGAGTACCACGCTCGGCGTGGAAAAAGGACACCCCATGACACAACGACACTTTCGTTTACTGTTGTGCTGCCTATTGGTTTTTATTGCCCCATCAACCCTAGCAGCCAGTGCGGCGTGTAAAAGCCGTTTTATTAACCCCATGACCGATATTTGTTGGGATTGCTTGTTTCCGATGACGATAGGCTCAGCCACCGTCATGCCCTCTAAGTACCCCGATACGCCCAATCCCACACTGCCTATCTCTTATTGCCCTAAACCGCCGCCTATCTTTGTGCAAATAGGCATCAACATTGGCTATTGGGAGCCTTATGCCTTAACCGATATCACGCGCGTCCCTTACTGTATGGTGAACATGGGCGTGCAAATGTCCGGCGCTAACACTCAGCGTATCGGTGGGCGCGTGACCGCCCGTGAGAGTGACAGCAGTGACGGAGGCTTTTATCACGCCCATTGGTATAAGTACCCCGTCATTTATTGGCTGCAACTGATGCAATCCACCGCCTGCATGGCCACGGACGTTTTTGATGTGGCCTACATGACGGAAATTGACCCACTTTGGGACGACGATGAGTTATCCCTCATTCTCAATCCCGAAGCGTTACTGTTTGGTAACCTGGTTGCGCAGCTTGCTTGCGTGCCCGAAGCCCTGTTGACCTCCACTAACGCTGCCTTACCTATTGATGCTTTATTTTGGTGTTTAGGCTCACAGGGCAGTGCCTATCCGCTCACCGGCACCACCAACTATCGAGACACGCCCATCCAGGCGGCGACACTCTTGATGGAAAAGCTGAACTACAAACTGCACCGGCAAGGAATCATCTGGGAGACGCGCGGCGAAGATGGCGCGATTTGTTATCAATATCCCGATCCTATTTTGCCAAAATCTCGTTATCGGTATCAAATGTCGGGGCCTATTCCCGATGCCGCCTGGTGTCACCCGTACACCACGACAACCACACTCTGGGAAGCCGGCCATGACAACCCGGTGACAGGGGATAACTTTGGTTTTGTACAATGGCGAAAGCGCAACTGTGTCTTTTTATAAGGTGACGCGATGATGCCCATTCTTCCCCACAAAAATGAAACGGACCTATTTATTGCCAGTCACCCTGACTCCCTTACCGATTTTTTAAAAACAGAGCTCGCCAACAACAAGCACATTTACTGCTGTTTCCCGCTCTCGCAGTTTTGCTTCTCGTTTTGTCGCGATCTCAATGCTCGTAAGGTGCTGTCAATCAGCTTCCAAAACGCTCACACCCTCTACCCACCCTTTCAGCGGCCATAATGAAGAGGTTACTATGACCATTCCATCTTTTGAGAGCACCTTTAGGCGCTCTCTTGTTTTTCTGTGTTTTTTTATCGCGTTACCCGCCCAAGCTTACACTGAGCAAGAGCTCAAATCTTTTGCCAAGCTTGAGCAAAAAATGACTCAACAACCGGAGGCGGCGAAGACGTGGCCTACGGACGACATACAAAATAAAGCCCAGGCTTATCGAGAAGAAGCGCTGACTCTCAGCCGCAATGTTCAAGATTTGATAAAAGAGGAGAGCCTGTCCCCCTTATTGGGGCGACAAAAGCCCACGCGCAACCCTGACCAAGCCCCAAAAGGGGTAATGGTGTTTGTTTCACTCACCATGCCCAAGACCGCGCTCAAACAGCTTCTGATGCAAAGTGAGCACTTAGGCGTTCCACTGGTGATACGCGGTGTCTTACCTGAAGGTTTTCCGGCCACTGCCAAGCGGATCGAGGCCTTGATACGCTCCCCCAATAAGGCGCCCATTCAAAGCGGCTTTTCCATCAGCCCTGATTGGTTTAAGCAATTTGATATTCATCGCGTACCGGCCTTTGTTTCGGTCAAACAAAACCGTTGCTTACCTAAGCAGCCTTGCAAAGCCAGTGACTACGACATCCTTTACGGCAACATTTCACTTTACCAAGCTCTGGATTACCTCGCGGCCGGGGATGCGCAGCAAAACATCCACCCACTGTTGCGCACGCTCTATGCCCAATAACCCTCTCTCACCCCAACTTTTGATGAGGTGCTCCTTATGCGCATTGACCTCTGGGCTGCGCTCACGCTCAGTTTTTTATCTACTCTCGCTCTTGCCAGCGAACAACAAACCTTTACCGAGAGCGCCAATTGGGCGAAGCAAACGGCAAACCAAGCTCTCACGCCTCATGCGCTTCCACTCAATGTCGATGACTATTGCAAAGACGCCACGTGTCGAAAAGAGATCCGCAGTCCAAAAGAGTCAAGACTGTCAGACAGTGATATCAACGCACAAAAAGGGACAGAGTTTGTGACCAATGGATTGGCTCAAGACATCAACACCCACTTTAATAAAGGGCGCCCCGATGTTAAAAGCGACCCAGCGATGCGCTTTGCCTTACTCGGCCAAGAGAATGCGTATGAAATCACTCACGGTCTCTCAAATGCCTATGTGGATTGTGATAGCGGCTCCCAGTGCCTTATCGAACACATTCCTAAACAGTGTCATCGTCCAACGAATAACAATGTGCCTTGTACAAAAGTCCCCGTCGCCTCCGTGAGCACCGGTGAGGTGAGCTACCGCTGTCCATCCGGTTGGACACAACAAGGGAGGGATTGCCAACGCACCCTCCCACAATGCCGATACAATAATGACAATTACGTGAGGCAATCAGGGACTAGAAGAGGTTTTTCGGGATCAGAAACCACGTATTTTTGGGATGGAAAGATAGTCTCTCCCAACCAAGGCTACACGCTTGGCGATTTAAAATATACCATCAACTTAAACTGGCAATGGAGCGCATACTGGCATAAACGCTACGAGATTTGTCGACCCACCACACAAACGAAAAAAGCCACCTTGAGCTGCTCAAACGGATTCTCCTTATCCGGAGGGAACTGCATCAAAAACACCATGACCTGGCGAACACAATGCCGCCTGATGAACTCGTGCAAGGTCACTCGCCAGCAATGTATTGAAGGTCGAGCCACCCGCACCATTAATGGCATTCCCACCACGCTCAATTGTTGGAAATATCGGATAGACCATCATTGTGACCGCCCTAATACCTGCGCAAACCTCCCGAAAGACTGTACGACTCAAACTCAACATTGCAGCCTTAAGCAAAATGGGGTGTGCATCGAGCAAGAGGTCACAAAGCGTTGTGCTGAGAAGACATGCCGAGCCACTGATCTGCAATGTGGGGAGCACTCCTTCTGTCTTGACGGGGAGTGTTACGAGGAGGCGCCCAAATTGAATAACAATTTTGATAAGTCCGTTGCGGCACTGGCAGGACTTGCCGAAGCCGTGAAAGACATCGGCGACCCACCCAAAATATTCACGGGAAAGCCGATGAAGTGCAGTAAGAAACTCGCGGGCTTCAACGATTGTTGTAAAGACTCAGGATGGGGGCAAGGATTGGGAGCGAAATGCAGCGAAGCGGAAGAAGCGCTGGGGGAAGCCAAAGAGAAAGGCTTAACCCTGTACGTGGGGCAATACTGCGCCAAGAAAGTGCTGGGTGTCTGCACCCGTAAAAAGCGCAGTTACTGCGTTTACGACAACAAGCTGGCCAAAATCATCCAAGAGCAAGGGTCTCTTCAGCAACTGGGTAAACGGTTAGGCAGTGCTAAAAATCCCACCTGCGCCGCCATTACGCCCGAAGAACTGGGTCAAATCAATTTTGAATACATTGATTTTAAAGAGTTCTACCCGGAAATGCGTGCCAACACCAACCTCCCCAACTTTGATGAAATCAAGAAACGACTTCAAAGTGCCACGGGCGGATAACCGCCTCCACGGAATCAAGGTCTATGATGATGAAAAAACCTCTGCTTTGCGTCATTACCCTAGCGCTGCTGACTCACCTCCATCCAGCTCTTGCTCAAGAAACCCCTCCTGGGTGGCGCTGGTACAACGAGCCAAAGGCAATGCCCGTAACGCCCAAACCTAAGCCGCTACCAAGCAACACTCAAACCACCGTATCAAGCCCTAAAACGTTATCGGCGACCGAACAGATGGCCTGGTTTCACTCTGTGCATATTGAAGCGCAAAACGACGCGGCCATTCATCCCAAAGATAAAGACAAGCTCGCGAAGTTTTTAGCGTTAAATCATTTTATCACGGACCAAACCGACCAATTAGGCATGACCTTTAAAGCGCTGCTGCTCGAAAGACCTGAGTTTTCTTACACCAAAGACCATCCGACAGAGCAAGCGGCAAGACAAGTGTATTTAACACTGGAGGATAAGAAGAAAACCGACGCGGTTGAAAAGATGAAACAAGACGGATGGGGCTTTTTCTTTGTTTATGAAGGAAAAGATACGCTAAGCCAGCAACTCGCCCCGTCCATTCAAGCGTTTGCTGACCAATACCATTTTGAGCTCCTTGGGATCAGTAATGATGAAACCTTCATCACTCACCTCAAAGAAAACCGCCACAACCAAGGAAAAGTCACGGTGCCTTTTACGCCCGCCTTGATTTTGGTGCATCCAAGCACTGGAGAGATGAAGCCACTGGCGTACGGCTGGATAAGCCAAAATGATTTAATTGGGCGCTTTTACAACGTCGCCACCGACTTTGAGCAATCGAATTTTTAAAGCCACTCAACCCATGTAAAAACGCCATAAACAGAACCAGTATGGCCAATAAACCCAACCTTAAATCAACGTCTAATACGACATCCCCCGACTTCGTCCATGCCGCTCTCTTAAAGGATGTTCACTTTCTTTTATTTCTTCCTAAAACGTAAGGAGGCGCTATGCCATTTCTTCGTACCCTTGTGCTTGCTTTTTTGATTCATGCCGCCAGCGCACACGCTGCCATGCAAAACCAATATGCCCTGGTGTTCTTTTTTGAAAGCACCTGCCCGTACTGCCATAAGACCGCCCCTAAAATCACTCGCCTTGGCGAGCGATTTCAATTGCCGGTTTACGCCTTCTCTGTTGATGGGCCGGGCCTTCCAGGGTTTGAGGTCCCTATTCCTGTCACACCAGAGATAGGCAAGACCTTTTTCCCAGGCCAGGGAAAAACGGTCATGCCTGCGACCTTCTTAATGAACGTGAACAGCCGTAAGTTCTCACGTCTGAGCATTGGAGACGTACCAGAAAGCACGCTTGCCCAAAGCATTCAGAACGCCCTTAACGATCCGCGAGTGCAGGAGGCTCTCCAATGAAGCGCTCACTTTTCCACCACTTGTCCACCGTTGCGGTGAATAAGCGAGTTATTCCTTTATTTCTCATCAGCTTATCAGGCGTAAGTCACGCCGACACCAACCACTCGCTGGCCCGCTTTTTTGATAACTCAGGGTACAACGCCAACGTCTCAACCCCGACGGCTTACCAAGGGCAATCGGCCAACTACTACACCGGTGGCAGTTTGTTTGTGCGTAATCAAATTGTCGATGCACAGTTGGTCAGCGTCACTGTCCCCTCCATCAGTACCGGGTGCACTGGCATTGATATGTTTATGGGGGGATTTTCACACATCAGCTCAGACCAACTGGTGAAACTGGGCAAAGCCATTATTCATAATGCCCCTCCTTTTATTGTCAACTTAGCCCTGCAAACCTGGGCACCGCAGCTCAAGCAAAACCTGGATAATCTCCAAGCCAGGCTCGACAAATATCTCAATCAATCGGTGAACTCTTGTGAAGCCGCGCAGGCGTCCATCGGTGGACTGGCCGCCTTTGCCGCTCCTGCTACCAAAAAGCATGTCTGCGCGACGCTTGGTACACAAAACAACGCCTTCTCAGATTGGGTTCAAGGGCAGCAGGAATGTGGCGCAGGAGGCAAAGCAGCGGGTCAGCTAAAGGACGCCAAAAAGGATCCAGCCCTGAAAGACATGACCCAAACCAATCACAACGTGGTCTGGTCTGCGATCATGAATAACGCTTTTTTGTCCTCCGACAAAAATCTAGCGCAATTCATGATGAGTTTGTCAGGCTCTTACGTGTACAACAAAGACGGCAATCCGCGTTATTACCCTAGCCTTTTGACCGACAACAACAACCTCGTCAACGTGCTGCTCGAAGGGGGCAAGGCTGACGTTTATCAGTGTCGCAAAACAGGCCCAGATGCGTGCATTACCATTACCAAGCGCAATAACTTATCCATAAGTCAAACTAACGGCATACAAAACCAGATACGCAAACAACTGGAATCGATACTGCAAAAGATAGCCACCGACCAAAGACTCACGCGTCAACAAGAGGGTTTTCTGGAGCTGATTCAAACGCCGGTACTCAAGTTCTTTATTGACGACTTATCCGCCAATCAAACCCCCGATACCAGCAACTACTCGCGAATGATAGCGGTGGAGCTGCTTAATCAGTACCTCGTGAGCATGTTAAATGTTGCCCGCCAATCCTTGGCCAACACCAACAACAGCCAGGATGACATCGCCCTCATCACTCGTGATATCGATAACGCCAAACGCTTTACCGCGGGGCTGGCCGAGAACGCCATTGAGGCGCTCAACAACCGCAATCAACTGATTGACTCGCAAAGAAAGACCACGCAGCAAAGCACAAAAGAAATCAGCACGACCACCAAACCTACCCCGGCTTATGGGAACTGACCTATGATACTCGAATATTACACTTACACTTCTGGCGAAGTGGTCAACAAAGCCTTTAATGCGCTGGCCACTTTTTTTAGAACCAATACCTTTGGGGATTACTTACAGATGTGCATGATGCTGGGGCTTATCACCAGTTTGTTTATCTTCATGCTGTCACGTAACCCCAAAGACCTCATCAAATGGATGGTGGTGTTCTTTGCCGTACCCCTGTTTCTTATCAACATGAAAGCCGACATGCTCATCATTGATAAGACGCAACCGGGTAAGGCTTACAAGGTGGATAATGTCCCTTACCTCGTGGCCGTGCCTACTTACTTTTTCTCTTCTATCATGGTGGGGATGGCCGAAGGTGTGGAAGGCATTTTCACCACCTCCGACGATGAGCGTTATGGTCGTACTGGGATGTTGTTTGGCTCTGAGCTGTATCAGCTCTCAAGACAATCCAGGATTAATGAGCTGGCGCTGCAAAAACTCTGGCGAGACTACTTTCATAACTGCATGATTGGGGATGTGAGAATCAATGGGAAATACACCTGGGATGAACTCTTTACCGCCCCTGATATTTTTGCCTTTTTAGACGGCGTTAGGCAAAGCCCGTTGCGCGCCCTTTATCTTGATGAAGGCGGCGGCCGAAGCACCTACAAGCGATGTGAAGAAGCTTACCCTATCATCAAGCAGCGCTTTGATGATGCCGCCAATAAAAACATGAGCTTGTTAGCGCATCAATTGCTTGGTAAAGACGCGGACCGTTATAAGCCGCAAGTGGTGCAGTCACTCACCCGCAGCTACGACAAATTTTTTAGAATGAGTACCAGCGCGTCCAGCACCATCAAACAAAACATGCTGATGAACGAGCTACGCTACAACCTTGATAGCCTTGACCCAACGCAAGCTGCGCTCAATTACGCTTATACCACCAATAAACTGCAAACCACCTCAATGTGGGCGTCATTAGGTTTGATGGCAAGAGAATACTTGCCGATGCTCCATACCATGATGTTTATGTTGTTCGCGTGCCTAGGCTTCTTTGTTGCAGGTGCCGCGGTCATTCCTGGCTTGACCATGATGGTGTTAAAAAACTATTTTGGGACGTTTGCCTTTTTGGCCACGTGGCCAGCCTTGTTTGCCATCATCAACGGCTTTCAGCTTTGGGGACTGGAATCTCTGTCTACGGATGTCTCGGGGAAGTTCGGGGGGCTAGTGCTTTCCAACGCGAATGCCGCGGATGAGCTTCACAGCCGCTTCGCCTGGATCACGGGTATATTGATGATAGGCGTCCCTATGATAGCCAAAGGCATTTTAAAAGGCGGTCAAGAAGTCATGTCGAGCATGAACTACCAGCTCTCGAGCATGATTAACTCGACCAATGCCAGAGCGAGCGCTGCAGCGTCCACGGGTAATCTGGATTTTGGCAGTATGCAGATTGACAACCACAGCATGAACAACACCCATGCCAATAAGTTTGATACCAATACCCTCGCCAACCAAGGTCACAGCTACACCCAAAACCCAGACGGCTCGGTGACCACACAACACGGAGATGGGCGCACCACCTACGACAGCTCACAAACCACCAGTCGCGGCAACATCAGCGCCAACACGCAAAGCATGCTGCAAGAGAGTGTGGCGAATGCCCGCAATCAAACGCAGCAAAACCTTGAACAAACCAGTACCCAGCTGGGTCAAACCATCCAAGGGGGTGCCGCGCTGAGCGACCGCTGGCATGATAGTGTGGGTAAAAACCTGGCTTACGGTGAAGGCAGCACCAGTGGCTTTAATACTCAAGTCAGCCAAGGTATGAATGACATGCAAACGGCGGTTGACAGCGTGATTCAACAAACGGGTTGGACGAAAGACCAATCAAAAGCTTACCTGCAAAGTGTCTATGGCGGCTTCGAGGGCGGCGTAGGCACCGGTAAAGGGGCATCGCCATTCAATTTGGGCGCCAGTGGCGGCGTGAAATGGTCTGATGATGAACGTACGGCTTACAGCAATATGAATGCCGAGCAAAAGCAGCAGCTTGAGCAAGCCACGCAGCAATACACCGAAGGGGCCAATGCCGTGACCAGTGCCGGCACGCAGGTGGACAATAAAGACACCCGAACGTCGGTTGAGCAGTTTGCGCATGATTTTGCAATTAATGCCAGCAACACCAAGTCTCTTGGTGCTAGCGTGATGCAAAGCCAATCGGACTTGAACGCCCTCTCGAATACTCAAACGCGCCTAAACTCTGGCAGTGCCAGCTTTACGGCCAACGCTATTCAAGGCTTCCAGAATTACTTGGAGAACACAGTTCCGCACAAACCAGACGTCCAACGCCTAATGACCGCTTACCAACCGGAAGATATTGCCGAGGCGAAAGAGCAATGGCAATACTACACACGCACTGAAGAGTTCACCACCATGGCGGGACTCGATGGTGACACGGCGAAGATTGTGGCAACAATGGAGAAAGCGCATGAAACCACCACCCCAACCCAACAACCAGAACTGACACCCGAGCAAAACAACACGATGGAGAAAGGATGGGCTAGTACCGTCGATACCGTGGCACACACCCGCACCGAGATGCTGCATACCAAGGGAACGGGCGGACTGTTTAATCAAGCGCGCTTTGATGGGGTTACCGATGATGTAAAACTTCAACAAGAGGAAGCGCAGAAACCCATCATCAAACCTGAGCCGATGATTGAACTGACAGTCAAGTCGCAGGTAGAAAAGGAGATCACTAGACCCGAAAGGACGGAATACGTCACCTCCGACCAAGCCTATCCTGCGGTGCCAAGATACACACAAAACTCGAAAGAATAATACTTAACTAGGTGCATAAAAAAGAACTTTATGCACCGCCTAAATACTGGTATTATGATCAGGTATCTAGAGGGAGAATGACCATGAAAACAGTCTTACCATTACTGCTGCTTACCTGTGCGAGCGTGCAAGCTCAACCCCACTCTCCCGAGCTCACTCAACTGCTGAGCGAGATACATGAGCAATATGACACAGCAACGTTAGCTATGCCTAAAAG
>PJEL010002195.1_pt1 | contig 18349 bp, 18 predicted proteins | sample 1853271 | NCBI WGS metagenome assembly PJEL01 (sample SAMN08108733, study PRJNA415343) | Invertebrate metagenome, whole genome shotgun sequencing project. | host: Globobulimina | place: Sweden: Gullmar Fjord | collected 2015-08
AGATCAGCACCGCCCGAAAGCCTCTGATGATTCTTCTCAATAACCTTCTGGATCTCGCCAAACTGGAGGAGGGAAAAACTGTTTATAAAATGGAACTGGTGGATCTCCAACAGTTAATAACAGACGCTGTATCCGAAGCAGAAACAATCTGGAAAGAAAAGGATCTGACGATCAGCATCGCCCCCTCTTCTGTACCAACGCAAATCACTTGTGATACCTACAAGATAGGCCAGGTAATTCGAAATCTGCTTTCCAATGCCATTAAGTTCACTCCGGAAAACAGTTTTGTTTCAATTTCTCTAAATTCCAATGAATTGCCAATTGGACAGAGGTTGACAGATACAGAAACGATTTCAGGGATCATGATTTCTATTCGGGATGAAGGAGTTGGTATTCCTGAAAATGAGATGAAATCTGTTTTTGATAAGTTTATTCAAAGCAGCAAAACCAAAACAGGGGCGGGTGGAACCGGATTGGGACTGGCGATTTGCCAGGAAATTGTAAAAGGGCATAATGGCAACATCTGGGCAGAAAATAATTCAGGATTAGGGGCAACATTTCATTTTGTATTACCCCGCGAACAAGATGAAACAGCGATAAAGCTGAATGCGCGCAGAGAGGGTATTGAAAATGGAAAAGACCAGGATACGTATAGTCGAAGATGAGGCGATTATTGGGCATGAACTTAGAAATAACCTTGAATCTTTGGGATACCAGGTCGTTTTTGTTGTCGATTCTGGTGAGAAAGCGATTGCCGAGGCCGAAATTTCCAAACCGGATATCGTGCTGATGGATATTCGGATAGCTGGAGAGATATCTGAAAGTGACGATTGAAATGGCATTGTATGTCAGTGAAGTGGATGCAAAACGCACGACGGCAGAAAAAAATCTTCAAAAAGCCCATGACGAATTGACACAAAATGCTTTAGAACTGGCAAGAGTTAATACGGACCTGCAGGCTCATCAGGTAGAACTTGAGGAGTAAAATTGGGAACTATTAATAACTTAAAGCCGGCATGCGGAAACCCAAGCCCGCTATTTTAACCTGTATAATTTTGTACCTTGAGATATCTGACTTTTGATGAGAAAGGACTTATTACCGAAACGAGTTTAACCTGTGAACTGCAAGTGGTTAGAAGAGATAAAACCCAATTTGCAGTCCGCCTCGAAAGCAACGCAATTTTTGATGATCAGGGAAGATTCATCTAGTTAAATACAAATATAATTGAAACTGGAAACGCCAAGTAGAATTCCAGAACTGATGTTTAATTTTGTCAAATTCAACAGAATAGCAAGGAGACAGTGATGACATTAATGACGCCTGAGCAGTTTGAAGAGAGTATGAAAAATCGAAAACTCAGAATTTTCATGAACGGGAAAAAGGTTGAAAACATCTTGGAAAATAAAAATACCCGTACTGTCATTGAGGCAAACAAGGCAAGCTATGCATGGGCGTTGGATCCGCAGACCAAGGATATTATGACTTGTCACTCCCCGCTGATAAATGGTCCGGTAAACCGGTACACCCATATCAGTTCCAGTATTGATGATTTGGTCAAGAAGGCCGAAGCGGGCACATTTACCGCTGAGACCCTCGGGACGTGCATATACCGGTGTGTAGGATACGATGCCATGCACGCATTAGCCGCCACCACGTGGGAGATGGATAAAGACCTGGGCACGGAATATCATCCCAGATTTCTCAACTATCTGAAGATGGTGCAGGAAAACGATCTGTCTGTGGCCGGCGCTCTGACTGAACCCCGGGGCAGGCGTAGTGAGAAGACGCTGGATTGGTCCGATCCCTTTTTGTCTTTGAAACTGATCGAAAAAAATGACAAAGGGATTGTGGTCAAAGGGGCGAAGATTAATATTAGTGGTGCGTATGCCAGTCATGAACTGATTGTGATTCCCCAGTCTTCCCATGGTCAGGGTGAGGAAGATTATGCCATCGCTTTTGCGATTCCGACAGATACCGAAGGGCTGACATATGTCACTCAGTATTCCCCCTATTCTGCAGAAAGAGAGATGTCTGATGACATAGAGGAGTTGGGAAATCCGTTATTTGGTCAGAGGGAGACCTCGTTGATCATTTTTGAAGATGTCTTCGTTCCTTGGGACAGGGTCTTTCATTGCGGAGAAACCCGCTATTCAGGAAAAATGGTGACACGATTTGCCAGGACGCATCGTATGACCTGCGGTGGTACCTGTAAGGTCGGTTTCATGAACCAGATCATTGGTGCTTCCAAACTTGTTCAGGAGTATAAGGGGCTGGATAAGGTTTCCCATATCAATGAACAGATAACCGAGATGGTTGTTCACAGGGAAACTGGGCGAGCTTGCGGACTGGCTGCGGCCCACAAGGGTTCTGAAGAGCCGGTGGGTTCAGGGGTCTTTTTGCCGGATGAGGTTATGGGCAACGTCGCCAAGTTGAATATCTGTAATTCATTCTGGCGGGTGATGGCTTTGGCAGGTGATATCGGTGGCGGGATGGTTGTGACCATGCCATCTTTGAAAGAACTGAAGAATCCTGAAGTAAAAGATTATGTGAACGAGTTCTTCAGTTTTGGTTCCGATGAGCCCACGGAAAACATCATGAAAGTACATAAAGCGTTACAGCATTGGACCGCCGGGATGCACGGGGTTGGGACCTGGCATGGTGCCGGGCCGGTTGCGGCGCAGAAGATCATGCTGCAGCGGGTGGTTGACTTTGAGCATGAGAAAAATCTCGTCAAAAAAACACTGAATCTGAAGGAAGAAAAGAAGAGCTAAGATGGTTAAGCCTATCAAACACGTACCTGAAATACAGACAGAAGAAAGAGAACGCGAGCAGGTTGAGAAGGCGTTGCGTGAGAGCGAGGAAAAATATAAAATCGCTTTTCAAACCAACCCGGATTCAATCGTGATTGCCGGGTTGGACGGACTTTGTATTGAAGTGAATGATGGGTTTAAGCAGTTAACAGGGTATGCGCCTGAGGAAATCATTGGAAAAACGACTGGAGATATCAATTTATGGGTCATCCCGGAGGACCGGGAGAGAGTTGTCGCGGGTGTGAACCGAGATGGCTATATTAAAAACCTGGAGACTTTCTTCAGACGCAAGAATGGCTCTCACGTTGCGGGCTCCATGTCAGCCAGTATTATTGAACTGAACAATGAGCCCCACCTCTTATCGATCACCCGTGACATTTCTGAAAGCAAGCTATTGCAAGACAGCCTTCGACAGAGTGAAGAGAAGTATCGATCTATTACAGAAAATGCCAATGAGGGGATCTTGATTGCACAGGACGGGGAGTACAAATATGTAAATCCCAAAATGTGCGAAATACTCGGATATTCTGAGAGTGAACTGACGGGTTCCCCCTTTCTTGATAAGATTCATCCCGATGACCGGGAAATGATTTTAGAACGGCATAAAAGGAGACTTCTGGGCGAAAAACTTATCGATGTGTATGATTACAGGGCTCTTACAAAAACAGGCGAGACCATATGGGTAAGTATTAAACCTGTCTTGATCTCCTGGAATGCACAACCTGCCACACTGAATTTTTTGAGTGATGTCACAAAACGAAAAAACGCTGAAATCGCCCTGATCAAGTATAAGGATGAACTTGAAGAAACTGTTGAGAAAAGAACGCTAGACCTCAGAAAGGCTAAAGAGGACGCAGAGCGGGCGAACCAGATGAAAAGTGAATTTCTGGCGAACATGTCTCATGAACTAAGGACACCAATGCACGGTATTCTGAATTATTCGAAATTTGGAGCCGAAAAACTCGGAAATGTAAGCGGGGATAAGATACGTCACTATTTCAATCAGATTAGAACATCCGGTGAACGCCTGATGAACCTGTTGAATAATCTTCTGGATCTCTCACGGTTGGAAGCCGGGAAGGAGATTTATCGGATGGAATCTGTGAATATCTGGCAGGTGGCAAAAGAAGCTGTTGAAGAGATTCAGTCTGTGTCAAAGGAGAAATCTTTGAGTATTCAAATTTCAGAACCTGAAACCCAAACAAGTGTATTCGGTGACGAGTATAAGCTGGGCCAGGTTTTCAGAAATCTTCTCTCAAATGCGATTAAATTCTCACCTGAGAACGGAAGCGTTGATATTCTGTTTGAAGAGAGCCATCTCGATCTCGAGAATGAATCAGTTCCAGCCTTAAAGGTACTTATTCGGGATCAGGGGATCGGCCTGCCTGAGAGTGAATTGGATTCGATTTTTGAAAAGTTTAACCAGAGCAGCCTGACAAAAACAGGAGCCGGGGGTACTGGATTAGGCTTGTCAATCTGCCGGGAAATCATCCAAGCCCACCATGGGAAAATCTGGGCTGAAAACAGTTCTCAAGGTGGCGCGATCTTCTGTTTTATACTGCAATATGAGCAACATTCTGCCTGAAGGACTTTGTTCAGGCAGCGTCCACAATCAAGTGCCTCATTTCATATTCTTGTCCAAGCAGTTTGTGATAAACTCCTGTCGTGGCGGAAAAAAAGGTCCGGATTCCCCTGCCGATACCCCCTATTTTCCGATTACTGCGATCGCGCTGGACAGCTTTTCCCTGACTTCCACTGCGACCGGTAGCAAATCGTGCCTGCCAACCACCGCCAGAAGTTTGAGTGGGTCGACTGCCGTAACCGTGACACTATCTCCAGTCTCCCGTACTGTTACATTACAAGGCAGCAGTAGTCCAATATCAGGTTCGGCTATCATCGCCTGATGAGCAAATCCAGGGTTGCATGCGCCCAGAATCATCTGCTGGGGCACATCGGCATCAATCTTCTTCTTCAGTGTGGCTTTAACATTAATCTCTGTCAGGACGCCAAACCCCTCTGTTTTCAATGCCTCTATGGTCTCTGTCACGACCTGTTCAAAGGTCCGATTAACGCTGACCTGAATACCATAACTATTGGAAGGCATAGGCTCTGATTCACCGCTGCCAAAGGTTTGATCTAGATATGTTAGAATATTATCACTACCTATGATGATATGATCTCCATCCACCAGTGCTGGTACTTGTTGCTGGCCTGTTATTTCGATGAGTTCCTTGCGCTCTTCACTTTTGCCTGGAACCGGTATCGACATGAATGGCTGGTTCAGCAGGGTCAGCTTTTTTCTGACGACCTGACAATATGGACATGTTTCACGTTGGTATAGCGATAATCTGTTGTCTGTTTTCATTTTTACCCTTTGAATGGTCTATTTGTAGTTTAGGCTACGCTGTTAACAATTTCACGTACTCGTTGAGGATCGGCACCAACAAGTACCTCTTTCTGCTCACCTTTATCAAACAGAATCATTGTAGGAATACCTCTAACGCCAAATTGACCCGGCGTTTGATTATTCTGGTCAACATTCAGTTTGGCAATGGTCACTTTACCTGCAAATTCGTCCGCCAGTTCTTCCAGATAGGGGCTAATCATTTTACAGGGGCCACACCAGTCTGCGTAAAAATCAACCAAGACTGGTTTGTCACTATTGATCACCTGGTCTTTGAAGTCTGCATCTGATAAGTAAACGACGTTTTTGTTAGCCATGATAATTCTCCATGTTCACGTTTTAGGATTTGAATTGCTGTTGTGTTGCAGCAAAATTTTTCTTGTTATGACTATCCATTTTGCAGTGAGTGTGCCATAAGGCAGAAATGTTTATTTAAGTTATAAAAACAGTTGATTACAATGTGACAAGCACAACTATCAGATAAAACAGAGTGGAATTTGGTGAAGACAAACGAATAGGTAACGTTACCATAACGTAAAGCATATAGTTCCGTGAACACAAAACCGGTAGATAGCAGAATCTGGTTTTCAGGCGTTTCGAAAATCGATCAGAGTTTGGCGGTAAACCTCAGGTGTCCCGATATCAAAACGTCGCCCTTTGACAAGGTACCCGGAAAAGCCTTCTTCCTTTCTCATCCTGTCGAGGCAGGAGGTTAGCTGAAATTCCCCTTTTTCCCTGATGTTATGTTCGATATGTTCTTCCAGATAATTGAAGATGGTGGGTTTCACAATGTATATCCCAAATACGGACAGGAATGTATCTTCTTCCAGCCCTTCTACTTGTAAATGTTCCCTTGCATATTCAAGATCGGGTTTTTCGTAGAATTCGCTGACCGAAAGCAGTGATTCGGGTTCTTTCCAGGTGCCGGCAATGCAGCCAAATGATTGAATGCTGTCCGCTGAAGTGGTTTTCATGCCGACCACGTTTCGTGCTTCTGCTTCGTAAATCTGCATCAGCTGTGCGGTACAGGAAATATCAGTCTCCGATGCATAGAGGTGGTCTCCCAGCATCAAGACGAAAGGCTCGTCGTTGATCCAATCCCGGGCGCAGTAGACAGCATGACCGAATCCATCCTGGGAGTCCTGAGTAATAAATGTTATTCGATGGCCTATTTCCTGGATATACCGGCATTCCTGCTGATGGTCCTTGGAAAGTTTGTTAAAATGGTCAATGGTGGGTTGCATGGCGAAGAATTCTTCAAACAGGGCCCGGTCATCTCTTTGAATAACAATGCCAATCTCTGTAATTCCCGCACTCAATGCCTCTTCGACAATAGCCAAAATCACCGGTTTCGCTTTGCCATGCCGGTCGATGACTGGAAACAGCTCTTTTTTAACCGCTTTTGATGCGGGAAAGAGGCGGGTTCCATAACCGGCAGCCGGAATCAGGGCTTTTCTGACCCGTTTTCCAGGAGTGATTGTCAGAGGCAGGCAGGCGAGTCTGAGATCCCTCTCCAGGTGATCAATCACAGCCTGCTGGGAGCTTTCATCTTTGACGATAAACTGTGCTGTTCCGTCCCCCTGGGAGCCAACCCCTTTTCCGCCCCAAATGTAGGGCTGTATTGGTAGGTAGTTTAATACCTGATGCAGCACGGGTGCGGTCAGTTGAGATGGGCAGGCCGGTCCGAGAAACTTATCGAATGCAACCTGGGCTTCAATCATCAGCTTCCCGATCTCTTCGGCATTTCCTTTTTCAATTTGTGTGGCAGCTCTCCTCACGAGGTCCACATTGATTTTGCCCAGATAGGTCTGGACGTTTTTCTGAACTTCGTTATCGGCAAATGGGTAGCTGCGATTCAGACTGCTGAGGATCTCCTTTGTATCCTTGGCAGCACAAAGATCGACGATGACAAAATGGAGATCCTTCTCGACATGCATCTCCTGAACATCTGTTTTGTCGCCATCGTAAGTCATTAGAATCGGGCGCTTTCCGTAGGCACAACCCTGATCCATACGGCCGCAGCGGGAGGGAGTTGTGATCTCACCCTGGTAAGCGTACTCCATTTCGCCCCGAATGGTCAGTTTCAGGTCATAGATACGATTGAAGGCTCTGGCAATCATCACGCAAAGCGCCGCGCTGGATGATAGTCCTTTTTTAATCGGCAGGTCTGTCCGATAATTGTTGATTTCAAGACCCCGCACCCGGTAATGGGTCATAATCTGAAACGCTGTTCCAGCCAGATAGCTGTAAAATCCCCCTTTTTGAGCCTCTTCATACATGATATCTCTGTCCATCGGCAACTCAAAGGGGTCTTCCTGACTGCCGTCATCCAGGGTCCCTCGATATATCAGTTTACTGGCGTGCTGTTTGACTTCAGCATATAACCCCTGGTTGGTTCCGCTGATCAGGGTATACCCTTTTTCAAGATCACCGTTAAAACGGCGGTAACCTCCTGCCCAATCACTGTGCTCTCCAAACAGACAGATTCTACCTGGAACAAATAATTTCACGGCGGACTCCTTAATAAAAAGACGATACCATAACTCCTGGTAGGATTTGCCACCAGCTGGATGTGTTGTGAACCACAATCCCCTCGACTCCTGAAATGTGGTGCATAGTTTTAAAAAAACTAACATATAGCTGGGATGTTGCCAACCCGCCTTCCCTGGGGAAACAGCTCCGAAATGGGGTTAAGGCGGAGAAGCGCTTTGTCATTGCGTGACCTCTGCTACTAACCCCTCACGCTCGTTTTTAGAAAGATGTAACCGTTTGAAAAGCCAGGGAGCGATAAAAACAATGTAGATGCCGACGACAGCATAACGTAAAAAGCGGTAGAGAGCTTCTGGTTCCAGGTTAACAACCAGTTTTTTGGAACCCAGGTATAGTACCATTAGAATGGACACGCCAAATAGATAGCAGACAATTTTCTTCCAAAGGATGTCAGATACCTCAAAACCGACATAGCGCCTTTCCAAAAAGATGCCAATGCCTCCTCCGAAGAGCACACCACAGATGGTAACGCCGGTTGACGTGATTGAGGGAGTAGCGAAAACCAGAATGACGGGAATGAGGACGGCTGGTAGTAGCTGCACCATTGCGTGTTGTTCTTTGAACCAGTTGATGAACAGGTCTTCAAAACGAAAAATTAGTAAAAGAAGGACGAATCCGATAAGGTAACCGCCAAAGAGGTCACTTGGAAAATGAACTCCCAGATAAACTCTGGATAGTGGCACCAGAATCATCATTAGTACAGCCACGGTCCGGACCCATTTCAAGTTAAAGTGTTTGAACAGATAACCCCAAACCACAATGGCACTTTGAGTATGACCACTGGGCATTCCTCCGCTTGATTCCGCCACCAGCGCTCTTACATTAGGATTAAATTCAGCGGGTCGGGGTTGGTTGACGACCAGTTTGGCGATGGTGTTTACATAGGCGTTGATTAGAAAAAAGATGGTTAAACGAATTCCAATTTTGTGATGGACACTCCAAATGATCAAAGGGAAAAACAGGATATAGAACATCTGATCGCCGGTAAACGTCAAGATCTTAAATGGTATGTCCAACAATGGACTCGCCTGTTGCATCCATTCAATGACCGAAATTCCCCAATGTAAAATCGTCTCCATGAGAGTCTCCAAAAAAACCGTTAAGATGCAGAGAGGTGATATCTGAAGAGATGATAGGGAGAACCATTTTTGAAGTCAAGCACTGTTTAAGGGTCGACTGGGGAACAACGACAAAGGTGGATCTTTATTTCAGCAGAATGTGATGCCTACGGTTGAGTGAATGGCAAATCATTAACGTCATGTAAAGTGAGAACGGGTTTGCATGATCTCAAACGTCTGGGTTATGAGCCCGGCAATTCAGAGGTGAGCAGGATAGGGACTTTTACAACCAGCTGTTGACCTGATGTGTTTCAATCAGGGTGACAAAGCCGTCATAGTCGATTTGATTGACCTCAGCCTGGACGTTTTGAATGCCTCTGGCTTTCAGGTCCGGGGTTAGCACATACAGCGGGTTGGTTTTTTGTAGATCCAATATCAATTCATTGAACTTGTTCCCCTCTTGAACAGCATAAACCCCGTCTTCCATAAAAAGAATCGGATCATTTTTTTGGGCAAAACGGATGCAGCTTGACAGATTGTTGCCCCGGAATGGGGATTGATTGATGGTATGGAGCATTATGTTATTCCTGTTATGTGAAGTTACTTTTTAGCAGACCCTTAGGCGTGAATCACCACATCTTGTTCTTCCATGAGCTTGCCAATTTCTGCAGACTCCAGAATTTCAACATCGACTATCAGATCATCTTTGCTCAGTCCCCGTTCTTCGAGAGATTGACGATCTACATAGAGTTTTTCCACTTCATAATCGTCCAGAGCGGTAAAGGTTTTGACATACCCCTTGATCTGTAGGTCATCCGTATCCTGATGTTTTATCAAGGAATAAACGCCATCATCGATGAATGCGATACATAAATCCTGCTCATAAGCGGCTGTGATTAAAACCATTTCCAGTCCCTCATAAGTATATATGGTCCCATGCGGTGCACGCCGCATAACATACATGAAATTCTTAATTACCAGGCCGTCTTCTTCTCTCACAAATCCTCCTAGTCTCCAAAGGTCACCAGGCGGTCAGCCCGTATCGCAATATCGGTTAGAACGCCCAAACCCGTGATAGAGGCGTTTTCAATCAGAACCTCTTCACTGATTCCTCTTCTTTTGGCGGCAGCAACACAAACCAGGATGGTGACACCCTCCTTGCCCAATTCGGACCAGCGCTGGTAAATATTCCGGTCGTCCTGAGGCGGATCTGCCAGTTTGGAGGCGTTAATGACCCCATCATTATACAAAAAAACTGATTCCACATCATGACCCCTTTTGATGGCGGCCTTGGCAAACTGGTAGGCGGAATCAGCAGCCTGATGGTTATAGGGACCCTCTTTTAAAAGAATGCCAATCTTCATGATAGATTTTTCTTTAAGAAATATAAGTAGTTATTGAATGTCGTCCAATTTCACGTCTAAATACCCAATGGACTCAACCCTTGTTCAAACAAACAGGTTTACATCAGATTCCGCTGCATATTCCAGGAAGGCTGCAGCGCCAGCAAATTCGCACTCGTCAAGAAATTCTTCCTTTGTAAATCCGAAAACATCCATGGTCATCTGACAAGCAATCAAACGAACATCCAGGTCGATGCATGTCTCCCTGAGCTCACCCACCGAGGCGACCCCTTTATTTTTGAAAGTCTTTTTCATCAGGGTGGTCGCCACCGAATCAAAACCCGGGAGATTGTTTGTGATAACATTCGGGATATTCCAATTAATCGATTGGAAACCCTTGGGTCCAAATGGCATTTTCATCGGCATGGCCGGATTTCCAGCGGGTGTTACCGAAGCGGACAGATCCTTTTTCAAAAGCGGCAGGCCGTAAAATGTGAAAAAGATTCCGACCTCCCAGCCCATAGCGGCGGCTGCGCTGGCCAGAATAAATGGAGGGTAGGCCCAGTCAAGCGATCCTTGGGATGAAATAAGGGCTAGACGACGGGTTTTAATAACGTTTTCTTCAGACATGGTGCTCTCCGTTTAAAAACATCTTGATTTTGCTCTAGCGAATTTTTTTAACAACGAATTTGTATTCAGCGCCTTCTTGCTCCGCCGATAAAAGTTCTTGGCCTGTCTGTCTGGCCCAGGCCTTGATGTCAGGCATGGATCCGGCATCAGTCGAGGTCATCTGTAAAATCTCTCCGACTTGCATGCCTTTGATCGTTTTGCTGGTTTTGACAATGGGCATTGGGCAAAGCATGCCTGAGCAATCCAAGGTTTGATCAATTTGAAATTCTGTCATTCTATTCTCCTGATTTTTTCGATTGGTTTTAAGCCTCTGAGGCACTATCATCACTGATTTGAAACCTGCCAATCCAGTGTTTTTAAAAAACGAAGCAGCTGCTTATTAGTGGTTTTTCCCCGGTTCGATGCAGTTTTTGTATTGCTCTCAAGCACAACTAGAAGTATACCCCCATTACGATGTTTGATGGAATGGGGAATCCTGAAACAACCGGGACTTTTAATGTACTAAAAACCGCTCTATAACAATAGTTTAGGCTTTAATGTTAACTAAACGTGTGCACAATGTCAACTTATAATCTTTCAAAATTCTGCTAAGGTGTTTGCAGGGATTTTTGTGACTTGGGAGATGGTTTGAGAGTCAACCCAGGATTGGTGGTTGACTACGGGTCGGCTTATTAATTAGTTCACATTCTGTTTGCAAAATGTCCAGTGCTTTTGGGATGTTTGCGAATAGATTATGTGAAGTTATTTATGAACGATCCCTAGTGTGAGTTTAAGAAAAGGCTCGTGTCAGGATGCTGAGTTAGTTCTCCACCAATACGAATTTGTGGAGAGTTCAGGGGCACTGATAAATCTGCCCGGTGTCGGTAGTGACAAACTGATTTGTTTTTCCCCGGCGACTTTGAGTAGTGTCTCCACCGGCTCGTTCCAGGCATGAAAGGCGAGATTGAACATTCCCCAATGGATCGGCAACAATACTTTACCTCTCAGGTCGAGGTGAGCGTCTATTGCATTGTGGGGTCCCAGGTGGATATCTGACCAATTGGCGTGATAGGCCCCAATTTCCAAAAATGTGATATCAAAGGGTCCGTATTTGTCACCGATGGTTTTAAAACCAGAGAATAGTCCACTATCACCCCCAAAGAACACTTTATGTTTTTTGCCAGTGATGACCCAGGCACACCATTGCGTTTCATACCTGTCAAACAAACCTCTACCTGAAAAATGCCGGGCTGGAGTGGAGATTAATGTATGATCGTTACCCACTGGAATTTCCTCCCACCAGTCGAGTTCTTTGATCTGGGTTTCTGATATGCCCCACGAACTCAGATGTCGGCCGACTCCCAAAGGCGTGTAGAATACCACGCCTGTGGTGGCCAGTTTTTGAACTGTCAACTTGTCCAGGTGGTCCAGGTGATCATGGGAGATGATCACACCGTCCAGTTTTGGGAGCTGATCCAATGTTATCGGAGGTGAGAAAAATCTGGCAGGTCCGGCGAATCCAACTGGTGATGCTCTGTGACTCCACATGGGGTCCGTTAAAAACCGCTTTCCATCGATCTCTATCAACAGCGTCGAATGGCCAACCCACATGATTTGCAAGCCCTTATTGGAAACAGGATTTGCTGCAAATGATTTATCTGAAAAATCAAACTCTACAGAGGGCTCCCGAATATCAGTGTCGCTGAACCAACGTTTCATCGTATCCCAAGTGGTTCCATCCTTCATTACCACCGTGGGGACCGGGTTTTTAAACTTGCCCTTTTTATAGTTGGGGGAGTTCTGGATGATTGCCATGTTTTTTGATTCTCTGCTACATCCTGGAATTATGGCCGCCCCAGCTACTCCTAAAGAGCCGAGCAAAAATTCCCTGCGATGCAGTTGGTTGTTGGATTTGTTTTTTGGCATAACAATTTTTGTGGATCATCCGTAAAGGTCTAATCTCTCTGGATTTACGGTTCTGCAACAAGGATCTGATCGGATGCCAGAGAGGCCGCTATTTGCTGTCCGGGATGGACAATCAGAAACTCATTTTCGTCCCAGTCTCCATTGATAAGCCCCTGAAAGAGTCTCAGGTCGCCCTGGATTTTTTGAAATGTCCAGTCTTTTTCTGCTGCTTTGTTCCGGGCACGCTTTTCGAACTGGTCATCGGGCTCAATTCCCATCTCAATATAGCTGATCTGACGATAGTGGGTGGTTGAGGTCAAAGTTTCATAGATCATAGTAGCATTTTGTTCACCATATTTCTCCACCAGCTCTTCATAGCTGCCACCCATTGGGTCCTTTGTTTTCAGTCCCAGTTTATTGATCTCATCTCTGTCATGGGTGCGCTCCAGCCAGCCGGATGTGAGGTAGTAGGTCCCGGTGTGGTTTTGAAAGTGGTCCAGGTATTTTTCTTTGCTGCCCATGAAAAGTGTGATACAGTCATGAGCACGGGGAATAACCAGGGGAATGTTTCCGGCCCGCATGCCGACAACACTGTTGTTGCAGAGGCCGTACCCCAGCAGGATGGCGTCGTAGTGTGTTTCCTCGATATCTGCTCGGATGCGATCAATGGCTTCCTGTAGGCCTTTACGGCCGTAGTTGTGCAGACCCTGCGGCAGGAAATGAATATCTACAGTGTGTGGCGATTGTGCCACACAGTAGCAGATTTCCCTGTAAAACACCTTGCAGCCGATCAGATAGAAACGCATGGGTTTGGTTTTTTGTTTAGGGATCGTTAATAAATAACTTCACATAATCTACTTGCAAAAGTCCTAAAAGCTGGACATTTTGCAAACAGAATGTGAGTTAATTTATTAGCCGACCCTTAACGATTTTCCAGGCTGGGTTTGACCAGATTTTCAACCCAGTTGGCGAACTCACATTGTCGCACCGTATCATCGAGAATATCATCATCGATCCCGAGTTGCCAACGCAGATCTTTGCGCTCCTGTTCCTGATGCAGCAGTTTCATTCGATCAACCATGTATTGCAGATCCTGATGACCTTCGTAAAAACCGAGATTTGTCAGTTTCTCTTCCCGGGCCACAATCAGGCTGGCCATTTCGTTTAGGTCGTATTCCGGATGGTACTGAACCGACCAGAACGTCCCTTTTTTGTGCGTCACCGAGAGAGCCTGGATATGGGTGAAGTCATTACCAGCCAGAATCTCTGCTCCTGCGGGCAGTTCAGTGACCATGTCATCGTGGCTGATAAAGGCATCAAAGACAGGCGCTTTCCCTTCATACATTTGATGATTCATGCCTTCCGCTGTCAGGATTATTTTACGACCAATACCCATCTCCCTGCCCTTGGGGTTAACGTCCACTTTACCGCCAGCAGCCACTGCAGAGATCTGCAGGCCCCAACAGCTTCCAAAGCTGGGAATCCCGATCTCATAGACCCGCTCAGCCAGGTCAATCTGGCTGGCGACACTGGGGTTGTCCGTATCCATGACACAAAGGTTACACCCGGTCCAGAGGATTCCTGCAAATGCGGTGAGCTCTTCGTTGGTAGGCATAGTGACACCTGGATCGCTGGGCAGCAGAACTTCATACTCAGCGTCAGGGACATATCTTTTCAGAAGGTTGACGTACAGGTTCCAGGCTGTTTGCATGCCGGCCTTTCCCAGACTGTCGCGGCTCTCTTTATTGTAACCGTCGATGATGAGATATCGATTTAGTTCAGACATTGTTTGGCTCCTTTTGATCAATTATTCAGGCTATCGACAATGTCGACCAGATTCAGGTAGTTATCGCACACAGCTTCGGCATTCACATTTTCCAGGCCCCGGTTCATCACAACGGTGGTATAGATGCCTTTTGCACCGACGGCATGAGGCCCGTCAATATCCTTTTCCTTGCGGTCGCCGATATGTACAATTTCATTGGGTTCAACCCCCAGACCTTGCGCGACATCCTTGAAAACCAGGGGATTGGGTTTGGCGCATCCAATTTCGTCAGAGAACACAAAATAGTCGAAATATTTCAGGAGGTCATGTGAGGCCAGAATCTCTTTCAGTACTCGACCTGGTGAAAAAATAGTGTCGGAGATGACGCCCAGTTTGTATTTTTTATGGAGACCGGCTAAGGCCGTAGCGATGTTTGCCGCAAGATTGGGTTGTACGGTGAGCTCCATCTCTTCGTGGAGTCGCACCAGTTCAGCCATTTCAACTTCCGGCAGTTCTACACCCAGGCCCTTGAGCAGAACCGACAGTCGTTCATGTACGGTCCAGGTCACGTTCTGACCGTACCAGACATGACGGAAGGCTGCATCAGTGGTCTGATACGCCAGATCGATCAACTCTCTGGAAACGGATTGATGTTTGTTCAGAAATGACTCGACCAGATTGCGCCGTTCAACAGCTTTAGGCGCCAGGTTTTGCTCTTTACGTTTGGGCTCATCAGAGTCATCTATGAATACGGTATCCCAGAGGTCAAAGGTGACCGCTTTAATCTTACTGTTGGACATATATTTCCTAATGTTATCGGTTGTTCAGATACGCCTTATTGAAATCTATTCTTTCTACAAGCGTTACCGGAGTCTTATGATTACACGATAAAAGTGGTGAATAGATAAGGGTCGGCTCAAAAATTACTTGGCATTCTGTCGGCAAAATGTCCAGTCTTTTGGGAACTTTTGCGGACAGCTTATGCCAAGTTATTTTTATACGATCCCTAAGCTGATTTTATCCTGGTATCGCTAAAAAACACTTCAGTTTTGATCCCTTTATTTGCCCCTGCTCAATGGATCGAAAAAATGCCCTGAGGGATCGTTAATAATTATTTTCATATAGTCTATTCGTTCAGGGATCGTTTAATGATAACGTCACTTAATCTGTTGGCAAAAGCCCCAAAGGACGGGCATTTTGCCAACAGAACGTGACTTAATCATTAAGCCGATCCTTAACCATTCAGGGCATTGAATATTTTTTGATTATTATTAAATATTGCTTGAAACTGGGTATACAGCTTATCGTAGATGGCAATATTGGCCGAATTTGGTTCATAGGTTTTCTTGACTTTAACTCGTTTGGGGATGTCCTCCATTTTAAGATGTCCCAAACGAGCCAATCCGATCAGCCCTGCTCCCCGACAAGTGACCTGAATGGGATCGTCCATCTGTTGAATGGGAATCTGGAGAATATCTGCATAGATTTGTGACCAAATATCGGACAGAGCGCCACCTCCCGCGAAGCGGAGACTTTCAAATTTGCTGCCCATGAAATTTTCTACCGCTCCCAATGCAGACCGGCTGTTGAAAGCGACCCCTTCCATGACCGCTCTGGTGAGGTGACAGCGGTTGGTGTCCAGAGAGAGATTGAAAAATCCGCCCCTCACATTCCGATTCTCGGCAGGCGCAACAGCACCGTTGAGCCAGGGCAGAAAAAGAACATTGTCACTGCCAGGTGGAACTTCAGCAGCCATGGCATTCAGTCGGGTGAAAGCGTCTTCCGGCATCTCTCCAAATTTAAAGTCGTCATCGTTGTGGACAATATTATTCAGAAAGTAATCCAGACATTTTCCGCCCAATCCCTGCTCGCACAACAGCATGTATTTGTCTGCAACACAGGCTGGCATGGAGGCGATTGATTTGAGGATATCCGTTTTCTTGGAGTCAATGTAACCGTTTAGACTCAATGTGGTGCTCACCAGAAGCAAGCCCTGCTGGATATCAACTATACCGGCACCAGCGATGGCTGCCTGGTTGTCAAACATGCCGCAGATGACCTGGGTGGAAGGAGAGAGTCCCAACTCTTTTGCCACTGATTCATCGAGGTTGCCAACGATGCCGTCGCTTGGAAGGAGGTCTGGCAGTTTGTTCCTGTCCACACCAGAGAGTTTAAGTAGATCGTCATTGTATTCCTGCTCACCCCAGCTGCGATTGGAGCTCTGCATCATCGTGGTGGCCGTGTGTTGAGAGGCAGAAATTTTCCCCGTAAAGCGGGAGGTGAGATAATCCATTGGCTCCAGAAATTTGTGGGTCTTCTCATAGATTTCCGGGAGTTCGTTTTTAACAACCAACATATGCGCCAGCGAATCGGCTCCTGTATTGGTTGGGGCAATACCGGTCAACCGAATATATTTGATCAATTTCTTCAAACTCATGCCTGACACACTGGGAAACCCTTTCATTAGTTTCTGGTTGTGTTTTGCACCCCGTGTATCTCGCCAGGAGATGGCATTCATTAGCGGTTCTGCCTTTTCATTGACAGGTACAATCAAAAAATACTGGGAGTCGCAACAGATGCCGACAATCTGATCCGGATTGACTCCCGAATCGGCGATCACTTTTTTGGACGCCTTCAGAGAAATCGCCCACCAATTGTCTGCGTCTTGTTCTCCAACACCGTCAGGTAGAATAATGATAGGATTATCTTCATAAGCCCGGGCGATCACATCGCCCGAATCTGACACAATGGCGGCCTTAAGGCCGGTACTGCCCAGATCCAGGGCCAGGACATATTTTTGTTCAGCTGTCATAACACTCCCGACTGATTGTTAAATTAAAATTTTGAATTGCTCAGATATGTGTGACTCCAGGATCCCCTATCGGAATTGATCATTCTCAAGAGGGGTCCCGAGTATCGCTTTCAGGTAATAAGACCCTTATCAGGGTTTGGGCTCCCATTCATCGGGTTGTTCGAGACAATCGTCCATGTACTCGATCATGAGAGTCCGAATGATGTCCATATCATTGAAATCGGTAAGGGCTTTGGACCCCTGCCCACCGTAAAGGGCACCGCTTTTTGCAATCAAACGATCCGGTTTTTTCGCATACGCCACCGCTTTTGCCAGATCTTTTTCAAACTCTTCTATCAGTCCCGGCTGTGTCTGGGGACCGGTAACACACATATGAATAGCACTTGGGTACTGCTGCCCGTTGAAGCGCCAGCCCTGGTCCTTCATATAGTCGTTGAGATGATAGATATCGAACTCATCGGACGTGAATGAAAAACAGAAGGATGGGGTCCCCATCAAACGCAGTTCCGGATGTTTTGTCACAATCTCCTGCATGGCGTAGGCGGTTTCGAAAATCTTGCGGGCGCGCTCCATGTAACCTTCCTTGCCCAGAGTGACCATCACCGCCCAGGTAGCTGCGATGATTCCTCCGGAGCGGCTGCCGCCGATTCCGGGTGAGATGTACGTTCCACCGGTCCATTCCGGATTGGCTGTATACTGATATTTTCGGAAGGACTTGTCACGATAGCAGACTACCGACGTCCCCTTAGGGCCGTAGGCATATTTGTGGGTATCTGCGGAAATCGATGTTACGCCCGGCAGGCGGAAGTCGAAAATCGGTATGTCATAACCCAGTTGCTCGCCATAGGGCAAAATGAATCCACCCAGGCAGCCGTCGACATGCATCCCGATATCATGTTTGAGAGCCAGCTCGGAGAGTTCTTTGATGGGATCGATTGTGCCATAGGGATAATTGCCTGCTGATCCCACCAGTAAGATTGTATTTTCATTCATATGAGCTTTGACAAAATCAAGGTCAACCTGAGTGGTTACGGGGTCCACCGGTGCCTCGATCAGTTTGACTCCAAAGTAAGTTGCCCCTTTACGGAAGGC
>PJEL010002196.1_pt1 | contig 18347 bp, 16 predicted proteins | sample 1853271 | NCBI WGS metagenome assembly PJEL01 (sample SAMN08108733, study PRJNA415343) | Invertebrate metagenome, whole genome shotgun sequencing project. | host: Globobulimina | place: Sweden: Gullmar Fjord | collected 2015-08
TTTTGAAACGCTACGGCCCTTCCGAAGAATTTATGGCCCCCTTCATTCGAGACTTCAGCCCATCAGATTTGCGCGACTGGGCAGCGGATCTGGGGGTAGAGACTTTTGTTGGCAGCAGTGGCCGGGTCTTTCCAAAAGAGATGAAGGCCACCAACCTGATGCGTGCCTGGACGATATGCTTAACTGCCCAAGGCGTCACCTTTCATTTAAAACACCGGTTCACCGGATTTGACGATCAGAAATGCTTCAAATTCGTGGATAATAACGGCACCAATATAACCGTAAAAGCAGACGCAGCGCTGTTTGCCTTTGGCGGGGCCAGTTATGCACATCTCGGGTCCACCGGGGAATGGGCCAATCCTTTTGCGGATCTTGGTCTGAAGATGCAGCCGTTTAAAGCCATCAATTGCGGCTTTGATGTCAATTGGTCGAACATCATCCTCGAAAAATTCGAAGGCCAGCCGATCAAGAACATTGCTCTGTCGTACAATGGGGAGACGGCACGCGGCGATCTGATCCTCAGTCGATATGGCCTCGAAGGCGGCACCATCTATGCCTTAAGTCGCTCCCTCACCCATGCATTCGATGGTGACAATACCGTAACGATTACACTGGATCTCCGCCCCGATATGACCGAGGCACAAATCGAGCAGAAACTAAGCATCCCCCGCAAAAAACAGAGCCTCTCAAGCTTCCTCAAAAAACGCCTGCACTTCTCCCCCCTTGAAAATGCGCTGCTTCGGGAATTCACCAAAAAGGATGCCGCGCAAACTCCCGCAGCTCTCAGCCAAGCCATCAAGAATTTGAAAATCACCCTAACCGCCCCGCGCCCCATAACCCGCGCCATCAGCACCGCCGGTGGCCTTGATCTCGAAATGGTCGATAAAAACCTGATGCTCAACTCCCATCCCGGCTGGTTCACCGCTGGAGAAATGCTAAACTGGAACGCCCCCACGGGAGGTTATCTCTTGCAGGGCTGCTTCAGTACAGGAATTGCTGCGGCGAAGGGGATTGAGGTATGGTTTGGAAAAATTGATTAACTGAGATTAAAAGGTAGAAAATTACTCCTACAAATGCTTTGCAGAAGTAATACTTAACCAAGGCACGTTTGACCGAAGTAAATTTCTGAACTGAAATTTTTAATCTACAAAATTGCGTTATCTTGATACAGTCACCCGAATTCTTGAGGAGTAAAAATGAATAGGCCAATTGGGATAGATTTGTTCGCAGGTGCGGGCGGTATGAGTCTTGGCTTTGAACAAGCAGGTTTCGACATCGCTCTTGCTGTTGATATTGACCCTGTTCACTGCGCAGTACATGAGTATAACTTTCCCAAAACAAAGGTAATTTCAAAATCAGTTGAAGGTCTAACTGGAAAACAAATTCGCTCTATCGCTAAACTGGAAAACAAAGAAATAGATTGCGTTTTCGGAGGAGCTCCTTGCCAAGGCTTTTCCCTCATAGGTCATAGAGTGTTGGATGATCCTAGAAATAAACTGGTTCGAGAATTTGTTCGCATAGTATCTGAGTTAAAAGCAAAAACATTTGTTTTTGAGAATGTTAAAGGCCTTACATTAGGTCGTCATAAAAAATTCCTTATTGAATTGGTTGAAGCGTTTGAACAAGAAGGATATGACGTTCGAATTCCATGGAAGGTGTTAAACGCTGCACATTATGGGGTTCCTCAATTCCGTGAGCGTTTGTTCCTTATAGGAGCTCGAAATGATATAGAGCTACCGAACTATCCAAACCCTATTAGCAATGCTGCGGATGGCCGGCAAAATATTGAAAACTTACAGCCCGGCCCCACAGTTCAAGATGCCATCGGTGATCTGCCAAATGCTGAAAAATATCAAAAATTGTTGTCGTCGGATCATGTTCGAACCAACTCATTTGGTAAACCGTCTAAATATGCTTCTGAGTTGCGGTGCTTAAATAATGAAGCATGGCATTTTGGATACTTACGCAAATGGGATCCATCTCTTTTAACGTCAAGTGCTCGTACAAATCATACGGATATATCTCGACGTAGATATGCGGAAACAGCTCCAGGTTCAATTGAACCAATAAGTAGGTTTTTTAGACTCCACGAAATGGGGATATCTAATACTTTACGTGCAGGGACAGACGGATCAAGAGGAGCTTTTACAAGTCCTCGACCGATACATTTCACTTACCCCCGCTGCATTACTGTACGCGAAATGGCTAGACTACATGGATTTCCTGATTGGTTTAGGTTCAACATAACTAAGTGGCACGGCGCTCGCCAAATAGGTAATGCTGTTCCCCCACCACTTGCCCGGGCAGTTGCTAAAAAAATTGGCGATGTACTATGTTTCACGCCTCTGAGACCGCATGAGGCACTTAACCTTGGCAATCGAACCCTGTTGACTTTTGATTTAAGTCAGGCCTCTAGGCATTTCGAAATTGAAAAACCTATTAGCAAGCGTGATAGAAAAAGTGGTGCAAAAAAACGAAAACAAATTGATATTGAACAAGAGCGTATTGCAGCGAACGAGGCAATGGCAGATGGCTGAAAAAAGAAATCGCTACGATGTTCTTATCGAGAAAATATTCTTCGACCACTATTCAGTAGGAACGACTTCATTCGAATTTAAACGTACCGAAATAGAGGACGCTGCAGTCTCATCTAATATCACACTACCAAAAAATATAGGTGATGTTCTCTACTCTTTCCGGTTTAGATACACTCTCCCAAAGAATGTTGTTGCAACTCAGCCAGATGGGATGGAGTGGTTGATAGAGCTAGCTGGACGTGGCATTTACCGTTTCAGCCTCGTAAAACTGAATAAAATAGCCCCAAATCCAGACCTTATAACAATTGCTGTGCCTGACTCGACGCCAGAGTTAATTCGAAGTTATTCTTTAGATGACGAACAAGCACTACTAGCCATTGTTCGCTACAATCGCCTGCTTGATATCTTCTTAGGCATTACAACATATTCCCTACAAAACCACCTGCGAACAACAGTAAAAGGTGTCGGACAGATAGAAATTGATGAGTTATATATTGGCCTTGATAAATATGGCTGTCACTACATTGTTCCAGTTCAAGCCAAAGGTGGGAAAGACAAAATATCTATTGTACAAACCAAACAAGATTTAGCTTGGTGTGAAGCGCAATATCCGGGAATTCGCCCTAAAGCTATTTCAGTTCAATTTATGGATAATAATGTTATCGCTATATTTGAACTTGTACTCCAGCGCGACGAATTAAAAGTAGCAGAAGAACGTCATTATCAATTAGTTTCCGCTAGCGAGTTAGACCCCGCATCTATCAAAGATTATAATTAACAAAAAAAACGATACGAATATCTAAAAACCGCTCTAATAAATTCACTTTTCCTTACAGCCACTCCCCTAACGAGGCACATTCCCAGGCGTCACAGCAAGGCTGGCGATGAAGTCTTCGATGCCTTGTTTGTCTTTGAGGTAGAGGTTTTTACCCTTTTTGAGGACCAGATTGTCCCCGGACAATTGCCCTAGAACACGGGCGACGGTTTCGCGGGTGGTGGAGACGCGGCTGGCGATGACGCTTTGGGTTGGCATGGGGTAGATCAGCCATGAATTTGGGGTGACCGGATCGGGTTCGGCCATCCGCAACAATTCCTGACACACCCGTTGTACTGCGCCCAAGGTGGATAGGTCGAGAATACGGTCGTCATTAATGCGGATGATACGGGCGAGCCGTTGCATCACTTCCAACATGATTTCCGGATGGGAGAGCAGCAATTCGTTAAAGTGCTCCGGCGATAAAGACGCGAGCAGGCATTTCTTGCTGGCGATAATATTGGCGGACCTTGGGCGACCATCGATGGCGGAGAGTTCACCGAAATACTGGCCAGATTCTACCGTTGCGTACGCCACCTCGCGGCCTGAAACGCCAAAATTGACCACATTCACCGCACCCTCAACAACGAAGAAAACATCACGGCTGGTGCTAGATCGTTCAAGGATCTGCTCGTTCGATGTATAGGTCTTCCACGTACATTTAGCGGAAAAGGCCATTCGTTCTTCGGGGCTTAAGCCTTGCAAGAGTTCAATATTATCAAGATTTTGCATGGTAAACTTAACTTCACTATTTAAGAATAACGAACGCAGAGCATAAAAACACGCCCCGAATTTACGGTGTAGTGGGGATTTGGGCAATAGTTATACCCGATTAGCGCTTCAGTAGAAGAAAAAAGGTACAGCCTGCGACCCTTTGTCATTTTTACGATGCGGAATAGTCACGGCCCCGTATTCACTTAAAGAGATGACTGTGAGAAACTACGCCCGATTATCCAGATTATTTGAAAGAAAATGCATTGAGCAAGTCCCTATGGATCAAGAACCCTCTCGCAATTTTGGCAGAGGGTGCGGAAAACGGTATTGTTATTGAAAACGGCTTGATAACGGAGCTGGTCCCGCGCGGGGCAACCCCTAAAGCAGAGAATGTGGATGTCTTTGATGCTAGCAACCAAGTTGTCCTGCCCGGTCTGGTGAATACCCATCATCATTTCTACCAAACTTTGACCCGCGCTTGCCCTGCCGCGCTCAACAAGCCCTTGTTCCCTTGGTTGCAATCTCTGTATCCGATCTGGGCCAATCTTGATCCGGATATGATGGCGACAGCATCCCGCTTGGCACTTAGCGAGCTGCTTCTATCGGGCTGTACAACGGCCGCAGATCATCACTATCTGTTTCCCCAAAGCCTGACAGATGCCATTGACATTCAGGTGGAGGAGGCAAAAAACCTCGGTATTCGCGTAACTCTCACACGCGGATCCATGAGCCTTGGTGAAGATCAGGGCGGTTTGCCGCCGCAATCCACCGTTCAGGATGAACAGGTTATTCTCGATGACAGTCTTCGGCTCATAAAACAGCATCACGAGACTGGTGCGGGTGCCATGGTGCAGATCGCCCTTGCCCCTTGCTCGCCTTTCTCCGTCAGTACCGAATTGATGGAAGCCTCAGCGACCCTCGCTCGCGAACATGATGTACGGCTGCATACGCATCTGGCGGAAACCCATGACGAAACCAATTTCTGCATTGAAATGTTTGGTCTGCGGCCCCTTGATTATCTTGAAAAAGTTGGGTGGTTGTCTGACGACGTTTGGCTCGCCCATGGCATTCATTTTGAGGATGGAGAGATTAAACGCTTGGGTAAGGCTGGTGTTGGCATCACTCATTGCCCCTCCTCCAACATGGTTCTATCATCCGGCATCTGCCGCACCTTGGAACTGGAAGCGGCGGGCAGCCCGGTGGGGTTGGGGGTTGATGGATCAGCATCCAATGATGGATCAAACCTGATACAGGAAGTACGGCAGGCGATGCTGATCGGTCGCCTACGATACGAGGCCGGTGAAATGACCCATCACGCCGCTTACCGCTTTGCCACCGAAGGATCGGCCCGTTGTCTGGGCCGTGATGACATTGGCAAAATTGCGGTGGGCAAACAGGCTGACCTTGCGCTGTTTGGCTTGAACGAGCCACGGTTTTCTGGCGCAGGTGATCCACTTGCTGCCTTGCTTCTATGCGGTGCGCATCAGGCTGACCATGTAATGGTTGGCGGTGAATGGCGGGTTAAAAACCGTGTGATTGAGGGTTTGGATATGGAAGCCTTGATGGTCGATCATTCAAAACTCGGTAAGGCGCTGCAGGGACTTTGATTCAACCAATTTCAGAAAGTATCTCGGTGAACGGCATATGAGTAAAATCCAGAAGCCGCTCATAAGGATCACCGGATAGTTTGAAATATTCAGCGAATGCCGGCTCTGTTTTCATACCGCATCTTTTCAGGCGGCGGATCTCTTCGCGCGCATTCTCTCCGCCAATCACCAGCAATTTTCTTTCCGCTTCCATATGACGGTAAGCGTTTTGTTCTTTGACCGGTTTATCCTGCCCGAAGATCTCAATCTCAAAATCCATGCAGTCGAACCGGCAGAGCACATACCCTTTAGACCGGTCCGGAGAAGAAATTGTAAAGGCGGGCTGGTCCCCGTAACAGTCCTGCAATAGCCGGACAAACTGAAGCGGATTGGGCACATCGCAAATGACATCCACATCGCTCCCCACAATATCGATATCAATCGGCAGGGTACCGACGAAAGTCGGGTCAAATTCCGACAGATTTGAATAGACACCAATGGCATTTAACAGGGTTTCAGCTTGTTCAAATCGAAGGGACACGGAATGGTTTCCAATTGTAGGTCAGGTTCAGGCTGACCAATTTAGAGAAACGCTGTTCAGAAATCCAGATCCAGTGTTTTTCGAAGGGCGTTGGCAAGCTCGACTTTATTATACGGCTTACCCAGCAAATCTATATTGAGTTTATCCATGTATTCTCTGTTGTCTGAGCCATTCAGAATATCTGACTGCGCTTTCGCGAAGCCACTGGTCAAGAGCATCTTCAAGCGCGGAAAATCTTCGTGAATTGCCATTGCCAACTGATATCCGTTTAAATCGCCGGGCATCACCACATCGCTGAAAACAGCATCAATGCCCTTTTCAGAATTTAAAATTTGCAGGGCCTGACCTCCATTTTCTGCAGCCAGTGTCCGATATCCAAGGTCGTTCAGATAAGAGACCGCAATATCCCGCAAATCAGCTTCATCATCAACAACAAGAATGCTCTCATTTCCGCCCGGAAGATCTGCTGTTGCCTCTTGTTGAACGTCTTCCGACTTCACAGTATCAACGGCGCGCGGCAGATAAAGTTGGAAGGTTGTCCCTTTGCCCACTTCCGAATAGATGCTGATATGTCCACCTACCCGCTGGACAAAACCGTAGACCATACTAAGGCCCAATCCGGTTCCCTTGCTAACCTCCTTGGTTGTAAAAAAAGGCTCCAGCACTCTTTCCTTTATTTCCTCCGACATTCCGCTTCCCGTATCACTGACGGATACCATAACAAATTCGCCTGTTTTGGATTCTGGATTGTTTTTGACATAGCTATCATCCAGAACTTTGTTTGCTGTCTCCAACAGCAACGTCCCACCATCAGGCATCGCATCCCGTGCATTAAGAGATAGATTGAGGATAGCATCTTCAAGTTCACCCGGATCGATTGCCGTTTTCCACAGATTGTCATCCAGATTTACATTCACTGTAATAGAGGCCGTTAAGGACCTTGCAATTAATTCTTCCAGGTTGCCCACAAGATCATTGATCACGGTCGGAACAACGGATTGACTATCTGTTCGGGAAAAACCCAATAATTTTCGAGTAATTTCTGTCCCGCGATCCACACCGAGCTGCGCTTTTTCAATGCGCCCTAAAACAGGATCATTCTCCTGCACCATGTCATTCATTATTTCCAGGTTCCCCTGAATGATGCCGAGTATATTGTTAAAATCATGAGCGATCCCACTGGTAAGCTGTCCGACAGCTTCCATTTTCTGGGCACGGCGCAATTTTTCTTCCAGCGTCAGCCTTTCAGTAATGTCGCGGGAATTAATAACAATACCGCTGACCGCAGGTACATCGAGTAAATTACGCCCCACTGATTCAAGTAAATGCCAGGATTTATTTTTGTGTCGAAACCGTCCTTCAAATGCATCAAGTTTTCGGTTTTGGGGATTGGACCGGGATATTATCTGTTGAATATTTCGAAGGTCCTCAGGGTGAATATATGGCCAGGCAGATTGACCAATCAGTTCCTGCGCATCATATCCCAAAACGGAAAATACGGAGGGACTAACAAACAGGATTTCTCCGCCTTCCCCCAAAATTACAGTGATATCAAGTGCATTTTCGATGAGAGAGCGGAAGCGTTCCTCACTTTCACGGAGCACTTGTTCGGTTTTCCGTTTGGCCTCAATTTCCGTTTCAAGTTGAGATATGCTCGTGGAAAGACGCCGGGTCATTTTGTTAAAAGCAGATCCCAGTATTCTTGTTTCGACAGTTCCGGCGACTTCAACTTCCTTATATTTTTTTGCATTGGTTATTTCATCTGCGGCCTCACTCAGCTTCAATAGAGGCCTGACAAGCAATTTTGCGAGAAAAATACCTGTCCAGATGGAAATCAAAATTGCACCAAGCGCGACAAGAATATCCAGGACAATTCCATCAAAAGCCGCCTGGAATGCCTCTTCTTCCGGTGCTTCCAAGATGACACCGATGCCAAGCCTCTCAATCAAGGAAAAACCGCCAATAACAAGTGTGCCTTCCACATTTCTATATTCACGGGACAGAACATTCCTGTGGGCAAAGAAGGTTTCCAAAATATCTGCAGGAATAACGTTTTTTGAAAAAACCAATGCTGTATTGGAATGGCCAACAAGAACACCATTTCTGGAAAGTGCAAAAGAACTACGCCCTTCTTTCAAGTCCAATATGTTCAGAACATCCCATAAATACTTCAAGCTCAGACTGGCAACAATCATGCCGCCTGTTAGCCTTCCTCCCCGGGACAGAGGAACCGCAACATTGATCAGTGGCTCGCTGGATTTTTCCGTGAGCTGAATATCACTAAAAAACACATCTCCAAGCTTGATTTTCTTATAGGGTTTTGGTTGCCACAAGAAAGAAAGGCCATTCGTATGTGCGATGGAAAACCTTGAAACCAGCTCTAAAACATAGCCTTTTTCATCCACACTCCAAACCTCACGCAATCCTTTATGGCTTGCCAGAACTTTAATGAGCGCCTGATGCCGAATTTCATGATTTGCATCAATAAGCCTATTGGCCTGATTGATAACGCCTGCGTTCAAAGCGCTTAAAATACTGCCAATATAACCGTCGACACGAATGGCAACTGTTTGTGCGGATGTCGCAAGAGTTTCCTCTAGCACCGATTTTGCAGATTGATAGGTAGAGAGTGCATTGAGAATGGAGATAAAAAAAACCACACCAATACTGATGCTGGTAAAGGCCATGATCAGTACTTTTTTTAAGTCAAAGCTCCTGAACACTTAAATCACCCCTAGTCTATTCGATTGTACGGTGAGAAAGGCTTAGAAGGCCATCATCGATTTTCAGACCAAGCTTCCTGGCTATTCCTAAATTAAGAACCAGTCTGGGTTCGACACTGATCACGGGATGAGCTCTCACATATTTCCCGCCAAGCGCCTTATTTGCAAGTTGGGCCGCTGCCCGCCCGGCATCATAACTATCGGTCAAATAACTGAATAGTGCGCCCTGCTCCACCTGTTTGGGGGTATTGGCAATAACTGGCACGCCATGCTTTGCAGCAAATGAAAAGGTTTTTTCAAGACTTTTCGGATTTTGTACCGTTATGTCTGGCATAATCAGAATTGCTTCAAAATCCGGTTCTGTTATTTTATCAAAATAATTGATTACATCTACTGGCTGCCTAACAACAACTTCCTCTATGGACACGCCCAACCCTTTTGTCGCAGCTCGAAGCCCTTTTAAAGCGTATTTGGCGGTCGGATAGTCTGGATCATGAAGAACAAGTATTTTCTTTGCCGTCGTAGAGAGCTCTTTCATAATTTCCAGTCTCTTGCCGATAAATTCGCCAAGCGGGTTACGGACGCCAGTCATATTTCCTGATGGGTTCGTCAAACTATCCACAATCCCGGAATCAACGGGGGCCATAACGATGGTGAAAATAACCGGTATGCTGGTACCTGCAGTCACTTTCTTTGTAATCATCGCGCCTTGATTGGTTGTTGTCAGGATAAGATCCATTTCCTTTTCAACAAACATTCTGGCAATTTCACCCATCTTCTCGCCGTCACCCTTGGCGTGCCCAACCAAATACTCAACATTGACGCCCTCTTCATATCCGATATCCTTCATCCGATCAGTAAAACCCGATAAAACAGGTTCAAATATGTCGAGACCAGAAAGTATTCCGACACGAATTACATCGCTCTTTGAAGAAGTCTGATCACTCTCTTCGCAGCCGACCAACAATAGGAGAATAAGGAACGGAATTATTTTGAAGACTGACACAGCGGTTTTTCACCTCAATTGCCAACAAACCATAATGTTTCACTCTTCTAATATTTAGGCCAATTGAATACGAAGGTCCAATTATTTATTCAATTTGTATACACCTATAGTTAGAGCAAATTATTATTTTCAATAAGCAATACGAAGCATTTACTTAAAGCCTTTCATTACGATACAGAATTTTCTAGACTACGTATCACAATGACCCTGTTTCTGTGCAAGTAGAGAATGAGTGACACGTTCCAATTCAATTGATGACCTGATAACGACCTTGCCTGACCGGCTAAATTTAAAAGCAAGGTCTCTCCTCATGAGTATCTGGGGAGATTCCATCGCCCCGCATGGCGGGACTGTCTGGCTTGGAAGTCTGATCGATCTAGCCGAAAGTTTCGGCTTAAATGAACGCGTCATACGCACCTCTGTCTTCAGACTGAAACAGGAAAAACTTCTCTCCAGCAAACAAGATGGCCGCCGTAGTTTTTACACACTGACGCAGACCGGTCAGCACCGTTTTGAAGAAGCCACAAAACGTATCTACAGTCACCAAATTGCCCCTTGGGATGGAGAGTGGACTCTTCTGTTTACAGAGCGCAGGAAACTGAGTGACGATAAAAAACGCCAATTGAAAATGGAACTGAGTTGGCTTGGCTTCGGCGATCTCGGCTCCGGTCTATTTGCACACCCCAACTCCAGCCACCAATCTATCAAGAGAATAATTGCCGATCTGGATATTGAAAAATATGTCGCCATTATGCGCGCATCCGGGCTGCCCGATACCGAGGAAACACCGATCCATATCCTCGTTCAAAAGGGCTGGGATCTTGCCGAAATTGAAAGCGGGTATACAGAATTTATCGATCATTTTGCACCGATCTTGGAACAACTCGGCGAAGGGAACGTGCTGGACGCTAAAAAGTGTTTTATTCTTCGAACACTTCTAGTGCATGATTACAGGCGGGCGCTCCTAAAAGATCCGATGTTACCAGACCGGCTTCTGCCTGATGTCTGGAATGGGAACCGGGCAAAAGCTCTATTTCGCTCCACCTACTTGGCTATTTGGGAAGGTGCAGAAGAGTTTTTAATGCAGAAATTCGAGACCGAGACAGGAAAACCGCCGGAAGCAACAAAAGAGTTCAAAACAAGGTTCGGTGGATTGACGCCCCAAAGGGAGACAGTATGAGCACAGGATTAAAAATTGCCATCATAGGATCAGGGCCAGCCGGCATGTATACTGCCGGCGCATTAAATAACAAATGCCCTGGCTGCAACATTGATATTCTTGATAAACTGGCTACGCCCTACGGCCTTGTCCGCGCTGGCGTCGCACCGGATCACCAAACCACCAAAAACGTCTCTCGTGCTTATGACAAGATCATGGAAAATGACAATGTCAGGTTTGTCGGCAATCTGAAATTTGGCGAAGACATTTCCCTCGACACAATACGCGATCTTTATGATGTCGTTGTTCTGGCCATTGGAACGCCCAAGGATCGATCCTTAAAAATTCCAGGTGAAGGTCTTGATGGAGTATTTGGGGCTCAGACTTTTGTTTATTGGTATAACGGTCACCCTGAATATAGAGACGCTGTTCCACATCTTGATATCAAATCAGCGATTGTCATTGGAAATGGTAATGTTGCTCTTGACGTTGCCCGAGTATTGCTGCGGACCGAGCATGAAATGGAACATTCCGATCTTGCCGATCACGCCGGCAGTATGATTTTTTCAAGCCCTTTGGAGTCTGTTCATGTTGTTGGACGACGCGGCCCGACAAATGTTCAATTCTCGTCCAAGGAACTAGGCGAACTTGGTGACATGGAACATGCTGTCCCCTATGCCGATGCAGCCCTGATCCCGGAGCATTTTTCTTCCGACGACAAAAAGGAAGATAAAGTTGTTAATACCAATTTGGGCCTTTTGCGCAGCTATGCACAAAGTAAGCCCAATGGTCAGGATCGCGTCCTTAATCTTGACTTCCTCCTTACCCCCACCGAAATTATAGGAGAGGATAAAGTTTCAGCGGTTCGTTTTGAGAAAAACAAACTCGTGGATAACAAACCTGTGGGAACCGGTGAAATAATCGAAATTCCTTGCGATCTTCTGGTCAGCTGCATTGGGTATGAGATGGCGAATATCGGCGGGTTACCTATTGAAAACGGCATCGTTAAAAACGAAAACGGCCGTGTTGAAGAAGGCCTTTATGTTGTTGGTTGGGCAAAAAGAGGACCATCCGGCACCATCGGAACTAACCGTATCGATAGTCAGAATGTCGTTGATGTTATTTTAAAAGACCATTGTTCGACACCGGATATAAATAAAAAAGGTGCCGCAGGCCTGGATCAATATTGTCACGAAAAAGACATACAAACCGTTTCTTTTGAAGACTGGAAAACTATCAATCAAGCGGAACAGGAGCGCGCAGGGGATGCCTCCCCTCGCCGAAAATACGTTCGGACACGCGATATGTTGTCCCTGATCCGAGAAAGTAATCAGGCATGATCATTGCCCAGCTAAGTGACCCGCATGTAACAGCCCCCGGCTGCGATTTTGACGCGTTGTATCACACCGCCGAAAAATTGAAAATTGCTGTGGATCGGGTAAATGCAATGCAACCCAAACCAGATATGGTTTTCCTGACGGGTGATCTTGTCAATGGCGGCGGTGACAAAGAATACGAGGTTTTTAAATCTGTTATCTCAGCATTGGATATGCCGTGTTATCTGGGCGTTGGAAATCATGATTGCCGAGATACACTCCTGAAACATTTCTCAGATCATGCATATTTGCCGGATGACGGCTTTATTCACTATGCCGTTGAACAGGATGGTCTTCGCATGATCATGCTGGATACCAATATTCCCATGCTGCCCCAAGGGACCTTGTGTCCAGATCGGCTGGATTGGCTTTCAAAAACTCTGGCTGAGGCACCAGACACACCGACAATAATCTTTATGCATCATCCTCCGTTTAAAACCGGCATTGTCGCTATGGATGATATGGGATATCTGGACCCCGAGGCGTTCGGCAAGGTTATTCAAGATCAGGACCAAATCCTGGGGATTTTCTGTGGTCATATTCATCGATCCATTCAGTCAACTTTCTATGGCAAACCAACGATTGTCTGTCCGTCAACGTCTCATAAAGTCCTGCTTCACCTGGACCCTGATGATCGCCTCGCGACCACGTCTGAACCGTCTGAAATTATGCTGCATATCTGGGATGGTAAAGAGAGCATCGTCACCCATAGCTGTTTCACCGATGACTATCCGGTGATGTGGGAATTGGATGAAATGTAGATTAAACCGGATTCAGTGACTTCCTAAATGGGATCATTGTTGAAGCAACAAATCCATGTTTTTCATAAAATCGCTGAGCCCCAACGTTATCCTGATCTGTCAGTAGCGTGATCCGCGCACATCCCTGCGCGCTGGCAAATTCCAACGCAAACTCAATCAATTCACTACCTATATTCTTGCCCCGACCCTGCGGTGCAACAATCATGTCTTCCAACAGGGCAACGCGAGTGCCCAGTGCGGTAGAAATAGTATAAAGAAGGCAAACCATCCCCAGGATTTTATCCTTTGATCTGGCCACCAGAATATGCCCTTTTTCAGCATCACTCAAAAGTTCGGAAAGTCCCTGTTCCTGAGCAATCAAATCAGGTTTGAACTCACTTTCTTGAGTGAATAAAATGCTGAGCAATGTACAAAGATCCGGTAGATCCGACTGCACCGCTACTTCGAATTTCATTCCTGGAAACCTTTTTGCCTAAGAATTACGGGAGATCCACTAAACTAAAGCATCCAGTCCCATTTGCCAAAACCCGACTTCAAGTCGGCTGGCTTCACGGAATGTTTTTGACAGGCTCTCAAACCTTGCTTCGGTGAAGCGTGTTTTGGCAAGGTTATCGATTTGGTCGATCGCACCTTTCATTACATCCTGGTATTCATCACTTGCATACATTTCGATCCATGGCAGGTAAGGGTTGCCTGCCTTATTTGTATCGGCATGAGTTATCAGTTTTCTACCAATTTCTCCGTAACCGATAACGCAAGGTGCCAATGCTACATAAAGATCGAGAAGATCCCCTGCATGCCCTTTCTCAAGAACATACCGGGTATAAGCCATATTTTCAGGTGCTTCTTCTACGGCCTGCATTTGCGCTTCAGTTATGCCCCAACCTTCGCAATATTCTACATGCAGCTTCATTTCCGTATCGATCAACGCGGAAACTGTGGCAGTAGCGGCCCGTAAATCCTCAAGAGTATCCGATTTATAGGCTGCCAGCGCATATGCACGGGCAAAATGAATAAGGAAAAGATAATCCTGTTTCAGATAATGTTCGAACGCAGCGCGTGGTAAATTCCCCGACTGCAGCCCATTGACAAACTCATGATCAGTATAGGCCGTCCAAACATCTTCATTGGCAGCCATTAACCTGGAAAATAACGTCATCTTACAAAAGCTGATTGTTGAAACTGGACGGAATGCTCACAACAATACCATCCAACTCTTCAGACATGACAATCTGACAGCCCAGACGGGATGTTGGTTTTAGATCGTAAGCCAGATCCAGCATATCTTCTTCATCATCAGAAGGATCGGCTAATCGATCAAAATCTTCTTCACTGATGATAATATGGCAGGTTGAACAAGCGAGACTACCTTCACAGGTTCCCTCCAGCTCAAGGCCATTTTGCTGGGCGATTTCCAGCAATGTCATTCCAAGCGGTGCATCGACGTTCAATTCTTTCCCATCAGGCTTGACGAAGGTCATCTTGGGCATGGACAGAGAGACTCCTACTCTTTGGTCGAAATGTAAGCCTCAAGCGGCAAATTTCGGTGATTTTCTTTTGTATAACTTTTCCCAGACTTCGACAAATTTGTCTATATCCGATTGTGTGGTTTGCCAGCCCAGGCTAACCCGGATTGCTTCAGACGCTTCCTCTTCAGAAGCGCCCATCGCCAGAAGAACATGGCTGGCCTTTACTTTACCGCTTGAACAGGCTGATCCGGCACTCACCGCAATTCCTGCCAAGTCAAAATTCATAACCTGCAATTCCGCTCCAACGCCTGGCATGGAAAGGCAGGAGGTGTTAGGTAGGCGCGTCGCATTTTGCCCATATATCCTGCAATCGGGAGATATTAACTGGATGGCGGCTTCCAATTTATCACGCAGCTGTGCCACCCGTTCATATTGGTGCAGAGTATCAGCGGCTAGTTTTGCGGCCAACCCGAAACCAGCATTACCGGCAACATTTTCAGTACCGCCGCGCCTGCCCTGTTCCTGCCCACCGCCTTTTTGTATCGACTGAATTGCAAATCCTTCGCGGACAACAAGGGCTCCCTGCCCTTGCGGTCCACCGATTTTATGGGCTGAGAGAGACATCATATCAACGCCAAGGTCTCGAAAATTCAACGGTATTTTCCCGCAAGCCTGAATAGCGTCTGTATGGATGATCCCGCCAAAATCGTGAACAAGTCCCGCGATATCAGAAACGGATTGCACAGTACCCGTTTCATTATTGGCAAGCATGATGGAGACAAGAGGCGGCGTATTTGCCGCGCTGAGTTTCTCTTTGAGAAGAGGTAAATTCACAAGACCTTGATCATCAACCGGAATATAGGAAACATCCCGCCCTAAAACGGTTGCGAGAACAGAATCGTGTTCCGCTTCACAGATGAAAAGAGGACGATCATTAAACGTTCGTAAAGCTAGATTATTGGATTCTGTACCCCCAGAGGTAAACACTATTTCCTGTGGTTTGCAGGAAATCAGGGAAGCAACCTGCCTGCGCGCGTCTTCGACACGCCCCCGCGCAACACGTCCTTTGGCATGAACCGAAGACGGATTCCCGCCTTCAGACATAACGTTACAGACCAGATCAATAACTTCCGACCGGATAGGTGCTGTGGCGTTGTAATCCAGATAAATTGTTTTATTCATGAAAAGGAAAATATGTCCTGCCGCCCGTCACGGCAAGACATAAGAATGAAAAGAGTTCGTTCAGGATTTTTTTACAGGTTCCGTCAACTCATCGTCATCAACATCAAGTTCCTTGGAAGACAAAATCATCGCTGTCCTGTGTCTTGGGTCTTTTTCCGCTTCCAGCTCCTCAACTCTCATAGACAGGGATTGAACCTTGTCCAGAAGTCCATCCAGAACTTTAAAAACCGGATCGGGCAAATCATCATTGCCAATACCATAGGCTGCGAATCTCTCATCGGCTTTCACCGTTGTGGATGATTTCACAGCACGCGCCGGACTTCCAACAACAGTGACACCTTCTGGAACATTTTTGACAACAACCGAATTTGCGCCCACACGCCCGCACCGTCCAACGGTGATCGGACCCAATACTTGTGCGCCGGAACCAACAATCACATTGTCGCACAAAGTTGGATGACGTTTCACATTTCGTTGTGCTTCAGAATCTACCGACGGCGCGACACCGCCCAATGTCACATCATGATATAGGGTTACATTATCACCGATTTCTGCGGTTTCCCCGATCACAACACCCATGCCATGGTCAATAAAAAATTTGCGGCCAATGGTGGCACCAGGGTGAATTTCAATACCTGTCAGGAAGCGCCCGAACTGGGATATCATCCGGGCAAGGATGCGCCAGTTATGTTTCCACAAGCTGTGCCCAATCCGATGACAGAGCAGCGCATGGAAGCCAGAATACAGAAGTGCAACTTCAAATTTTGACCGCGCTGCGGGATCTCTTTCCATCACAGCGGCAAGATCTTCGCTTATATGCTTGAACATTTGCCCATTCCTTCTGTATTGTGCCGCCTTTATAGCGGATAGCATGAGAAGTTTCAACGCGCCCAATAAATTGACATATAAACATCGGCAAACGCCCGTCAAGGCGAGAGGCCGTTTGATCCTGTCTATTTAGAGAGATTGTTGACCCTCATCACATAACACTAACAGTGGCCTCAAGAGTTTTTCTCTTCGGCTAGTAGGAACCTGGATTTAGATGCCTGAACTCATTTTTAACGGACCAGAAGGTCGCCTTGAAGGCCGATACCATCATTCTGAACAACCAAACGCCCCTCTCGCTTTGATATTGCACCCGCATCCCCAATATGGCGGAACGATGAATAACAAAGTTGTCTACCATATGTTCACGACTTTTAAAAAACGCGGTTTCTCTGTTCTGCGGTTTAATTTTCGCGGTGTTGGTCTCTCTCAAGGAGATTTCGATCAAGGAATTGGTGAGCTTTCAGATGCTGCGTCTGCCCTTGACTGGATGCAAACCCATAACCCGAATGCACCATCAGTCTGGGTCGGCGGGTTTTCATTCGGCGCTTGGATCGGCATGCAGCTTTTGATGCGCCGTCCGGAAATTGAAGGATTTATTTCAGTGGCGCCGCCTGCCAATATGTATGATTTCTCCTTCTTGGCTCCGTGCCCGTCTTCCGGCATTATTATTCATGGAACAAAGGATATCCAGGTTCCACAAAAAGATGTCCATAAGCTTGTTGAAAAGCTCAAAACCCAAAAAGGCATCACAATCAATCATGATGAGATTGAAGGAGCGGATCACTTCTTTGAAAAATCACTCCCCAATCTGATGGGATCTGTGGACGACTATCTTGATATGCGCCTGTTAGGCGAAGATGAAGAGTAGCTATTAATAATGTCACCCGGATTTGCACGCACGTGATGCACGCAAATCCGGGTGATATATCAACACCTCAGTTGCACTCTTATATTAAGGTTCTCTTTACCTTAATGCCGTTATAGTCCAGCGATAGAAAACTATTAAAGCTATACTAAATGGCAGAAGCGAAAATCAAACCGCCGACCAGAATTGCCATCAAACAGGCAAAAGCACTTGCGCTGATTGGATTGCTTGTTGGGATTTCCTTCGCTAGCTATTTCATTGCCAAAGACTTTCAAAAAACAACCCGGCTCATTGAAAGTGACTTGCTTCATATTTTAACGGCTGCATCGACAAGTTATTCCACTCCTTCCAACTTCGTGGAAAGACTGTCAAATACGCCTTTAAACTATACAAAGCTTGGTTCGGTTGTTGTAAATTCCCCTACCGGTCAGGTGCTTGCTCAAAAGGCTACAAAAACCCCTGATCAACGATGGTCCACGCTTGTTTACGCACTCTTCGGCCAACCAGCAGAGCATACTTTTATTCCACTTCAGCAAATATCGAATAAGAAGAACGACCTCAAAAACACCTTATCTTTTACGCTTTCCCCATACCCGGCTGGCAAAGCCTTCATTGACCACTCTTTAACAATCCTGATCAGTGAATTTCTACGTGCGTTTCTGATCGCTGCCCTTGTGTTTATCGCTTTTCAAATGATGGTCGGTCGCTCGCTTCTTGATATTACAAATTACTTTCTTGCGAAAAACTCTGATCCGGACTTGGAAAACAATTCTGTATTACCAGGCA
>PJEL010002198.1_pt1 | contig 18329 bp, 13 predicted proteins | sample 1853271 | NCBI WGS metagenome assembly PJEL01 (sample SAMN08108733, study PRJNA415343) | Invertebrate metagenome, whole genome shotgun sequencing project. | host: Globobulimina | place: Sweden: Gullmar Fjord | collected 2015-08
TCTCCAGAAAAGCGGAGGCCTCCGCGAGCGCCTGTGAATTGGGTAGGTTTAAAGCCATATGTTCGTCAGTTTGCAGGTCATGGGTGCCAGACGAGGGACTTGACCGCCAACTGTAGAGGACCGTCAGAATAACGTGATCACAACCTTGCGGCGGTGAGGTTGTGTGCGGTGTTCAAACAGGAAGATCCCCTGCCAGGTGCCGAGTCCGAGCCGTCCATCCACGACCGGAATCGTCAGGGAGGTCTGGGTGATCGCGGTGCGGATGTGGCCGGACATGTCGTCGGGACCTTCGTCGGTGTGGCGGAAGTGTCGATCCCCGTCTTGCACGAGTCGGCCGAACCAGGCGTTCAGGTCGGTCAGCACGTCGGGATCGGCGTTCTCCTGGATGACCAAGGAGGCCGACGTGTGCTGGAGAAACACGTGGCAGATGCCCGTCTGCACCTCCGCCCGGCGCACGACGCTTCGGACCTCCTCGGTGATGTTGTGCAAGCCCCTGGTCGACGGTGGAAGCTGGACTGTCTGTTGAAACACTATTCCCTCTCTTCGACAACACACTCAGTGCCGTCGGTGATCGCCGCTTCGAGGCGCTGATTTGCCGAGACCCATCGCTCGATCACACCCTCGTCGACGGCGTTCTCTGTAAGCACCGTCCGCAGGATCGCCAGCCGACGTCGGAAGTGCCCGCTGTTGATCTTCAGGGGTTTGTGAACCTGCGCCATCGGCCGGCCGGCATAGGCGTTGGGGCCGCCGAGGTGGGCAGCGGCGTGTGTGATCTCGTGGCGAACGATGCGCTCGCGGTTCTTGCCGATGAACAGGAAGCCGATGATGAAGTCGTCGAAGACCCGGTCGATGAAGGCCGCGATGAGGATCTCCAGGCGCTGCTGACCGCCGATGCGTTCGTAGTCCGTCATGGGCCACCCTATATTCGGCGCATGCCACATCCGTTCCCACAGCTTCCACCGGATCAGCGCGGCCAGACCCGCTGGCTCCGTCACGACTCCACTGTTCTCGCCGGCAACCACTGGGGTGACCCCACCGAACGCGACGTGATCGCCTACACGCCTCCGGGATGGGACGGGGCCTCGCTGCCGGCGATGATGTGCCTGATCGGCTTCAGCGGAACCGGCGAGAAGCTCCTGAACCGCGGCATGAACACAGTCTCCATCACCAACCGCATCGATCGCCTCATCGCCGACGGATGCCCGCCCTTTGTCGCCGTGCTCCCAGACTGCATGACCACCCTTGGAGGCAGTCAGTACCTGGACTCTCCCGCGATCGGAAACTACGCTACCTATGTCGCCGAGGAGCTCAGGGAGTTTGTCGGCGCCGAGCTCGGAGTCGGGAGCAGCTGGGGCGTGATGGGACACTCCTCGGGCGGATTTGGCGCCTTGCACCTGGCAATGAACCACCCAGGTGCCTTCTCTGCCGCGGCCTGCCACGCCGGGGACATGGGCTTCGACCTCTGCTACCTCTCCGACCTCGGCAAGGCGGTCACCGGGATCGCCAAGAACGGCGGGCTGGAGGGGTTCCTCGACGAGTTCTGGGCGAACAACAAACCGGGAGGACAGGCGTTCGCTGCCATCAACTTGCTGGCGATGGCGGCGGCTTATTCTCCGAATACCATCGCTACGCCCTTTCCCGCGGATCTCCCAGTGGACTTCGAAACCGGTGCGGTGGACTTCGCCGTCCTGCAGAGCTGGAGCCGCTTCGATCCGATCCACCAGGTGGAGGAGCCGGCGAAGGCGGCGGCCTTGAGGGCGCTGGATCTGCTGTTCATCGACGTCGGCAGCCGCGACGAGTACAACCTGCACTACGGTGCTCGACGGTTTGTGAAGAAGCTGGCGGCCGCCGGGATCGGCCATCTGTACGAGGAGTTCCCAGGTGGGCACGGGGGATCGAGGTATCGCTTCGACCGCAGCCTCAGGTTGCTGGCCGACACCCTGGCCACCTGATCGACTCCGGTTCGCAACTAGAGCAGCGCCTGGTGATTATAGGCCGACAAATCCGGGATCGCCGCATCCTCGTCGAATTGGTAGCGCATGACCTGCCAGGTCCCCATCACCCGCTTCACATACTCCCGAGTCTCGCGGAACGGGATCCGCTCCACGAACTCGTCGGTAGGCACATTGCCCCACTTGCCCTCCCACTGCTTCACTCGCGCCGCACCGGCGTTATAGGCGGCCAACGATAGATATGGGGTACCGCCGAGCTGCTTGTGCATGGCCTCCAGGTAGCGGGCACCGATGGTCAGGTTTGTCTTCGGGTCATTCAGCGCCTGGAGGGAGTACGGCATCTTCAACCATCCACAGGTCTGCTTGGCGGTCGGCGGCATCAGCTGTGACAGCCCCACGGCACCGGCAAAAGAGACGATCTCCTTGTTGAAATTGGACTCCTCGCGGACGAGGGCGTGGAAGAGACGCGGCTCGTAGCGGTAGTCGGCGGCGGCCTCTTCGACGAGATCCCAATACCGGTCGGGATAGGCGACCCGGACGATCTGAGCCTCGCGGCTTCCCAGCGTTCCAACTGGATGTGTTCGAAGCCACTTGCGGAACTTGTCGTGCGTGTAGAGCCAATCCCCGCTGAGGATCCTGAGCTCCATCAGCCAAGCCATCTCGTCCCCTTGCAGGTCGTCTAGCATTGGCCCCCACTCGTTGCGAGCCTCGCGGATGAGGCCGAGTCGGGCCAGGGCAATCGCGTCCTGGGCGGCGGGATCCTCCATGAACGAGAGGCGGACCACCCAGGGCCGGCTCAGGTCGCCCACGTCGTGATTCTCGGGCCGGATCGCGAGGTCTTCGGCAAGCTCTGGTTCGAGTTCATAGAGCCGGGAGCCAGCGAGGATCGCGTAGAAAGACTGGGGAAGGTCCTCGATCAGGGCCTGCCACTCCTCGATCGCGAGCTGGACGGCCTCTGGATCGTCGACGGCTTCGGTGGGGTTGTCCACATCGGGGTAAATTTTCCAGCGGGCCGCCCAGTAGCGACCAGCCTGAACGTGCACGACGTCGCTGCCCAGAGGGAGGTTCCCGAGGGCCTCGGCGACCTCGATCGCCTGCTCCGGATCCCCGTCGATGTACAGACTGAAGGCCAGCCGCCACGTCGCCTCAGGCACTGTGTCGCCCTCGGGGAACTCCTCCAGCGCGCGCCGCCACAGAGCTTGTGCCCCGGCAAGATCACCGGCCTCGAGCAGTGCGATCCCGCCTCGAGTCAGGCCGTCGTCTGCCATGGAGTGCTCTGGGTACAGATTGGGAATCAGCTGCCAGCTCTTGGCGCTACCCTTGAAGTCCTTGCGCCGAAACTGGGCCGAGGACTTGATGTACAGAGACTTCGGGCCAAAGTCGCCTTCGACCTCCGCACAGCGCGTCCCCACGTCACCGAAGGCGTTGATGGCATTGGTGAGGCTGTTCTTCTTGTAGTAGCTGCGGCCGCGCACATATCGGTAGCGACAAGTGTCGATGGTCTTGCCCTTGGCTTCGCCGACGCGGCGCTCCGTCTCGGCGATCGCCCCGCCATAGTCGCCCTGGTACATGAGCCGCTCGGCGCGCTTGCCCACGTCTTGCCAGCTAGCTCCAAACCCGGGTTTCCCGGCGTAGGACTTGAGCATCCTGGTAGCCCGGACCGACGCGTTCGTGCGCGGATAGCCGCTCCAGACCCGCCGCAGATAGGGGTATGACTTCGCGGTTCCAACGCCGTAGTGGACTCCGAGTGCGAGCAGTGCCTCGGCGTTCCCTTCCGCAGGATCCGGGCGCTGGACCAGGGCCTCATACACCTCGTAGGCCTCCTTGCTTCGGTCTAGCTCGCGGAGGACCTCGGCCTTCTGGATCGCCGCTCGCGGGTAGATCACCGAGGTCTCCGCCACTTGTTCCAGGGCTCCCAAGGCCTCTACCCACTCCTCGCGACCCTTGTGGATCTCACCCCGGATCAGCGCGATGTAGGTCTCGGGAGCATTGCCCGCATTCTCGAAGAGCGGCAGGAGTGCGTGGGCTTCGTCGCCGCGCTCGGTGTGGATCAGACACCAGGACATCAGAAAGGCCCAGTCGCTCTTTGCCGAGCCAACCAGCTCGTCGGGCGAGGTCTTCTCCAGGATCTTGGTCGCTGTCTTCCAGTCTCGATGCCGGAGCGAGCGGCGGAGCGAATCGTCGATCGGATAGCTATGCTTGCGTAACGCCGTTCCAACCACGACCATTGGTTCGTCTGTGGCGTCGTCAGCCACGGCCGACGGGGCCATGAAGAGCAGGGTCAGGCACAGGAGCCGACGGAAGGTCGCAGGGATCATGGCAGTCTCTCGGGGGGCGCGGGAGCGAGGAGGCGGGTCACCACCGTAACACTCGGCGTGGGTCAGAGTGTGTCATCGGGTGTCGGATTAGAGCCTTCCTCTGCAAGAATTCGACTGCTCACACGTATGGACTGCAACCGCGCGGTTATTTCATTGTCGGAGTGTTCATGGATCGATCCCAGGCCAGTCGCCTCGCCGCCCTCATCGCCACTGGCGCGGTTCTCATGTTCTTCTGGAACAGCCCGTTCGTTTGGCCCCTCAAGATCCTGGTCGTCCTGTTCCACGAGCTCGGCCACGCCGGCGCGGCATGGTTGACCGGTGGCGAGGTCATGGAGATCGGACTATCCCCCAATCAAGGCGGCGTAACGCGCACAATGGGCGGATGGAGGTTCTTCATCCTCAACGCCGGCTACCTCGGGTCCATCGTCGCTGGCGCCTCTCTGCTGTTTCTGGGGCGCACGCCGCGGCGAGCGAAGTGGGGACTCTGGGGCCTGGTCTTCGTGCTCACCCTCAGCACGTTCTGGCTCGTCCGTCCGCTCATCAGCTTCGGCTTCGGCTTTGCGCTCCTGGCGTCCATCGCACTGGCGGCCATCGCACGGATCGCCAACGAAGACTGGTCACAGATGCTGCTTCGCGGCCTTGGGATCTTCTCCCTGCTCTACGCCGTGTGGGACATCCGGGACGATATCTTCGCCGACCGTCCCGGCTTGATCTCCGATGCTACCATGCTCGCCGATCTGACCTTCATCCCCGGTCCCGTTTGGGGCGTGATTTGGCTAATTGTCGGCCTCGGTACGCTATTTGCGCTCCGAAAGTGGCTCGTCTAGATCAACCGCCCAAGATAGGCAGGCCGCCCAGGTCGACGACGGGGATGAGGTAGGGCTCTCCGCCCGCTCGGTCCCTGGCGACGCGGAAATCCTCACCCTCGTGCTGTCCGAGGTCAATGGCGATGACCTCTCCCCTCGCCTCGATCTCCACGGTTGCCCAGGTCTCCGTCAGCGGGGGAACAGGCTGCTTCCGGTAGTGGATCACCGCCTCGGCAACGGCATCGATGCTGTCCTGGGCCGCGGGGTTGTCGGCACCGTCGACCGTCCAGGAAGGTCCGGCGCGCTCCGCCCTCCACGTTTGCGATCCCTTTGCGATGGAGACCCGGACCACGCTGTCGTCGTCGATTGGAAAAGCCTGGCGATCACCGATGTCGGTGGGGCCCTGGACAAGCAGCCGCAGGGACTCGGCGTAGACGGTGCCGAAGCCGTCCTCGTACTCGACCAGCACCCCTAGCGGCGTCGGATCGCCCACTTTGACGGTCGACACTTCGCCGCTCTCGGTCTCGACCTGCACGACGACCGCCGGCTCTGTGATGGTATCGGATAGATCGAGGAACTCGTCGATCCGGATGTTGAGCAGGCCCATGATCAGGTCGTCGACACGATCGGGATCGGCACGGGTGAATCCCTCGAGCCACCAGGTCGTCTTCTCGCCCCTCACCGCCAGACGCCCCTCGGCGCTCTCGATGGAGACTGCTCGAACCGAAGCTGGATCGACGTGGAAGATGCGGCGGTCCTTGAAGTCCGAGGTCTTGGCGAGAAGCGAACGGCCAGGTCTTCCGCCCACGGCGACCACCGCTCCCGCCTCGCTGAGGGCATAGGTGCGATAGCCGATGGGTGCCTCGTCACCGAAGGTTGCGGTCTTGACTCCGCCGTCGCTCAAGGTGACCTCAACGATCGCGATGGGCGGATCGGCGAGGCCAAACTCGGCCAGATCCGTCGCGCCGTCAACCGGAACTCCCCGCTCAACCTCGGACAGCGCGTCGAGGAGGTCGTGCACCACATCCGGATCGGCGGCCCCGGTCCAAGGCGCCTCGACTCGCCACTCCTCCGCCTCTCGGGAGACGATGACCGTATCGTCTCTGCGGCGGATCTCCACTCGTGTCACGGCGTCGGCGTCGATGGTCCAGACAGCCTCGGTGGCGTCGGGATCTTCGAGTTCTTCGGCGGGCTCCCAGAACCACATCACGGCACCGAGTGAGAGCCCCGCCAGCGTGAGCGCGAGCATTGTTCGGAGCTGTACGTGCTCCATGCGTTCAACCTCTCCAATTGCCGGTCAAGTCCTCCGACTGCACCCATGACCTGCAAACTGACGAACATATGTTGGTGCAACCAGCACAATTCGTAATTTCTCCCGACGGGCACTTCGAAACCTGGGGAATATGTACGCCAGCTCACAGCCCATGGGTTTGACTCCGGACTTGACCTCGAATCAGGCCTCGCCCTGGTTCTCTTGGTACTTGCCAATCACGACCTGACTCGCCACGAGCACCTTGCCGTTCACGGTGTAGCCGTCACTGTAGACGATGAGCACCTTGCCGTCCTGCTCGGGCTCGAGGACCGGCGTGACGCCAAGAGCCTCGTGCACGGTGGGATCGAAGTCAGATCCAACGCCGGGAATCTCCTGCAGTCCGAGCTTTTCCATGGCGCCCATGAACTGCTTGAGCACCATCTCTAGCCCGCTCAGCAGCCCGGCTGGATCCTCGACCCCCTGTCCGATCGAGCGCTTGAGGTTCTGCACTGGATCGAAAAACCCACGGGCCAGTTCGAAGGCCTGCCGCTCCCGCTTGAACTTTGCTTGGGACTCGATCCGCTCCCGGAACGACTTGTTCTCGCTCTGCAGGTCGGTGTAGGCCTTGGACACGGTGCGAAGGCGAACGTTGGCCTCGTCGAGCCTCTTCTGGAGGATCTCTTCGGGAGTGAGTTCGATGACGACCTCGGGAGGCTCGGGAAGCTCCACGACGTTGTCCTCCACCTCTCCGTCGGGCTGGTCAGCGGGCTCCTCGGCGGCGGAGGCCTCCTCGACAGGGGCCTCCTCGGCGGGGGTCTCTGTGGCCGGGGCATCCTCGACGGGAGCCTCTTCCTGCGCCTCGGGCACAGCCTCGACGTCTTCTTCGGCCAGAGGTGTTTCATCGGCCGATTCGACGACTTCTTCGGGTATGGCTGCCGCGTCGACAACCTCGTCGTCAACGTCGTTCTCGGCCTTTTCCTTAGGATCTTCGCCGTTCTGCGTACTGGGGTCGCGCATTCTGCCCTCTCGAACCCCGACACTAACCGCGCCAACGGGCCCGGCAAGTGTTTGTGCCCCCCTAGGAGACGATTGTGCGGGCCATCGGGCGTTTCTGGATGCGGCGGAGTCCGGCAGAGATCTCCTCGAATCGCTGTCTCGCGAGGATCCCGTCGATCTGTCGATGGAAAGCCAACCAACCGGTGCTCAGCAGCCCGAGGCCCATCACCGAGATGACCAGCCCGGTGAGCCCGATGAAAACGATTGCGACAACGCCGATCATGGCGAGTGCAGCCCCTGTACCGAGGACCACCGTTCGCCAGCGGATCCACTGCTCGAGGCGGCCGAGATCCCCATCGGCTCGACGGTCATCAGGCACCGTGCCTCGACGCTCGGCGAGGACTTGAAGTGCGGCTCGATAGCGGCGGCTCTGGACTAGCACCACCACCAAAAGGGTCCGTGCGCTGACGAGATCTGGGCAGAGATGAACCGCCTCGCGGAGCGCTTCTTCTGCCTCGTCCTGCCTGTCCTGACGCATCCGGGACAGCCCGAGATGGTAGCGGAGCATTCCGTCCTCGGGAAAGTACCGCGATCCGAGGAGTGCAAGGTCCTCGGCCACTGCGTATTCACCCAGGAAGCAGGCCAGCATCGAGCCAGCCACGTAGCCCTTCCGGTGCCAGGGCTGATCATCGACGATCGCCTGACAGCGATGGAGCGCGGTCTCGTAGTCACCGCGGCGTACGACCTCCAAGACGTCGTCCCAAGGGGTCGGTGTGAGATCCATGGCGGGCTCGAGCTCGTCCTTGCCTTCGGCGAGGGAAGCGAACTCGGCGCCGCGACCGGTAAGGACGAACCCACAGTCGACGGTGTGGTGGAAGGCAAGGAGCCGCTCGCCGTCGCCATCGCTGCGACCCATTCGCTCGAGGTCCTTGAGCGAGGCGAAGAAGGCATCGCGAACACTGTCTGCGTCACTCTCGTCGAACCGGTGCACGTAGAGGATCATGCCGCTCGCGGCGCCTTCGGGCGTGACGTACCAAGTGCTGACCCGATCCGTCTCGTCGGAGACTTGATCGAATCGAATCTCGGGTCGACCGGCGCACCGAAGCACCCGACAGATAAACGCGGCGAGCTCACCGGCGAGATCGCCAAAGAATTCCTCGGCGTTGGGCTGGCCGTGTGGCGTGCCCCAGCCGAAGCGATGGAAGTAGGATCGGCGAAGCTGATCGATTCGCGACCGGCAATGGTTGACCTCGGCGCGGACCAGATCGACGTCGCGGTAGCGTATGGGAGCGAACGTTATTCGCCTTTGGTAAAGGCGAATCGAGTCCTCGAAGGTATATCGGCGCACCACACCATCTCGCCCGACGATCTCGACGGGAAACTCAACCAGCTCGCTGTAGTCCTTGCGGTCATAGCGCTGGAGCTTCCAGTTTTTGTCGATCAACTCGGAGACAACCTCCCACAACTAAGAGTATCAGGAAATCGTCGATCGTGAAATACCAAGCGAGCGCAATGCAAAACAGGTGAAATAGCTACGGCGGCCCCGTCGTACGTCACTAGTACATACACCCACCGGAGAGGAACCCCTGCTGGCCCTGCGACTTCACGAAGGAATCGAAGACGAGCCCACCCGTATTGCCTCGGCACGCGATGGTGATCCGGCGGCTCGGGCCTGGCTCGTGCAGCGCTGGACTGCACCCGTCTACCGATTCGCACGCCGGATGCTGAACAATGATGAAGACGCTCGCGACGCCGCCCAGGACACCTTGGTCAAAGTCCTCCGTCACCTCGACCAATACGATCCCAAGCGGAAGTTCTCTACCTGGGTCTTTGGGATCGCGCGAAACACCTGTATCGACGAACATCGCCGCCGCAAGCGCCGGTCGTGGGACGAGCCGCGAGAGGTCGTGGATGCTTCCCCGTCGCCCCTGAGCAATGTTGCAAAGGCGCGCCGCGCCCACCTCCTCAAGGATGCACTGGAGGATCTTCCTCCGATGTATCGCGAGGTCCTGATCCTCTACCATTTCGAACATCTCAAGTACCAGGAGATCGCGGACATCCTCGAGCTGCCCATTGGCACCGTCATGAACCGCATCTTCCGTGCCCGCAAGAAACTCCGCGTCCTCTACCAGGAACACGGGGGGGAACAATGAGCCAGCACGTCCCCGAGGAGCTCCTGACCGCCTTCATCGAGGGTGAGATGGGTGAGCAGCTCGCAATACACATCGCCGAACACCTCGACGAATGCCCGGCTTGCGCCACTCGGGCCGCCGGGAAGGAACCCCTCGCCTCGGCCTTCGCGGCGATGGAAGACCCCGTTGCCCCAGAAGGGCTGGTCGCCGCGATCCTCGATGAGTTCGCTCAACCCGAGCCGATCCCAGTCACAGAGATCGCCCTCGGCTTTGCCCTGCTCGGAGCGGCGGCAATGGTGGCCGCGACCATGGGCAGCCCCCTCGGCATCGCAGTCGAGTTCGGCGTCGTTCTGGATGCCCTCGCCACTCTCGGCGGCGCCCTGATCACCGGCCTCGGGGCCGCATCGACAACCATCCTCACCCTCACAACCCTCCTGGCGCTGGGCGGCTGCATCGCCACAGCTCGCCTCGCCACGCTGGCGCCGACGCCCGTCGGCGTCCGGAGACTGCCATGATCAACCAACTCAACTCCGACCACCTCTCCTATTGCCGATCAAGAGCATCGCTAGCGACTGGCATGCTGGCAACTGGCATGCTGTTTGGAAGCCCCGCCCTGGCACAGGAGTCCACGAGCGAGCCCCTCGTCTCTCCAGCCGAAGCAGGCGAGCTCCGGCAGGTTCGAGAAGAGCTAGCCGAAGTCAACGAGCAGCTGCGACAGATCAAGGAGGACGTCGCACGCGAGCGGCAGCAACGCCACGAACCGCACCGTGTGCGCGCCGACCGCGTCTCCTATGGGCAGGTCGTCACCGTCAAGCTCGGCGAGAGCGTCGAAGAGGTTGTCGCCTTCGGAAACGACGTCGAGATCGCCGGGGTCGTGATCGGCGACGCCACCAGCTTCGGAGGGGACATTGTCATCACCGAGACAGGCCAGGTCGGCGGCGACGCCGTGTCCTTCGGCGGCCGCGTCTTGGTCTCCAACGGTGGCTCGGTGAGCGGCGATCGCGTGGCACTCGGAATGCCCGGCGTCTCCTCCAGTCCTCAGGTCGCCGTGGCGACGAGCCAAGAGGCGGTCGGGTCTGTCGGATCCCTTGTCGACCAGGACTCCATCTTCGACACCCTCTATCGACGCCTGATCCTCCTGCTGTCGTTTGCCGGCGCCGGCGTGTTGGTGGTTGGGCTGTTCCCGGATCGCGTGGGCCGAATCGCCTCCAACATGGAGGCGCACCCCCTCCGCTCCGCCGTCGTCGGTACCTTCGCGACGGGCTTCCTGGCGTTGTTCAGCCTGCTGTTCGCGGTGATCACACTCGGCCTGGGTCTTCCGGTGAGCATGGTCGTCTGGGTGTTCCTCGGTCTTGCCTGGCTGATGGGGTTTGTCGGTCTCTGCCAGGCCATTGGCGATCGCCTGCCCTTCGAGCAGAAACCCCACGGGCGCTGGCTTGCGTTCCTCATCGGTACGGTCCTGCTCACGTGCATGAGCAGCCTGCCCCTGGTCGGATGGCTAGTGATCGGCGGCGCCAGTCTCATTGGCGTAGGAGCAGCGCTCTCCACCCGCTTCGGCGGCCGCTAGCACCGAGCGAGCAGTGAGTCTCGAGCCGACGGCTACCGAATTGGAATCGGAATCGCGTCCTTGATCACCTGACGAAGCGCGTCGAGGTCGGCCAGCGGATCGCTTCCGAGCGCTTTGTCCAGCTCGGAAGCCGCACTCCGGCGAGCCTCGTCCAGCGCTTTTGCAGCATCGTCGGCCTTGCCCGCATCCTGGAGAGCCGCCGCCCTACACAGCAACAGGAGCGATAGAACCGGCTCGAGGAGGTCATCCATTTCAGGCAAATCAAGCGCCTGATCAGCGAGCGACCCCGCCTCGAGGTAGTCGTCGCGTCGCATCGCGAGCTCAGCCAGGCGCACATAGGCAACGGGCTGACGGTTGTCGAAATCCAAGCTTCGTTGGTAGTGCTGCGCGGCCTTGTCGGGACGGGTCATCTGGTCGTCGAGGATACGGCCCTTGGTCATGTAGGCGTCGATGACGTCGTGGTGTGCCGTGGCGTGGTAGATGATGTTGTTGTAGATATTGAGCAGGTTGCTCCAATCTTCTCGGTCCTCGAGGATCAAAGCCATGCCGTTCAGCGCCCCGACGTGGTTCGGGTACATCTCGAGGGCCTTGTTGAACCGCTTGTAGGCCTTGTCCTGGCTCCCGAGCTGCCGTTCGACCAGACCGAGCTGGGTGTAGGTCGTCGCGACCGCGTGTCGCTCACCCTGACCGCCCGAGAGCTGAAGCAGCTGGCGATACACCCGCTCGGCCTTCTTCCAGTGCTTCGCGTCGGTGTAGAGCGGTCCGATCGCCTCCAGGGTCGCGAGATGTGTCGGGTTGAGCTCCAGTGCTCGCTCGTAGCGAGGTAGCGCCTCTTCTGGCTGATCGGTGTTGTTGAGCATCTCGCCGAAGCAGAAGAAGAAGGACGACAGCTCCATCCGAGTGTCGAAGTCATCGACGTCCTGGTCCTGCTCGACGAACGGCTCGAGACGCCCACAGACGTCCAGGGCCTGTTCGTACTTCTCGTTCTCGAACAGGTGGTGAGACATGAACCGCATGGCGTCGAGTTGCGACGGCTCGATCTCGAGAATCTGAGCGAAGAACTCCGATGCCGCGTCGCGATCGTGTCGCTTGCCAACCTCGATCTGTGCCGCCTTCACCAGCGCCTCGACCCGCGCCTGGTCTTCTTCGGCGACCCTTCCCTGAACCTGAAGTGCCCGGACGGCGCCCCCCCAGTCGGCGCGAGTCCTGAAGATCTCTTCGAGACGGACCGAGGCATCGAGGTCGGGTGCGTCGCCCGCCATTGCCTGTTCGAAGTACCGGATCGCGTCGTCACGATCGAGCTGCTCCTGACAGACGATGCCCATCCGACGGTACAGGATCGCCTGCTCGGTGCCACTGGTGATGGCCGCCAGCGCGTTACCAGTCTCAACGAAGACGCCCCATTCCTCTTGACCCTCGGCCAGCCCGAGCAGATGCTCGAGGGCTTCGGTGTCCTGAGAAGACTCCTCGAGAACCCCTCGCCACGCGTCCATGGCCACCGCGATGTCGCCGATCTTGTCCTCGGTGACCATCGCGATCTCGCGCCGGAGCTCGAGTCGGCGGTCGTCGTCGGCAATACCGGCCTCGCGCTGCAGGACCTGAACGAGACTTGGCCAGTCCTGCTCACCCTCGGCGAGACGCTTCAGCCCGTCGAGGGCGGAGCGATCGTCAGGTACGTAGTCGAGGGCGTCGAGGTAGGCCTGGCGCGCACTCGCGGTGTCGGCACTGGCTTCGTAGGCATCGCCGACCCGACGCTGGTAGCGGGCGGACTCGGTCTTGTCCGAAGCGGTCTCGGCCAGCTCTTTCAGGTACTTGATGGCGAGCTCTGTCTCGCCACGGGCGCCAGCGATTCCGGCGACAGCTTCGGTGACCTCGCGGTCGTCGGGGCTCTCTTCGTGAAGCTTCTGGTACAGCTCCCAGGCGATGTCGGTCTCGGCGAGTTTCTCGGCGAGGAGCCATCGTCGCTTGGCGTCGATCTGCGACTTCTGGCCCTCGTCCTTGACGATCTCGCGGCGCTCCACCACCACGTCGTAGACTTCTTGCCAGTGCTCTCCTCGGGTGTAGGCCTGCTCGAGGATCAGGAGTGTAGGCAGCTTGAGCCCCTCGCCCTCCAGGGCGGATCTCAGGACCTCGATCGTCAGCTGGTCCTCTTCGGCACGCTCGAGCGCGAGAGCCAACCCGCGAAGATCTTCGGGGCGCCTTGCCCCGTAGAGCTCCTTCAGTCCATCTACGTTGCCGATGCTGATCTGGCCCCGTTCGACACCTTCGAAGGCCACCACGGACTCCGGTCGGAGCTCCAGGTCCATCTGCCAATACGGAAGCGCCTCGTCTTCGCGTCCGTCCGCGGCGAGCATACCGGCTGCCCACCGAGCATACGCGCCTTTTAGGGCAGAGGATTCGGCCTTTGTCGCGAGCGCCGCGTGAGCCCGAATCATCGCTTCTCGATCCTGTGCGAGACGGGCAACCACCGATGTACTGTATGCGGCTCCCAGATCGGAGGTCTCGTCCTCGAGGCATTCCTTGAGTACTCGTAGGGAAGCGCCTGGATTGCGCAGCTTTCGCACCAACAGCCGGGATCGATGCAGCTTGTCTTCGTAGCTATCGAGGCCCTCTAGCAGCTTGGCCGCCTCTTCCCAGACGCCGATGCGCTCGGCCAGTCGCGACGCTGCGCGCAGAGGCCGCCCTTCGACGCTCTGCCCGATGAGATCGGTGAGCGCGTGGGTGGCTTGGTCTTTGTTGCCCAGCTCGCCATGTAGCTCTGCAACGCGCACGAGCAGCCGCGCGCCATCCGCGGTGGAAGGCCCCACCAGAGAGTGGTCGTACAGCTCCGCGAGAGCAGCGTGCTCCTCTCCGACGAGGCAGGCCACTTCCATCGCGGCGAGGGCGCCTGGATGGTTGGGCGCGGCATCGAGGATCTTCTGGAGATGGTTCCGCCCCTCGGCGCCATCCGCGAGCTGACTGGCGGCAAAGAGGCACCAGTGTCCCATCTCGACACTCTCGGAGGCCTCGGCTTGCTTGAGGTATAGGTCGCACTGGGCGCTATTGTCCGCGTTCCCTGCGATTTGCCTGAGCATCCAGACTGCGGGGAGGAAAGCCCCGTGAGCCGCAACGGCGTTCTCCAGACAGGTCTCCGCGCGAGCGACATCCTGCGCGCGATCCGCGAACAAGCGACCCGCCCGGTAGAAGAGCGAGCCCTTTTTGATTTCGTCTTCAGACGCGGCGGCAGCTGCCTGGAGAAACGCGGCGAGCGTCTCCCAGTCTTCGGCGGCTGTGAGAATGACATCGACGAGACCGAGGGCTCCGGTGTGGCCCGGCATGACCTCGAGAACACCCTTCAGATCCGAGATTGCGCGGTCTGGATCGGCAGGTTCGTGCTTGCCGACCGTCGCCGCAAGATAGAGAGTCTCGGCCTTTGCAGCCGGAGAGTCGGTTGTCGCAGCGCGATTTCGATGGAGCTGCGCCAGGTCTGCCCAGGCCCCCTGGGCGTAGAGAACCCGCGCCAGGCCATCCTCGGTCGGCCCGACGACAGCGGAAACGCCCGCATCGAGGGCTTGCTCGTACCAAGAGCGCGCTCCGGGAAGATCCCCCTCGCCCTCGGCGATCTCCGCCATCCGGAACATCATCGATGCCCGGTTCGCGTCGTCGGTGGCCACTTCGAGGCGTGACTTCCAGAACCCCATGAGGTCGTCGGTCTGGCCAAGAGCCTTCATCAGGCGGCCCGCCGCGTCGCCAGCGGGCGTCGCGTTTCCATCCAGGCGCACGACCTGCTTATACGCTTCCAAGGCGCCAGATGCGTTGTCGAGGTGCTTCTCGCGAATCAGGGCAAGGCGATACCACGAGTACGCGGCGGCCGGGCCTTCGGTCGCTGCAGCCTCGGCCTCGAGAGACTTGGCGAGCGCCTCCCAAGCATTGCCTCGTTTATGGGCGGCCTGACGCTCGCGTTCCCCGAACAGGTATCCATCGGCGGCGGCGAGATCGTAGGCGGAATCAGCCTCGGCGGTCGCTCCGGCATCGCGATGTGCTCGGGCCGCCTTGAGATACCACCAGCCCGCATCCGGCTGCCCTTCTCGCTCGGCCTCCGCGGCGTACAGTGCGGCCAGATCGGCGTGGGCTGCAGCGTCGAGGAGCGCCCCTTCGAGCGCGAGCCATGCGGCGGCGTGGATCGGCGACGCTGCAACGGCGTCGCGGAGGGCCTGCAGCGCGCCGGCTGCGTCCGTGTCCCCGAGCGCAAGACCCAGCTCCATCAGCGCGTCGGCAGCGACGTAGCCCTCGGAAGCAGCGGCGAGGCGTCTCAGCACATCGACCTGCTCTGAGGCATCCTCGATCTGCGGAGACAGATCGCGGAGCATGCTCAGGCTCGCATAGTCGGCTGGGGCCGCCGTCAGTGATAGGCGCGCCAGACCCGCTGCATCCCCCACGCGGCTCAGATGGCCCATCGCCACGCCGGCAGCCTCGAGGTACAGCTCTGCCGCGGCGTCGCCCGACAAGCTAGCAGCGGACTCGGTCAGGCTCTTGACCGCATCGTCAAAACGATCGTTCGCAAGTGAAATATCGGCCAGAGAGCGCCGCAGGCGGCCGTCTGTCCACCCGGAGTTGGCGGCGTCCCGGTACAGGGTTTCTGCACCGTCGTGGTCGCCGACGCGAGTGTAGTAGATGGTAGCCGCTTCGAACAGAAGCTCCGCGCGCTCCATGTCCTTTGCGTTCGAGGCCTCGCCGACCATAGCCATCGCGACCTGGCGCCAGGCCGCGTCGTCCCCAGGCGGTGTCCAGCGTTCGAGGGCGGGACGTTTCGGCGGTGGCGCCGACATGGCGGGCGTGTCGTCGGTGCTGTCGGTCTCGCCCACCTGAACAGGAGGCTCGATCCGCGCTGGAGCGGGGTCCTGAGACCTGACCAGCGGCGTAGCTTCGGCGGTTTGACCCTCGAGATCGTCTCCAAAAACTTCGCCCGTCTCAGGCCAGGACACCTCTTCGGCGTCGGGGGCTGGTGGCTCCGACTCGTCCGCTTCTTCGATCACTTCCGTCTCGGCCTGAGACGGCGGACCGGCGGCCTCGACCGCCGCAGCGATCTCTTCGGGCGTCGCTTCCTCGGTCGCAGCCTCGTCTGGGCGCAGCTCGCTCGCCGGACCGTCTTCGGCCGCGCCGGTGAGCTCCGCGAGGTCAGGTGCTGCCTGGGGTGGCAGGGTCGGCACGGAAGAGAAGACCAGCGTGGGGGCGCTCGACAGCAACTTGGCGTCGGCAGGAGCGTCGCTCACCCGGTTCGACCAGTCCTCGCTGGCGAGGGGCTGTACCGTCCCTCCGTCCGCTCCCGGCGGCTTGAACGGAGGGGGAGGAGGAGGCGCTACCGGTAGGGTCTCTTTCGGCTCGTCTTCGGAGGCCGGAGCGGGAGCGGGACTCTCTTCAGAGTCGTCCTCGTCGTCGAACCAGTCCATCTCGTCGTCACCGAAGAAGTCGGCCGCTGCATCGTCTTCATTCTTCTTCTTGGCCACGTGGCTTTCCTGTCAGATAGTCCTCTCGAATAGCACCCCGCCGACGCCGTGTACATGGCCCACCCGGAGGGCCGCCCGAACCCTGCGGCAACGCTCGATATCGGCGGAGTCGAACGTTTGTCACGGCGACGCCCCGAGAGTGTCGAGGCGGGCGTTTGAAAGGGGCGTCCCGGAGGTCACAGTCCGTCAGATTCTGATCTGCACGCCGCCGGTCAATCCGATGCTGTATCCGACCCCCACCGGCTGCTCGATCTCCTTGTGGGTCCACTCTCCGAGCATCGTCACCTCGGCGCGGGTGCCGAAGTGCTGGGTGTAGCTGGCCTCGAAGAAGAACCCGACGATCGGACTCGGGTCGATCATCAGGCCACCACCGCCGATCCAGCCAGGGATCACGCCACCTGGCGGGACCGGGTAGACGAAGTTGGGCGGCTGCTCCAGAGTGTAGTCGTCAAACAGACGAATATCGACGCCGGTGAACAGATATGGCTTCGCGGCGCCTACAGGCACGAGATATCCACGAAGCCTAGGTTGCACCCACAACATCACCTGGTCGCCCGACTCTGTTTTCGACTCAGCGAAGTCCGGATTGGTGTCGCTCACGCGCGTCCAGCCGGTGGTGAAGGTGCGCTTTCCCCACTGGAGCCCGGCGGCCACGCCAAAATCTATCATCGTTGCGGGCGCATAACCCAGGTAGATCCCACCTTGCGGCCGGCGAGCCGAGACAGGCCCTTCCTGATACCAGGAGTCTTGCTGCTCGTTCCCGTCCGCAAGCTCGACGCGGATGTCTGAGGACCGGTCGTTGTCACCCATGGAGAGCCCAGCGCGGATCTCGAAGGCGACACGACCGGCGTGGGGCATGTTCTTGTAGACCCAGTCTCGCGGATCCTCTCCGGACTTCTCGAAGTGCTGTTCGGAGCCCATGACGTGACGCGGAAACACACCGGTTTCGGCGCCGAGAGCACCCACGGGGCCAGGATTGCCATTGCTCCCATTCCCACCCGGAGCCGGATCGTCGAGCTGAACGATCGGGGGGGTTGGACGAGGCACAGGAGCGGGTGCAGGCACCGGGGCGGGAGGGAGCGGGCGCGGGTTGGGCGACTGGATCGGAGGCGGCCGATTCACGGGTCCCGCTGGCGGTCCCGCACTCGGGCTCTGCCCCGCTATCAAGCGCGCGGCCGCCATCAGCACAGCGTCAGGACTCGGACCAACCCTGCGGATGAGCTCGGCAGTGGCCATGGAGACTTCCTGCGCGAACATCGCCTCATTGCCAGGTGGGATCGGGATATCTCGCACAATGATGGGATTGTTGCTCGACTGCTCCCACATCTCCAGGTGGCCCGAGAGGTTGTTCGCCTGCCGATCGATGCGAACAACGACGGCAATCCGCGTCGGAAGGCGCTTCAGGACCTGGGTCGGGCAAGCCGGATTGGCGACACAGTTCACCGTCGCCTGGACCCCGACTACCGGCCCCACAACGGCGTCGTCGAGCACGATGTGGCCGTCCGCCACGAGCCGATCCTTGACCTCTCCACCGAGCATGATCGCGACGGTCATCTCATTCTGGCTGGCCGGGGTGAACTCCGGCACGAGAATGGGCTCGGCGGCAGTCGCGGCGACGCTTCCGAGCAGAGCAATCGAGTACAGCAGCGTGGTCAGCATTCGCCATTGATACCTGCCGCGCGCCCCCAACCACAAGTCAACCCGTTGACGGGCCCCGGATACAGCATTACCTCCCCAGCCCTGGGCCGAGATAGCTCAGTTGGTAGAGCAGCTGATTCGTAATCAGCAGGTCGTCGGTTCAAGTCCGATTCTCGGCTCAC
>PJEL010002199.1_pt1 | contig 18320 bp, 16 predicted proteins | sample 1853271 | NCBI WGS metagenome assembly PJEL01 (sample SAMN08108733, study PRJNA415343) | Invertebrate metagenome, whole genome shotgun sequencing project. | host: Globobulimina | place: Sweden: Gullmar Fjord | collected 2015-08
CGCTATGGCTCAAGCCGTTTCCCTGGCAAGCCTTTGGCGCCGATTAACGGTAAGCCGATGATCCAGCATGTTTATGAACGTGCATCTTTGGCAAAAGGCTTAACCGCTATCTACGTTGCGACCGATGATGACCGCATTAAAGACGCAGTTGAAGGATTCGGTGGGAAAGTGGTCATGACGAGTCCTGACGCCGCTTCAGGTACAGATCGTATCGAAGATGCCATTACACAATTAGGCCTGAAAGATGACGATCTTGTGGTTAACCTGCAAGGCGATCAGCCCTTAATCGACCCCATCTCTATCGAACAGATCATCAGTCTGTTTGAACGTCATCCAGGCGAATTTGGGATGGCAACCTTAGGCTTTGAAATCACAGAAAAATGTGAACTTGACGATCCTAAGCACGTTAAAATGGTATTCGATAACGATTTTAATGCACTCTATTTTTCTCGTGCACGTATCCCGTTCGGCAGAGATACCAACGACCATCCTGTTTATAAACACTTAGGTGTCTACGCTTACACCAGAAGTTTTGTTTCTACATTTGCTAAGTTACCGCTCGGACGTTTAGAAGATTTAGAAAAACTTGAGCAACTAAGAGCGCTCGAACATGGCTATAAAATCAAGGTCGCTATCAGTGCTTTTGACTCACCGGAAGTTGATACACCTGAAGATATTCGTGTCTGTGAGTCTCGTTTAGCGGTCGATTAAACGACTTGGTATATTGATAGCTTGTTAATTGTGGAGTATCGATGTCAGATCTTGAAACCTGGCTCATCATCATCTTAGTGATTGGTGTGATTGCAAGTAATCTTGCAGTCTTGAAATACAGTGCCAAATATAAGATGACTCAATTTGGCAAGGGCAATAAACTTAAGCCAAAATCTAAACCTAAAGATGAGGCGGGTAAAGCTGAAAATCTCAGCGAAAACAACGCTGACAAAAGTACAGGTGTTGCCTCATCAGACAAACACAATTCTGACAAGTAGCCATCAGGTGTAAAACGTAGAAGAAGTGAAAAGGCTTATAGCTTATTCTTATTGTAGAATTAAGCTGTAAGCTTTTTTGTATCCGCCAATCAGCTCTCTATTTGAATCAAGCTTCTACCCTAACCAATAAATTATAATTGTTAATCCTGCGAATTTTATCACTCTGACCTAGACTTAGAATAAGTCGACACTCTCTTCATAATGTTTATGTTCTATCCAATGAACTATCAAAATGAGCTATCGAGTATCAAAATATGATTGATGATTTCAAAGGCGATGAGTCATGGCGTCTATTCAGGATTATCGCAGAGTTTACCGAAGGCATTGATGCCCTCTCAGATCTAGGCTTTGCCATATCGATCTTTGGTTCAGCGAGGGTCACTTCCGACAACATCTATTATGAAAAAGCAGAGCAACTGGCGCGGCGTTTAGCCCAAGAGGGATTTGCCACCATCACAGGTGGCGGCCCGGGAATTATGGAGGCGGGCAATAAAGGGGCCAATGAGTGCATGGGTAAATCTGTCGGACTGAACATTGACCTCCCCATGGAGCAGTCACCTAACCCCTATCAAAATATCTCCCTCAATTATCGTTATTTTTTCGCCAGAAAAGTCATGTTTGTCAAACACTCCATGGGGTATGTCTGTATGCCCGGAGGGTTTGGGACCTTTGATGAGTTCTTCGAAGCACTGACCTTATTGCAAACTAATAAAATCTACCCCATTCCTATCGTGCTGTTTGGGAAAGATTTTTGGCAAGGGTTATTAGATTGGATGACAGCTCAGCCACTCAAGCACGGACTCATCTCAGCCGAAGATCTAGAGTTACTTACCGTAACAGATGATATTGAAGAGGTGGTAACTATCATGGTGCAGCATCGAAAGTATAAGATGCAGAAAATAAGACGTGCCAAAACCGTCTATTATCCTGAGAACTAGAGGGATTTTATACCGATTGGTATTAGTCGCAGAATATACCGTTCGGCAAACGATTTACCTTTTATAGAAGTGTTAAGGCCTGCCAGTTTCACTGACAGGCCTTTTGCTACTTTACACATCTAACGCTTTATTTAACTACTTTATCTCTAACTCTTTTGCCAGTTCGCGTGCCACAGCTTCGGGTGAGCTTGAATTGCGCGCAAACAATGAATAAGCCACCGGAATAATCAACAAGGTAAACATCGTTGCCAACACGATTCCGGAGAGCACGACGACCCCGATAACAAATCTTGTTTCAGCTCCTGCTCCCTGAGCCAATACCAGAGGTACGGCACCGGCAGCGGTGGTGATCCCGGTCATTAAAATAGGACGTAATCTTTGCGCCGACGCCTGTACAATCGCCTTTTCGAACTCGACCCCTTTATCCCTGAGCTGATTGGCAAATTCTACGATCAAGATGCCATTTTTAGCCGCTAGGCCCACCAGCATGATGATACCAATCTGGCTGTAAATGTTCAGGCTCTGTCCGGTTAACCATAAGCCGACCAAGGCTCCAAGTGTGGCCAAGGGAACGGTTAACATAATAACCATGGGATGGATGAAGCTCTCAAATTGCGCGGCCAACACCAAAAAGACAATCCCGAGTGCAAGAATAAAGACAAAATACATCGAACTGCCCGACTCCTGATAATCGAGTGACTGACCCTTATAGCTGATCACCGCCTCGGCAGGCAGATAAGTACTCGATAGCTCATTGAGGTAATCCAGTGCTTCTCCCAGACTGTAACCGTCGGCTAAGTTTGCTTCCAATGTAATAGAGCGCATACGGTTGTATCTGTTTAGCTGACTCGCATCGGCAAACTCTTCGACACTGACTAAATTAGACAGAGGGATCAATGCCTTATTCCGGTCTGAACGAACATAGATATTCTCAAGATCCGATGCGGTATTTTGATTATCCCGATTCCCCTCGATGATGACATCATACTCCTCACCATCACGCATAAAGGTCGTCACCAGACGTGAGCCCAACATAGACTCTAATGTTCGGCCGATATGGGATATGGAGACACCAAGATCGGCGGCCCTGTCTTTATCTATGATGACCCTAAGTTGTGGCTTAGTCTCTTTGTAATCATGATCTAACCCCACCAGATTAGGGTTATCTTTAGCCTTCTCAAGGATAATATCCCGCCACCTTGCAATCTCCTCATAGCTCGGGCCTCCCAGCACAAATTGCACAGGTTTACCGACACCACGACCAAATGCTTGTCTCATCACAGGAAAGGCTCTGACTCCGGCGAGATCGGAGAGGCGACTACGAATATCCCCGGTGATCTCGAATGCACTTCGTCTTTGAGCCCAATCTTCGAGTACTATGATGGCCATACCATTTGAGAAATTGGCGCTGCGGCCGAAACTTCTCGGTGCGCGGATAAGCAGGCGTTTTACCTCACCCGATTCCACTAGAGGCATCAATCGATTTTCAATTTCATCCATATAGGATTCAATATATTCATAACTCGCCCCTTGAGGGCCGTTAACAATGAGGAACATTGACCCCCTATCCTCTCTTGGCGCAAACTCCTGAGGCACCTCTTTAACCAGAAAGGCACTACAAGCCAGAGCAATTAATACCAGAGAGCTAACCATCAGCGGATAACGCATCAACTTAATAACCAGAGCCTGATACTGAGCCGATACATAGTTCATTCCTGCATCCACTTTCCTGACAAGCCAGGGATCGTCACCCGCGGGTTTAAGGAGCTTCGAGCACATCATGGGGCTCAACGTCAGCGCGACGATACTCGAGAAGATCACGGCGGCGCTCATCGCGACTGCAAATTCTTTAAACAGCTTACCCAGATCGCCCTCTAAGAAGGTGATAGGCATAAATACCGCAACAAGCACGAGCGTTGTGGCCACAACGGCAAACGCGACTTCCCTCGCCCCCAGATACGCCGCCTTAAGTGGTGAATCTCCCTCCTCGATGCGGCGATGAATGTTCTCCAGTACCACAATGGCATCATCGACTACCATACCGATGGCCAATATCATGGCTAGCAGCGTCAGCAAGTTAATCGTGTAACCGAGGGCGTATAACACGATAAAGGTTGCCGTTAACGAGACGGGTACCGTTACTGCGGGGATCAGCATGGCGCGTACGCTACCTAAGAAAAGGTAGATAACCACGATAACCAGAAACATGGCAATAAAGAGAGTTTGATACACCTCCTTTACCGAGGCTTCGATGAAAACCGAGCTGTCGTATGAACGCTTTATCTCCATACCGGCAGGTAAGGTCGGGTTAATCTTATCGACAAGTGCATTAGCCGCTCTGGCAACATCCAGGGTATTGGCAGTGGATTGTTTGGAAATACCCAAACCTATCATGGCCTCACGATTCCCCCTGAAGGTGATACGCTCCTCCTCCGAGCCAATCTCAACTTTTGCGACATCGCCTAATGTTACCAGGTAACCATCATCCCCTTCGGTGAGCACCAGGTTGGTAAAATCTTCAACGGTACGAAAACTTCGTTCGACGCGAACGGTGAAATGTCTCTCTTTTGATTCGACAGAGCCCGCCGGAAGCTCAACGTTTTCAGAGCGAAGCACTTTCTCGATATCGGCCACGGTCAGATCCCGCGCAGCGAGTGCCTGTCTATCGATCCAGATCCGCATCGCGTAGACCTTACCCCCACCGATGCGAATATTGGCGACACCATCGATGACAGACAACCTGTCAGTCAGGTAACGACGTGCATAGTCGGTCAGCTGTAATGTCGTCATCTGGTCTGAGACCAAATTTAACCACATGATGACTTCATCACCACCATTGGCTTTTCGCACCTCCGGCGGCTCAGCTTCCTCGGGTAAGTTATTAAGCAAGCCTGATACACGGTCACGAACATCGTTAGCGGCGGCTTCAATATCTCTTCCAACATCGAACTCCAAGGTTACCGTGGAGCGCCCGTCCCGACTCGATGAATTAATATGGCGAATACCTTCGACGCCACTGATACGGTCTTCCACAAGCTGAGTGATACGACTCTCAACCACAGATGCGCTTGCACCTCGGTAGTTCGTTTGAATCGAGACCACAGGTGGATCAATATTGGGGTATTCTCTTAACGGGAGCTTATCGAAGGAGACGAGGCCAAAAGCGATAAGCAAAATACTAATGACGGAGGCAAAGACAGGCCGCTTTACCGACAGATCAGTTAAAATCATGCGGTAGGCCCTACCTTAGCTTCTTTTAAAAAACTAAAATTTTCACTAAATTGGACTTTAACCTTGTCTCCGGGCCTCACCTTGAGAATGCCTCGGATCACCACCTGCTCACCCAGCTCAACCCCTGTAAGCACTTCGACCCAACCGCGCTTTCTCAGCCCAAGTTCAACCTCTTTCTTAAACACTACATTTTCATCATTCACGAGATAGACATAATGTCTGTCCTGAATTGGGATGATGGCAGACTCAGGTAAGATCAAGGCTTCTCTGCTCTCCTTGATCAATTTTACTTTCATCAGCATGCCGGGTAGGAGTCGATGCCTGGCATTAGCGATCTCCGCGCGTACCGTCACGGCTCGGGTAGTTGGATTAACACGACTATCAATTGAGACCACTTGACCGGTAAACAGCTCATCGGGGAATGCTACCGCGGTAGCTTCCACATTTTTACCTATTGCTAACGACTGTAAGAAACGCTCGGGAACTGAAAAATCCAGCTTAATTATCGAAATATCATCCAGAGTGGTGATCACAGTACCCGGAGAAACCAGGCTACCCACGCTGATTTGACGCAGACCTAATCGGCCCTTGAAGGGGGCTGTAATGGTGCGATCCTTTAGCGCCGACTGCGCCTGGACCAGCTCAGCTTTCGTGGTGTCGATTAAGGTTTGAAGCCTGTCTCTTTCCAGCTCTGCAATCGTCTGGCTGGTAACCAGCGAGCGGATCCGTTCAAGTTCTCTCATATGATCACTTACGCGGACCCTTGCGACTGTTACTCTGGCAACTTGCTCTCTATCCTGTAACTGGACAAGTAAGCGTCCTTTCTCAACACTGTCACCATCGCTAAAATTAATTTTAGTCACTACCTCGGTGACTTTAGGAGTCACCGTTATTGACTCATAGGCTTTACTGGTACCGAGCGCCTCAACCTCATCCCTAACCAACTCCATAGCGGCTTTGGCTACGACAACATTAGCAATTGGTCTGGCTTTTTTTACTTTAGAGGGGGAATTGGGAGCAAACTCTTGGTAAGCAAACCAAGCTACTGAAGCCAAAATGATCATTATTATTATTTTTTTCATTAACTGTCCAAGGTACTACTTCTTTTGATATATGACAGTTTACCCTTGCGCAACACAGCATCAAGTTGTTTTACCTTTACTTACAATTAAACACATTCATTACACCGACTTAAGATACAGATAGACTCGAACATAGGTATCATTTTCAATGATAAGTACTGGATTATTCACTTTATTAAGTGACTTTCTCTAGTAGTAACGAAACCAGAGCTCGATAATAAATATTCGCATCACCTTAGTGTTTCACCTTAAAAAAGCCTCCTCTTCACGGAATAAGGTTCATATGAGCAAACCAGAACCACAGATATAAAAAAAGGAGGCATAAGCCTCCTTTTAGGTTCTATTGAACTGAAACTAACTAACGAATTTTACGATCTTCTTGCATAAGCTCTGAGAAGCCTTCATACACAGCTTCGACCACTACATTATCCAAGGGTTTATCTTCTGAGTTGTGGAGGTAGATGCGTGTCTTATCTTCGCTGTCACCCTCTTTGAGTAACATTCGATAAGAACCTTCCTCAACTGGGAGTTTCTTTTCACTCCATAGTGAGCTCCAGAAGCCTGAATCATCGTTAACATTGATATAATAAAGTCCCTTATTACTGTCCATATCAACAATTTCGAAACCCATTTCCGGTAATACGATACGTAAGCGATCCCAGGTACGTTGGAAAGGTGCATCGGCTAACCAATAAGACTGTTCAGCCGCTTCTCCTTCAACACTTGCTGGTGCACCTTGTACAATATTAACGTCGATACCCAGGCTCTCTCTGAGACGTTTGGCCTTGATAGCCTGAGTGCGTTTTACACTCATATAAGCAACAGCACTATTTAACATATCAATGGTATAGCGACGTTTATCTTCGCCACTCAGGAGGATATTTTGCTGCTTACCATCAAAACTTTCTTCATGGTCAATCAAGTTTATGGCTATGTTACCACTGCGTCCATGGGGACGAACATCCACCTCAAACTGATAGCGTTGACGAAGTTCATAGATCTCATCACTGCCCCAGAAGCTTGAATCGATGACCTCTTGGTTTTCTATCCAATCCGTTTCTATTAAGCCTTTGTCGTAATCTTCACTGAGGACAGTAATCGACTGACTCGCCAAATAGTTATTCAACACGGTATAGAGTTCTTGTTTCAGATCGATATCTTTATCGATGGACTCGACAACGATCTTGATGCTATCACCACTCTCTTCTACATGAGTGCCTTCCGCCATGGGTAACACTTGCAATGGCGGTCTGATATCCAAAAGCTTACCAACCAATTTGTCATCGGCCTTCGAATTAAGCTTTGGAATATCAAATTCCTTACTATAAGTCGGAGTATTTAACCCTTCTGGAATGGTCAAAGCGGGTTGTACTTTAACATTGGTATACTCGTCCCCACCGTTCGCTTGTCTGCGTTCGATCGGTGAACTACAGGCCGTCACTGCGGCGATGAGTACTAAAGGAGTCACTTGCTTTAACATCTATTATTTAACCTCAATTCGAGCATTTTTCATTGCATCTAACAACAGACCATGAAACTCGGTAGAAAGTTCCGTTAAAGGTAAACGGATTTCGCCCTGGCTGATAAGCCCCATTCGATGAACTGCCCACTTCACAGGTATTGGATTCGCTTCGCAAAACAGAGCACTGAATAACCCCTTGATTGAATCTTCGGCCGCCATCGCGGCCTGAACATTACCCGCTAACGCAGCGTCACACATCATTTTAAACTGTTTCGGTACTATATTATTAGCAACGGAAATGACACCATCGCCGCCCAGAGTCAGAAACTCTCTGGCCGTTGCATCATCGCCACTATAGAGAAGAAAATCATCTCCACACAGCTCACGCAGACGTTTAACGCGACTAAGATCACCGGTAGCTTCTTTGACACCGATAATATTTGGCACTTCAGCCAATTCAGCCACTGTCTCGGGTAACATATCGACAGCGGTACGACCCGGTACGTTATAGAGTATTTGAGGAATATCGGTACTCGCTGCAACGGCTTTATAATGCGCGATGATCCCTTTAGGGCTAGGTTTGTTGTAATAAGGAGTCACACCCAACATAGCGGCGACTCCCAATTTAGACTGGGCTTTGGTTAGCTCTATGGCTTCGGCCGTTGCATTTCCGCCATTCCCGCCAATTACAGGTAATCTACCCGCGGCAAATTTTACAGTCTGAGATACGACTTCGATATGCTCAGGAATAGGTAAAGTAGCAGATTCACCTGTGGTGCCTACGGCAACGATGGCATCTGTACCTTCAGCAATATGGTACTCAACTAAATTTTCAAGACTTTTGTAATCTACTGAGCCATCACTATTCATTGGTGTGATTAAGGCTACGATGCTTCCGTTTATCATGTGACTTCCCCAAGAATTCAGGATTCGCTATGGTACTGATGCTAACAGCTAAAAACAAGCATTTCAGCGTTTGGTTAGCGTTAAGACTTTTTCATCATGAAAAGTATTCAACACCCTCAATGTTAGATAGAGCCAATCCGATTCAATATGCAGACCACAGAGCCTAACACTTTGGAGACACCAAGGGATAAGATGGGGATCTCATCTTGCGCAACTTATGGTAACATTAGCGGCTGTTATTAAACGTGGTGTTACATATTACGTTTTTTCTAATAATTCGAATAGATAAGGAGAATTCATGTCCAACCATCTTGTTGTTACTGCGCTGGGTGCCGATCGCCCTGGAATTGTCAGTAAATTTGCAAGACTTGCAAGTGAATGTGACTGCGATATTGTCGATAGTCGAATGGCCTTATTTGGTAACGAATTCACATTAATCATGATGCTATCCGGCTCTTGGGCTTCAATCACTAAAGTTGAAACAAATCTTCCGAGTCTCAGTGTAGAACTCGAATTGATGACTGTAATGAAGCGAACCTCGAAGCATACAGCTCAAAATTACATATCCAGACTCGAAGTCACGTTCAGTGGTAGCAACCAACGCGGCACCATGAAGAAGATAACTCAATTTCTTGCCGACCGCTCCTTGGATCTGGCAGCCGTGAGATCCCATGCCGATGAAGATGATCAAGGCGACCCGTCTCAAAACGTTTTCCTCACCATTAATGTTCCAGAGAAAGTTGATCTGGATAAATTAGAAACCAGCATTAATGAACTCGCAGATGAAGTCGCGTTAGAGTGCACAATCAAGCGTATGCAAGGCATAACATCAAAATAATCGAGGTCGCACAGGAAAACCAATGAACACATTGATAAAGGGCGACTCAGCCCCACTTTTCGAGCTGAAAAACCAAGATGATCAGCCCATCTCACTATCACAATGCCTTGAGAGCGGCCCGGTACTCGTTTATTTTTACCCGAAAGCATCGACTCCAGGCTGTACTGTACAGGCCTGTGGGTTGAGAGACAGTAAAACTGCGCTCAATACGCTGAATGTAACGGTATTAGGCATTAGCCCTGATCCTGTGCCTAAACTGAGCCGTTTTGCCGAGAAACAGGAACTGAACTTTTCCCTGTTAAGCGATGAAGACCATGCTATTGCAGATGCATTCGGAGTATGGGGCGAGAAAAAGTTTATGGGAAAAATCTATGACGGCATCCATAGATTAAGCTTCTTGATCGGACAAGATGGGAAAGTCAGTCATGTATTCAATAAGTTCAAAACGAAAGAACACCACGACGTAGTCCTTAATCATCTCAAAGATGCTTAAACAGACCATAATACCCACAAAAATGCCCGCGATAGCGGGCATTTTTGTATGAAGGCATTCTATGATGAAACTATTAAGGAGCCTCTTATAAAAAGGCTCCCATCAATGGCCACATCTTTATCCCAATCGGTATAAAGATGTGGTCGCTCAGCGAGAATTTAGCGCTTGTGAGGCAAAGCCCTTTATTGCTCCTCGGCTCTGGCAACCTGCTTCGCTCTACCTCCTATATCCATATAGTCGTGCATAATAGGCATTCACAACATCTGACCTCCAAGGATGGAGGAAATGTCTTAAGTATGTCGGGAACATACAAGACCATGTTGTTCGCAACGAGTGAAGAACATAGTTGTTCTACGTTTAAGCTCGTTAACACGGCATCGGATGCGCTAAAACTCGCCTTCCAGGAGTGTTTTTGGCTGCCTACTTCTGCGTTGAATAACTTCAGAAGGGAGCACCATTCCCTCACCCATTCGCCTTAAATTAGTTTGCCAAAAAAACTCTGAGTAGATCACTTTCTTATACCGATTGGTATTACAAGTAAGGCCAGATCAAGACCGCCGCAATGGTCCACATCGTCATGCAGATAAATCTATCTAAGTAGCTCCAAGCTTTAGGGTTTTGAAATAGCGGACTTAAGTATCTCGCTCCAAAACTTAAACTAAAAAACCACACAAACGAGGCCAACACGGCACCGGCACCAAACAGAGGGCGATCCACTCCTTCAAACTGAGCACTGATGCTACCAAGCAACACTACGGTGTCCAGATACAGATGAGGGTTGAGAAAGCTAATCCCCAATGTCGTCAGTACTGCAGCCTTAAGTGTTTCAGTCCCTTTTGTAGCCCCTTCCGAAATCGTCTGCTCATTAAACGAAGACTTTAATGCCTTCGCACCATAAACCAGCAAGAAGATCGCCCCACCTATGCTGGCAATATCCTTAATCAGAGGAAAGGCTAATATCAAATGTCCAAGGCCTGCGACTCCAGCCGTTATCATCAAGGCATCGATCAATGAACATAATGCGGCTATGGGTAAAGAGTGTGAACGCTTAAGCCCCTGTTTAAGTACAAACGCATTTTGTGCGCCTACCGCCATAATAAGGCTTCCGCCAATTCCTACACCCTGAATAAATGCCTGCATCTGTGTTGTTCCAACGTCATACTACTAATTGATCGCAAGCTTACCTAAACAATAAAAATAAATATAACTAATGTTTTTTATGGTGTATAAGTAAAACTTATAACAAATTCTTGATTTGTGGAGAAGCTACTTTGATCGATTACGCACACCTACGCGCCCTTTCAATCGTTATATCTGAAGGAGGGTTCGATCGCGCGGCTAAGGTGCTCTGTATCACTCAACCTGCCGTGTCCCAGCGAATTAAACAGCTCGAAGAGAGAGTTGGACAAGCCTTAGTGATTCGTTCAAACCCTGTGGAAGCAACACCTATGGGGAAAAGACTACTTCGGCACTACTCACAAGTTCAGCTTCTCGAAAGTGAGTTGAGTGTTGAGATGGATGCCGATGACCCTAAACTCCCTACCATAGTTAAAATTGCCGTTAATGCCGATAGTCTGGCCACTTGGTTCCTTCCAGCGCTTTGTGAAGTATTTAAGCGCCATCAATGGCTTTTGGAATTGATTGTCGATGATGAATCTTATACCCACAATCTGCTGAAAAATGGTGAAGCTGTGGGCTGTGTCACTACAACTCAGGCGCCACTGGCTGGATGCAGTAGCGAATACCTGGGACAAATGGAGTACCTGTGCGTAGCGACGCCAGAGTTCATCCGAGAGTACTTCCCAATCAATATTAGTCAAACATCACTCGAAAAGGCCCCAGCGGTTGTCTTTTCGACCAAAGATAAGCTGCATGAGAAGTACCTGCGTAAATATTTCGAGATGTCCCCGGGGAGTTGGCGTGAACATAAAATTCCTTCATCGGAGAGCTTTCTAGACGCCATCATACAGGGATTAGGGTATGGACTGGTGGGGCACCTTCAAGCAGAACCTTTGCTTGAAAAAGGCGTGCTTGTCGAGATAACACCAGGGAAAAGAAAGCGTGTTCCTCTCTATTGGCAGCACTGGAACATTAAGGCCAAACAAACGACCATAGTATATCGTTCTCTGGCGGTCACGGCGAAACAGTCCCTTTGCTAGCATATCGATTTTTGACAATTCAACTCGACAGCCGAACTGCAGGTTCCAAGCCGGTTTGTTAGAGTTAAAGTGACCACAAAAAAAGGGGCCAAAGCCCCTTTCTTTTACCATACCTAGGCTGAGCCTACTCGGTTTTCGGTTCGACGCCATTGACTTGAGAATTTGGTGTAGGCCAGGCATTTAATACCGCCTTCACCAACGACGCCAAAGGTATCGCGAAGAAGACTCCCCATACTCCCCACAGGCCACCGAAGATAAGTACCGCGGCGATAATAAACACAGGGTGAAGATCGACCGCATCAGAGAAGAGGATCGGAACCAATAAGTTACCATCCAGAGCTTGAATAATACCGTAACCTAACATCAGATATCCAAATTCAGGGCTTATCCCCCACTGGAAAAATGCCACTAATGCGATGGGTAAGGTCACTAACGTCGCGCCTACATAAGGAATAAGCACTGACAATCCAGTCAGCACGCCAAGTAGTGCTGCATACCTGAGATCCATGATGGCAAAGAAAACATAACTCACTGCGCCAATAATGATAATCTCTATCACCTTCCCCCGGATATAATTAAAGATCTGCTGATGCATCTCATACCAAACTTTACGTGCGAGTTCTCGATTGGTAGGAATGAATCTTTTACTGCCCTTTATCAGCTGGTCTTTATCCTTGAGAAAGAAAAATACCAATAAAGGCACCAGAATCGCGTACACCATCAGCACAAGTAAGGAAGCCGAATAGCCTATTATCTGCTTACCAATATCGAGCAGGTGTTGAGTATCGAGCATCTTCTTGAGCTCATTAACCATGCCATCGAGCTGATCGGGATTCACAAACTGAGGATACCGGTTCACATAACTCTGGGCAGTATGAAGTCCCTTATCCAACATAGTTGGCAGATCGGTGATTAATGCCACCCCCTGCTTCCAAATACTCGGAACAAGACCAAACGTGATCAGCAACATAGCTCCAATGAACAGGACTAACACCGCCGACGCTGCAGTCGTCCGGTTCATACCAACCTTAAGCATCTGTGCAACGGGCCACTCGAGTAAAAAGGCCAAAACTAATGCCACCAATAATGGCGCCAACAACCCACCTGCAAAGTAAATTGCAAGGGCTATCCCCATCAATATAAAAACTAAGGTTACCGCTTGAGGATCGCTAAATCGCTCTTTATACCAAGTAGTTAATAAATTTAACATTCAAGATTCCTGAAATTTACATTCTCGTTCTAACGAAGATTAGATATTTTTATTGTCAGCATATTCTCATCATTACTTACCTCAGAATAGCGATATCCGACTTTTTTTAAAAAACGGGGAACATCCTGCCTAGACCCAATGTCAGATAAAGAGACGCAAAGTACCTCTCCATCTTCAAGTTGTTTTAATGCGAGTTTTACTTTCACTAAAGCTAATGGACAACGTATTGCCGTTAAATCAATAGAAACCATAATATTCATGCTATGAATAAACTTAAGCCATTATCCTAAGTTGCACGGCAAACCACAAGTTATGCCATAAGATAGTAAGAGGTAACGATGTAACAAAACTGAGTTTTAAACTGTTTCATAAAAAAGTGTTAATTAAAACAGACTTTCAACACTAGCTTAGTGCTTGATATAGTGAGTAAGCAAATACGGATTTACATTTGTTTCACTGTGTCGCTCATACTAAAACAAATATGGATTAAGACTCACTCTGCGGGTAAAATCAATTTGATGCAGAACATTTTTACATTGTCTTCTTAGGACAACATAGCCCTAATTTAAGGATCAGTTTGAGTAAAATAACTTCGCCAAAATCTCTTCTCGCAGGTGCATTGTCACTTGTTTTTTGTGCAACCGCACCTTTGAGTCTAGCTAATAACGACCTCCCTGATCTTGGAACAGCCGCCGTTAATACCTTCAGTCTCGAGAAAGAGACGGTCTATGGTGATGCTTATATGCGGGTTATCCGTTCATCGGCTCCTATACTCAACGACCCGGTTCTAACTCAATACCTCAAAGAATTAGGCGACAAACTCGTTGCTCATGCCACAGGTGTGAAGACCCCCTTCTACTTCTTCCTGTTAAGAAACGATGAGATCAACGCGTTCGCTTTCTTCGGGGGTCATGTGGGCGTTCACACTGGCTTATTTCTTAATGCCGACAACGAGAGTCAAATAGCATCGGTATTAGGGCATGAAATCACCCACGTAACTCAACGGCATTTAGCCCGCTCATTAGAAGCACAAGAGAAAAGTTCAACAGCAACCATGGTAGGAATGTTAGGTGCTATCTTATTGACTATTGCAGCACCTCAGGCTGGCATGGCGGCGTTAGCAACGACACAAGCATTAGCAACACAAGCCAAGATAAACTATACCCGTCTGCACGAGAAGGAAGCCGACCGGATCGGGATGCAAATTTTAGTCGATGCGGGGTTTGATCCAAATGGCGCTGCTGACTTTTTTGCAAAGCTGGCCACTCGATATCGCTTTACGACTAAGCCTCCACAAATGCTGTTGACTCACCCACTTCCTGAATCTCGTATCACTGAGGCAAGAAACCGAGCGACTCAATACCCTCACAGGTACGTCCCCGATAACATCGACTTTCAGTTGGCTAAGGCCCGCATTCAGGTTAGATTTTCAAGTTACAGCGAAGAAGCGGCGTTGGCATTGTTTGACACCCAACTAAAAAAGCGTAGCTACACATTTAAAAATGCCGCGTTGTATGGAAAAGCCTTAGCACTGTTTCGAGCCGAGCGTTTCGATGAGGCTGAAAGCATCATCGACAATCTGCTAAAAGAAGATAGAAATAATTTGTTCTACATAGATACTAAGACAGATCTTCTGATAGAAAGAAAAGCCAAGGATGATGCGATTGCACTGCTTGAAACTCAGAGAAAACTAAAGCCCACTTCGCAAGTAGTCAACATCAATCTGGCGAATGTTTATATTGAATCGAACCAAGCGACTAAAGCCATTCCTCTGTTAGAGGATATGATTTTTCTGGATAGACAAAATCAGCTCCCCCTCTTTTTACTGAGAGATGCCTATAAAAAGACGGGAAATAAAGCGATGGAGCATTTCGTGAGTGCTGAATCCATGGCTTTGGGCGCAGACTACAAAGGGGCCATTGACCAATTAAACTTTGCTTATAAGTTATCAGCCGATAATCCTCTTCAACTGGCAAGAATTGAAGCCCGAATTCGTCAGTTTAAACAATCAAATAGAGCCTTAGAAGAGTTAAAATAATCCCCCCCCTGTTACCCGAACTGATGCTCTCATCAGTTCGGGTATTTGACCGGTTACCGCCTTCTTATCAGGGCCCGCAATAACCAACCTAGACTCTCAACGCCCATTTTTACCGGCAGGCCAGCTAAAAAGCTATGGCTTGACCAGTGTATCCAAACTCACACCATTAAAGGGCAAATCCTATAACTCTCTAGAAAGACACAACAAAACCGACAATTTCAGTATGCTTTACAATGACTTTTTGTGACTTTGCTCACCTTTTGAAGTATGATAACGACAAATTTCACATGAAGATGTAGATCCAATGACTCAAGTTACTATTATCCACAACCCACGCTGTTCAAAAAGCCGTCAGACTCTGGCGTTGTTACAAGAACAAGACTGTCAAATTCAAGTTGTGGAGTACCTGAAATCGCCATTAGTCAGAAGTGAAATCGAAGGCTTATTGGCAAAGCTCAATATCAGTGCTCGCGAATTGATGCGTACCAAAGAAACCGAATATAAAGAGCAAGGCTTAGCAGATATTAATCTCACAGAAGCACAACTTATCCAGGCTATAATCCAAACACCAAAACTGCTCGAACGCCCAATTGTGCTCGCCAATGACAAAGCCGCCATTGGCCGACCACCTGAAAACGTGCTTTCAATATTATAAGTTAAGGTAACCTAATGAGCTCTAACACCTTATTTAAATTATGCCGGGCAGGTTATATGGCTCTGGTCATTCTATTAATTGCTTGGTTTATCAATAAAGGGATAACGGGCGAATACTCTCCCGCGTTTACTGCGCTGTGGATAATACCACTCCTGCTGCCGCTAAAAGGCGTCTTAACCGGCAATCCTTATACCTATGCCTGGGGAAGTTTCATCATCTGTTTATATATGTTACATGGATTAACATTACTCTATGTCACGGATGAACATCTGCTATTTGCCCTAACCGAAGTCATGCTACTAGGTGCATTGCTGGTCGGATTTCCTTTTTACGCCCGCATTCGAGGTCGTGAATTGGGTCTGGGCTTAAAAAAGAAAGCAAAGTAAAAAGAGATAAATTAGTTTTTAAAATAGCAAGAAACTGAAAACAAGCGCCTTATGGCGCTTGTTTTTCTTAAATCACTCTCATCCCACCTCCCCTTTAAGCGAACAATATATCTTCACTTTCTGAACCCCATACTACGTGCTATATTTTCATGTAATCATACTTAAAATAATAATAATTCGAGGAAATGTCTGGAGTGAACACCTTAAAAACAATCCTGTTAGCCAGTACATTATCCTTAATCGCCTGTGGTAGCTCTGATGATGACGAGCCCATGCCCACGATTCCTCGTTGTGAACTGCAATCGCAGTTAACCAGCATCGAAACGGGGTCTGATTTAGCGTTTTTAGTTGAGGAGGATTACCAGCTTGATCAGTCGGCTGCCATCATCGCAAGAATAAACAACCAAGATAGCGACGGTTTACACTTCAGTTGGCAACAGTTAGCAGGCCCGGCTCTTATTTTAACATCGATAAAGAGCCCGGTCTTAGCGTTTCAAGCAACGAAGCCGGGGAGTTACATTTTTTCCGTTGCCGTTAGCGGTGATGAAATTGCATTAGAGCAAAATATTGAATTAACGATTCAGGAAGGCCCAATAAACAGATTAAATGTTCGCTCGGATCATCAGGTAGTAGAAGGAAATAACGTCAGCTTCAGAGTCGATAGAGTCGATGGTCAAATCCCATCCAATTTAAGCTGGTGTATCGCCGCGGGCCCGGATCTTAACCTCGATACCAGTAATATCGAAACCCCGCAATTTATTGCACCCAGCGTTAACACAGATACGATAACTCAGCTGAGAGCGACAGCCACTATTGCGGGTGTTCAAACATATTCAGACGTAATTGCTCTCATTACCCATGAAAAAGTCATCACATCCGAGTATTTTGATAAACCAATAGCCAGAACCCATCCCTACAAAAGCAGCAGCCCCTATTCCGATAGTTTGCAAACTTGTGTTTACTCTAACCAGCTAACCGCACCTTGTACCATAGAACAGCTACCATTAATCGGGCAAACACAAGCGCTATCGGACAAGAGTAAAATTTTAGACCGATTACTGGTTTCTCATCATTGGATGGGGGAAAATTTTGAGGCTTTTCTGAAGGAAATGGATCCGGCGAGTGACTTTTCCAGACTATTACAATCGGTAACGGCAGTCGTGATTAGTTACGATATTCGCCCCTCTTTCTATTGGGCCTTAACTGGGGCAATCTATCTGGATCCCAATGATCTTTGGTTACTTGCCCAGGAGCGGGACGTCATCAATGAGGCCGCTGATTACCGAAGTCAATTCGGCAATGAATTAAATTTTATTATGCCTTGGCGCTATGTAAAAGATAACCAATACGTCTCCTATAGTGTTCCACGAGAGACCCGCACCCATAGAACCATGGCTGAATTGTCCCCTGAGCTTTCCTCTCTCCTTTATCATGAACTCGCCCATGCAAATGATTTCTTTCCGCGTTCCGTACACGATAGCATCGAAGGCGGAACCTTACTCGACCATTACAACAGACGCTCCCTTGCGGGTGAATTAGTATCGGATAAGGTTACAGCTCAATATCCACTGAACAGTGATGAACTTACCTCTCTGGCAAATGTAAGTTTCCGCGGTCAGTCGGCTACAGCTAGCCAAAAAGCCTTCACGCCAGCCGATATTACCCAACTATTCTCAACGGACAGGGCCACAGATTATTACGCTTATTCAACCAAACGTGAAGATACGGCGATGCTGTTTGAAGAGGCGATGATGAGTCATCGATATGGGATCTTACGTGATGTTGGTGTAACGGATAAACCGGATAGCCCCACTGCGAGTAACATTCTTGTTGATTGGGGCCAGAGAGGCCGAATTGGTGAGGATACGATTGAAGCCAGAGCAGCATTAGTGATTAATGAAATATTACCCGAACTCGATGGTAACACCTTAGT
>PJEL010002201.1_pt1 | contig 18310 bp, 26 predicted proteins | sample 1853271 | NCBI WGS metagenome assembly PJEL01 (sample SAMN08108733, study PRJNA415343) | Invertebrate metagenome, whole genome shotgun sequencing project. | host: Globobulimina | place: Sweden: Gullmar Fjord | collected 2015-08
GTCGACCCGCACGAAGCGAACGAAGTGATTCTACAGTCCGGCGTGACGCACCCGAATGACCCGAGCGGGCAACTAGGCGTGATTCGCGATTGGCTGACGGAACGCTTCCCGGACATCGGCGTCATCCCTGACGGAACAATGCGGCAGTTCTGCGAGTTCGTAGCTCAGGCCGTGCAGGCCGACATTGGCGAGCTTAAAAAAAAAGCAGAATCGATTGTGCCCTCGCTGCTTTCTATCCCGGAATCCCCGGCGATTTCACCGGATGGACAAAGCGACTGAAACTTGCATGGTTGGCTAATATTGACCACATACACGCGCACAACGAGCGACGCGGCACGCTCGCCAACTACGACAGCCCCGAGGGCGCGTATCGGTGCGAAAAAGAGACGTCCGGGGAAGAAGCGGCAATCGGTTTGCGGAATGAAATCATCGTAACCCGGCAACTAGCGAGAATACAGGCCGAAGGTGGGATGCAGTAATGGAAGAAAAACGAACGTGGTTTGAGAACATCGCCGGATTCTTCGGAATCGACAATATCCGCGAATCGCTGGTGTCGAGTCCACCGGCGGTGCATCGCCCCCAATACGATTGGCAGTATAACCAATCGTGCGGCAACTTCCCGCCCTACCAGCTTTGGCACTCTCGCGTCATGGTTCAAGACCCGGTTGTGCGATTCGGTCTTGACGTACGCAACGCAGCTATCACAGCGGGGCAAGTCGAAGTCGATAGCGAAAGCGAGGAATTGACCAAGTGGGTCGGCAAGCAGTGGGACCATTTGTGGGGTTTGTATTCGCGGAAACTCTTGAAGGCGAAGCGTTGGGGTTCGGCGGCGTTTCGGCTCACGTTCAAAGAGGATAATAACGGGTGGCTCAGTATCGACGGGTTGGAGGATTTCAGCCCGCGCGACGTGCGGCCGATCGTCTATCAGAATTCCCCCGCCGGGTTCAAGTTACGCGGCACCGTGAGCGAGCAAGAGTACGTGTACGCGCCCCGCGGCTTATGGGTGACGTTTGACGCGGAATTCGGATCGGTCTACGGCAAGTCGATCCTTTGCCGGTGCTATGAGCCGTGGGTTGAAAAATGGATGGACCACGGAGCGAAAAAGGTATCTCAACTGCGGATGATTAAAGACGCCTACCGCGGCGATGTGGCGTGGTATCCGATGGATAAGAAAATCACGCTCAAAGACGGGACCGAATTGTCTTGGCATGACGTGATGAGGGAGCAACAGGAAAACGCCCTCGCTGGCGCTACGATGACGCTGCCGATGATCTACGACCGCGAAGGCCGTAAGATGGTCGATTACATTCGGGCAAAGGACACCGGCAACCCGCAAGGCATCTGGGAATGGGCCGACCGATTGGACCGCGACATTTGGCGTGGGCTTTCGGTGTTCGAGGAAGTGATTCAAGCGGCGTCCAGCGGAAGCGGTTACTCGGGCCGGTCTATCCCGCTGATTATGTTTGTACAGGCGTGCCAGGTGGAGCTTGACGAAATTGTCGAGTGTATCGACCGAGACGTTATGCGCCCGTTGGCGTGGATGAACATGGGGCGCGAACCTGATTACAGAATGCGGGCCGTGCCGCTAATTGATACGTTTGTCGAGAAGACGCAAGATTCGCAGATGGGCGGCGGCGGTATGGGCGGGGTGCCGGGTCAACAGCAAGCGGCACCGGGCACAGGACAGCAAGAGGGCGACGAGAAACCCGGCGTTGATGGCTCGCTGGTATTCAAGGGCGGGCGGTGGATTAAGTCCGGCAACGAGGGAGCGTTGGGGCAGGGGAACGCCCCGCAACAATTCGGCGACTTCAAAGAGGACGAGCACCCGCGAAAGGGCGACGGCAAGTTTACCGATGGGGCGGGGGAGGGACCAAGCAAGGACCAAGCTGGGACTAAGCCGACGAAAGCAAAGCAAACCGATTCGCCGGAGTTTAAGGCGTGGTTTGGCGATAGCAAGGTTGTGGATGATGCCGGGCAACCGGTCGTTGTCTATCACGGGACTTCAGCAGACTTTGAGCAATTTGAACTTGATGCGAAGACAGCCGATAACGTCAAGCCGATCGACTCCAGGGAAGGCTTGTTTTTTGCGTCGTCGGCTGAACAGGCGAATCTATACGCCGGAACCTCAGAAGGGGCAAATATCAAGCCGGTGTATCTGTCGTTGCAAAATCCGATTGTCATCGACAGGCCAAGTGACGTTGGTCATATCGCAGCAATGCTAAAAGCAGGGAAGAAAAACGGCAGGGATGGGGCGATCATAAAGTATCACGATGGAGACCACTACGTGATTTTTGAGCCGACACAGGCAAAGAGTTCCTCCGGCAACCGCGGCACGTTCGACCCCAACGAACCGAACATCACGTTTTCCGAGCAATTCGCGGAAGTCGTATCAACACTTGGCGACGACATCATAGAGGCCGGTGCAGCAGCCGCACGATCGGGCACCGCCGAACTATCCGCAGCCATCGCCGAACGCATCGCTAAAGCGAAAGACCTTGACGACCCGCAATTGATGGCAGACATTGCCGAGCTTATCCGGCTACATGAGGAAGAGTTTCAGGCGACGCTGGCCGATTCGCTCATAGCCGCGGAAGTGGCCGGGAACGTCGAGGCGGCTCAACAGATGACGGCGACGGCCGAACGCGGCCTAAACTTGCCGCCGGGTGGACCCGATGCACCGGCAAGTCTCGGCAGCCTGTCGCCTGGAGAAGAGAGCGTACGATTCCCGACCGTTGACGACGCACTCAATAAAGTCAATGATTCGCCGGTGTTCGTTGGTGCGAACATGCAAGAGACTGCCGACGCGGTGCGGCAAGGTGCGTTTGCAATCACCGGCGATCTAACCGACGAAACCGTCAACGATATTCGGACGATCTTGTCAAAGAATGTCGAGGAAGGCATGGACGCAAACGCCTTCCGCGATGACGTGCAAGCGATGTTTGGCAGCGGTTCATCGGGGTTATCGGATGCCCGCGTAAATCTCGTTTTCCGAACCAACGTGCAGGCGGCATTGTCCGACGCAACAGAGCGGGCGGTATCGGCTCCGTTGCTTGCCGAGCGGTTCCCGTATCGCCGGTATCGATCGACGACTGGCCAGCGAGTGAGGCCGGAGCATTTCCAGCTTACCAAGAGCGGACTTGACGGCACGAACATCTACAACGCCAAAGACCCGGCATGGACCGCGTTCCGTCCGCCGTGGGCTTACAACTGCCGATGCAGCGGCGTACCCGTTACCGTGACGGCAGCCGCACGGGCGGGCGTGAAAGAGGCTAAGGATTGGCTGAAGCGTGCTCAGGCGATGGCGGACGAAAAAGGCGGCGTTGCTCAAGAGTGGCAGGCCGACACGAAGCCGCCATCGTTCCAGTTCGTTGCGTGGCCTACGCTGAAGGGCGAAGCGATCCAACCCGACCCGCGTTTTATTCGTGACTCGCAGCAGTTTGCGGAGTTCAAAGAAGAGGATCACCCGCGAAAGGGCGACGGGGAATTTACAGTGAAGGGCGGGGGCGAAGCGGGCGGAAAGGGCGACAGCAAAGACGACAAATTCGAGCGGTTGCTATCGACAAAGAGCGAATCCGACGCCGAAGCGTTCCGGGCTGCCAAGGCCGACGGCATAGCGATCCCCCCGGCATGGACCGCCGTGGAATACTTTGGGAAAGACGAAAACGTGAGGGCGCGCGGGCGTGACGCCAAGGGGCGGGTACAAGTCGCTGAAGACCCGAAATACCGCCAACGCATTAGCGACGCCAATAACGCGCGTATAAGCAAAGACCTAACGCCGCGGATGGACGAACTAAGGGCAACCCTCAAAGACGACGCGGCGGGCGGCTCGGTGGAATCGCAAGTTTTGTATCTTATCGCGCTGACCGGTTTTCGTATCGGCGGGCGTGGTGACGGCCGCGCAAAGGTTCAGGCGTTCGGAGCATCGACAATTCAGGGCGAGCATGTTACGATCGACGGCGACACGGTGACATTTGACTTCCCCGGAAAGAAGGGCGTTCGGCAGCAGCACACGGTCACGGATTCCGTCGTTGCCGATATGGTGCGCGGTGCAAAAGACGGGGAGCCAATCTTCGACACGCGAGACACGAAAGTGCGTAAGGCGTGGCAGGATCAATACGGCGGGGCAAAGGTTCACGACATCCGGCACGTCGTCGCGACGGAACTTGCACAAAGCGCACTCGCCGACGCGGTGCCGCCTCAGCCAAAAACCGCGGCGGCGCGAAAGTCGCTAATCAAAAGCATCGCAACGCAAGCGGGTAGCAAGCTCGGCAACAACCCGAGCCAAGCGTTAGGCACGTACATCGATCCCCATATATGGGACAGGGTAAAGGTGGCAGCATGACCGGACTTGTCATTATGGAACTTGACGAAGACACCGGCGAAATGGAATACGCCGACGACCAAGACCATGACGCGGTGATGGATTCGATACTAGGCGACTCCGAGCAATTCTCCGAACCGACCCGCACATCAACAGCGGGCAACGTCCTAGTGAAGCGTAACGGCCGATGGGTGCGGCGTGATAGGCTGGGCGAATCGTTCGCGGAGTTCGACGAGTCGAAGCACCCGCGGGCGGATGATGGGAAGTTTGGAACGGGCGGGGGTGCGTCATTCCGTACGACCAAATCAATCACGAAGGGCGGATCACTAAAGGGAAAGCCAGCCGTTGACGCCGGGGATCTTCAGGACGGAATGGTTTTCTGGGACGGGTCGATAATACGCGATGTGACGTTGACGGGGAAAAATAGTGTGTCGTTTTCGCTAGATCACCCAGAACTGGATGCGCCGTTAGAAAAAACCGCTCGCCGAAATAGCGTAATCGCACTCGCTGACACCCACGCCGACGCTGGGGCAGCCGGAACCGACGACGCGACGAAGGAGAAACCGGCCCGGCCAAAACCGGACAAGGGCGACACCAGGGAACTAGGGCGGTTATCGAAGGAAATACGAAAAGCGCAGGGGAAACTTGTCGATCTTCGCATGCAGCTAACGCACAATGAAATAACCAAGGCGAGATTTGACAGCAAGATCGGCCCGCTGAAAAAGCGGTTTGATGATCTACGCGACGAACTGGACGCCATAAAGCCGACCAAATGAGCGTATCAACAGACATCCGACTCGACACCGTACCTTGCGTGGTAATGTCGCCGCACAAGTACCCGCAGGCCGTGCGAAAGGCCAATTCGTATTGGTGCCCAGTGGGTCCGCGTGCGGGACTCGCTCACCTTCTGATGTTCCGCAAAGACCTTGCCGCGCTTGACGGCACGGCTACCCACACGCTAAAGATGGGGGACACGTCATTTGGCCCGCTCTATCTTGTCGGGTCGTTCCGACTCGGCAAGGGCGGCCCGGAAGATGACAACTCCGTCCACATGGTCAAGTTCGCCGACCGCCGGATCCTAGCGGAGCGAATGACCGATTCGGATTTGAAGGCGTACAACATCCGCAGCTACGCCAACAAGCAAGCGTATCTGACCGGCACGTACAAAATCGACGTAACAACGCCCTGGACATGGCAAACGCTCTTTGATGACCTCTGGGGCGAGTTGCCGAGCTTTGGAAGTGCTCCGACGCTGCCCTATACGCCGGACGGAACCCCCGAAAACTTCCGTTTCATCGGCGTCAACGCCTGGGATGCCATTCACGAAATCCTAACCAAGATCGGATGTACAACAGCTTATGACCCCATCGGCAACACGTTCACCGTCGTCCGACTCGGATCCGTCCAGGCTTTCACGGCTCAGGACTTCATTTTATACGATGCGTCGCCCATTGAATCGGACGTTACATCGATCCCCGAAAAAATCCGGGTATATGCCCACACGTATTACCAATCGTACGGGCAAGAGCGGGACACGGAACTGGCAACGAATTGGAGTCTTGCCCCCGCCGCCTTTACGGATGTCGCGACAAGCGTATCCGGGGCGGTTGCCGGAACGCTAGTGCAGCTATGGGACGACCTCCCCCGCGTGCTTGACGAAGACAACTCGCTCGACAACACCGCAGCCATTGCAAGCCGGGCGGCGGAAGTTGCGGCCAATTGGGTACAGGACCAACAAACCGAACGAAAGCACCGGACCTATCAGGGCATCGGAACGGCGTTGCCCGGTTCGCAAATCAAGGCGGTACTCTGGAGGCAGTGGGGAGACGGCACTAAAACCGAACTATCGAACCATCCAGGGCTTCCGGGGCCGTTCACGGGTGATATGACCCCGCCGGCTACCGGGGCCGTACAGGACAATCTACGCGGCCCGGACTTGGCCAGGAAGTCGTACCCGAACTATCCGCGGTTGCCGAACATCGTACGGGTCTGGGATTCGGGATCGTCGGCCGGTGAATCGGTCGCTGCGAACGGCAGCGGCTTCCACCCCGGAACGGTCGAACGGTGGGTCGCCGGTACGATGGCATCGCTCGATGCGTGCTGGATTCTATTCGTTGACGACTTCGACGATTTAGCGGGGGCGGTCAATGCAAAGAATGGCGACTATTACGGGCCGGGCAGGTTGTGCGGGATGGAAACCGACACGGCAGACCAACGGCCGATCTATCTGGTTAGGCGGGGGGGCGGGGAACCTGCGAATTTCTGGGCGGGCAACGGCACAAGCGACACCAGCATCACGGCCAACTCAATCAACGCACCCGACACGGTGGGCCTCGATTCGGCGATCGACTCGGAGGGCGGGACGTGGGCGCTCGCATCGGACGCGCTAACGATTACGGACGACGCAATTTTCGACTTCGCGTGGTCGGGCTGCTTTACGTTCGCATCGGGCGCGGCGATCCTCACGACGGCGCTGCAAGAGAATACCGGGGCGGGATTCGCTAACATGGCATCGACCGCCCGAACGTGGACGGGTGCCGCTTACAGCACTTCTATCGTCCATCGCGTCGCGTCGGGGAACGTGTACCGCGTGGTTGCGGCTGTAGACACCGGCAGCGCGACGATTGACGGAACGGGGAATTACACCCAAAACAGGTTGGACGTCCACCGTGCTTGATGTTTGCATGACAACGTGGCCGAATTCTCGGGAGCGTGTAGGATATCTGACCGACACGCTTGCCGCGTTCGATCGCAATCTATACGGAGCCGACCCGGTTTTCTATTGCACGGCCGAAACCAAGCAAGTCACGCCGCGGCGGCGGTGCGCTTTGCAGTCGATCGCCGCCGGGCGTGACATGGGTATTGATTGGCACCAGGGAGAGCCGGATTTGGGCGCGGCCATGAATCGGGCCGTGTCGATGGGCGAGAATGAGTATCAATTGATTTTGCAAGACGACTTCGAGTTGGTGGCACCGTTGGACATTTCGGCGGGTCTGGCGTTTCTCGACTCGCACCCGACGTTTTGCGCTATCCGCTACGAATACCCGGCTGGTACTTGGTTTTCGGGTGACGTGGACGGGTTCCGGGTGGTTGACATGCATAAAACGCGGTGGGCATTTCTCGACTCGCCTACGTTGCGTCGTCGGTCGATGGCTGTTGATTTCGGGCGGTACGTCGAAGGGCTACCACACAAGGCCGCTGAATACCGATTTGGGCGCATGCTCGCGAAGGCGGGCGCGAACGTAGCCGCGTCGCGTGAATCGGAGTTTCGCCATATTGGCACCTTGCCAGCGGCCGACGATTGCCTATAATCTAGGCAGCGGGGAAAACAAATGGTCATTCTGTGCGCAATTCTAATTATTGTCGCTGGCTACACCGGGCCGACGGTCTGGGTGGGCTACGGGCCATTTGTCGAAACGTGGGCCGTGTTGCTTGGGGTGCCTATCTTGGTGCTGTGCGAGCTAACGGCGTGTTTCTATCGTCTCTCTGACATTTGCGGGGAAAACTATGAAAGTCGCGTTTCACACTCCAAGTCTGCACGTCGGCGGGGCTGAATACTGGATTCACACGCTTGCGGCGAATTTCCAGCAGTGCGAGCCGGTCGGGTGCTTTTTGTACTCGAATTCTCAGGCAGTCGCCCATTTCGATCAAGGCATGCTCGCCCGCGTACGGGAAGAAATGCCCGTGCTATTTCCGGGTGAGCCGGTTGACGCCGACGTCCACTTATCTTGGGGGCTTGACGGGCTGCCAGCGATCGCCGCGAACCACGACGCCCCATTTGTGGAAGTCGCCCACGGAAGCGGCGAATGGGACCAACAGCGGCGGCTCTTAAAGAATTCGTGCCTTGGTGCCAATCACCTTGTCGCCGTGAGTGAGGGGGCCAAAAAAGGGTTCCCCGAATTGGTGCAACACCTAGTAACGGTGCTGCACAACGGCGTTGACCCGTCCAGGGTCAAAAAGCGGGTCGGCGGCGATGAATTCCGGCAACGGCTGGGGATTCGGTCGCACCAAAGGGTTGCCATGTTCCTTGGTCGGTTCGACGACGTAAAGGGACCGCAACGGCTACTGGACGCAATGCCGCACCTTTCCGAAGAATGGGTTGCGTTGTACGTCGGCCACGGCCCGCGGGAGGACGCCCTCAAAGGGTACGCCGACAATATCGCGCCGGGTCGAATGGCGATGATCCCGCCGATTCAAGACATCGGCGACGCCCTCGCCGCGGCTACCTGTTTGGTTATGCCGTCGGAAAGTGAAGGCATGCCGCTCGGGATGATCGAAGCGTGGATGGCACAATGCCCGGTGGTGTCGGCCGAACATTCGTGGACGCGAGAAGTTGAGGAACGGCACGGCCCCGATATGATTTCGAGTTTCCCGCAAGTCGCGGAACCCGAAGACATAGCCGCCGCAATCGTGCGATATGATGAGGTGTCAGTATCGACCGCCTATGAAGCGGCGATGACAAACTACACGGCCGCGAAGATGGTATCGCGGTGGGAATCGTACCTGCTCGGCAGTCGGCTCATGCACTAAAGGGAAAACCATGCGGGACACAATAACGCTCGGCTTCGATCCGTTTTCTGCGGAATACTTCGGCCGATTCACGGCACTCACGGAAAGTATCGGGCCGCTACTCGGAGGCGGCACGCGGCCGTACGTCGCGTACCTAATGGAGCGCCGGGCAAAGAAGCGGGTCGAACCCGACCGGGAATACTGCGAACAACGGGCGCTAACCGTTCGGGCGATGACGGAAAGCATCCGCGACGACGGTTATGATCCCGAAGCGTGGAAAACTTGCGGACGCAATCTCGACTACAGCCGGGGGCAGGGGCCTATAACAATCAACATCGGAGCGGACGGCACGATCTATAGCTGGGACGGGCTGCACCGGTCGGCTATCTTGCGGCACCTGGGGCGGCCGGTTGTCGCGGAAGTGTACCGGCGCGATAAGCGGTGGGAAGAATTGCGGGCGTTCCACAAGACGTTATACCAGCCGTACCCACACCCGGACCTTGCCGACAGGAAGGTAATTCGGCCGGGCGGTGAGCGGTATCAGGCAATTGCTGCATGGATCGACTCGCATTGCCTTGACGAAATGACGCTAAACGCCCTGATGGTTGGAGCGTGTACCGGGTTCGGGCTGCTTGCGCTTTCGCAGTCGATGAACGCATGCGGCATTGAGCCATCCGCGGAGCGATTCGAGTTGCTGCGGTCGCTCGCTGCGAAGACGAATGGCGTAATCAGTGAGGCCCGGATGGTTTCCGCTGCGGATTATGAATCGTACAATCGTCACGCCCATGCCATCGGCCTGTCAGTCTACCATCATGTCGCATCGTCAATCGAGCAATGGGCCAAAGTCTGCGAGAAGCTGGCCGCATGCCCGGTGCAGATTCTCGAATTGCCGGGGGACCACGAAAAGCAATGGCACGACAAGTTCCGCGAAGAAACGCACGGCCAACCAAAGGAAGCGTTGATCGGAATGCTGACATCGGCCGGGGAGTACACCGAACGCGAGACGATCTACGTTGATGGATCGTATGCCAGCCGCCAAACAATCGCACTCTGGAGGGGGCAGCAATGATCCGTATTTTCTTTCTGCGTTTGCTGGTTGGCTGGTGGGCGATGGCTATAATGACAGCATTCTTTCCGCTGTTTTGGCTTGTTTTCGGGTGGCGGATAGCTGCTGTCGAATTGCCGCCGATTTATACTCGCCTGTTTTGGTACGGGGGTGAAGAATGATCCGACTCGGCTTCATCCCAAAGCGAAACCAATACGGCACGCCGAACGGTTCCGCCGGTGCGATCATCGCCGCCGCCGATGAACTGAAAAAGCTCGGCGTCGAAATCGTCATTGACGCGGAAGCCGGCGTGGACCTGTTGTGTGTTCACAAGGTACACCTCGACGCGAAGAATCCCAACGGCGGCACGCGGCAGCATCTATTGGGCGGCCCCATACCGCTAATCTGCGACGGGGACCGCGACTCGCCAAGGGTTGAGCCGATAATCCGCAAGTGGGCGAACGCTGGCTATCTGTGTGGAATACTCAAGCCGTGCCTGTATCGGCCGCGATGGATTTACACCGAGGGGACGCCGTTTGATTTCCGGTTGCTAGAATTGGGGCCGGGCTACGGGTGCTTTCCGCGACTGGACGAATTGAAAGCGAACGAACCCGACTGGGACGCGGAACGGCCGATTGACGTGCATTTCGCGGGGTGGATGGACTACCCCGAAAACCAGCCGCACATCCGCATGCACCGGGAGCAATGTGCCGACGCTGTGGAGTCGCTTGCCGAGCATGGCTACAACGTCCGAGTGATTCGCGGTCGCCAACTGTCCACCCCGGATTACTGGGCGGAATTGCGGCAATCGAAGATTTGCGTATCGCCGTACGGGTGGGCGGAACCGTGTCATCGGGATGTAGAAGGGATACTGTGCGGATGCGTGGTTGTGAAGCCGCGCACAAAACACATCGCGACATTCCCGGACATCTACAACAGCCGAGCGTTTCTGGAATGCAATGAAGATTTCTCGTACATGGAAGATTGCCTTGAGGACATCCGCTACGGGCTGAACCCGAAGGTCGCTCGGGAAATGGTAATTGAATTTTCCACGGCCGAAAAAGTCGCTATTCACATGCGAGACGTCATCGCCCGTTGCATAGAAAGGGTAGAGAATGGATAAGAACCCGAAAAGCTTAGTGGCTCATTTTCTGGAGGGCTACGTCATCCAGTCAATAGCCATGGCGGAAAAAGGTGAGTCGCGACTTCCGGAAGGCGTACTGAAACTGCACAGCTACAGCAGCCCGAAGGTACGGCATTTTTTCAACAACCTATGCAGCCTACCGAGTTGCTCCTACCTCGAAGGCGGGTGCTTCCTGGGCGGCACAACTATCTCAGCCGCCTACGACAACCCCGGCCGATTCCGTGCGCTGGACGACTACAGCTACCATGAGGACGTGAGCAAGGCCCGCACGCGGCTACCCGCCCGCCTCGAACGCTACAAAGATCACCACAACATCGAATTCATCGAGGGCGATCTATGGCAGACGATCGAAAAACTCGAAGACGAATCGGTCAACGTGTGGTTCTACGACGCGGGCCACACCGAAGCCGAAACGGCGTATGCGTTCGTGAAACCGAAGCGAATCCTACAGCCGACCTGCATCGTGGTCGTCGATGATTACCGATGGCCGAAAGTACGCAAGGGCGTAGCGGCCGGGTTGGAGTTGGGTGGCTGGAAGGTTCACCGGCAATGGGAAATGGAATCGCCCGGAATCAAACACGGCGGCCGTGAGGGTTGGTGGAACGGCCTATGGATAGGGGTACTCGAAAAATGAGCAAGATCGATATTGTTATGACCGCGTGGCCGAATCATCCGGTCAGACTCGCGAACTTCCTCACGACGATATGGGGCCTGCAAAAGCACCTCAAGGCCAGTCGGCATGAAATCGCGTATCACTGTTCGGTTGAGAATGAGGCGTGCCCAACGTACGGCGATTACGCCCCTGAGTTTGCCCGCGTATGCTATCGGCACGGTATCAGTTGGCGTTTCCACGAAGACGTCCCGAGCCTGGGCGGGAACATGAACGCCGCCTTCCGATTGGCCGACAGCGATTGCATTTTCTTCTGCCAAGACGACTGGTTGCTATGCGAGGACATCGACATATCGGACGCGGCCGATTGGCTCGAAGCCCACAACGATTTCATCATGTACCGGTACGACGTATCATCGGCCAAGTATGCTGGAATAGTGGACGGAGCGGCCGAAATCGACGTACCCGCGACAACGTATGCGTACGGCGACAACCCCGGAATGTGGCACCGGCGGTTTTTCGATCTCATCGGATGGTACGACGAAACCGGGCGGTTCGGCTCGTCTGAAGTCGATATGAATAAGCGAGTCAAGGCGTCCGGCCAAAGAGTCGCCGCCCATGCACCGCTCATGCCCCCGTGTCCGCAACGGCCGTTCGAACATATCGGCGAAGTGTCCAGTGTACTAGACGAGTGGCGAAACAGGGCGGTATCACGATGATTCTCTATTCGGTGTGTTGCACGTCCCGCAGCGGTTCCAGCTACCTTTGCGAATTGCTCACGTCGGCCGGGCTGGGGATACCGGACGAGTATTTCAACCCGAACGACATTCGCACCGGACGGCCATTCTGGGAAACGTCGCTAGGGCTGCCCGAAGGAACCGACGACGCCACCTACCGCAACGCACTCTTGGAGAATCGCAGTCAATCGGGCGTGTTCGGATACAAGGCGGTCAGGGCGGCCCTGTATGGCTCGATGACTCCGGCGGGATTCGTGCGGCCGGTATTACTTCGACGCCGTGACACGCTACGACAGGCCATATCGCTCTATCGTGCGGAATCGTCCCGTTTATGGCGGCTCGGCACTCCCGGCGGCGATCCCCGCGCGGTGCCGTTCGACCGGAAGAAAATTCTTACCCGACGGAAGCGGATTGAGTCGGCAAACGAAAGATGGATTGAGTTTCTGGCGCTGCTTGCGTCCCCGATCCATTGCCTATGGTACGAGGATTTGCGTGCCGACCCGCTGGGGGAAATCCTCAAAATCCGCGACTTTCTCGGGGCCGATGTCGAGATCGACGAGGTGTCGGCGTCGATTAGCATCATGGGCGACGACATCACCGAGCAATGGTTAGGGCGGCTATAACCCCGCCCCAGTCGCCCGCTAACGGCCCCCCGGCAATTCTACGGCGTATCACCCACGCCGACCACCGATGCGTTAGACGGTCGATTTCGACGCCGTGCCCCGCTATCAAATAGCGTGATAATAAGCAACCCCCGCCCCCGCAACGGCTTACGTCGATTCCGGCGGTAATTGCAGCGGACCCAGCAAATAGCCGCACCCCCCCCAAACATACCGCAACATTTACCAAGTGTCCACCTTGCGGGAATTCTCGTTTTTATTTTCCGGCCCCCGGTTTTGTAGCTATTTCCGGCAATTGCGGAATTTTGAATTTAAGATATTGACAAGCCCTGCCGATTGTATATTATAGGGGCATGAACGCAACGCACACCACAAACCGGAGCGAAACAATGGCAACAGCAACACAGCCCGTAGATCGTGATGCCCGATGCGAAGTGATCGCCCACGAGCGGCGAGTGTGGGGCGATGCGGTGCAATTGTGTGCGGGCGATTGCGGACGAGACGCCGTTCGCGGATCGTGCTACTGCATCGAATGCGAAGACGCGATCGGCTAGCCCCCCCCGCACTCCCAGTAGTGCGGCAATGGCAGCCCCTCCCTCAAGCACTGGAGAACGAACGATGGCACGATATTTATTCGGATGCGAGAACGGCAAGATGACGCGACGCGAACAACGCGAGCGAGAGTCGGCGGCCAAAAAACATGACGCAGAATTCACTTACGCCCGCATGCCGGAAGGCCCCCGATCGTGGTTTTCCTGCCAAAATCTTGGCCACCCATTTGACGCGGCCACCGAGCAGGCAGTGCTTGCCGAAATCAACTAGGGACTCCCACCCCACCCCAACCAGGAGCGAAACAATGACACGCGACCGCCAATACGACGACAAAGGCAGCCTGCACGACACGAACGATAACATGCTTCTGGATGACTGCCGACTGGAAGAAGCAAAGGACCACCTGAGGGACCGCAACTGGCAAGGCGGACGGTGTGCATGGGTGCCGTTTGCCGATGACGTTGACGCTGTCGAGTTCGACTAGCCCCACCCCACCCCAACCGGAGAATGGAACGATGATCGACATGCAAAGCAAAATCGACCGGCAGTGCGTATCGTCAGCGTTGATCCAAGCCGATTACTCGATGCAGTTTGCGGTTCGACATCTACAGGAAGCCAACGCCAACGCATCGCCGGTGGAATCGATAATCCTACTGCCGATGCTGCGGGCGGCGCGGGAACTACATCAGGCGATCGAACATTTCCAAACGGCGAGGGCGGAATGATGGCACTTCCCGACGAACACTACGCACGGCAAGAGCTTATCGAGGGAATCAAAAAGGACATTCTCAACATCGCGTGCATTTACCCGACCGCGTTCGACTTGTACGACGAGCCACTGGAGCGGTTGGCCGGTAGGATTGCAACGCGGTTCGAGAAGACGCAACAAGCGAGGGCGGAATAATGAGCGGAACCGAGCTGTTGCTCTACGCAATGATACACATGGGGGCGGGATGGGAATCCTCCACCAGCGAGTTTTGCTTCAATGGCACTCGCCACTTACTGAGGGTCAATGCTTCGGGGCTCCCGGTAATCACACGCGACCTCCGGGTGCGAATAAATCAGGCAAAGGCAAAATCGAGGGCGGGATGATGGCCGAGACCAAAATCAAAGCGTGGCATTTTCTGCCGTCCGATTACCGATTACGCTACGGCGATCGGCGCATTGTCGCTGCCGGTGACGTGGTGCGGGTGAATTGCGAGCCGGTGCTTTGCCAATCCGGCCTACACGCCAGCGAGCGGATCCTCGTCGCCCTCGAATATGCACCGGGGCCGATACTCTGCCGGGTACTGGTCGGCGGTACGATCGTGCGAGGCAACGATAAGCTGGTTGGTACAACTCGTGAGGTGCTGTGGACATTGGACGCAACGCACGTATTGCACCGCTTCACATGCTGGTGTGCGGAGAAGACTTTGCGGCGGGCCGATGTGACGGACGAGCGATGCTGGAATGCGATCCACACAAAGCTGCGATGGCTAGACGGATTGGCGACCGATGAGGAGCTAGACAAAGCGCGGGCGGCATCGAGGGAGGCATCGAGGGCGGCATCGTGGGAGGCATCGCGGGCGGCATCGCGGGCGGCATCGTGGGCGGCATCGAGGGCGGCATCGTGGGCGGCATCGAGGGAGGCATCGTGGGAGTCTCACAGTAAGCGACTCGCGGCGATGGTAAACGCGATCGGCTACGAATCGGAGGCCGACAATGGCTGAAACCACCGACGCAATCGACCCGGCATGGACTATCCTGTTTAACACCACGCCGATTATACGTGAGGCATATCACGCCGCTGTTGACGCCGGGTGCTCCGAGGTGGTAGCGATGCGGCAAGTGGCGTTGTCGCTGGCGAAGGAACTCGCCAAAGTGGAGGGCAAGACATGAGCGAATCGAAACACACGCCGGGACCATGGCGGCGATGCGGCGGCTCGACTGCATCATATATCGCTGTTCATTCCGATCGTGGTTATATCGTGTTGGGAATGGCAGACCGCAGCCAACGAGAGGGGGGCCGGGCCATACAGGCACCACCCGACGACGAGCAACTAGCCAATGCCCGGCTAATCGCGGCGGCACCGCAACTGCTTTGGGCACTCAAGGCGGTGCTCGCATGCGAAATCCGGCACGACGAAAACGGCCACGCATACATTCACGTCCACGCCCGAAGCATTTTTGACCTGCCCGCGCAGATTCGGGAGATCATCGAACAGGCGGAAGGAACAAAATGAAAACGCGACAACAAACCGGCGACACAATCCGCGACCTGCGGCTAGGGCTGGGGCTGACACAATCGGCACTCGGTGAGGCGGCGGAACTATCAACGCCCGCGGTGTGCCTGATTGAGCGAGGCAGCCGCGGCGTCTCGTTGGAAGAGGGCGTGCGGATTGCCGCGGCACTTGGGGTAACACTGGAAGCACTCACAGGTACGACATAGGGCCGATGGTGCCCGCGGGTCGGTAGGGGTGCCGATCCGCGGGCGGGAAAGGAATACCGATTATGCAACCCCCAATCGTTGTACACGTCGGCAACGCGGTCAAAATCTTGGCCGTGCTCGTAGCCAAAGAGCGGCGGCGGGTAGTGAAGCAACACTGCACGGTTCTCGACGGGATGCCAGACGCCGACCCGGTACATCAGGCTTGGATCAAGATCGGCGACGATCCATTGTTGACCGACGACCAGCGGCATAAATACCGGCACTGGATCGACCGCGCACACCGCTACTTCGACCGGCGAATTGCGGCGTCAAAGAAACTTGTCAACGCGGCGGTGGAATCTGACCAGCGTTCGGCCTATGCGGGGTTGGGGGGCGTCGGGATCAACGGAAGTAAGCGAGACCCGATGCGGGCACCGGCGGACAAAGACGGCAACCCCCACACGTTTAGGCTAGTGCGGATTCGTGGGAAGCGCGGCGCGGCGATGGCACGTTATATTGCGGACTAACGAAAGGATCGAACGATGGCGCAGATGGTAACACCGAAACGGCTTAGTGAAATAGCCGAAGACGCATGGGAAATGTCGAAGGCGGCGGCCGACCATATCGCGACAGCGTATTGGGCTGCACTGGCAATCCAAGCACAAACGACGCGAAACGTACTGTTTTGCGGAACCGATCTGGTGGTTCCGTATCCGCCCGAACCGCCCACGCCCACGATCCCCACGAACGAACACGCGGGGTTGTGGTGGCGAGTATGGGACGCGAACAGTGAAAAGCCTGGAGCGGTGGTTCGACGCGGATTGGGAGTTATTCTCAACCCCGACCCAAGCGGGGAATTCCTTGCCTTGTCGCCCGAGGGGCATGGCATCCGATGGCAGCACGCCGAAATAATCGACCCACAACCGGAGAGCAACGAATGCGACCCCGAATAGAATTCGCCGCGGTGATGGCCGCGATATGTGCGGTCACTGTCGGCGTGAGTACGTGGCTGTGGATGGGAGGGACGATCTGATGGGCGTCGCGTGTGAAGCCTACCTGTCGCACGAGGCAAGGGTTCGCCGGGAGGAAGCGGGCGGCCGTGTTCGCCCCGCGTGGTCCCCGCAAATGATGCACGACCACTTACGGCGAATAATCCCATCTAGTACCGGCCCGCCTTCGGTGTTTGATGAAATATTCGAGAAGGCACGACTAAGACACAACGCACGGGCGGAAGAATTGAGGGCTGCCGATGTCGCACGAACTACTAAATAACATGGAGCAAGAGTTCTATGCCAACTGCAAAACCGAAGATTTACGAAGCGATCAACGGCCTGATGGCGGACGTCGGAGCGATCGGGAAGAACCAAGAGAACACTCACCAGCGGTTCAAGTTCAGGGGCATCGACGACATTTACAACGCCCTGCATCCGATCTTGGTGAAGCATAAGGTTTTCGCGTTGCCGAAAGTGTTGGACGTTCAACGAACTGAGCGAGCGAAAGAACGCGGCGGCGTGCTGTTCTTTGTAACCGCGACGGTGGAATATACTTTTTACACAGAGGACGGATCGAGCGTTGTCTGTGTGGTCGCAGGCGAGGCGATGGACAGCGGCGACAAGGCGACGTCGAAGGCGCTCAGCATCGCCTACAAGTACGCACTATTCCAACTGCTCTGCATCCCGACGGAAGAAACCGCCGCCGATCCCGACCGCGATACGCACAAGCCGGAGCCGCAGCGGGCACCTACGCCGGACCTTGGACCGCCGCCCCCGGCACCCGATGAACTGTCGGCTGGGGCCGCGGCTGTCTGCAACGATTACATGGCCGCGAAAGACGTCCTCGAACTAGACGCGATCCGCACGAAGGCAGGCAAAGACAGGTCGTTTGTAGACAGTCTTTCGCAGGCCGATAAGAACCACATGCGGGCCGTTTATAATTACATGAAACAATCACTGCAAAAGGATTGACCGATGGCAAGCGACAACTACCTGGGCAAGGTCATGGGAGACCGCGACAACCCGGACGGGCCGCGACCGGGCAACGACAACTTTCCCCCGTCGTGGCTCGCGTTCATTAACGACTTCGACGGCATGGACGGTGCGTTGATTCGCGTGCGGAAAAACAAAAAGCGGCAACCGGGCGAGCCGAACCACTACTATCTGTTTTTGGAGCAATCGGTGGAAGTAGAAAAAGAGCAGCGAACCGAACGAAGGCCACCCCGCAATCAGCCGATCGAAGGGGACGACATCCCGTTTTGAAACGCTCACGACTCAACCGCCGAAGCAAGCGAAAGCAGGCTATCATGGATGCAGCGCGGGATACGCTCGAACGATTCGCGGAAGATCACCCGTATTGCTGGGCGTGCGGA
>PJEL010002202.1_pt1 | contig 18303 bp, 20 predicted proteins | sample 1853271 | NCBI WGS metagenome assembly PJEL01 (sample SAMN08108733, study PRJNA415343) | Invertebrate metagenome, whole genome shotgun sequencing project. | host: Globobulimina | place: Sweden: Gullmar Fjord | collected 2015-08
CACATAACTGGTTGTTATAAATGTTTTTTTGATAAATAATATTATGTGATTTTTACCGTCAGCACCGCAAAATACGTACTTGCATATAAAAACATTTAGCATTAATTCAAGTTCTGCAAACACTACTTAAGGGCGTTAACATTGTTCGATATTAATCAACATACTGCAAAGATATCAAATGAGTCTATTGAGGCGATAATAAAACCAACATTTGAATTCTTTGAAAAATCTCCATTTTATCAATTAGATAATTTGCCATATTTTGAAGGTGCAGGGGTTTATGCTCTTTTTATTAAATCAACTGCTAATACTTGTTATGAGGGTCATTTACCAGCAATGTACCCTATTTATGTTGGTAAGGCTGTTCCTACTGGAGCGAGGCAAGGCTTTTCAAATGGTGCAGGGAAACAGCTTAGAAATAGATTAGTTAAACACTTAAGCAGTATTAAACAAGCTGATAATTTGAATGAGAGCGAATTTTTATGCCGGTTCATGATCATTGAAGGTACCGCATCAGACATGATTAGTGCAATTGAGTCCTATTTGATTAGGCAATACAGTCCTCTATGGAATTCATATATAGATGGGTTTGGGATCAACGCTCCTGGTGCTGGTCGCTTCAATCAGCAACCTTCGGAATGGGATACTATTCACCCAGGTAGAGGTTATGCAAAATTATTAAGAGGCGCACCAAGAGATGTGAGTAATATTATTCAAAAAATAGTAAACTACAAATTGCGTTTTCAAAAATAAGTAAGGTTAGATTTTAGATGAATTCAATAGAGCTTTTTGCTGGGGCTGGCGGTCTTGCGTTAGGTTTAACAAATAGCGGATTTAGCCATAAGGCTGTAGTTGAGCTGAACAAAGATGCTTGTAGGACAATTCGAGCTAATGGTGTGTTTGAATTCGGTAAAAGCCTATATGAAGGAAGTGTTGTCAACTTTGATTACCTTAGTGTTTCCGATGAGATAGTTCTAGTCTCAGGCGGCCCTCCATGCCAGCCTTTCTCTCTCGGTGGTAAAGCAAAAGGCAATGAAGATTCACGTGATATGTTTCCTCAAGCTGTACGTGCTATTCGCGAAAAAAGGCCTAAAGCGTTTGTATTTGAAAATGTTAAAGGTCTTATGAGAAAGTCATTTGTTGAATATTTTGAATATATTGTTCTTCAATTACAGTATCCATCTTTTGAAAAAAATAACGATGAATCATGGGAGCAGCACAGAGCGCGGTTAGAGCGTTATCACACCCAGAGTGAGCATACAGAATTAGAATACAAAGTGATTTATAGACTTGTTAACGCTGCCGATTATGGAGTACCTCAAAAGCGTGAGCGTATTTTTTTCATAGGTTTTCGATCTGATATTGACGCAAATTGGTCTTTCCCTGAGCCAACTCACTCAGAAGAAGCGTTACTTTGGGATAAGTGGATTTCAGGCGATTATTGGGCTAGGCATAACCTCCAAATTCCATCACTTGAAGAAAAGACTTCCAAAAGAGTTGAAATTTTACGGAAAAAGCACGGAATGTTTAAACCTGTAAGCTTACCTTGGGTAACGGTTCGTGATGCTTTATCTGACTTACCAGACCCTAAAAGTGAAGAAGCTAAAAAATACAATCAACACCATTTTAAAGGGGGAGCAAAAGTCTACCCTGGTCATACAGGTAGTTATATTGATGAACCATCAAAGGCTTTAAAAGCTGGGGCTCACGGAGTACCTGGTGGGGAAAACATGATTCGTTTTGAGGATGGTAGCGTAAGATATTTTACAGTTCGTGAAAGTGCTAGAGTTCAAACATTCCCTGATAGTTTTAACTTTGAAGGCTCATGGGGTGAAGTTATGAGGCAGCTTGGTAATGCTGTGCCTGCAAGGCTTGCTGAGCAAGTTGGCAAATCAGTATTTAGATCTTTGGTTGAACAAGTCGTTTAAAGTGGACTTTATAATCAATAGTGTATTTTTCTCTGCTTTGTAGGGTAGGCAAAAATAGCTCTTGATTATTGGTCCGTTTAGCACATATGTAATCGGTTCTGTTTTGGACATTTACCGCTAAACAAATAAAATACTGCAGCTATAATCCTGCCTTATACTTAACCTTTTTAAGATACTCTTCTATTTCATCAGTTAGCTCAAATTTTATTTGAAAACTACTATCTTGATTAACCCCTATTTCAAGGTGCTGTTCATCCCCTAAGTTCTCAGCTTCTACAATTGTATAGCGGCTAAAACCTTCATCTTCTCGCTCACTGGCTGTTGGGTAATCAACCCATAAAATGTAGTAACTACCTGCGGTCTTAAAGTAAAAGCTGGGGCAGATATCATTGTGATAACTTTTGTCGGTGAGAAATGGATAATCATCTAGGTTAAACCCTAATCCAAAGTGTCTTCCGAATTCTTGCTGATATAGTTTCATGGTATGTTCTTAATAGTTAAACTACATTGTTTGTAATGAGTTTAGACTTTTAACTAATATTTATCAATGGTTTTAGTGGTTAAATGTATTACAAATGTAGTACATTTATTTGGTGTGTTTTGTTTGTATAGCTAAAGGCGGAGCTACGTAGTCTTCGCAGTTAGTATCCCTCTCGTACTTGGTAAGGTTAGATAAATCAGGCATTATCTAGCTAACATTTTTTGCTTAAATCTTCCTATGAACCTTACTAACATTGCTCTACCTCTCATCTTATTGGCTTTTAGCTCTGCAGCTATCGCTGCCGGAAATACGTCCAATGATTCATTCAACAAAGCAAAGAAGATGCTCGAGCGTGAGGTCTATCAAGATCACCGGGTAACCATCTATTGTGGTGCGGAGTTCGATGCTAAGAAAAACATCCTAGCGCCGACTGGTTTTGTTACTTCTAAATACGTTAAACGGGCGAAGCGGGTTGAATGGGAGCATGTGGTCCCAGCCCAGAATTTTGGTCAGGCTTTCAGTGAATGGCGTGATGGTCATAAAAGCTGTGTTGATAGTAAGGGCAAGAATTTTAAGGGCCGAAAGTGCGCCGAGAAGGAGAATAAAGAGTATCGATATATGCAGTCTGATATGCATAACCTGTTTCCGGCTATTGGTGCGGTAAATGCGCTTCGTAGTAACTATAACTTCACCATGTTGCCATCTGCTAAGTCAGATTTTGGCAGCTGTGATATGCGTATAGATAACAAGAAAGCCCAACCGCCAGTAACCGCTCGCGGTCGTATAGCCCGTTCGTATATGTATATGGAACAGTCCTATCCTAAATACAGAATGAGCAAACAGCAGCGTCAATTAATGCAAGCCTGGGACAAGCAAGATTCTGTTTCGGCATGGGAGTGTAAGCGCTCAAAGCGTATTAAGTCTCTGCAAGGTAATGATAATGCAGTAGTAGATAGTAGGTGTGAATCTTTTTGGGGTTTAGGTAAATAAAGCATTTTTAAGGGTAATACATTTGTTTTCATAATTAAGGGGCGGAACTGTCGAAAATTTGCCACTTAATTTAGCTCATCATTTCACGCATAAGCGTTCGATAAACAGTCGGCCTGGTGACTGAAAATAGTTCAGCCAGATCATTGAACGTTGCGCCTGTAACCTCCCCGAAAACAACCTTAGAGATCCATCAGTCTCAAAAAACAACTCTAAGGGCTGATAGGTCAAATACCTTGAAAAACACCGTACCCTCAAAATCATTATGTTAGATATTGGAAATTAGTGCCTAGAGTTAGGATAAGGACACTAGAAATTTTACTGATGATGTTGATAGTGAAAAAATAAATTTTAAATTAACTCTCTTTTGTGTTTAGAATCAATGGCTTATCAAGGGTTGAGTTAATGTTATTTTTTAAGCTTATCTTCAGTGTCGAATTAGAGCGATCTCTTATTTGAATTATTCAGAATAATGGGTACAATTAGATTATGAATCAATTAAAAAGAAATGAAATTATCATGAGTCGTCCTATAGCCCCCGGTCTAGTCTAAACTAGATCTTTTTATAAACTTCTAGTAACTCCATTTTTACATTTTCGAACTTTTTATCTATGTGATGTTCAAGGTTATGTTCGTTACCTTTTACAAAGGATAAAGATTTTCGACGAATATCATTAATCGTATCTTCAGGGGAGTTGTTGCTGACTAGTCCTATATGGATGCTTATAAACTGTTTATTATCAATAAATTCGATAATCAGTTGAGCAGAATGTTCCGCAGTCCACTTTCCCTCGGTCACTGATGAAAATTGGTTTTTAAGCCAATCTTTTTCATGGTTGACTCCATTGTCAAGCAGTTTGTTTATTTTTATTAAGTCGCTTTGTTCTGCATCCTCTCCTGAATTTATAAAATTACACAAGTAATATGCCAGATCTAGACAGGCTAATGAATAATAGGCTTTGGCATGACGATACGTGTCAAATATATCTTTTAACTGTTCCAAAGCGTATTCTTGAATACTTACTACTTCGTGTAAAACACTACGCCTTGTGTTATTTTGTTCCGCGTTTAGATCGGTGTTTTTTAGCGAGCAAAAACGATGAATGTATATAGTGTTAGCAATATTCATATATATAATAGCATTCTTAAATGCTTCTACAGCTCTTTGCTGAGTTGCCAATTTTTCCATGCCTATTATGGACATTTGAAATCTATCGTCATGCTCTTTCATTTTTTCTTTTATGATACTCTTATAGTAGTTATCCACGGCCCAAGCAACTAGAGCGAACGCAATTCCGAATATAACAAGAATTCTGGAAATGTCAGACTCATGATAAGTGTTAGATTCTTTTTTCGCTTCTCTTAATAGTTCACTTTTAACCTTTGCGTTTTCACTTATTAACAACTTATCACTTATAAGACTGTTTTTAACCCCGCTTAATGAATCCTCTATGTCTTTCATTTGTCTTAAGGTTACAAAATTCGTTGTGTCGATAGGGGTGCGATTTGGAAGCCTGTCCTTAATTGACGCAACCCTAACCTCTATTGAATCAATTTGACTCTGGATATTTTTATTTGAAATAAGTTCATTATCAAAAATCCGTAATTCACGATTTATAGTTATCGTCTCTCTCTCCAATGCGGTGACTGACTTTAAAAGCAACCTGTATTCTGAGTCGGTGTGTGGTGACCTATTTGGAATGCCAAGTTCAAAAAGTTCAAGCTTCAGGGCTTTAACCTCTTTTTTTAAAGCCTCCATTGAAACCAATAGTGACCTATATTCTGAATCAGACGGTGCAGAAACAGTTGGTAGAGTAACAAAAAATAAAATAAAAATTAAAGAACGGAACATAAAAATATCCTTATGCAAACTTGAACCGTGAATGGTACCCTGTAACTAGCAGATTCTAAATGAAAACATCAAAATTTAGCGACAGAAAAGTACTATAAATTATTTAGCACCAGAACTTAGTCGTGTGCATGGCATTGAGTAGCGCCACTTTTTATAAATGGGGAGCTAAATATGGCTATGGGAGGAATACCCCCAACACCGCGTTTAGCCAAAATTAATTCTTCTGCTTCTGAACTCTATTAATATCGAGGGACTTCCCCCCCTGTCTATCGTGGTGTGGCAGCATATTCTATTAAACGGTCATTAAGCATTTATCAGTGGCGGGAAATAAGCTGACTTAGATACAATGGTTGTGGATTTTAGCTATTTCGGCGTACAAACCTAGATGTTTTTTTATCTTTTGGATCTTTAAGTGTTCCGTTTGATGCAACTTAGCTAGCGGGTGTACTAGGTCTGGATGTTTTATATACCAATGTTCGCCGGTGAGTGAAAACTCGTAGCGCTTGGGATCTAGACTCAATGCACAGATGTTCATGCAGATGTTGTCGTTGAGTAATTCACAAATCTGATTGCAGGACATAAAGTCTCCTCAGCGTGTAAATGTATTACAAAAGTAATACATTTAACTCGTATTTAGTACCGGCTATTATTTTGAAAGGGTAAAAGCGTAGCTACGTAGTCTTCGCAGCTAGTATCCCTCTTGTTCACTTTTATCTCTTAATTAGGTTATTAATGTCTACTCAAAAAATAGATGCAACCACGTTAGATTTTCTTCTAAAGCTAAGACGGGCAAAACAGATCGATACGTTAGAAACGATGACAGAAGCTTTAGAAAGACAACATCCGCTAGCGAGTGATCAAGAAGCTATCGCGTTAGCTTGGGTGTTGCGCGAAAAAGAGATTAAAACCGGTATATCATCTATTTAAAATATCTGAATTTTATAAAATCCTAAATCTATTCTGTTTCCACTCATACGCATCGATAACCCCATTGTCATAGAACCCCGCCCAATCATAGAAGAAAGGGATAAACCCGCTATCACCGATGAGCTTCATCAGCATGATGCAGCACACCACAACGACAAAGCTTATGCCATATTCGACCGGGTCGCCGGTGCGAAATCTGCCACCAAACAGGTGAAAACGCCGGTCGCTGTAGGGGGAGAATGGCACTCCTGAGACCGTCATTGCATCGGTGAGTATATGTGAAAAACCGCCCCAGGCGAATGCGGCCGCAATGCCGTAGAAGTCGAATAGAAAGGTTGTTGCCAGGGCCGCGGCTAACCAGTGGGTGAGAATATGAGTAACGCCCCGGTGTTTGATGTGCCGGCCTGTTAGCTTAACTATCCATTCCATCCAATCAGGTGCTGTGGCACCGATAACAACAGGGGCCACATGGATCGGTGATACAACCGCGCAGATGCTACCGGCTATTAGGGTATGGTTAATCCATTTCACCCAAGTAACACCATTGCTGTTTCTGCTGATCGAAATACAGCTGGTTAAAGCTTACAGCCACTTGTCCATCTTGTTTAGTCTCTGCCAGTGCGATATCTGCAAGTTCACTTAGATCATCGATACAGTGAGTATTGTACTCAAACTGATAGTAAATGATTGCTGCACTGGCGCCACTCGACAGTAAAAGTGAGGCCATTAATACCCGCCAAATTCTGATCTTGAATATCATTGATTTAACTCCTTATGTTTATTTGGCAATAAAGCTATCCGCTTGAGGTAATCATTTAGCCCAGGGCCTTTCTGATCATCACACATGGCCATGAGTGCCAAGCGGCTCTCTACTGCCTCGGCGCTGTACTTGGTTATGTTGCGCTGGGCCTCTGCTACTTTCTCCATCATCTGGATTTGCTCTGTCGTCGGGGCTATGCCTCGTTGCACACGGGTGATTGCCCGGGCTTCTAATGCCATATATAACCCTATCTCCCGGTAGGCGTGGTTGCGGTTGGCCAATGCCTGGGCAAAGCCGGCTACAAATTTTGCTGTGGCAGTGCGGCGCTTATATTCCCGGTCCCGGGTGCGGCTATCCTCTGTGCTCGACATTAACGGGATCTTGCCGACGATGCCTATGTAGTGCTCGGTTAAATCGGGCCAGGCGCTGGAGTTGTATTGATCATTTACCTGCCGGTATCCGGCAACGAGATCAACGTTGATTTTGAACTTAGATACTTCTGGATAGCAATTTAGGACATTTTGATAGATGAGATCCGAATCAATTTCTGGCGCGGGTAACAGCGAAGGCACTGTATCTTTATATTGTGTGTCTCCCTGTAGACGAGGGAGTTCGAATGGTTGAACTTCCGGTACCGGTTCTTTAGGCTCAGTCCAGGGGTAATCAGTCGCGTTCGATTGCGCGCTCAAAAAATACACACTTATCCACAAAATATGTGCATAAGTCTTAATCTGCACGCGCCGCCCTCCGGCCTGTACCTAACATTTGAAAGCCACCTAGTACCAATGCCGCTTCCCATACTCCTGCAGCGGCAAAGCCGACAATCAACAGCCACATTAATACTTTAGTTGCGTCATAGCTGGCATCAGACTCGAGCCGTGTTCGTTGTGGTTGTCCGCGTTCGACAATGGGTCTCAATGTTGCGGGTAAGCGGTTTTCAGAGCTGGTGCTGATCAACCAATACTTGGATGCGAGTACACATTGCCGTGCTATTTGCAGCTTTCGACCTGTTAGCCGGTGTGCATCGTCTAAGAAGAATAGGGCTTTGTTGGTATGCAGATAATCGCTTAGTGCTTCAGCTTTACATTTTTGGCTTATGGCAGCCCATTTACGTGGCTTCCTCTCTTCTTTTAATGCGGTATCTTCCTCTACTTCAGCCCACCACGCTTCTACATGCGGAGCTTCTAGCCATTCACTTATAGGTTCGAGGCCACTGAGATAAATGGGTTCATCTTGGATCTTTGCGCCCCAAACATCGGCCCAGTTTTCATGTAGTCGCGTTAACCAGCGGGTTTTTCCTGAATCATGCGCGCCTTCGATAAGATGGTTTTTTTGTCGTGAAAGGCTTCTTTCTGTACGTTGATTGGAGGGGGCAAAGCGGCGTGGCGCATCGACGATAAGTGCGTGTTTGTAGGTCGCGCCGTTGGATCTTGGCGCAGCTGTTTTGAGTTTTAAAAAACGCATAACTAGCATCCTTGCCTGTGCGGTTGACGTCTGTCTTTTGTCGTACAAAAATTAAAAATTTATGCGAAGCATAAGGGGGGACAAAAAACATCTATATTAAATCTAGATCATAAGGGGAGAGTGTGCCAATAAAACGCTCGTATATTTCGCACAGTATATTTGTTGAAATGACGTGGTTAAAGGAAGTGTGAACCCTCGATGTATAACAATTGTAATACATCGAGAGTTGCAGGGTTTTATTGGTTAGTTGATAAGTTTGTAAGCCGTCCAGGTTTCACCTGTTCTTTGATCTACGCCTTTCATCATGTTGGGTAAGATCTCGGTTACTTTATACTTCCAGTTACAACGCGTTCTGTTTAGGCCAGTACTAAAGTCAGTACAAAAGCTCAATTGATTCTGCTCTGTCACTGTCAGATCAACGATATTAAATTGATAGTTACTCTTATCTTCAATGACTCCACCATCGGTAAAGAAGTTAACTTTTTTATCATCACCGGATTGGTCATAGGTCATGCGCCATTTCGATCCGGCAATAGTGTCAAATGTCACCATGGCCTGATTATCTTGCAGTCTATATTTCAGCTCACCATTACCTGTTTGCCAGATCACATCGAGTCGATGATCACCGTCGATATCTTTCAGTTGGAACGTTTTTACATCTTCCCCTTCGATCAATGTTTGAGTCTCTTTGAAGTTAATCTCTGTAGCTGCAGCATTGCAGGTGTGTAAAGCAACAGCCAAGGTCAGCGCGTTCATCATTTGATATTTCATCATAAGTTCCTATTAGTTAAGCATCACATCTTGTGATGCCAAACCACTTTCTCATGACTTCTAAAACGCGCAAGTGGGCTAATCGTGTCTATTTTCATAGAAATTATTCACTACTTTATGTGTGCTTAGTTTGTAGGTTATTAGTGTTATTTTTTGGCTTATATAAGTGGATAAAGGTTAGTTGTCGTGGCCATACCACAACTTACTGATCGCGCAAGTGGGGACTTGAGTCTTATTCCTCCCATGGTTTTTTGATTGAAAACTTGTTCTCTATGGCTTTAAATCATAGAACTAAAGCGTTTTTTGTATTACATTTGTTCTACAAAAATAATGGGAGCGTGTTTGTGAAGACCTTAGCTGTGATCAATCAAAAAGGTGGCGTTGGTAAAACGACTACAGTGATCAATCTATCGGCGCAGTTAGCCAGTGAAGGCAAGCGTGTCTTGGTGATTGATTTGGATCCCCAGGCTAACTTGACCGTGGTTATGACCGGCGGTGAATATGAATTTGAAACATCGATAACAGATGTTTTCGAATCAGCCAAGAAGCATCCAATTTTGAATGCGATCATGCCGGCTCAATCTAAAGGTGAAGCGATACCTAATCTTTGTATCTGTCCTACCGATATTCGTTTGAGCAGAGTTATCGAACAGAGTTTAACTAAGGTCCACAGAGAACGTATTTTGTTGAAGCAGTTAGAAAGTTGCTCTAGTGATTTCGATATCGTTGTTTTGGATTGTCCTCCTAACCTTAGCCTGACATCTGTGAACGCCATGATGGCGGCAGATCTGTTTTTAATTCCCGTCGATGGTGGTTCGTTCTCGTTAAATGGTTTGGCCGATCTGCTCGATGCTTTAGAAGAGGTCAAAGAAACTGAAGATGTGAATTATGCAGTGTTTCGTAATGAGTACGCTAAGGCCAATAAACTGATCAATAACTTCCTCGATGAACAGTTGAACGGTCTCGGTGACAAGGTGCTTAAGGCGACTGTTCGTCGTTCTGAAGCGATTGGGCAGGCGAGTGTTAGCGGTGAAACTCTACTGAGCTATCAGCCTAAGAGTGCCACTAATGATGATTATCGTAGCCTTGCAAAAGAAATTAGCAACCTTTTAAATGTATAACAAGTGTAATACAAAATATGACTAAACTAACTGGTGTTACTGCATTAAGTAGAAGAAAAGATAAGAAACCTCAAGTTGATTCAAAGGCTGAAGGGAAGATCACTACTGTCATGACCAGGCGTAATGTGACGACCGGTACTTCTCCTGTCCCAATGCGATTAACTGAGAATGATAAGGCTGAGCTAAATCTTTGGCTTGATGAGCTTCAGGAAATGAGTGGTAAGAATATCAGTACGGCTAAACTTGTTCGTGGCCTGATCCATATGCGCGATAAGATCAATGATAAGAAGCTTATCGAAGCGATTAAAGATGTGAGCTAGCTTGATTGCGTAACGTTATCAAATGCTGTTTTTTTTACATCATGTCACATGAACATCTACTACTAAAATGGACTATAGGTTTTAATCGATGAACAAGGTTGTGCATATTCCCGCGTACTGGGCGGAATTAGGTGAAAATAGATCGAAGAAGACTCCAACGGGTGAAAAAGCTAAAAATCATTGGGGCTTGGTAACAAAGGTATATGTTGAGGAGACTGAATGGGTTAAGACAGGTATATCGGACTGTAGAATAGATAGTCTGAGGCTATCAAAAGATCTTGCTAACGCTATCGAAACGTTGAATAACGATGGCTATGAAGTCGTAACGGTAACACCGATAACTTCCGGGACTTATGATAAGGGGATATTTATGATTGGAGACGGCAGCTACGGCTATGGTTATAGCTACACGAATAGTCTAATTGTAACAGCTCGTAAAATTAACTAATCAACGCTGTTACTGACAGCGGCATCGAGTTTCTTATATCGCTGATCTATTAAGTAGTATTGCTCGCCATTTCTCACAGCAAAAGCACCTTTAATGTAGCCGATAGATTCTAGCTTCTTGATACCATTTTTGATCTTGCGGTTAGCTTCTTTCTTGCTTGTTTCGAGTCGTAAGCGCTCTCTTAAGCGTTCAAAGGATACCGGATGAGGATTATTCGGTAATGATGTGAAAAACAAATACAGGCATTGTGCTACCTCTGCACGCGGGAGTTTATCTAAGACTCTTAAGCTGACCAGGACCTGGTAATCAAGGTTATATAGATCCCAGAGAGTTGTATCGGCCATAAGCTCGACAATATCCTCTTCACCATCATACATAGCACGCAATAGCATACCGGTATGGACCGCTTTCTCGGCATTTTTGCGCCTGAAAGTCAGACTTTGGCTCTGTATGCGCTCTAGTGATTCACCTATCTGTCTGCGGAGGTTCTTATCAAAGCGACGACTTGGATAGCCACAATGCTTTGCAAACTCACCAAATGAGAGCTTTACGATGTTAGAGTCGTAACCATATTTACTAAAGACTAAGACGATACCGCACCAGATCTTAAAATCAGTTTCGACATTCAATCGTTGGCCTTTCACTGCGACAGAGTCATAACCTTCTTTTTGACAGATCTCTAAGTGTACGAGCTCTTGGCTAAGATCCATCGCTTTTAATTCGGTTGTGTTGGTTCGGCGTCCCACAGGTGTGAATACGCCTGTTCTGAGTAGAACATTAGGTTGTACGCTGGTAGCACTATTGATTTGGAGGAGTTGGCCGTTTAGCGGCTCTTGCTCTACTGGTAATAGCTTCTCTGATAAGTCCATGATCATCCCTATACTCGAACCCAGTTAGAGTACACCATGTACCCCAATTAGAATACACCTAATTCCCAGGTTGCGATCTATCATCCCTAATAGTTTTTTAATAATAGTCTAAAAGGTTAATTATTAGCCAGTCCAGTGATGCTTACGGCGTATAAATGAGCTGAATTAGTGGTTCTCAAACGTGAAAAATAGAATGCAGAGTTACCCAATTAGCATACACCTCACTTAATTATCCTCCCAATTAGAGTACACTTATAGAGTGTTAAAGCATCAGATTTTGATGGTTCCATCGTTATTTATATCTATACGTGTAGGTATGGGGATAAGTCGATGAATGGTGACCCTAAGCGCTAAACTGGATTAACTTGTAAGGTGCTGATAACATTCGCAAATATGTGGTTGTGAGTTATCCACCAAAAAATGAGCCGTTTACCCAATTAGGGTACACCCAAAACCCAATTAGAATACACCGTTTACCCAATTAGCATACACCCAAAACCCAATTAGAATACACCGTTTACCCAATTAGGGTACACCCACATTGGCTGTAGGCTAGATACACCAAGGGCTAGAGCGAAGCTGGGATCTCTTTTGGATCTATTAGGATCTATATAGGATCTATTATTGGATCTATTTCATCAAAATCTGTGGAAAAATCGGAATCAAGTGCAAACCCCTCTCAGGGGCTTTGCCCCTGCCGGCCCTACCCGCGCTGCGCGCACCGGCACACCCCAAAACAAAAGACTCAAGCTAAAATGCCTCACCAAGTCCTAGCTTCGCTAGGGGTGAGTTTCAAAGCAAGAACAACCTGCAGGGTTCGTTTTGCCTACGGCCTTTTAACTGCATCATAAATTGCTAGTGATCTAAGAGCAGTCGCTTCGCGACGGTCTAGCAGGAAAGATAAGCAAAATCGAAATGCATACAGCATATTATTATCACTTTTTTGTATTGTGGTACCAGGTGAGCAGAAACATCGAAATATTGTTTCCATAGCGACTATATTTTTATATAAAATAGCTTTATTGAAAACAAAAAAGGATATATATTAGTAACTTAGAAGCATTTAGTGAAATACTGATTACTTTGAATATTATGGACACAGGTCGTTTTTATATGATGGCTTTTATCATAATACTTTTTGTTTACAGAAAGTATCAGGTTAAGAAATGACCCTCACAGTTAATTTTATTACGCAATCAAAATGGGTGTTCTATTTAGATCATCCTGAGATCTAGCGATCCCAAAATTTCCACTGCCAAGCCCTCTTTTGAACACACTCTATCGCTCATTTTTTGTACGAGTAAAGCCGTTTTTAGTCTATAATTTAACTGTACGAAATAAATCAGACAATGCCGAACAGATTTCACGAGGTACGTTTATGGCTAGTTACGCATATTTACGGGTATCGACCGATGCTCAAGATGTAGATAATCAAAAACATGGGATTCTTGAGTACGCTAATCAAAACGGGATCACCGGTCTTCAGTTTGTTGAAGATACAGTTAGCGGTAAGAAAAAATGGCGTGCGAGAAAACTAGGTTCATTGTTAGAAACTTTAGAAGCTAAAGATGTGATCGTATTTGCCGAAGTATCCCGCATGGCCAGGAGCACTCTACAGGTGTTGGAAATCCTCGAATTCTGTACTGAACGTGATATCTATGTGTATATCGCTAAGCAGAAAATGGCACTAGATGGTTCTATGCAGAGTCGGATCACTGCAACTGTTTTAGGTCTCGCAGCAGAGATTGAGCGTGAGTTTATATCTTTGCGTACTCGTGAAGCATTAGCGGCCCGTAAAGCCTCTGGAATGACGCTAGGACGGCCAAAAGGCACAGCTGAACGCACTAAGTTAGATAAGCACAGAAAAGCGATTGAAGCGTACCTGGATAAGAAGTTGAGTGTTAGATCTATAGCCAAGCTCATCGATGAACCGCCTACAACCGTTAACGATTACATCAAGCGCCACAAGCTGAGGGATAGAGAGCAGTTGGAGCTGGGTGTTTGAGCTTGCTTAATTCAGTTAATATTCTAGAATTTTAGAACTTGATAATTCCTTCTCAAGTAAATCCATTAATGACAAAACCCCGCCTTTCCTGCGGGGTTTTTATTGCCTGTGATCTATGACGTCATATCGTGATGAGCGGTTACACTAGCTCTGTTTTGGTCAAAAATGGTTAGAGCAAAAACGCTAAACCATTAAGTGAGGATTAGAAAAAATATCTTGAAACCTTAAATGTCAAACATTGGGAATCCGTCTTAAATGCTTGTTAGAATTTACTATGCAATAAAATTTCAACCCAATCTAGCATAGGAGGTAAATTTTTGTTTAAGCCAATATTAGTTCAGTCCATACTAAAAATCATTTTAATCAATAATATATAAATAGGTCTAGATGTGAACTTTTTAAAGGGAGTCTACTGCGCTCCTCAAACTAACGATTGTTGGATATATGTTGGTGCAACTATGGGTATGCCATGTTGGTGCAAGGTAGGAAAAACAACAAAAGGTCTGCAAACAAGGCATACGTCTTCGCAAAACCCCAGCTATTTCATTCACACTGCATTTCATATTATTAGAGGCGATGTCCATCAGATTGAAAGACAATTACTCGACTTTGTAGTTGATGAATGTAAATTAGATAGAATCTCCCACGTAGGAACACAAACCGATAGTGAGTGCTTTTATTTAGCACCTGATGAAATGGTTGATATTGTTGAGCATTTTATTGAACGTTATTATCCATCTAGCGTCACTTATGAAAATACGCTACACGATTTGATGGGCCGCTATGTATCACCTTTTGTAATGAACAATTACCCTATGCGTCCAACAATTCCAATTAAGAGAGAAGACTATTACATCGGCAACCAAGAAATTTATGAAGCTGACTTAGGAAGCGGTTACTTCCTAGACATTTCAACAGGTCAGGAATTTTACCGTGAAGATGAAGATGAAGATGATTACTAAGTGATACCTAATCGTAAGTATTAATTAGAAACAAACATTAAAACAGACGCCGACCCATGCAAGCGGATAAGAGCCGGAAAAGTATGGCAATCTAATATACGGTAACGCCTACATCAACTGCACGCGCTTTTTACGCGTCCGCCGGATGTTTTTGTTAGATGTTTTTCACCTTCTTGATCCCACCATCCCTTTCTGACCTCATCCTGTGCAAAAAGTTGCTTCTTATTTTTAGAATATTCAGCTACTTGACGACCAAACGACGTCAAACTACAGGAGTCGTAGTCACCATGACGAATAGTAATCACGCCCTCCTCAATTAGTTTGTCGACTGAATCCGTGAAGCTATCATTATCTTCCCATTCCTCCACTATTGAGGACCACATTTCAGGGCGAAGATACAATTCGCTGAGCGTTCTTTCCCCCCCAACTCGACTAGCAATTTGCTCAATTTGTGACTCTTCAAGAACTCTCTCTAACTGCTCTCTACTAGCCTCAAGCTCGGGACCGAGTTGCCTAATAATACTCTCGGTAATTGTTCTTACTTGAGATTTAACCTCTATGGGTTTGGGTGGGGTTTGTTTACCAGAAAACTGCTGTTCAAGATATTTAGAATAGTAAACATCTTCCTGCATTTCTGGTCGGAATTTCGTTTGCAACACAAATATGCTTATCAAAAAAATAGGTACGTTTATTACAGATGCAACAACTAAAACACCGGCTGACCATTCTGGTTTAGCTATTTGAGATGCCGCAACAAGAAACGAACCATCAATAATAATCAGACCCGTAAGCCATGCGGCGAGGAGTTGTATGGGACGAGTTACTTTCTCAGGTGTGATTTTATGATTGCTCATAATAATTAAGTTCCCTTTATAGCTTTACATCTAACGCCGTGTTTAGGCTACTGTCTGGAGGAGTACTACTTTAATGCTTTTTGTACGAAGCCCTAAGCATTTAGCTATGGTCAAACGATGGCGACCATTACCACTGACATAATATTTATCACCAACAGCTATAACTCTAGGTAACTCAGCAAGGTTATTAGGATTGGTCAAAATATCCTCGAAAGCTGAATTTACAGAAAAATTAGTGAAATGATCCTGCTTCTTTAAAGTTTCTAAGCTATCGAACCAAGACTCAAAATTATCTTCTTTGTTAATTCCCACAAGATCACTGATATCAATGGTTATTTCAGTGCCTATATGAGACTCGTCAATTTCCAGCCAAGTTGTTTCAAAAGTTTCCCCTTTAATTTTGGAAATCTCTGAGGTTGGTAATTTTAGGTAATCCAACTTCTGGGAAGTTGTAAGCGGTGATAGGGATGCCGATTGCGCTCCATATTTTTTGGCTAAATTTCCTATGTTCATTACTATCCTCTATAAGACATCCTAAGTTGTAGCCTAACGTCTTAGTATTTGTGCGTTGCGCTGTTTGCTTGTTGGACCAGTGAAAACGCGCACAGTTAATCTTTTGTATTTGAGACGAAAATTGCGATTAGTCCCAATACACCTTCGGTGTAAACGCGCATGCGCACTTATTAAACCTATTATTTATTCCGGCCCATCTATAAATGCATGATGTTACAGGTTATTTTTTTTACGAACAAGTGTAAATGCGCACGTTTTAGGCTGTGTTAATCACAAATCTGATAGAAACTAGATAATACTGTATGAATTCACACTTTTAAGGGGCAGTGAACCAAAATCCATAGTCAAAAACGCTCGCTATTTGGAGTTTTTGCGCATCACGGATATGTCGTCTGACATAAGAGAAAGTAAGGTAAATCTACTGCCACGAGCCGCAAGTGGGTGAAACTCTAAATGGGAAAGGGGCATTTCCTCGTTAGAAATTTGATTGCGTATCTAACCAGCTGTTTGAATGGTCTCTACATTTTCCCTTTGTGATCCGGAATGATGGAAATAGGTTTAATTGGCTATTTTTACAAGCCTAAATAGTTACACTGTAACTATTTATTAAGTCTGACAACTTGCTGTAACCATCAACTTCATTGGTGCCGGACAGGAACTGCATCCCGCAGCCCCACACCCGGACGTGTCGGTTTGGCCACTCCCGCCCTGAGACAAGCAAAGCCCCACCGGCCCCCAGGTAACCCTAAATTTCCCCCTCTGCGCTCCACAACTAAAGCTACAAAATAAAGCGTAAAAGCCCCGCAGCTTTAATTGCTCCACTGGTTTACTCCGCTCGGTTACAGAACGCTCAAGGGGTAAAAGCATGGTGAGGCCCTTGGCGTACTGCGCCACTCACTTCGTAAAGCGGGCTCATTCTCGCCACACCCGAAGCCGTTTTACCTGGGGGCCGGTGGGGCTTATTTTTATCCCACCCGTGTCCTAACCTTCACGCCCCCGCCACACCCGGAGCCATGTGGGGCTGCTACCATCATTTCCCGGTCCTAAGTTTTGATATTTCTTTACTTGATTGAGTAACGATTTCAAGTTTATTTAGTGGATTTTGATGAGTATTTTGCGGTTTTTTAGATAGTGTTCGGGTAAAACCTAAACTGGTGGTTTATTCGTTCGTAAATGTTCGGAACTAACCATATATTAACCGCTCATAATGAACGGGTTAAACGGTCGTTATTTCCGTTCAAAATGACGTTTTCACGTGGTTATAGTGCGTAGTACGTCAAAAATGACGTACTACACCATTTTACGGCTAAGTCCAGTGCTAAAAGCTTTTCCCCGCCCTTTCTAAAAGCTGTAAATGGGAACACCAGGACAAACCCCACCCAAAGCAAGGTTAGGGCCGCACGCCCACAACTTACTCTTTAACCCTTTTTCGCCCTCCGGCGCTTCACAAATTAAGCTGCAAAATAAAGCGTAAAAGCTATGCAGCTTTAATTGTTCCTCTGGTTTGTTCCGCTCACTCCCAGAATGGCAAGGGGTAAAGGCATGGTGAGGCCCTTGCCGTACTGTGCCACTCGCTTCACAAAGCGGGCTCTATTTCGCCACGCCCGGGGCCAAGTAATGTTTGTTGTGGGCGTGCGGCCCTAACCTCAATCTATCCCGCCCCCGTTTGTCCTGGCATAACCCATTTACTCAATTGGTTTCCCACCCAAACCAAAGCAATAGCACTCTTAAGCAAAATATCAAAAGCAGTAAAACAACCTAAAAGTAAAGCGTGGTTACACCGCTGGCTCAAAAGCGCCTAGCGGCCCACCGCATCCCCCGCCCACCAATGCTGCGCCCCTTTTAAAAAGCATACTTAAGGGGCACAGCAAGGGCGTGTACCGGTGTGATATATTTCTAACAGAATATGCACGCTTTGCTTTTATTGCGTATTAAAAGTGCGTGCCAGTTCATAATAGTTCGTTCACATCCCTGTCAACGCTGTGTTTTAATTTTCTCTGTAATCACATAACTGGTTGTTATAAATGTTTTTTTGATAAAT
>PJEL010002203.1_pt1 | contig 18293 bp, 12 predicted proteins | sample 1853271 | NCBI WGS metagenome assembly PJEL01 (sample SAMN08108733, study PRJNA415343) | Invertebrate metagenome, whole genome shotgun sequencing project. | host: Globobulimina | place: Sweden: Gullmar Fjord | collected 2015-08
GGGGGACAGTTTTTCTTCGTAAACAAGCGTTACATTAAAAGTCCATACTTACACCATGCTGTTAAAAAAGCATTTGAAGGGCTATTAGCACCAGATGCATTTCCTTTTTATGTGCTTTTTATTAATATACCTCCAAGCTACATAGACATTAATGTACATCCAACCAAAACAGAAATAAAGTTTCAAGAAGAACATCTTGTATATGCTATTGTCACAACTACTATAAAAAAAGCCTTGGCAGTACACCACATTACTCCCTCATTAGATTTTGAACAAAATATAAACCATGCTCCTTTTCATTTTATAGAAAAAACAAAATATAAAGCACCTATTACTTTAGACGAAAGAAACTATACCTTATTTAGAGGGAGCCCCTCTACTAGTGCTCCTTTTACCTCTGACCTAGAAAATAACAAAGGAGGTTTAAAAATGATTAGCAATGCTAACCAACAAGCCTGTATAGACTTTAAAGAGGTTACTAAGGATACTTCTAATAGAGCTAATAATAAGTTTTTACTGCATGGGAAATATATTATAGCCCAAGTAAGGTCTGGTATATTATTGATAGATCAACATGCTGCACAAGAACGTATCCTTTATGAAAAAATGCTTCACCATCTTACAAAGGCTTCAGGCACTACACAGCAATTATTGTTTCCAACCAAAACAACTCTTTCTTTATCTAATTTTGCTCTTATACAAGCGTGCAAAAAGGCTATTTGTGCATTAGGCTTTCGGTTTGATCTAACTCCTCCTAATACTATAACTATTACAGGTCATCCTTTAGAAACTAGTGGACAAGCTCCAGACTTATTATTAGAAAAACTTTTAGAGCAGTATAAGTGGTACCAACAAACCCTATCACTTGAACAAACAGAAAGTTGGGCACGCTCTATAGCAAAACGTGGGTCTTTATCTTATAACAAACCTCTTTCTAGTGAGGAGATGGATGCTATAGTGGACCAGCTTTTTGCTTGTAAAAATGCTAATTATACGCCTGATGGCGAATCTATCTGGGTTATTCTTTCTATGGATAAGCTAGCAGAGTTGCTAAAAAAGGAAAGTTTATAAAAATAATTTTTAAAGCAAGCCTATAAGCCAGATTCTGTCTTTTGAAAATTCCAAAAGGCTCATCATTTATCTAGGACTACTATTGCTAGTAGCCTCTAGCAGCCTACCCATGTACTTTTTCAGCTAGCTGAAATATAGGCGAGTTACCTAGTTTTCCCTTAGGAAAAGCACACTTACTTGGCCTTGCAACCCCTAAGGTTTACCTTGCCACTATTGTCACCAATAGTGCGGTGGGCTCTTACTCCACCTTTTCACCCTTACCATAAATATGGCGGTTTATTTTCTGTGGCACTGGCTGTTATCTGCTTTTAGGCAGATACCTTCCTGTTAGGAAGTAGGGTACTCTGTGTTGTCCAGACTTTCCTCCTTTATCTAGGATAAAGGCGATGAGCCGGCTTGCTTTTTTATTTTATTTGTTCTCGTTCAAATTTTTTGCGCACTTTTACTAGGGCTTCGTATTCTTTTTTTGGGGTAACTAGCATGTTTTGATATTTTTTTCTACCTGTACCTGCTGGTATGAGGTTTCCTACTATTACATTTTCTTTTATTCCTCTTAGGAAGTCTACTTTACCTGCAATGGCGGCTGAACTTAGCACTTTGGTTGTTTCTTGGAAGCTTGCTGCTGCTAAAAAGCTATCACTACTTATAGAAGCTCTTGTTGCTCCTTGTATTTTGAATTGTGCAATGGCGGGCTCTGCATAACGTGATTGGGCTGCCTCTAGTGCTTTGTTTTTTAATCGCTCGTTCTCATCTATTAGTTGGTTTTCTGTAACAAGCTGTCCGACCTTAAAGGGTGAATCACCTTCTTTAGTAATGACTACTTTATCTTGTAGTGCTTCATTTTCTTCTTTAAAGGCAATTTTATCGATTATTTGTTTGGGCATAAGGGGGGTATCGCCAGATGTGACAACTTCTACTTTTTGCATCATTTGGCGTACTATTACTTCTATGTGTTTGTTGTTTATTTTTACTCCTTGTAGTCTGTATACTACTTGTATTTCATCTACAATATATTTTTTTACGGCGGCTGGCCCTTGTATAGCAAGGATATCGGCTATGTTGGTAACACCATCGGTAAGGAATGTGCCACTCCTTACATAGTCCCCTTCTTGTACTAAGAGGTGCTTAATAAGGGGTACTAGGTATTTTTTCTGTGTGCCATCTCTTGCTTCGATAATTATTTCACGCTTACCACGCTTTATTCTACCATAGGTTACTATTCCTTCTATAGCAGATAGTATTGCGGAGTTAGCTGGGTTACGTGCTTCAAAAAGTTCTATAACACGTGGTAGGCCACCTGTCATGTCTTTTACTCTTCTTGATATTTTTGGTATTTTGGCAAGTATTTTGCCTGCGTGTACTTGCTCTCCTTCTTCAACAAATAGGGAGGCTTCTATTGGCATGTTGTAGGTGTGTGTGTGTTCTTTGCCATTGATGATAATACTAGAGTTTTTTGTTTTGTCTTTTGCGTCGATAATTATTTTTTCGCTATAACCTGTTTGTTTATCATATTCGTTTTTATAGGTTACACTTTCTTCTATGTCTTTATATTCTACTTCTCCGCTTATTTCTGCTAGGATTACAGTGTTGTAGGGGTCCCAATAGCAGAGTTCTTGTCCTATGGATATTTTTTGTTTTTCTTTTACTCGCAGATAGGCTCCATAGGGGATGTGGTAACTCATTAGTTCTTCTTTGGTGATTGGTTTTATTATTCGCATTTCTACTATTTTGCTTATAACTATTTCTACTTTTTTTCCTTCTTCATTGGTTATGAGTATTGATTTGAGGTCTTCGAATTGTACTATTCCTTCTACTGTGGATTTTATTTCTCCTTCTACTGTGTTGGAGGATACTCCTCCTGTATGGAAGGTACATAGGGTAAGTTGTGTTCCTGGTTCTGCTATGGATTGGGCTGCTATAATACCAATTGCTTCTCCTACTTGTACCTTTTTGCCTGTTGCTAGGTTGATTCCATAGCATTGAATGCATACACCATATCTTGTTTCGCAGGTGGATACTGTGCGTATCTCTACGCTTTTAATTCGTGCTTGTTCTATTTGTATTGCTTCTTTTTTTGTAATGAGACTACCTTCTTTTACTAATATGGCTTGTGTTATTGGATGTTTTATATCGTGTACTGCTACCCTTCCTTGTATTTGTTCTGATAGTGAGTTAACTATTCCTTCATTATCATAGAATCCGCTCACTATTGCGCCTCTTTGTACGTTACAATTTTCTTCTATAATTATGAGGCTATGGGATAGTTCTACGAGTTTACGCCCTGTATAACCTGCTTCTGCTACTTTTAAGGCTGTATCGGTTAGTCCTTTTCTGGTTCCATGGGTTGAGGTAAAGTAGTCAGTTACTCCTAGACCTTCTTTAAAGTTGGCTCTTATAGGGTCTTCTATAATGTTTCTTGTGTTGGCTTGTTTATTTCTTTGTGGTATTAACATATTACCTCGCATGGCTGCCATTTGCCTTATTTGGTCTTTAGAGCCACGTGCCCCTGAATCCATCATCATGTAAAGTGAATTAAAGCCTTGTTTGTCTTCTTTCAGCTCTTTCATGAGTATGTTGGTTAGGTCGATGTTCATTTTTATCCAAATATTGATTATTTTATGATAGCGTTCTGTCTCGACAATAACGCCTTCAAGGTAGATTTCTTTTATTATTTTTACTTCTTCTTCGGCTTTTGCTATCATTTGTTCTTTGACTGCTGGTGTTCTTATATCGTCTAGGGATATGGTTAGTCCTCCTTCGTAACAATATTTGAATCCTAGGTCTTTCATGTCGTCAAGAAACTGTGCTACGCGAGTTTGGGATATTTTTTCGTATACTTCTGCTACTATGGCTTTTATTTTTTTACTGGTGATTAGTTCATTGATATATCCTACTTCTTTGGGTACGTATTCGTTAAAGAGTGCTCTACCTATGGTTGTTTCTATAATTTCGGTTTGTAGGTTATTTGTTTTGGGGTCTAGTATTTGGGCTCTTAGTTTGATGTGTGCGTGTTTAGACACTTGGTTATTGTTATATGCAATTATTACTTCTTGGATATTGTAAAAGGTCATACCTGCTCCTTTTACTGGTGCTTCTGGTGTGCTTTTTTTCCCTTTGGTAAGGTAGTAGAGTCCTAGGACCATGTCTTTGGATGGTACTGCGATGGGGTCTCCATTGGTAGCGTTTAGGATATTGCGTGAAGCTAGCATAAGTTGGTTTGCTTCTGCTATGGCTTCTTGACTTAGGGGTACGTATACTCCCATTTGGTCTCCATCAAAGTCTGCATTAAAGGCACTACAGACAAGTGGGGGTATTTGTATTGCTTTCCCTTCAACAAGTATGGGTATAAAGGCTTGTACGCTTAGTTTGTGTAGGGTTGGGGGTCTATTGAGCATTACAGGGTGATCTTTGAGTACATATTCTAGGATACTCCATATGACAGGTTTTTTTAGTTCTATTATTTTTTTAGCTTCTTTTACGGTTCTTACAATACCTCTATCTATGAGGTGTCTTATGACAAAGGGTTTAAATAGTTCTGCTGCCATGGCTTTGGGTAATCCGCATTGGTGCATTTTGAGTGTTGGGTTTCCAATAATTACTGTACGTCCAGAATAGTCTACTCGCTTTCCTAATAGGTTATATCTAAAGCGTCCTTGTTTTCCTTTTAGGTTGTCGCTTAGGGATTTTAGGGGTCGCCCACTTTCTGATACTACTGCATTTGCTCGCTTAGAGTTGTCAAATACTGCATCTACTATTTCTTGTACTAAGCGTTTTTCGTTTCGTAGTACTATGTCTGGTGCATTAAGTTGTATAAGTCTTTTTAGTCTATTATTACGTATTATTACGCGTCTGTATAGGTCTGTAAGGTCGGACATGGCAAATCGCCTTTCATCTAATAGTAGAAGGGGTCTTAGTTCTGGGGAGACGACTGGTAGCATTCGTATCACCATCCATTCTGGTTTCATTTCCATTCTTTTTTGTGCTCCTCTAAATGCTTCTACTATTTTTAGGCGTTTGAGTGCGTTCTTGCGTCGTTGTTGGGATCTATCGTTGCTTATTTGGTGTCTTAAACTAGCTGAAAGGGTATCTAAATCTAGTCTCTTGAGTAGCATTTCTATGGCTTCTCCGCCTTGTTTGGCAATGAATTTTTTAGGGTCTTTATCTGATAGTTGTTGGTTGTTTTTGGGTTGGGTTTGTAGTATTTCTTTATATTGTTTTTCTGTGAGTATATCTAATTTTTTTAGGGTGTCTTCGTCTGTTGTTTCTTTTATGCCTGGCTGTATTACTATATAGCCAACGTAGGAGATGATATTTTCTAGTTTTTTGCTTGGTATTCCTAGCAGGTGACCTATTTTGCTTGGTAGATATTTATAGTACCAGGCGTGCACAACAGGTACGGCTAGTTCTATATGGGCCATTGATTCTCTACGTACTTTTCTGTCGTCTACAAATACTCCGCACTCATCACAAGAAACATATCTATATTTCATACCTTTAAGTTTTCCACAAGAACATTCCCAGCTTTTGTCTGCGCCAAATAATTTTTCACAATATAACCCTTGGTCTACGGGTTTGTAGGTACGATGGTTTCTGGTTTCTGGTTTGGTTACTTCTCCATTTGAAAGTTCTAGTATTCTTTTGGGGGAGAGCAGGCTTATGGTAACTTGTGAAAAGGGGGGCTTTTCTGTTTTTTCTTTTTTAAAGGACATAGTTTTTTTGTTAGTTGGTATGTTTTATTTTAGTGTAAGTTCTACACAAACTCCTCTTAATTCACGCATTAGTACTTTAAATGCTTCTGACATGCCTTGTTTGCATGGGTTTTGCCCTTTTACAAGAGCTTCGTAGGCTCGTTTTCGACCTATTACATCATCAGACTTTAAGCCTAGCATTCCGTCTAAATTCCAGGCTGCTCCATAGGATTCTAGTGCCCATATTTCCATTTCTCCGAATCTTTGTCCTCCGAAATTAGAGCGTCCTCCTAGGGGTTGTTGGGTAACGAGTGCATAGGGTCCTGTAGATCGTGCGTGCATTTTTTCGTCTACTAGGTGGTTTAGTTTTAGCATGTAGATTACTCCACAGGTTACTTTTTGGGCAAAGGGTTCTCCTGTACATCCGTCATAGAGTGTGGTACGTCCAAATTCGGGTTGTTTGGCTTCTTTTAGTTCTTTGGATATTTCTTCTATGGTTGGGGTATCAAAGATTGGTACTGCGTATTTTCTCCCTAGTTTTTGTCCTGCCAAACCTAGCATTGCTTCGTGTAGTTGACCTATGTTCATTCGTGATGGTACGCCTAGTGGGCTTAGTACAATGTCTACTGATTTTCCATTGGCTAGGTAGGGCATGTCTTCTTCTCGTGCTATTTTGACTATTATTCCTTTTCCTCCGTGTCTAGATGCTAGCTTATCTCCTACTTTTATTTTTCTTTTTTTTACTACTCGTACTTTGGCTTTTTTAAGGGTTCCAAAAGGTAGGTCGTCTCCTATTTCTATTTTAAATTTCTCTTTTTTATAGGTGTTTATTATTTTATTTTTCTGTACAATATAGCTTTGTAGTAGTGCTTTTATGTGTTTGTTTTTATAAGGGTTATCTGTCCATTTTTCTAGATTGATGTTTTTAATATGTAGGTTTTTTTTAAAGTCTAGGGCTTCTTCTTTTGTAGAAAATATCTTTTTTAGGAGTAGTTCTTTTGTAATGGGTTTTTTGGGGGAGATTAGTTGTTTGCCTTGTTTGTTATATATGCCTATAATGGTTGCTTCTTGCAGAAGTTCTGTAAGTTTTTCTACTGCTTGTTGTTGCAGGTTTGTTAGTTTTCCTTGGATTGTTTTTTTTAATTGTGTTACTTCTTTGGCTGCTCTTTCGCGGCATTGTTTTGCTCTTTTTTTTCTAGAGTAGATTTTTGTTTCTACTACGGTGCCTTCAAATGATGGGGGGGCTTTTAGGGATGCGTTTTTTACGTTGTAAGCTTTTTCTCCAAAGATAGCTTGTAGTAGTGCATTTTCTGGGGATAGGTCTGTTTTGCCTTTGGGTACTATTTTCCCAATAAGGATGTCGCCTTCTTTTACTTTTCTCCCTACGCGTACTATTCCGTTTTCGTCTAGGTTTTGTATGGCTTCTTCGCTCATGTTTGGTATTTCTGCTGTAAATTCCTCTGGCCCTAGTTTTGTTTCGGATAGTTTTAGGGTGAATTCTTCCATGTGGATGCTGGTAAGTAGTCCTTCTTTTACTAGTCGGTCTGAGATGACTATTCCGTCTTCGTAGTTATATCCTTTCCATGACATAAAGGCTACGTTGAGGTTACAGCCTAGGGCTAGTTCTGCATCTTTTGTTCCATAGCCTTCGCATAGAATTTGTCCTTTTTTTACTTTTTCTCCTTTGTGTACAATGGGTTTTAGTCTTATGCATATTCCTTGGTTGGTTTTTGTTAGTTGTTTTAGGTGATAGGTTTTGGTGGTGGAATGGAGTGAAAAGTGGGCTGCGTCTTTTGGTATTGCATGTTTTATTATGATTTTTCTTGTATCTACATAGGTTACTATTCCGTATTCTTCTGCTTTGGGAATACTTCTACTGTCTTGTACTATGCGTGCTTCTAGTCCTGTTCCTACTATGGGTGCTTGTGTTCGTTGTAGTGGTAGTGCTTGGCGTTGCATATTGGCCCCCATGAGTGCGCGGGTGGCATCATTGTGATTAACAAAAGGGATTGCGGCTACTCCTAGGGACCCCATTTGGTCTTTGGATACATCTATTAGGGTTACTTTTTGGGCTTCTACTTGTAGGAAGTTGCCATTTTGACGTACTTTTATATTTTTATCTAATAGGTTTCTTTCTTCGTCAATGTTTGAGGTTGCTTGAGTTATGAAGTGTCCTTCTTCTTCATCTGCTGTGAGGTAGTTTATTTGTTTTATAGGGCCTATTTTCCCATTTTTGACTGGTATATAGGGTGTTTGCATAAATCCCATTTTCCCTACTCTTGCATACATTGAGAGTGATGATATTAGTCCTATGTTGGCTCCTTCTGGTGTTTCTATTGGGCAGATACGGTTAAATTGGGTGGGGTGTACGTCTCGGGCTTCAAATCCTGTACGTTCTCTAGAGAGTCCTCCAATACCTAAGGAGGATAGTCTTCGTTTATGGGATACTTCGCTTAGGACGTTGACTTGATCCATAAATTGTGATAGTGGATTGGTTCCAAAGTAGGTGTTGGTGATAGAGGATAGTATGCGTGTGCTTATTAGGTCTGATGGTTTAAATTCTTCGCCGCTTCGCACGTTCATTCTTTCGCGTGCTATACGTGCCATACGTGTTACTCCCATGTTAAATACGTCGCCTAATTGTTCGCTAACTACTCGTACTCTTTTATTGCTTAGGTGGTCTATGTCGTCTGGGATGGCTTTTCCATTAATAAAATCAAATAAGTGCTTTATTGTTTGTAGCATGTCTTCTTTGGTAAGGATGTGGCTATCTTTAGAGATGTTAAGTCCTAGTTTTTTATTAATGCAGTATCGGCCTACATTTCCTAAATAGGAGCGCTGACGACTAAAGAAAAGGTAGGTGATAAAATCTTTTGCTGTTTGTTCATCTGGTGGTTCTGTGCTTCGCAACTGGCGGTATATTTCTTCTATTGCTTCTTTTTCTGAGTTGGTATCGTCTTTTTTGAATGTATTATAGAGGAGGGTATAGTCTGGGTTTTTTCCTTCTTCTTTGTGGAGTACTATGGTTTTTGCTGTTGAGTTAAGTATAATGGGTATGCTTTCTTCGTCTAGGATGGCATCTCGTTCTAGTAGTATTTTGCTTCTACTTATAAAGGTGAATTCGCCTATTTCACTATGTGCGTCCATAAATTCTTCTACCCATGTTTCTAGTACTCTTGCGGCTAGTTTTCGTCCTTTTCTTTTCTCTAGTTCTTTTTTGGTTACTTTTACTTCTTCGCCTAGGTTAAATATTTCTAAGATGTCTTTGTCGGTACTATAACCTAGTGCTCGTAGTATTAGGGTTACGGGGAATTTTTTTCTTCGGTCTATATAGACATACATGGCGTTGTGTATGTTTGTGATAAATTCTATCCATGTTCCTTTACAAGGTATTATTTTGGCTGTATAGAGTTTTGATCCGCTTATGTGGTTGCTTTCTGTGAAGAAGGCTCCATATGATCGGCGTATTTGTGGTACTACTATTCTTTCTCTTCCATTTATGACAAAGGAGCCTTGTGGGGTCATATAGGGGATGTTGCTCAAAAATAACTTTTGTTCTATAACCTTGGTTTCTTCTTCGTCTTTACAATGGAGTTTAAATTCTACTTCTAGGGGTACGGTATAGGTAATGTCTTTTTCTATGCATTCTTGGGGTGTATATCGGGGGTCGTCTATGGAGTAGTTTATAAATTCTAGTGTAAAGTTATTTTTTGTATCTGATATGGGGAAGTTGTCTTGAAATATTTTGTATAGCCCTTCTTTTGTTCTGTCTTTTGCAAGGGTGTCTATTTGAAAAAATTGACTAAAAGATTCTAGTTGTAGTGCTAATAGGTCTGGGTATTTTACAGCTATTTTTTGTTTGGAAAAACTGATTCTTTGGGGCATACTATTTGGGGCTTGTTTTGAATGGGGTTTTCGGTTTTTTATTTATAGACAAGACGTTTTACTATTTAGGTTTGACTAATATAATCTAGGTTATTCTAGTATTACTTCTGCTCCTGATTCTTCTAGTTCTTTTTTTATTTTTTCTGCTTCTGTTTTGTTTTGGTTTTCTTTGATTGCTTTGGGGGCATTATCTGCTAGTTCTTTTGATTCTTTTAGTCCTAGGCCTGTGATGTTTTTTATTGCCTTGATGACTTTTAATTTTGATGCTCCTACAGATTTAAGTACGACGTTAAAGCTGGTTTTTTCTTCTTTGGCTTCTTTTCCATCACTATTGTTGGCTACTACCATGGGGGTTGCTGCTGGGGTTGGTTCTATACCGTAGTCTTCTTTTAGTATTGTTTCTAATTCTTTTACTTGTATTACTGTTAGGTTTACGAGTTGTTCTGCTAGTTGTTTTAGTTCTGTTGTTTTGTTGTTGTTTGACATTTTGGTTTGGGTTTAAGGGTTGTTTATAAAGTTTATTTCCTATTGGATAGGGTTTTAATGACGCCTACTAGGTTGTTTTTACTGCTTTGTAAAGCTGCTATTACACGGTGGGTAGGCGCTTGTAACAAGCTAAGGAGTTCTCCTATGAGTACTTCTTTGGGCTTGAGTTTGCTGAGTGCTTCTAGATGTTGTGAGCCTATAAATAGCTGGCCATCTATTATGGCACCTTTTAGAAGCGGTTTTGGTTGCTTCTTTGTTTTTTGAAATTTTTGTATGATTTTGGCTGGTTCGCTGGCATTTTTTGGGGTAATAAAGATACTTGTGGGTCCTTTTAGAATTTGTTCTTTTAGTGGTGTATAGTCTATTTGGTTATCTAGTGATGTTAGTGTTTTGGCAAGTAGGGTGTTTTTTATTACTTGGTAGTGTATGTTTTTTTCGTTGCATGTATTTCGTATTTCGTTGACTTGCTGTACGTTTAGTCCCTGGCTATCGGTAATATAAAAATTATTGTTTGCTAGTTTTTTGCTTAGCTTTTGTATAATTTTTTGTTTTTTGTCTTTTGTCATTTTTTATGCTGTTATGGTGGTATCTATTTTTATACCTTTTCCCATGGTGCTGGATAGGGTTATTGTTTTTATATAGGTGCCTTTTGCTGTGGTGGGTTTTAGGCGTATTAGGGTTTCTAGTAGTTCTTTTGCATTTTCGGCTATTTTTTCTGGTTCAAATGATACTTTGCCTATGCTTGTGTGTATGATGCCACTTTTGTCTGTTTTGAAGCTGATTTTTCCTGCTTTTATTTCTTTTACTGCTTTGCTTATTTCTTGTGTTACTGTGCCTGTTTTTGGGTTTGGCATTAGGCCTCTTGGTCCTAGTATTTTTCCTAGTTTTCCTACTTTTGGCATTAGGTTGGGGGTGGTTATGACGATGTCTATGTCTGTCCAGCCTTGTTCTATTTTTTTTAGGTAGTATTCTAACCCTACATGGGTTGCTCCTGCTTCTTTCGCTTCTTTTTCTTTATCTGAAGTGCAGAGTACTAGTATGGTGGGGGTTTTCCCTGTTCCATGTGGCAGGGGTACCATTCCACGCACTATCTGGTCGGCTTTTTGGGGGTTTACTCCTAGGCTTACGGCGATGTCTACTGATGCATCAAATTTGGTGCTACTGGTTTGTTGGAGTAGTTGTATGCCTTGGTTGAGCGTATATGTCTTTTTGAAGTCATATTGCTCATTTTTTTGTTTTTGTTTTTTTGTGGTTTTTGCCATATTGTTTTTTATGCGGTTACGGTAACTCCCATGCTGCGTGCTGTTCCTGCTATTATTTTCATGGTTGCGTCTATGCTAAATGCATTGGTATCTTCTTGTTTTATGGTGGCTATTTCTTTGAGTTGTTTTTGTGTTATGGTTGCTACTTTGTTTCTATTAGGTTCTGCTGATCCTTTGTTTATTTTGGTGGCTTCCATAATAAGGGTGGCTGTGGGTGGCTTTTTTATTATGAAGTCAAAGGTTCTATCTGCGTATGTGATTATGCTTACTGGCAGGAGTTGTCCTTTTCTGTCTTGTGTTTGGGCATTAAAGCGTTTACAAAAGTCCATTGCTTTGAGTCCTTTACTTCCTAGTCTGGCACCTACTGGTGGACCTGGTGTCGCTTCTCCTCCTTTTACTTGTAGCTTTATAATACCTGTTGCTTTTTTTTCTGACATATTTTTTTAGTCTGGTTTTTTTACTTGTGTATAGCTAAGCTCTGTTTCTGTTAGGCTTTTAAAAATTTTAATGACTACTATTAGTTTTTTCTTTTCTTGGGCTATTTTTTTTATGGTTCCTATTGTTCCTTGCAAAGGGCCGTCGATTATTTTTACTACTTCTCCTTGTGTAAATGTTTTATCTATATTTTCTTGTATATTGTCTACTCCTTGTGCTTTGCCTAGCATATAGTTTATTTCTTCTGGGTCTATCGGACTGGGGTCTTGTTTATCTCCCCAGCCAGAAAGTCCTACAAATCCATATATGCCTTTTATATCACTAAGTATTTCTTTTACATTTCTACTTTTTTTCTCTTTTTTGATTCCTTCTAGGTCAATAGAGATAAAGGCATAGGCTAAATAGTGTTTTTTTATTACTTTTTTTCCTTTTTTTCTTGTGTATACTTTTTCATAGGGTAGTATTACTTTATCAAAGTAGGTTGTTAAATCCTCTTTTAACATTGCTTTTTCTATAGCGTCTTTTATTTTTTCTTCTCTGCCTCCTCTTACCTTAAGGGCATACCATTTATTGGCACTCATATGTTTGTGGTTTGGGTTAAAATTTGGCATATATCCATCTGGCTATTTTTTGAAATATTATATTGATTCCTCCTACTAGGAGTGTGTATATTAGGCATCCTATTAAGAATAATACTGACATTCGTTGTAGCTCTTCTTGGGTTGGCCAGGTTACTTTGTTTTTTAGTTCTTCTATGGATTGTTTTATAAATTCAATTATTTTTAACATGTTTTTTGCACGGGTGACGAGATTTGAACTCATATCAATGGTTTTGGAGACCAGTATTCTACAAATTGAACTACACCCGCATGATTAGTTTGAGTTGTTTTACAAGTTGGGCATTTTTTTGATAATCGTACAAGGGGCTCTTTTTGTGTAATTATTTTTTGTTTATTGTTTATTGTTTTTTCAAGTAGGTTTATTGTAAAATTTCTGTTACTATACCTGCTGCTATTGTTTTTCCGCCTTCGCGAATAGCAAATTTTAGTCCTTTTTCTATTGCTATCTTTTTTTGTAGCTTTACTTGTAGGGTTACATTATCACCTGGCATTACTATTTCTTTTAGTTCTTCTTTTCCGCCTTTTTTTTCTATTATTTCTTCTACTTCTCCTGTTACATTTGTGGTGTAGAAGTAGAATTGTGGGCGGTATTTTTTCCCAAAGCCGGTATGTCTTCCTCCTTCTTCTTTTTTTACTATGTATACTTCTGCTTTAAACCTTTCTTGTGGTTTAATGCTTCCTGGCTTGCTTAGTACCATGCCATGACATACTTGGCCTTTTTTTATGCCTCGTATTAAAATGCCTGCGTTATCTCCTGCTCTGCCTTCTTCTAGGCTCTTGTTAAACATTTCTATTCCTGTTATTACGGATTGTAGTTTTTCTGCTCCCATGCCTACTAGTTCTACGGAGTCTCCTATTTTTGCTATTCCTGCTTCTATTTTACCGGTAACTACTGTTCCTCGTCCTGTAATAGAATAGACTCCTTCTATTGGCATAAAAAATGGTTTTTCTAGATCTCTTATAGGTTCTTCTAGGTAGACGTCTACTTTTTCCATAAGGTCTTTTATTTTTTTTACCCATTTTGGTTTTCCTTCAAGAGCTTTTAGTGCAGAGCCTCGTATAATTGGCGTTTCGTCTCCATCATAACCATATTTACTTAGCATTTCTCGCATGTCCATCTCTACAAGCTCTAGCATTTCTTCATCTTCTACTTGGTCCTCTTTGTTCAAAAAAACTATTACTTTTGGTATACCTATTTGTTTAGCCAGTAAAATATGTTCTCTTGTTTGGGACATAGCACCATCTGTTGCTGCTACTACAATAATTACGCCATCCATTTGTGCTGCTCCTGTAATCATGTTTTTTACATAGTCTGCGTGGCCTGGTGCATCAATGTGTGCATAATGACGCCCTTTTATATCTTTACCATCTGCACCTTTTCTGTCTTCTGTTTCGTATTCTATTACTGAGGTATTGATGGTAATACCGCGTGCTTTTTCTTCTGGTGCGTTGTCTATTTCATCAAAACTCTTCACACAAAAAGCCTTTTTTGTACCTCCTTTTTCAACTAACGTTAGAGAAATAGCTGCTGTTAAAGTGGTTTTCCCATGGTCTACGTGGCCTATAGTACCAACGTTCATGTGTGGTTTTGAGCGATTAAATTTTGTTGCCATTGTTATAAGATTTTTGGTTTTAGGTATAGGTATTAATAAGTAGTTTTCAGACTCATTATATAAAGAGCTTTCATTCAATAAGGGGCTAATTTACTATACTTTTTTAAAATTAGCAAATTTTAGTGATTATTATTGTTACTTTTTAAATGATATATTTTTTCTACGAGCTTATTATCTTGGGGTATTGTTTTCTTTTTGTTCGTGTTTGTTTGCTTTTAGAGCCAATGATGGGAATCGAACCCACTGCCTCTTCCTTACCAAGGAAGTGCTCTCCCATTAAGCTACACTGGCTTTTATGAGCGGAAGGCGGGAATCGGACCCGCGCCTATAGCTTGGAAGGCTATTGCTCTGCCACTGAGCTACTCCCGCTTGGATATTAGTTGTAATATACTGGGGTGTTATGGTTTGTGGGGAGAGTGGGATTCGAACCCACGAAAGCATAACTAACGGATTTACAGTCCGTCCCCTTTAATCACTCGGGCACCTCCCCTTCTTACTATATGATTGCACAAAAGTAATTTTTTTGTACTGAATATCCAACCTTATTGGGTTATTATTTAAGTGTTTTTAATTGGGGCTTATTGTAGGGTGTTTTTTTAGTCAATGGGTGCCTATTTTTTATGGTGTTGAATCTTATGCCTTTTTGGTTTACTTTTGGTGTATTATGACTGCACCACTTACTCCCCAACAGCTTATGTCTGACCTACAAAAGCAGGTTTATGCTTCTGTATATTTTTTACAAGGGGAAGAGTCTTATTATATAGATTGGCTAACTAGTTATATAGAAAAAAATGTACTACCTACAAAAGAGAGGAGTTTTAACTTAATTATGTTATATGGCAAGGAGACTTCTATACAACAAGTCATTATGCAAGCACGTCATTTCCCTATAATAGGCAAGAAGCAGGTTATTATTATAAAAGAGGCTCAAGAGCTACTTGACTTACAAAGGGCTGTAGGACAAAAGATGTTACTAAACTATATTGCAAATCCTTGCCCACATGCTATGCTAGTTTTTGCGTATAAATATAGGAAGCTAGACATGCGCAAGGCTTTTAGTAAAGCACTTATTAAAGGTGCTGTAGTGGTAAATTCTCATACTCCCTACGAAAACCAACTTCCTAGCTGGATAAGTACTTATTTAGGGTCAATAGGGTATAGTGTTTCGGATAAAGCAGCTTTGATGTTATCTATGATGGTGGGAAAGAACTTACAGCTTTTGGCTAATGAGTTACAAAAGATAATTATTAATCTTCCCCAGGGAAGTGAAGTAAAAGCTCAACATATAGCACAACACATAGGTATAAGCAAGGATTTTAATATCTTTGAGCTTGAGCAAGCTTTAGGCTGTAGAGATGTTTATAAGGTGTACCAGATAGTAGAATATTTTTCTCAAAATCCTAAAAAACATCCTTTACTTCTCGTTATTAACTTTTTAACTACCTTTTTTACTAAGTTATTACTACTACACCATAAGCCACACACAGATACTAAATCCACAGCTAGCAGACTTCAGATACATCCTTATTTTGCCAAAAATTACATAAAGGCTATGCAATACTATCCGTTACCTCAAGTCATAAAAAATATCCATCACTTACACCAAGCAGACCTACAAGCAAAAGGAATAGGGTATCCTACTTTGCCTGAGGGGGCTATTCTTAAAGAGCTTGTGACAAAGCTTATTTTGGATGTGTAGAAAAAATTTAAATTAAGGTAGCATCTGGGCTAAGTATTAATGATTAATAAAATTTTAGATAAAGATAACCTTGAAAATTGATGTATTTACAATAGTTTTATACCTTTGCTATTATCCCTTTAATAAAAAATTACTAAAAATCTTAAAAAACAACAATGAATACCACAGAAATACTTAAAAAAGATGACATAGTTTTACAATCCAAGTCAGACGCAAGCCCAACCCCTGAAGAGTTAGCAGCACTTACCAAACTATACGAGCAAGCATCTCCTCAAAACAAAAACCAAGAAATTGTCAAAGCCAAGGTTATTGACATTGGTACTAAAGATATTGTACTAGACTTAGGCCTTAAGGCAGATGGTGTAGTTTCTTCTACTGAGTTTAGAGATTTGCCTAATTTAAAGATAGGGGACGAGGTAGAAGTTTATGTAGAGGCACTTGAAAACCAACAAGGCGAACTTGTTGTTTCTAGGGAAAAAGCAGGCTTGCTTAGAACATGGCAGCTTATACAAGATTCTTTAGATAAGGAAACATCACTAGAGTGTTTTATAAAACGAAAAACTAAAGGGGGGCTAATTGTAGACCTACAAGGTATAGAGGCCTTTTTGCCTGGTTCTCAAATAGATACCTCTCCTGTAACAGACTATGATGCATATATAGGAAAAAAACTAGATGTATGTGTACTAAAAATCAACTATGCCAAAAACAATGTAATTGTATCCCATAGATTCCTTATCAAAAAAGAGTTAGAAGAGCAAAAAAGAGTTATTATCAGCAATCTACAAGAAGGACAAATCCTTGAGGGAACCGTCAGCAACATTACTAAATTTGGTGCATTCATAAACCTAGGCGGCATCACAGGTTTAGTACATATAAAAGAGATGAGTTGGAACAAACACATTAACCACCCAGACCTAGTCAAAGACGATGAAGGCAACCTTATGTTTGAAAGAGATAAAAAAGTAAAGGTTGTTGTAATAGGTTTTGACAAAGAAAAAAACCATATTTCATTATCTACCAAAGCCTTTTTTGACAATCCTTGGGACAACCTTTCAGACAAAGTACAAGAGGGTTCTATCCTACAAGGCAAGGTGGCTAAATTGATAGATTGTGGTGCTTTTATAGAAATAAAAAAAGGCATTGAGGCCTTTATATATATTTCCGATATTTCTCTCTCTTCCTATATTGCCCATCCAGAGGAAGTACTAGAAGTAGGGCAAGAAATAGATGTTATAGTATTAGCCATAGATAGCGAAAAGCAAGACCTACGTGTAGGCAGGAAACAGCTTATGGATGACCCTTGGGAAGCTGACGATTTTCTTGCTAAATATGCTATGGACACCCGCCAAAAAGCAAAGGTTTGTAGGTTTACTGAATCTGGTACTTACCTAGAACTAGCTCCTGGTATAGAAGGCTTTTTACATAATAGGCATTTGTCTTGGATCAAAAAAACACTCCATGCTAGTGACATTTTAAAAAAAGGAGAAATACAAGAAGTTTTAATATTAAGTGCTGACGAGCCTAACAAGTTGTTAGAGTTAGGGTTTAGAGAGCTAGAGGATAGCCCTTGGGATACTTTTGAGACTACTTTTACCATTGGTTCTATACATAAAAGCACCTTACTTAAAAAACTAAACAAAGGCTTTATAGTAGAGTTACCTTATGGGTTAGAATGTTTTGTCTTTAATAAAGAATTAGTAAAAAAAGATAAAAGCAATATAGCGGTAGGCGATGTTTTAGATTTTATGGTAGTAGAGTTTATTAAACACGAACAAAAAGTACTTTTATCACACACTGCTACTTTCAAAAAAAATAGACCTACAGCAAAAACCTCAAACAATACCCCTACTAATTTTATAGCTGAGCAAAAAACTACCTTGGGGGATTTTATATCACTAGACAAACAAGAAGCACCCCAAACAGATAAAAAGTAATTAAGGTCGTGAAGTCAAATGGTTTAGACAGAAGCCTGCAAAACTTCTTATCAGTGGTTCAATTCCACTCACGACCTCTATGCTATTCATATTTTTAATGTGCTGAAATAACCAAAAAAATTAATGATATTATTATGAAACTATTTAAATTGCTGCTTTGTCTTGCTATGGTAAGCTGTTGTAGTGCTTTATCTGTTAAAGTTGAACCAGGGGGGGGTACCAACAAAGGTAAAAGAAGTGGTGCCATCTTGTACTTAGAAGGAGTTTATGAAGGTGTTTGCTCTTGGAGAAAGGCTGACTTGGTACCCCTGTTAGATACTCTTTTTTGGATTGTAGGAGTAATATATCTAGTAGTGTTTCTTATAGATAGTAAAACGGTGCCTTTGCAATATAAGGTATCTGAATTGGAGAAGAGTATAAGTGCTTTAGAGACTAATGTGGGTAACTTGTTGGCAAGGGCAGAACCAGAGGTATTGGATGCTATTACATAAAACAGTTGCGTGCATCATCTTTTCTGTTATTTAAGTTTAGCCTTTTATCCATGGTTATTTTATTGATTGCATATTATAAAACAACTTATCAACAAGCCACCTATATTAA
>PJEL010002204.1_pt1 | contig 18289 bp, 8 predicted proteins | sample 1853271 | NCBI WGS metagenome assembly PJEL01 (sample SAMN08108733, study PRJNA415343) | Invertebrate metagenome, whole genome shotgun sequencing project. | host: Globobulimina | place: Sweden: Gullmar Fjord | collected 2015-08
GGAAGAAGAAGAGGCAAATCATCAAGCTCAGGAAGCAGAGGCAGAAGAACGGGGGTGCAACTGCGTGGGTACTCGAGACACCGATGGAGATTCGTGACGCAGCAGCTATGGACTTGGTGAAGGGTTTCCGCTCCAACCTTGCGAAGAAGAAGAAGTCTCCGACACACACTTGGGATTACAAGTTTCGCAGCAAGAAGGATCGGGAATAAACCATCAAGATTACGGGGAAGTGTATCCAACCAGGAGGGGTGTTTTTCCTTCATTCACGGACAAGGAGCCTCTTCACTATGATGTGCTTCGCAGCACCAGGTTCTTCTACACCGATGTGTACGGACTGCACTGAAGAAGGCAATGACTGCTCATGGGACGAGCCAGACTGCTGCGCAGGTTTATCGTGCTATGTTGATACATGTAAGCGCTGCGTTCTTGAAACAGCATCTTGTGAAAATGAGGAGGGTGCTGTGCCGTGCTGTGGTACTGCGACGTGCTTCGCAGGACCAGATTCTACAGTGACGTACCAGCCCTGAACTAATCAGGGCTTTTACTGTGGAGATAATCGTCCGAACTGCTGTGGTACTACGACGTGCTTCGGAACATCAGGTTTTACACCGATATGTACGCCCTGCAGTGTAGTAAACAGTCTATGCTCATTGAACCATCCAGACTATTGCACAAATTTAACGTGCTTCGGAGGTGCGTGTCGTGCCTGCGTTGCTGAAAATCAACCCTGTGGTGGAGCCCAAACCTTGGAATGCTGTGGTACTATGGTGTGCTTCGATAATACGTGTGCGGCCTGCACTAAACGAGATGAAGCCTGTGGAGACAATATCCCGGACTGCTGCGAAGGTTTTACCTGCTGGAATAGTACGTGTGCGGCCTGCGCTCCTGTAGATAGCACCTGTGTAGACGATTTCCTGGACTGCTGCGAAGGTTTGACGTGTTCTAGTGACAATAATACGTGCATTCATAGTCTTGTCAGCAAAGATATCGACTAGTTACTCTATCACGCACCGCAACAGTGTGGTAAGGGTTGGGAATTCGGGTAGAGGCCTGTGAGTGAGGAGCACTACGCAGAGAATTCAAACAGTACACACATCTGTATAGGTTCACAGAAGTGAACTGGGTACACTGCTGGTATACCAAATGAGTGCATTTGCTTGCAGGAAGTAGGAGGCTATAAAGCGCACCAACGTTCACGCGCGCTGGAGGATAAAGGCGGCAGGGCTCACGGTGTGCAGATGGTAGTAGATTAAATTGCAAAATGAGGTTTGGCACTCGTACTTAACACTATAATAGCAATATTCGCACAATAGTGGGTGGTGATAAAATTAAAAATTAAAACGATAGCAGCGTAATAGCAATAATTCACTTGATAAATAACGGCAACGGCTTGTCCATTTCAGACAAAACAAACAAAACGTGTGTGAATCAGAGGGTGATGCCTTCAGGAGGGTCCCATTTAGCCCCCACATTGCTAAGCTTCCTAGCGGAAATTTGATAATCAAGAAAGAATCGTTCCTCATCATCTTTGTATTTCATTACAAAGGGTTTCAAAGCCTGTAGTCATTTTCCGTATAAAGCGGGGGGGCAATGTGAGAGAGGAGCCCACATTTCATCAAAATCAAAATACCAGCGGTTGTCAACAACATGAGGCATATAAATGAACACTTACGCCATCTATACAAAGGCACTTGTCAGTGCTCATGTTTAAAAGATCATCATCATCACCCTCAAGAATCTCGTGAAAATAAGAATTATCAAATTTCAGCCATTGTTTAGTCTAGGGGATGGATGACCAAGAGAGGAAGAAAAGAACAAATGTCAAAATAAACGAAGCAATGGCAAGTGAGTGCAGATATATATATATATGCTGACCCAAGACTGTCCTCCAACGGTAGTGCCAATACCAGGCTTTCCATCTGCGCGTGCAATGGCATCTTCAGCAGTGTACTGTGTGGATTCTGGAAAGATGGGGGCAAAGCATGTTACAGTGCACCCCAAGTTTAGTAGTTGCCCTCACATATGGAAACAATAACAATTCATACACTCGTAGCACACTCCAATGCAGCAGCAGCAGCGGCATCAGATATGAAGAATTTATCCCCCCCCCCATCTCTATTCTATATCAAACCTGAAAACCTCGCCTTTTGACTACTACTGCTACCCAGACTGTAGCTATCCTATCTCTGCCCTCACCTTTCTTGCAGTCTCCACTGCGATCTTTGAAAGCTCTTCCAAGCGTATGTGCACCTAGAATTAGAATTAACTAAAGAGGTTAGGATAAAAGAAAGATAGTAACCGTCGCTTAAGACAGAAGCGAATCCACCACCATCCACTGCAATCTTACCACTTAGACAAACAATTTGTTGGTCATTAAACCCCATTCGGTAGAAAACCTGCAAGTCAAGGTTAGATCAATAGTTAGACTGAAGTGGCATCATGTGTGCGCTCCACCACCCCACTGCTAGGTCATCATACTACTACTATTTTGATAGTGAGCATGAAACAAAGAACAGGAAAACGAAATTTCAAGCTAGAGTAAGTGTCATGTCATGTCACCATGCGAATGTGGAATTGAGCATCTTCTGATTTGTCTGGATATGGAGGTTCAGCAGATGGCAGCTTTCCCTGTGTGAGTGGAAGGAAAAGGTGGTCAGTTTCTGGTATAAAGTACCATTGAAGGTGAAAAAGGTGTAGCGGATGAAATGCTAAACTCTGGAGAACAAACGAGTCAATGATATATATATACACACACCTCCTCTGGACAACTTTCAGCATCCACGCGACCTACAGGAGATGGGAAGGGGTGGGGGGGTTAAAAGAAAGGATTAAGGACAATTACGGCTGGATCCATCATGACCGAAAAAGGACTAGGAAATATGATGCCAAGAAATGCTACTGCTGAATCATGAGGGGCTAGGATGACCTAAGACCTAACCCAACCCTAAACCTAACTCTAACCCCAACCCTAACACACGTAAAATATTAAAGCATACCATATTTCATTGGAATCTTTGGTCCGCCTGCATGCTCTACAGCCACAGCAGAAGCCATCTGAATGAGGTCAGCCCACCTGAGCAGTACAGACAAAATTAGCTAGCTGCCTTCAATATACACCCATTGCACAAGAAATGGGTATACACATAGACCAGAGCAAACCCAGACAGTGTCAACCAAGCATTGATACTAAACGCACCCAACTGCCGGGTGTCTTTCTTTGATGGGCTCCAGGAGCTAAAATAACATCAAGCAAATTCAATGTAATGTCAGTTAATGGGGTGGTGGTGGTAGTGGTCGTGCTTCATGGAATTACTACTACTATTACTTTGAGAGCAGAATCCAACCCCTTATTAACACCGTGACCGATTTCAGGCGAAAATCTGAGGTTTATAAAAGAAATCATCGTACAAAATCATCGTCATCAGCAATAACTATGCCTATATGCATTACAGTTTTGGAGGTATACCGGATGGATCCATTTGCTCCTCCACATTTTGGCCACTCTGACATGGGGATGTCTGATGATGATAATGACCTCAGCATAAGAACAATGTATACATACGTCTGTAGCAGGGGATACAAAAGAGGCTGCAGCAGCTTACTCAGATCGAATGTTCCCGCATCATGCCAGGCCAGTCGAACCTATAAATGATTTTAACAATAACATATTGCTGTCTAGAAAGAAATAAGATATGCAAAGGAGGAGTATAACTCACCATGAGTGGGTTGCAGTTTGTCCTGTCGACCATTTCCCATACATCGTCCTTTGACAGGGATGCCATTTTACATTTCCATATATAACAAATCTCCTTCATTTCAACTTACCCAAGCGGTCGTACAATTTCCACGCACTAACTCGTTTCCACTTTACCACCACTCCAACAACCTAAGCGACCTACTGCCACCACTTCCCCCTACCAGAACTCCCCCTCTACGAATCTTAACCTCACCACGACCACCGACTTACGTTACTAGCTCTAACCTAACCCTAAACCTTAAGTCTAAGTCTAACCCATAACCCAAACTCTAACCCTAAACCTAAACCCATAACCCTCTAACCTTAGCCCTAAACCCATAACGACCTAACCCCACAACTCAAAACCCTAACCTGGCAACTTCGAAGATCATCAGCCGTCACCATTTTCTTGTGTTCTTGTGTTCTTTCTCCACTGGCACTTAACTTCGGGGAAATGGAAGGAATTCCTTGCCTAAAATCAATGGAGCAACCGGGGATTTTTAGGGTGGAAGAAACTCTCGGAACGCCTAAAAAGACTTCACACACACTGCGTACGACGAATGGGGAGAGCAAGACAGTGCAGATTCGCATGAATTTTGTAGTTGAAGTCTTTGTGTCCAGCGATAATTGGTAGTAATCCATACACGTGGTCGAGAAAATGGATGGGTATGTACAGCTATAATAGTGTACATCGCTTATAGTTATTTTGTTTGTAATGTTCGTGTAACATCCGGGTTCCTTATTTATTCCCCAACGTGCAACATCCGGGTTCCTTTTTTGTTCCATAATACTCATAATAGTAGTAATATTTGTTGAGTTGCGCTGTGAACATGGTGACTCATCGTTGGGAATTAGTCTCCCGCTGAACCGATATTTAGATGACTCATTGTTAGGAAACGAGTTAGGGTTAGGGTTACAAAAAGAAGGGTAACTGACTGACGCGTGTAGTAACCGACAACTATTCGTATGGCTCTGTTACCTGTGTGCAAGTGGTTACCAATACCAGGGCTATAGGGGGAATGTTGCGGTTTTCGTATCTGGATCGTGAGTACGAGACTCTTCCTCCAACTGCCAACCACCACACGAGGAACAAGTAGTGTAGTAGTCAAACAAATAGTGCTATTCACTAAGTTGTTACAGTCCACACCTTGCTTAGAACACATAAAGAGTGATCAGATTATTCTACCCTACGTTTCTACTCTACTTAAAGTAATGAACCTACATGTGACGTCGTTCCCTAAAAAGCGGCGCTCTAGGGGTAGTCCACTAGTTTTCCTTGAACTGTAATATTTACGTTCTACTCGTTACACACAACTCTCACTCGTCCAAAACACACACCAATGAATCGCATAAGTGAAGGGTAGGAGTCTCACCAATCTTGTGTTAAGCTGGCGTGATTTAAAAGACATGATATAATATAGCATCGTGAATGATAATAATAGAGTGAAAACAAATGATTGGCGACTTGACTAGGCTCTTTATCAAATGGAAAAGGGAGGAAACTACTACTATTCCACTTAGTCTCGTTTTCCTCTTCGTATCTTGGATGTTGCCTTGAACATTCATTCGATGGTGGAAATACAGGGAAAATATCCATAGGGCTAGGGTTAGCCATCGAAAGTGACGTGGGGAGTCGCACCTTTTAGCCAGCCACACATTGGGTACTACGTACCTCCAGGAGCCACTTTCGTGCCCCATTGCTAGCCTCCACATGATTGTGCAACATTTCATATACCTGGAAATTTTTGATTATTATTAAACAACAAATGATGAGGGGTGATAGTAGACATTAAGAAGGATTCGTGGCATGCGTGGTTCTCTCCGTCCCAAATATATCTCTTCAATGTAGCACACACACACCTACCTCCTCATGATATTTGTCGAGCCAGTCCAGCTCAGCACTTGACATTAGGGTCGCATCAATTAGTTTCTTCTGAATGGGGACGAACGTGAGCCGTTCAAACTTCAGAAAGCGCCTTTTTCCAGGCAACTAGGGGCGTTAGAGAAAAGAAAACGGGTGATGACAACCACCACATCCATGTGGTGCTAGCGTTAGGAAACAAAACTACAGTCCATCATCAAAATAATGAAAGAGTAGTAACCTCTATGACCAACCAACCTGGCTGACTACATCATCTGCATATTTCACTACAAGAAGGTTCTCAATGCGTACTCCAAATTTCCCTAACGAACGGGTAGGCAACATGGGTTAAAAGAGGAAAGGAGGATCCTGAATTGAGGACCCGAACTGAGAGGAAGAGCCCAATTTGCTCAGAGATGGCGCCCTACTAGTTTGAGTTTCATGGAATGACTGAGATGATGAACATGAGAGTAGAGTTGTAAAAATGGAGGCAGGCTGCGTAGAAGACAGTATGGCCATCATTGAGTGTCAGCAGGTTAGATAAGACTACTCTTCACGAAGCTGCTCTTGCCCTAACCTTCCACATAGAAACCAGGCTCATTGGAAAGTATCATCCCTGCTTGGAGTGGGGTCTGGTTCGTATCAGAAGGAGAGATAGACTGAGGTCCTTCATGAACCTACACAAACAGCCATAACACTTCTTTCGTCAGAACGCGCAATTCAGTAGTATTAGTAGATGATATGTCCCCAATTCACTACTCCTCTACGCGTACGCACGGTCAGTGGGGAAATTAGCATTTTACACAATTCAAGAGGCACTGAGCAGTAGCCGCCGCCAGCCCCGAACAGAAGCGCAGCAGCAACCCCCAATTTTTCCCTCGAGGCTTAGATGTCTAGATGCTACTGCAATAATGAACATGCACGACATACATTAAGAGCGGCCCCCACTCCATGCCCCGTTCCATGTACATAGTCCATTCCTGCATCCCACAGGGGCCTCCTAGCACAAGTTTTAGATTTTAGACTACAAACTTACAGCAACGATGGCTAATTATGATAATGCGTGGTGGGCAGCACAAAAAGAAATAAATCCGAGCAGAATTGCCAATGAAGAAGGAGATGAGATGATTTGAAAGCCTGAGCACTTTTTAGAGCTGAAACTCGATTACATCATCACATTCTTCTCGTAGAAGAGGTGGGATATAATACGAGAAAACCAAATAATTCATTCACTTCAACCTGACTCTAAATTTATAATACTAAAATCATCTCCGGAGGTGTGGTGTCATCAAACCCAACCCCTCTTTCACATCCAACAACAACATAAGCTTAAAAAGCAACCCACAATGCGCATAGACTGAATCGAGCCTACCTTGCAAATGAATCCAACAGGCAGCCCCGTGTGCCTTCTGGGAATACAGCCGTGTCCAGTGCAATGTGCCCTTTAAGCACATTGGTAAAGGCTGTTCGCTGGCAAGAACTAGGTGTTCCAAAGTGAATCGTACGAGTTACATCTGTTGTGCCATCAACATATTGGCCACCTTAATAGTAACAGATACCAGCACAATAAGAAAATAGCACTGCTGTAAGTAATAAACCGTGGAAAATGCACCAGATATACAGAAAGGGCAGTTCAGAAAATGGGGGGGGCTTCATGTGCCACCGCCGAAAGTGAGCTTTCTAAACAGAGACCCTCGTTCAATGTCAAAGCAGCATAGGATGGGACAATGCGAAGCTTTGAGACTGAATTGAAACAACAACTCAGCTGGCGACGACTGTCATAGTTGTAAGAAAAGTGGTTGATAGCATATTGATCCTGCCTGAATCAATAAGTAACATTGTCCCGGATCCCACCTTGGTTAAGAAAAAGAGGGTTTCGAAAAAAATACAATTAGTACACCAACGAAGGTGTAACTAGGAACAGAGGTGGTGTATACATAGGGGGTGAGGTTAGGGCCTCCCTTACCGTTGCACAGGCCTCCAACTTTGCTCTGTAGTGTATGACTGCTCCATTACCATCTGCCCTATAATATACGGGTTAGTGTGATACGCAATCTGCTATAGAATACGAAGAAGCATTCCAGGCAGGTTGTTACCCTGCAATTGTGTCAAAACTCCTCTCCAGGAATCCATGCTTGGAGCTGTTGTTATAACATGTTAAAGAGATAAAGGCCAGAGATTCCAAACGGAAGAGTGAGTGTCATAATGCATGGATTTTTCAATGCTGCAGATACATACAGACTTACCTGCGCTGTTGGGTGAGAAGTGTGTCAATTTCATATTCTGTAAATGTCTTCCCCTTTTCCACTTCAGTCTGCAATTTGTGCATGAACTGAGGCAGTTGAACCGTAGTGAGATAAGGAGGCGGCTCAGGGTTTCGTTCGTGGTCAGCAGAAACAACTGTATATATCAATGTTTTTTTTGATTTGCCTCTACTATGGCAGCCCCATCTCGCACATGCGCATTTCTCATACCTAAGGTTCAAGTCGAGGAGGAGGAGGAGGAGGAGGTTCCACAGCAGCTCAGGGTTATAGCAAGGTAGAGGGGCATCAACTTTCAACATGAACGTCATACAGGAATTTGTATACCATCCAGTTCAGCACAATTCTTTACAGCCTTGGACAATGCAATGGGAGAGGCGGTAGTGACTCGTTCTGCGCCAGGCACCTTAGGTGGGCGAACCCCACACCTTCATTTAATCAACAGACACCACCCCACTCTATCATATTCGCATTATGAAAAATGAATGCAGGTAGTATTCTTGTCTCAACATCCACAAAATTGTTGGTTCATACTTTTCTCTCTTCTTTCTTACCGCCTCAAATAATACTAACGGTGTCCTGGCAGGATCAAGCCAAACCCGAGACCTCTCTTTGGCCAAACGCCTCACATCAGCCAGCGTGGAGTTGTAAGGCGCGACATTTACAGAGGCGTGAGAGAGGTGAAAAGACACCTTAGGTGAAGTAAGGAATCACACATTTCACGGAGTATAGTTAGTACTGACACATAGAGTCGTATGATTCACTCAGTCACTACCTCAGGCGTGACCTTGAGAGGGTCGACATAAAGCGTTGCAGTATCACGTGTTATGATTGCAAATGCTAATGCCACAGGGTTGCACTCAACATCAGAACCGCGCAAATTGAATAGGTCTGTGATTGGGAAAGAAAAATCAAGGTACGATCAAGACAGGCCCCACCAAGCGGCTTGCAGGGCAACAATAACAAAGCTGATACAATGAGACACACATGCTATTTCATCCAGAGCGCATAGCACTAGGGCATCAGCTTGTTCTTTCACCATCAATTTTCGAGTCTCTGAAAGCTTCTCTGAAGAGCTCTTCCCAGCATATCTAATGGAGGAGCACTTGAACAGTGTAAAAATTCCTCTTACACATTTCCGCTCGAGGTTTCGTAAAGCAACAGCAGCAGCACAAGATATGGTGGGCAAATCAGCAAACCAACCTCTCAGGATGAATACGCAAAGGGGCTCTTGGCATATCAGGCCTCTCTTCTCCCCATAGCTCGTCAATTGGGTTTGTATCACCATCTTCGGATTAAGAGTTAGATAATTGACAGAAAGATGCAACGAAGCAGCCAGCAATTTAGGGTGGTGGTGTTTTGAGTAGTACAAACTCACTCTCATGCGTAAGACTGACCAATTCAATACTCTTCTTGCTCAGTTCCTTCCTTAATTCACCTGATATGACGGACGAGGAGGGAAGATTTTGCATTCCATGGAAAATTCCAAATAAACGTACAGCAGGCAGGTGCCGTTTCAAAGCTGGCATGGCATGGTGAGTAGTTCAAGCAATTGGACTTACCAGCAAAGCTGGCTGACACAAGAAATGGGTCCACTCCAACCTTTCCACCATGAGGAATATGAAATGCCTAGCGATGAACCACCACAGGCGCAGGGAACAAGACAACAATAAGTGGTGTTAAGAGTGGCATAAAGTTTACAGCCAGGCAGCAGCTCACTCGCCCTGACCATCCTAGACGCTGCTTTACCAGGGTTGAAGTTGAAATATATGCAAATACAAATTCAAATTCAAATTACTACACAATAGGAACAGAACAAACGAAGGTTGAATGCCGCCCCCACTTCAATTATGCCCCTCCTACCATGTATGACTTGATAGATACAACATTTGGCTGGCCGGATTTCATGAGTTCCCACTCTGGCCCCAGTTCGTCTAATGCCTTCAGGGCCGGCCATGTACAGTCAGCACAACGTTGAGGGGCGAAGTGTCCGTGCGTAACGTAGGCCAAGTCAGGGGCAGGGTCACCTGTGTAAAGTATCTTCCATCTGTCCAGAGCAGGGCGGTTGTTTTTGTCACAACTGCTGTTCCAGCTGAACCTGTAAATCCTGTAATCCATTCACGCCTGGCAAAGCATTTCGCAGGATATTCGCTGAGGTGAGGGTCATTGCTAGGTACAATGAAAGCATCCAGGCCCCTCATCTCGAGCCATTGTCTTAGACGTACCAACTTTGAAAGGGGTGAGGCAAAGTGTCGCAATAGACACAGCAGAAAATAACGAAAATCACGAAAATCACAATAGCTGAACTGTATTAGAAACAAAAGTCAGAGACAACGTCAATGACTAGCACTGTCCTATTTCTGCTCCGGGCCAAGTGGAAAAGAAGCATTTATTTACAACCACGGCCCGTCACCCAGCCTGAAGAACGGCCACAGTGCATGCCATGCGCGTGTATATACACACGACGACTATCACTAACAACAACTAAACTCACCTTGTTGTCCTTTGTTCTAACTTCGTCATCACCTCTGGTACTGATCGCTGCTCTCCCAAAAAACTTCTCCACTGCCTTCGATGTCTTCCCCCCACGGCAATGTCCAACCCAGGAGATTGAGAAGAGTGGGTAGGAGCCTAAATGTTGCTGCTTCAGCTGCCTGTGTTCATGACGGATAAAGCCACCACCAAATCCACAGCCGAGAGTTCCCAGCCGTCTATTTGCTCCATTTACGGCTCTTGATGCCACCCTGGTAGTGAATGCATTCAAAAAATAGCGGCTCACTCCACTCAACACAAATGTCAACACAGATGTCGTACGCATCGTACAGACTCAAAAACAATATTAAGTGGCCTACGACAGTCCATGCAGCGCCGGCAGGAGAGGAAATGCTAACGGCGGCTCTAACGATGAAGATATAACATACATCTTCAGGCCTATCAGTAACAGAAGCAATAGAAACGACAGAATTAGCAGCGTCAGGGCCACTAACACAGAGGCTGGATAGAAGCAATAAAAAAATAGTAAGCGACGAATGCAATAGCATCACCCATCAGCGGTTTCAATGCCATAAACACTGAACGTAGAAGAACTCTTACTTACACCAGTGCTAGCTACCCCTAAGATGACGCCTGAAATGGTCACAATGGCTTGGTCGTTCTAACAGAGGTCGTAAAGAAGAGAGTGTTATAGTAGCATGCTAGCAAATGCAATAACCTCAAGTCGCAGCAGCACCAGCAGTTTCAATGACATAAAAACAGTAGCAGTAGTGAATGGACAAGTAGTAACTACAGAGAGATGTAGCACCTAAGAGTTGGGGTTTAAGTTAGGGTTAGGGTTAATGTATATTTACATCAAGAGAGGTGTACATAGGGTTAGGCTTTATGGCTAAAGTTAGTGCTACTCGAAATGGCCGCCATAACAGAGCTGCTGCTTTATTGCTCTCTTATACTACCCCTGTGAAAGCACGTAAAGTAGTAGTAGTTGGGGTACTGAGTCGTAAATATATGTCAGCATAGACGCTGAATCACAAACACGCCGGTGCCGTAGTTGGTGTCACTGCCTCTAATAGTGGCGTTTGTGTTTTATTTGACAACGCGCCTAAAACACGAAATTTAGGACGAATAAAGAATCGGAATGTTGTGCTACAACTTTAGCGCTTGGGATGATCTGAAGAAGCAAAACAAAAAGAATGAAGAAGTCTCACGTATATGGCACCTGCCCATTTTCTCTTGTCTGAGGATGTTACGAAAACATAGAACAACTATCATCATCATCTTGCGGTATTATTCGTATTAGGCTCGTTAGTACGAGAATCCACGCCAACCGCCCGTCACACACGAGAGACTAACAGTGTGTACCAGTCAAACAACTAGTTTATTCGCTGGATTACAGTCCTTGCGGTAAGACACAAAATCATCGAGTTAACTTAATCCCTGCGTTTGATACACAAAGAATGGAATGGTTCGGAAAAGAATCGCGAGGAAAAAGAGTAAAAAATGGCCAGATGGTATGTATGTACTTGGTCACATTTTGCATTTCGGCACCTTTTGCTAAGCAAAGCTGAGCTATTTCCTTGGTGTACTGTCATTGGTTGCAATGAAGCGTACACCTCAAAGACGTGTGGTCAGTATGGATCCTTGCACGACAAGTTAGCATCCTCCAAGACCTTTCTTTGCCGATACAATGTGCTGCTGATCGAGACATTGCTGCGAGGAGCATTCTCTTCTTCGCTACCTGACTTTTGATTTTGGATCTCGTAAGATGACCCTACTCTACTTGGAGCCTACCCGGGGGAAACGGGAAACGGGAAACTCTGGGTTGTAGAGGCCTTGAGGTTTTGCAAGTTTTGTACAATTTTTAAAGGGGTTGCTTTAATCTAAGCAACAATGTTAAACAAAGTATAATAAAACTCAATTGCTGAACTCCAGACTTATGTATGTGGCATGAATCTGGTGTAGCGCTGGTCACGTACGATACGGGCAGGGAAAATGTGGATTTTCATCAAGTCAGCCACACATTACAGCCCCCCCCTTACGATGAACAACAACGTCTTGTCCTTCTCAAGATGCCCATGGTTGTTGATATTAAATCAATTCAATTCTAGTAGCCGCTTGAGTTCAATTTTTCTATTTACCGGCGGCTATCGCGCTTGGTAGCAGACGTATTGAAGAAAGTGGCAGGCTGGCTGGCTAGCTGGCTAGCTAGCTGGCTAGCTAGCTAGTTTTGTTGATCATCCACACCGAATCCTCCTTCTTGTAAAGTTTCAGGTCTAAGATACCCCACAATACCTTTCACGAGCCCCTTGGATTGCACTTCTTGTACTATGGATTGAGCCTCTTCAGCCATTTCTTGCTTAACGATCTTCTCTCCTGTGCGGTACACTTTTGACATTCGTCTCCAACCGGACATCGCAAGCGATTGTGCTTGTTGAACACTGCCTTTCACTACCCTTACAGGCAGGTTAATGATGTTGCCTACGGTGCTTAACATGGATGTGCTTAGCCACTGCTCAGCCCCAGGAAGCGCCTGAACCACCATACACCCATCTTTGAGGCCAACGCAAAGGAGTATGGGAGTTTCAGGGGATGGCCCAAACTCAACGCATGCAACAGAAGGTAATGCTGCTGCAGCGCCACGTCCCCCATCACCTACTCCCTTTGTTCCACCACTCCATTGAGTTTTAGTTTTCGCGTCAGCAGTAGCAGTGGCAATGGGGGGCAACCCATCCCTTCCAACAGCAACCATACTACTTTTCATCTCCCACACTAAGGAAAGGTCTCTCACAGATCGCACTTGTAGCAGAAGATTATCTCCACCAGCCACTAACAGGTTTCGTACAACTGACAGGGTACGAACGGCTCTCAGATGATGACAGCAGCCTTTGTCAACTGTGACTCTCCCCACACTTTGGCCGCTTACAGTAAATGACTCGATCAAGGAAATTGCACTCACAGCGATGCAGCATGAATTGGTATTGTCTGGGTAATGATACTCTGAACCAGTCATATGTGGTAGTTCCTCTTGAAAGGCCAGCACTGCATAGCCGTCAGGGCTGAGCGCTGCTGCAAAGTAGTTAAACACCGGTCGAATGTCAGCAGCATTGCAAGAAGTATCATCACTCTTGCTCTTAATAATTCCAAAATCCCCCTTTTTCTTTTCCTCTTTCAAAGGAGTAGGAGTTATTAGATACGATGAAGTAGGCTGTAGAACTCTCAGTAGCTGATCTGAAGCGATGCAGTGTAGCAAAGCCGTGTTGTGGCTTACAGTCAGACAAAGCCCCACATAGACATTGATGGAACAAGCTGTAATTGGGTGGGAATGTCCACGAATCACACGGTATGGGGTACGGGAGAGCTGTGGCTGATTGAATATTGATGTCAATTTCCTCAGTTCCCACACCAAAGCCGTACAGTCACATGATCCGCTAAGCAGCAGGTCTCGTCCAGATGGCTCCATGCCTCCCAATGACAAGCATGACACAGGAGCAGAATGGCCAGTGAGAGATCCCTCAGCAACAATTTCCCCCGTCGCAGGGTCCAGTTCCCATACTAGCACAGCCCCACTGGGATGCCCACCACTAAAAAGGAGCTTACCCAGTGATGATAATACTGCAGGAGCAGGGTGGGGTAATGCAGAAGCGCAAGGAGCATGTCTGGAATGGTAATCACAATCTGTTGGTAGCGGGATACGAGGTAGCACGTCAAAACTTGGAAGGATTCGCTGTACTTCCAAAAAACTGATGCTCTGTTGTTGTCCAGAGCCCTTCACGTAACCTACTGCAGCACCCCTTGACTCATTATTTCTTTGTGTGGCGGTTGTGGCGGATTCGTTATTATCATCAGTCACAAGTGTTGTCTGCTGCGAGTTTGGGCGATGTTGTTCCGGGTTGCTGAATGTCCTCTTAGCACGAAGGGGGGCTGGTGCATTTTGGCCACCCGACAACAGATTGGCCGTCCCAATATTATCGCCGCCGCCTTCATTGTACGATGAACCAGGAGTTCGCCACCTATACGCAAAGAGCTCCACGACTCCAAGGCCGTTGACAGCTAGGATACGACCATCACGAAGGATTCTCATGCACCGTACTCCTACCTCGGCCCGGCTCAGCGGCAGCACTATCTGCTTGGAGTTTCTCAAGGCCCTGGACTCCTCCTCCATCCAGGTATCAATAGACTTTAACGACAAAGACAAGGGGCGAGGAATGCAACTCCGCTGTCGAAAACTGGGGTGAGGTCGACTAAAAAGCTGCATTGGACACTGACCAAAGTGGGCAATCTGCAATTCAGTGGCGTGCCTAAGCCCTTCATCTGCAATCTGTGTGAGATCAATTGCTCCGTAATACGTGAGATAGTAAAAAACATTGTGTGCAGTCACAGCTTCCGGCCCCTGTTGTTTATACCCGAATACCAGGTCGATCCACTTGTGCAGGTTATGGGTTACGTAATCTGATTCCAATGCAGCACGATGCTTGTGAATAAAATCTTCCGGGTCACTAGCCCATTTAGGAAGCTCAACATCAGCGATGGGCACACCTTCATGAGTTTTACCAAACTCGTACTGATTAATGTTCCGCAAGAAGTCAGGGAGAGTGTACCATTCAGGAGTCAATTCTTTAACATCTGATAATGCGCTGGTGCAAATTTTCCAGGAATGAGGGATGCTGGAGAACAGCCGATCTGGAACATCGAACGAGCCGTTGTGCAACTTTTGATGGAGCGAAGAAAAGGGCTCCAACCTTACAAGGTAATGCAGTATTACTCCAACTGCTGTGCTGTAATGGCTACCGTACATGAATGGGGGTATATGAGGGTCTTGAAAGCTCTCGTATCTACTGAGGTACTCCTTGAGGCGTTCGTCATTTAGGGCCCCCATTGGCTTACTCAGGTCACGAAAACAGTTCGGGTTCTGGAGATCATAGGCCTCCTTATCATCACAGTAACAGCTGAGCACCCACGGAAGGATAGGATACTGGCAAAGATCATTAAAACTTCGGCCCGCGAGAGTGTTCAGCCCTAATAAGTACTCAAGGTTGCTGATCTGACGCTCTTGCCACGCCTGCATAAGGTGCTGCACTTCACTCGACCAATATTTGACTGTTTCTTTGCCACACATCCTTCCCAGCGCACGAAGGAACTCATCTCTCCTCTCGATATCGTAGCTTGTTACACCAAAATCAACAAACACGCTCTGATTCAACCCCCCTGTCATTATGAACAACTCCAGGGCGCTATCTACCAGCCTGTATCGACGAGTGTAAATAGCCTTCACGTCACGCAACGACCAATGAAGAATAGTTGCAGAATCAGCAAGGTCTCCGGTCACACTGGATGCGGCCTGGTCGCAGTGGTGGTGGTGGTTATGTGCCCCCTCCTGCTGTCCGTGCGCTCCTCCTCCTCCGCCACCACCAAAAAGGAGGTTGTTAGGTACAAAATAAAGCTGGTTCTTCACAATCAAAAGTCTCCCTAAAGCGTTACCCTTTGGTGTTATAAATGTTACTGCCTCTCCCCCCTTCTGCTTTAACGAACCACCATCGATGGGTATCAAATAGGGAAGCTGAAGAAGCGAAGCACTCGGACCCAATGGGACTCGACCAAGCAGCACTGTTGTAACATCCTCAGTGGAATTGAATTCAGCTTCAAATATGTCTTCCTTCTGCTCATCCTCCTCCTTGCTGCCATTATCATTATTAATAGTACCATCTAGAGCGGTAGGTTCGTGTGGAGACAAACTGCATACGCGGCCATCCCCACTTTCTCCATCTACTAGAGGCAGCACTGCTGGCACTTGCTGGGTTTCCAAATTCTTAATGTCAGAGGTTCCTCCTCCTACCTCGCCAGCAGACCCCCCCATATCTGTCGTTTTCTCATCTTCTGGTACTCTCTTTGTTATGTCAACAATGAACTCGCTCCGCAGAGCAAGCTGTTTCCCAAGTTTCTCAGTCTCAGTACTCATGCTGCCGCCTTTGGAGAGAGAATGTGACGCCGCCGGCATGCCAGGACTGTTGTTGTTTACGGATGGTACATTAGGTTGTGATGTGATTACTCTCTTCTTCCCACCCACCACCGGTTTCAGAGCAATACGAATCCTCCCTGGAGGTTTCCCTTCATGCACTCCACTAGGGAGTTTCCATTGGCAATTTCGGTAAAGACCAGTAAGGTGGTGCTGAGCAGCATTGCACTCATGACCACCATCATCACAATCACCGGCCGATAACAAAATTGATGAAGTACGGCCTAGTTGAAGTTCAGCTTCTGCAGACCGACTCATGCGTACCCATGCTTTCTGGCAATGTCTCGTCTCCTTGTCAACGGCAGCAGAACATCTCATGATCCTTAGCTTTTCATCCTCAACTCTCTTCGCGTGCAGTACAAGGTGTCCGTCAAGCCAGCTCTTGTTACTTGACCCCATGTGGGCTTGGGCTAATTGGTACGCCCCCCCCTTTCGTCCCACATTAAGATTACTGGACAGGTACATTGATTGGGTAACATCTGAAGCAGCAGAACATTTGTTTGCATGACCGCTGGATGATGATCCATCCTCAATCTTCGCATCATTGCCTTTGGAGTCTACAGAAGAGGAGGGTTCAGGTTCACCACAGGATGATGATGGTATAGTAGCAGCAGCAGAACAATCTGTACTGAATCGGGGGACAAAGTCATTTAAATCTCGGGAAGCTTCTTCGGAGAAAGCATCCATCTCAGGCCCAAGAGCATCAAAAATGCCTTCTATGCTGTCACAGTGGGCAGCAGGTAAAAGAAAGCATCTTATAGCTGTAGCATTAGGTGAAGCGCGGCGCTTTCTGCCATGATGATTCGCAGGGGCAATGCAGTGTCTATGTACGGAATCCATAATGCAAGCCGAGAGATGACTTTGCACTTCCGGGAAAGACGGCTCTGTTTCTAGAATAGCCTGGCGGAAACCAGAGAAAACTTGCAGAACTGTTTGCACAGCTGCAGGGGCGGGGAGTTCTGAGCAGCCGAGCAAGCTATCTAAAGCTTCCATGGACTCGTTCGCTGATGAGATGGACACCTTCACATGCTCTGCCTTTGCCAAGTTCATGTGGGTGACAGACGTCGCCACTCTCAGAGACCGCACAAGTGCACGAAGTAGAACCCGTAAAACAGCTTGCGTTCTCAGCCTGCGACTGGCCTGATCCTCCTCCCTGTCGCCCTCTTCAACTTTGATGATATCATGGTCACCGCTGCTGCCTTGTCGAAACCCGGGAGAAGAAGACTCAAGCAGCACCCCTCTTAGGCCTCTGCTGGTCTCAATAAGACAATTGATCAGGTAAGGCTGAGTCTGCACGGATACCAATTGCTCATCAGCGAGTGCCACCATGTGAGAGACTCCATCTAGAGAAGCGCTGCTCCACCTGCCGCCTCTCTTTATGCTGTGCAAGACGAGGACAATAATACAAGATAAAGTAGATTCTAGCCAGCATTGTCCAATTTCACCACCTCCCAGTTGCCGAGTTGCAGCATAATCCAAACTGGAAAGCAGACGGTGCCACAGCTTCCAGTCTGATCCCCCCTTATGTTTCGCGAGGACCACATCTGAGAGCATGCAGCCAATAGCATCCAATGCAAGTTCCTCGCATACAGTAGAATCAGGCGAAAAATTAATTGATTTCAACCGACGTCGTTCGGCCTGTAATGCACGTATTTCATATTCGTTTTCAGTTTCAGTTTCAGTTTCAGCAGCACTTGAATCCGTCGAACGATTTATCGTCACCGTGTTCGAAAGTGACGACAATTTATCTGAGATTGCAATCTCCACGAGGCACTCGATCCACACAGAACCCGAGTGCGAGTGGACCATCTTCCGAACGGTGGAATCACTCTTTATAGCCGTGTTTACATACAATGCAGCTTGTTCTTTTTCCTTTGGAGAACATATAGACATGACAGAAGCGGCAAAGGGGAGCACTAGCCACG
>PJEL010002205.1_pt1 | contig 18287 bp, 17 predicted proteins | sample 1853271 | NCBI WGS metagenome assembly PJEL01 (sample SAMN08108733, study PRJNA415343) | Invertebrate metagenome, whole genome shotgun sequencing project. | host: Globobulimina | place: Sweden: Gullmar Fjord | collected 2015-08
GAGCGCTTCGGTTGAGGCAAAAGAGAGGAAGAAAAATCTATTCCTTTCAAAATTCTCAATCTCAAGTTGCCTACAACATCAAAGTAGCAGATCCTTAAGTTCCGGATGAATGCTCCTCAAGCGAAGCGCTCGTTAAGGCCGCAGGCCGCTCCTCCAGTCCCGCAGGGACGCTCGTTTTCTATTTTATCTCCGGTCTGATTTCTTCCAGATAATAACTCTCTAATACATCGCCGACTTTAATATCATTAAATTTCTCAACTCCGATGCCGCATTCGTAACCGGATTGAACTTCTTTGACATCATCTTTAAATCGCCGCAAGGAAGAATTTTTACCGTCATACATTTGCACGCCATCTCTGACAACACGGATATTTTTTCCCCGTTCAAATTTTCCGTCAGTCACATAGCAGCCGGCGATAGCCCCCACTTTGGGGATTTGAAATACCTCGCGAACATCCGCCGAGCCCATGACATGCTCCTTATAAGTGGATTCCATCAACCCGACCAGGGCTCCCTTGACCTCCTTGATGACATCATAAATGACATTATAAAAGCGTAAATCAACGTTTTCTTCATTAGCCAGGGCCTGGATTTTCGGAGTCGGCCGCACGTTAAAACCGATGACAATTGCATTGGATACGGTCGCCAGGGAAATATCTGATTCGGTGATGGTTCCGGTGGCCGAGTGCACGACATTTACTTTGACTTCTTCGTTGGATAGTTTAGTCAGCGCTTCAATCAGGGCTTCATTGGAACCATGCACATCCGCTTTGATGATAATATTCAGATCCTTGACTTCACCCAGCTGCATTTGTTCGTAGAGTTTGTCGAGGCTGAGCCGGTTGGTCTGGGCCAGTTCTTTGGAGCGATGTTTCTGGCCACGGTGCATGCTGATCTGTTTGGCGCTTTTCTCATCTTCTAGGGCAATCAATTCATCGCCGGCCATGGGCACACCTGACAGGCCCAGGACTTCAACCGGAATCGAAGGACCGGCCGATTCCACCGGCATGCCCCTGTCATTGAGCAGCGCCCTGATTTTTCCGTAATGGATTCCGCATACCACCGGTTCTCCGTTTCTCAGGGTCCCTTCTCTTACCAGCACCGTGGCGACCGGGCCCCGGCCGGAATCGATTTTGGCTTCGACAACATGAGCGATGGCCAGCTTATCTGCATTGGCCTTGAGTTCCAAAACCTCAGCCTGCAGCGATATCATTTCAAGCAGCTCATCAATTCCCTCTTTTTCTTTGGCGGAAACGTGCAGGAATATCGTATCACCACCCCAATCTTCCGGTGTCAAGCCGTTTTCGGCCAGCTCTCTTTTCACACGGTCCGGATCCGCATTGGCTTTATCGATCTTGTTGACCGCAACGATAATCGGAACACTGGCTGCCCGGGCATGGTTGATAGCTTCCAGGGTCTGGGGCATGACACCGTCGTCGGCGGCTACAACCAGAACAACGATATCGGTAACTTTGGCACCGCGCGCCCGCATGGCGGTAAACGCCTCATGGCCGGGCGTGTCAAGAAAGGCAATCTGGCCTTTGGCGGTGGCCACATGATAGGCGCCGATATGTTGTGTAATCCCTCCGGCTTCCATATCGGTGATTCTGGTTTTACGAATCACATCGAGCAGCGAGGTTTTACCGTGGTCGACATGTCCCATGATGGTGACCACCGGCGGTCGTTCCTGCATTTTCTCCGGATCGTCGGCTTCCTGTTTCAATATCTCTTCTTCCTCAAAGGCCGCACCCGCACGCTCGGCTTCATAATTAAATTCGGTTGCCACCAGGGCGGCTGTATCGTAGTCGATACTCTGGTTGACGGTGGCCATAAAACCCATGTCCATGAGGGTCCTGATCATTTCGCCGGATTTGATCCCCATGCGTTTTGCCAGTTCGGACAGTACGATAGCCTCATCGATCTTAATCCGGCGCTTGATGGCTTTAGCCGTGGTGATCTGAGTTTTCAGAGCGGAGGCAGGCATTTTGGCCTTGCCGCCTTTGCGCGGTTTACGCGACCGGAAGCCTCTATCATAAAGATCCTGTCCTTCGACGACCGATTTTTTGCGGAAGGAAATTTTCTTCTTTAAAAATTTTCTGTCGTGGTCACCCTCTTCGCCCTTTTTCTGCCACTTCTTTTTCTTGGCGTCTTTGCCCGTTGTTTCTGCCGGCGTAACTCCGGGTTTGGGTGCGGCCGGTTTGCCGGCCGGCCGCGGCGCAGCTTTTCCTTTGACCTTTTGTTTTTTGGCAGGCTTTTCAGTCGTTGGTTTTTCGACCGGTTTAACCGGCAGCTGGATGATTTTGGCTGATTCCAGTCTTTTTGTCTTTTTAACGACTTTTTTAGGAGCCTTCTTTTCGAGCGTTTCCGACGGCTCAACTTTGGCCTCTGCAACGGCCTCATCGGCAGGCGGGGCCTGGACCGCTTCCTCTTCAGCTGCTTCCGGTGCTTCCTTCGCGGTTGCGCTTTCCTCGACAGGTTCGCTTTTTCCGGGGACTTCTTCCAGCGGCATTTCGGCGGCGTCCGATGCTTCCGGTTCCGGTGTCGGTTCAGGATCCACTTCGACCGTCACCTTTTTACGCCTGCGAATGACAGTCGGCTTGACGCGCGTCTCTTCAATGGTCTCTTCTTTTTTACCGAAAAGCTGCTGCCTGATTTTGGTTACAGTGTCATCGTCCAGAGCGCTCATATGGCTCTTGACAGAGATATCCAGATCATTCAGCTTGCTCAGTAGAATTTTGTTTTCCAGGTTAAGGTCTCTGGCGAGCTCATAAACCCTAATCTTAGCCATTACTTCCCCCTAGGGCACATTATTTTGGCACTTAGTGCTTCGAATCGTTATTTCGGCTAACCTTCTTTCGATTCAGAATCGTCTGAAGGCTGCGCAGGCGTTGGTGAATTTTCCGGATCAGCGGTATTTTCTTCAGCGGCCGATTCGTCGCCTTGCTCTTTAACGGCCGATTCGTCAGCGTGGTCTTCGGCGGCCGGAGCGTCAGTCTGGTCTTCATCGGTCGGCTCGTCAGTCTGGTCTTCATCGGTCGGCTCGTCAATCTGGTATTCATCGGTCGGCTTGTCAGCCTGGTCTTCATCGGTCGGCTCGTCAATCTGGTATTCATCGGTCGGCTTGTCAGCCTGGTCTTCATCGGTCGGCTCGTCAGCCTGGTCTTCGGTGGCCGGCTCGTCAGCCTGGTCTTCGGCGGCCGGCTCGTCACTTTCGTCTTCAGTGGTCGATTCGTCAGCCTGGTCTTCAACGGCCGATTCGGCAGTTTTATCCTCAACAGTCATTGCAGCAGCTTCATCTTCAGTGGAGGACTCTATGGTTTTGTCTTCAGTGGCCTGTCGCTGTTCAGCATTTTTTTCGTCAACGGTTGCAGCACTGTTTTCAGCAGCCTTAACTTTTGCCGCTTCCAGCAGTATAACCGCTTTTTCTTCCCCGATTCCTCTAATTTGAGTCAAATCCTCGATGGCGGCGTTGGCGATTTCTTCAGCTGAATAGAAGCCACTTTCATATAGTGCATCCGCCAGGCTGATACCGACCCCCGGCAGTGACACCAATGAGTCATAACCGGTCTGCATGGCCTGATTGTAGCGGGTTTCGCTTTTAACATCCAGGTGCCAGCCGGTAAGTTTGGATGCCAATCTTACATTCTGTCCCTTTTTCCCGATGGCAATGGATAGAAATTCATCCGGAACGATGACTTCCATCGAGTTGTTGGTTTCATCAATTATCACCCTGGATATTTCAGCCGGAGCCAGTGCATTGCAGACAAATTTGGCTGGATCGATATGCCAGGGAATGATGTCAATTTTTTCTCCCCGCAGTTCCTGGACCACGTTTTGGACCCGACTGCCTTTCATGCCCACGCAGGCGCCGACGGGGTCTATATCGGAATTATTGGACGCCACGGCGATTTTGGCGCGCACACCGGGTTCGCGGGAAGCCCCCATGATGCTGACGATGCTTTCGCTAATTTCCGGTACTTCGGTTCGGAAAAGATCCATCAGGAAATTCGGATGTGTTCGGGAAAGAACAATTTGCGGGCCGCGCGTTTCCTGCAGCACATCAAGGATAAACGCACGTATGCGATCCCCCCGTCGATAGGATTCCCTCGGAACCTGTTCACGAACCGGCAGCACCCCATCGGTTTGCCCCAGGTTCACGATAATATCGCCCCGGTCGATCCGCTGAACGATGCCGTTAAGGATTTCCCCTTTGCGGTCAATGAAACTGGCATAGACAGCATCTTTTTCGGCATCTTTCATTTTTTGGATAATGACCTGCTTGGCTGATTGGGCGGCTATGCGTCCGAAGGTGCTGGTATCCATCTTGGTGCCAAGGCTGTCGCCAACCTCGCATTCGGGATCCAGTTTGCGACCCTCCGGCAGGCTGATTTCGATCTCCGGTTCGGTGACGACTTCGGCAACCTCCATAAACTGAAAGACCTCGATTTCACCGCTTTCTTCATTGTACTGTACTTCGATATCCATTTTGCTGCCGTACTTTTTTCTGGCAGCAGATCGCAAAGCCTCTTCCAGCGCTTTGATAAGGACCTCACGATCAATGCCCTTATCCCGGCTAACCTGTTCTACGACACGTTTTATGTCTGAGATAAACATCAGATATCTCCATTTCCAACTTTATTCGATAAGGCGTGCTTTTGAAATATCGGGATATGCCATGGTGATAGTTTGCTCTTCAATTTGGAGGCTTACCTCATCACCGGCTATTCCCAAAAGAACTCCTGTAAAATTTTTTCGTCCATTAAGCGGTAGATACGTTTTAATTTTCGCCTGTTTGCCTTTAAATTTATCAAAATCCTCTTTTTTAGCCAGGGGGCGCTCAGGGCCCGGTGAGGTTACCTCAAGGCTGTAAGTTCCGACATCTTCCAGATTGACATCCAGTATATCGCTCATCTGACGGCTGACACCGACGCAATCATCGAGCTTGATTCCGCCGGGCTTATCGACATACAGGCGCAAAATTCTTCCGGCCGACTCTCGCTGATATTCAACCTGTATCAACTCCAGTCCTTCGGACTCGCACAACGGTTCGGCCAGGGACCAGATCTGTTTAATCACTTTTTGTTTATTTGCCCGTGCCTGGCGAAGATCCCCGGACTCGACCTTCCTTTTACGATGGCGTTTATTTTTTTTCACCGTGCCGCGAAATCTCCTCTTTAAAAACACAAAAACGGGCTGTCGCCCGTTTCCTCATGTTGCAGGTAGATCTTCTTGATGTACGCGAGAAAGATTATCTGTTCATGCCATTAACCATAAGGAAAAATTAAAGTTCATCCCACAATACATACCCAGCACCACCCCAAACCACCAATTCAAACGGATTAGGCGAACTTAAACTGGAGCGGGCAACGAGATTCGAACTCGCGACACCAAGCTTGGGAAGCTTGTACTCTACCAACTGAGCTATGCCCGCTAGCCTAAGATTAAAATATTTAAGACAATTTGATTGAATTGTCAATAACTTTCGACAAACTAATGTATCTAACCGGTATTGAAAATTGAATATTGATCCGCCGGAGGCGGAGTGGTTGTCGCTTCGCTCCGTCCATTTTAAGTACAGAGAATACCTTGAATTTTCGATATTCAATCTAAAATATTCAATCGCTACAAGATAGTCAAAATACGCCTATTCAATTTTTTTGCTCATTAGACCATAAAAAATATTTTTAGTGATCTAAAATATCCCGGATGCTTTGCAATTCGGCTTTCACATGCGCCAGCAACTCTTTTTCAGACAACAACCCAGACTCGTTTCCGGCATTCAAATAATTGCGGGCACCTTCAAGAGTAAATTTTTTATCATAGAGCAGGTGTTTTATTTCCAGGATCATTTCGATATCTTTTCTGGTATATGACCGCTGTCCGGATGCCGTCCGCCGGGGTTTTATTTTTTTAAATTCAGATTCCCAGAACCGTAATACATGGCTCGGCAGGCCGGATATCTCACTGGCCTCACCAATCTTAAAGTAAAATTTGTCAGGAATTTTTATTTGATTCGGCTTTTGATCCCGCATAGCCAACCCAACCATCAACTGATTGAATATTGTAGATTGAAGATTGAATATTTATTGTACGCCTCCGGCGGATCAATCTTCAATCTTCAATTTTCATTCTTCATTTATCAGGGTAACGTGGCATCAAATGTCTTCAAAAGTCGTTCTGTGATCGATTTGTGGAGATCATTGACATCGTCGTCTTCCAGGGTTTTGCCGGGCGAGCGGTAGGTGATACGAAACGATACGCTCTTTTGGCCGGCTGCGATCGGATCACCTTCGAAAACGTCAAATAAATGCAAGTTTTCGATCAATTTTTCCTGAAATTTTTCAACAGTCTCCAAGACTGCCTGAGTTTCAATCCCCCGGTCGACAATAATGGTAATATCGCGGTAAATGGCCGGATACCGCGGGATCGGTTTTGAATATCGGGTTTCCGGAATCAACCCGGCGATTTTTTCCAAATCGAGTTCGAAGATAAATGCTGTTTGTTTTAAATCGTAGGCGTCACTGACCCGTTGATGAATTTCACCCACCAGGCCAACCTCTAAATCCGATGCCACGATCCGAGCCGTGTGGCCGGGTCTGGTATATTCACAGGCGTCATCAGCCATTGCCGTAAAACGGATGGTCTCCAAATTTAAAGCCTTCACCAATGCTTCGACGGTTCCCTTGATGTCGTAAAAATCGCAGGGGTTTTCACGGCTGTGCCATGATGCGTCAGTGCGTAGTCCGGTCCACAGAGCAATCAGCATTTCAGGCTCCCGGGGCAGGACCTGTTGATTTCTTTTGAGGAATATTTTGCCGATTTCAAAAATTTTTAAGTTTTTAATCTGCCGGGCCATGTTATGCCGCATGGTCTCAAGGATTCCCGGCACCAGACTCGTGCGCATGACTGCCTGATCTTCGGTTAGCGGATTTAATATATGAATCATTGCCCGGCGGGGATCCGCCGCCTTAATCTGTAAACGGTCACAGGATGATTCGGCTACAAAACTGTACGCGATCGACTCTGAAAAACCGAATCCGCTCATCAGACCTTTTATCCGGTTTCGGAGCCGTAACCGGCGATCCGGCGGCCGGCCCTCGGCCGGCATGGCGGGAAAAGTTGTCGGTATGTTATTATAGCCGGATAGCCGGGCCACTTCTTCCATCAAGTCTTCCCGTCTTGATACGTCGACTCTGAATGCCGGCGGTGTGACCTGCATTCGGTCCTGATTGCCGTCGATCGGTTCGACTTTGAATTCAATGGATTCGAGTAGTTCCCGGATCCGATCACCAGCCAGGTCCGTACCCAGCAGTCGATTGGTCCGCTTAATGCCCAACTCAACGCTTTTTACGGTTTGCAGATTGGGATACTCATCGATGATGCCGTCAATTAAGGTGCCGCTGCCAATTTTCACCATGAGGTTGGCCGCCCGATTGACGGCGCGTACACAACCCTCCGGATCCACCCCGCGTTCAAAGCGATGGGACGCATCCGTATTCAGGCCCAATCTTTTAGAGGTTCGACGGATGCTGACCGGGTTAAAATAAGCTCCTTCGATCAACACGCGCGTGGTGTCATCTTCGATTTCCGAGTTAAGCCCACCCATGACACCCGCCAGGCCAACGGCCTTTTCACCATCACAGATCATGAGCATCTCCGACTCGAGTGTGCGCGCCTTGTCGTCCAGGGTGGTAAATTTTTCGCTTTCGGCTGCCAGGCGTACGACGATTCGATTTTCTGCCAGATTATCAAAATCAAAGGCGTGCAGCGGTTGACCGGTTTCCAGCATCACAAAATTGGTGATATCGACAATATTGTTAATCGGCCGCAGTCCAACCGATAACAGGCGATTCTGCAGCCAATACGGTGAGGCTGTCACCTTCACGCTTTCCACCAGCCTGGCCGCATAGCGTGGACAATGGTCCGGTGCTTCAATTTTTACAGAAGTCATCTGGTGGATGATATCCCCTTTGTCTTCAACGGCATAGTCGGGATATTTCAGGGGGCTGTTTTGAATGACCGCAATTTCCCGGGCGATACCAATCAGGCTGAGACAGTCCGGCCGATTGGGGGTTAGATCCAGTTCAAACACCGTATCAGACAAGTCCAGGGCCTGGGCCAGTCCCGCGCCCACTTCCAATGAGGTGTCCAGGGACATGATGCCGCCGGGATCGTTGCCCAGTCCCAGCTCGGCATCACTGCACAGCATACCTTCGGAAGTTTCTCCCCGAATGACGCTTTTTTCAAGCCGGGTCCCATCCGGCAAAATCGTTCCGGGCTGTGCCAGCGGTGCCAGCATGCCTTGTTTGACGTTGGGCGCCCCGCAAACAACCGATACCTGATCATTCCCCGTGTTTATCCGACAGAGTCTCAGCTTGTCGGCATTGGGGTGAGGGGCGACCTCCTCGACCCGGCCGACAATGACACCGTTAAGATAGGCATAGCGATCCGAGACCGAATCAACTTCCAGTCCGGCCATGGTCAGAGCATCCGCCAGTTCGGCCGGCGCCATCGTGACATCAACATAATCTTTCAGCCAGCTTAAGCTAACTTTCATCTTTAGAATTGCTCCAGAAATCGCATGTCGTTATCGAAAAACTTGCGAATGTCGTCGATGCCGTATTTTAGCATGGCGATGCGCTCTACACCCATGCCGAATGCAAATCCGGTGTAGCGGTCGGCATCATAGCCCACATTTTCATACAGTGCGGGATGAACCATACCGGAACCAAGGATTTCTATCCATCCCGAATGGGAACAAACCCGGCATCCTTTGCCCCGGCACATAACACACAGGATATCCACTTCCGCGCTGGGCTCGGTAAACGGGAAAAAACTGGGGCGAAACCTGAGGCTCGTCCGGTCATCAAACATCTGGTGTACGAAGGTCGTCAGTACCCCTTTGAGGTCGCCGAAGGATATGTTTTCATCAACCAGCAATCCCTCCACCTGGTGAAACATGGCGGTGTGGGTCAGATCAGAGTCACAGCGGTACACTTTACCGGGGCAGACGATTCTTACCGGCGGAGGTTGTTTTTCCATGGTCCTGATCTGCAGGGGAGATGTATGGGTCCTTAAAACCACATCCTCGCTGACAAAAAACGTATCCTGCATATCCCGGGCCGGATGATCTTTGGGAAAGTTCAACGCCTCGAAATTATAATAATCAGATTCAATTTCCGGCCCTTCAGCGATATCGAATCCCAGACTGGAAAATATGTCACACATCTGGTTGTTGATCTGGCTAATCGGGTGCAAATATCCGGCAGACACCGACCTGCCCGGCAAAGAAACGTCGATACCGTCATCTTTGGCCATGCCTGCTGATTCAAAATTTTCCGCAGCCTGTTTAAAGGCTTTATCCAGTTTAGTTTTAATTTTGTTGGCTTCTTGACCGGCCGCCGGTCTTTGCTCCACCGGCAGTTTGGATATATTGCGCAAAAACTGCGTCAAAATCCCTTTACGGCCCAGATAACGTACCGCAAGATCCTGGATATCATTGCTGTTTTCAGCGGCTTCAAGTTCTTTGAGCCCGTTTTGGTGTATTTGATCTAAATTGTTTTCCACTTCAACACCCTAGGAAATGACGAATGTCTAATGAATAATGAATAATAAAGGAATTCTATCTTTATTTAATTATAAAAATAGATAAGGATTCAATAATTAGTCATTTGTCATTATTCATTAGACATTTTCAAAGTTTCTGTGCGGCCAGATTTGCGATTTTGGTAAATCCGGCCGGATCTGAAATTGCCAGTTCGGCGAGCACTTTGCGGTCAAGCTCAACCCCGGCAAGCTTCAGGCCATGAATGAATTTACTGTACGTCAGGTTATTCATCCGGGTGGCAGCGTTAATCCGGGCAATCCAGAGTTTTCGAAAATCGCGTTTGCGCGCACGGCGGTCGCGATAGGAATACATCAGGGCTTTGTCGACAGCGTCTGCAGCTGTACGAAACAATTTGCTGCGGCCCGCGCGAAATCCTTTGGCTAATTTCAAAACCTTTTTGCGTCGTTTTCTGGCTTTGAATCCTCGTTTTACTCTCATTTTGTTTTCCTCACATATGTTTATAGCGTTTGTTGAGTTTGTTGGGTTTATTGGGTTTATGGGGGTGATTTAGTTGACTGAGTTGATTGAGTTTTTTTATTCAGCAGCATAAATCGATAAAATTCTTTCAACCGAATCAACTATTCATCATAATTAACTGTATTTAAATAATATTCCACATTCCCAAATCTAATATCCATATTCCATAATCCCTGGTTTCTGACACCTGAAACCTGACACCTGAAACCTATTTCTACCCATCATCCATTGGGCAGCAGGCGCCTTATTTGTTTGAGATCGGATTTGGCAATCAGATGCGGTTTCCGCAACGATCGTTTGCGCTTGGTAGTTTTTCTGGTCAGCATGTGGCCGGCGCATGACTTTTTATACACAATTTTACCGGTCCCGGTTTTTTTAAAACGTTTGGCGGCCGCCCGATTTGTTTTAATTTTCGGCATTAATTTTTCTCCTTTATTTAAAAATAGATGGCGTGAGCTATCAAATATCGGCTCACGCCACCGTCACAGAATCAAATGGTGATTGTCTTTAGTTTTGTCGGTGCCTATCTGTTATTTCGGATACGCTGTGGGTTGCGTTTCCGATGAATCTTTGATCTATCCTATTTGTTCGGCCTATTTATTTGGCCAAATTATCGCGGTGCCAGAATCATGACCAGGGATCGACCCTCAAATTTCGGATGTTGCTCAACCGTAGCCGTTTCTTCGGTTTCCACAGCGATTTTTTCGAGCAATGACATCCCCAATTTGGACAGCGTAATTTCGCGACCTCTGAATATCACGGTAACCTTGACTTTGTCTTTTCTGCCGATGAACTTTTTTATATGTCCGATCTTGGTCTGCAGATCATGCTCGCCGGTCTTCGGGCGCACCTTTATTTCCTTGACCTGAAACGTGCTTTGTTTCTTTTTTGCTTCTTGTTTCTTTTTGGTCTGTTCATACCGGTAGCGCCCATAGTCCATGATTTTACATACAGGCGGACTGGCATTGGGTGAAACTTCTACCAGATCGAGACCAAATTCAGCCGCCGTTTCAAGCGCCTGTCTGGTCGGGATAACCCCGACCTGATTGCCATCGGGGTCTATGACCCTGACTTCTCTAGCCCTGATACTTTGATTGATGTTAACTTTGTCTGATCGATTCGGTCGCTGGGGTCGTCTTGGTGAAGCTATGTTCTACCTCCTCATATAAAAATAATAATGTGTTTTTGCGCTCATGCGCGTTGGATTGCGAGGTTCGGCAGTCTACCAAAAAGTCTCGAACAGATGGCTGTCTGCGGATTCTCGTCCGGCACCCTAAAAAGTGATGATATATCCATCCGCTTGAATATATAACCAAAATAAGAAATGCAAGAAAAAAATGCAAGTAAAATTACCTGAAAGGGGAATCAAATGCCTTTTTTATGGTTTCATGACCTATGTTGAGCGAATTTTCGCGAAAATACTATACCCAGATCCGGATAATCCGGAAATAACAAATTTGAAATTTTTTATTACTGAAACCCGAACACTGACCCGCCTACGGTGGAACATCAGTTATTTACAATATGTTGCCAGAAAAAATACCCTAAGCACCCAAGGTATATTCGGTCAACAGGCTTTGTTTTAGATAGTCGTTGGCCGGATCAGCAAAGAAATCTTTAAACAATTTAAGACTTTCAGTACGCAGGATTCCCGGCACAACTTTTACCGGACTGTCCTTGTACAGGGGCGTCAGCCGGGATAACTCGCAGCTGGTGCCACCGCCCATGACATCTTCATATGCGTAAACGATTTTACCGATACCGGCCAATATCAAGGCGCCGTAACACATCAGGCAGGGTTCCAGGGTGCTGAACGCTGTGACTTGACTGTGATCGACCGAATCCTCCAGGTCGGACAGACATCGCAGAGCAACAATTTCAGCATGATCGATTTCATTCCGGTCGCCTCCGATGCTACCCCTGCGGGCACCGGTTACCAGGATTTTGTCCTGATACACCAGAACACAGCCAACCGGAAACTCACCGGCCGCCAGGGCTTGCTCGGCCTGCTCCAGCGCCTTTTTCATGAAATATTCGTGGTCCATAATGGCAGTTGATTGGTTAATTGGTTGATTAGTTGATTAGGTTGTTGGGTTATACCGAAATCGTTAAATTAAGTCGTTATCTTCTAATTAGTTCTCATCCTGAGGTGAATCCCGAAATGTCAATTTAAAATAGGATTTTTTCCTTTTACCCAGTCAACCAATCAACCAATCATCTAATCAACCAAATTTTACAACTTACAGATATCCTCATCGCAGGGACAGCTGTCGTCGATTTCATAACAATATAGAATCCTGGATTCCATCAGCGCCCGTTCGGCCGGAATTAGATTAAAATCAAACCGGTCGGCCATCTCATGTAACTCTGTTTTCGACGGAATAGTATCCAGGCCGCGGGACAAAACTTTAGCTGACAAACCGTCAAGGATTTCAGCATCTTTGCCGTTGGATACCACCGCAACCGGTATCTGGTAAGGTGCTATGATCCGCGCTGCGGCCAGTACGGGCCGCTGGCGCGTGACCAGCGATCCGGGGCCATATTTAATAATCATGCTCAACCTGTCAGACAGGTTGATTAAAAAATCGATTATGATTATGGCCCGCTTATCTCCAGCCTGCACCAGCAGGTTTTTGCGCGGTTCGATGTCGCTTTTAAGATACCCTTTGCAGTCGATGAGCAGCCGTGCTATTTTCTGTCGGTACCGTTCGTCGTGAGTGTCCTTGACGCACTCGCCGGTTATAATATCATCGAGTTCACCGAGTATTAAATGGTGGCCAGTCATAAAAAAGGTTCCGGGTTCATAGGTTCATAGGTTCAAAGTTTGCTCTGGGCTGGCGAGATCAAAGACAATAGCTCATATGTCTGGATTTCGGAGGCTCTGAGCATGTTAACCCTGAACGGTGAACCCAGAACCTCTGAACCTATACGGACATAATCTTGAACCCAGATTCTTTGAACTCTGAACGGTTATAATTTATCCTTTACAAGAAAATACGCTTGGGAGTATTATAACACCTTTTTTAAAATTGTTAAGACCGGGTATTATGTCAATAAGAGAAAAATTCGAAAAACGCGAAAAAAATTTTATGTCGCCTTACGGCTGCCTGAGTGCCGAAACCCGGGGGCGCGCGATGGATGAAAAGCCCTGCCCGGTGCGAACGGCTTTCCAACTCGATCGTGACCGCATCGTTTATTCCAATGCTTTCAGGAGATTAAAACATAAGACCCAGGTCTTTTTATCACCACTGGGCGATGATTACCGGACGCGTTTAACCCATACGCTCGAGGTGGCGCAAATGGCAAGGGCCATTGCGCGGGCGCTGTTTTTAAACGAGGACCTGGTTGAGGCGATTGCCCTGGGGCACGACCTGGGTCACACACCTTTTGGGCACAGCGGCGAGACGGTGTTGAAAGAGATATTTTCGACTGATTTCTCCCACAATGTGCAAAGCCTGCGGGTTGTTGAAGTCCTGGAAAATAACGGTCAGGGCCTCAATCTGACCCATGAAGTCCGGGACGGCATCCTAAAGCATTCTAAAGGCTTTGGTAAAATTATACCAGATGATGCCTTTGAACGCGCCGGCACCTATGAAGGGCAAATCGCCCGGATTGCCGACATTATGGCCTATCTAAACCATGACCTCGAGGATGCAATCCGAAGTGGCGTCATCAACACCGAACAGGTCCCGGTCGAATGCACAAAAATTCTTGGGATCACCCATTCGGAACGTGCGACAACCATGATCAGGGACCTGATTTCCTCCACCGAAGTGTGTGACGATCAACTTTGTCTGCAGATGAGCCCTGATGTGAACGACGCCATGTCTATTTTAAGAAATTTTTTATACGACAATGTATATCAATCAACCCGGGTTCATAGTCACTTTGAGAATGCCAAGAAAATTCTATCCGAGCTGTACACCTTTTTTCTCGACAATGAACAGATGCTGCTCGTAAATCTGGAAGAACTTCAAATGACCGGCTGCAAAGACATCCGCCAGTCCCGGGAAAGAATCGTTTGTGATTTAATCGCCAGCATGACCGATCGCTACGCCATGAACCTTTATAAAAAGCTCTTTTTCCCGATCCCGATGGTTTGATGGAAGCTGTCATGGGACTGACCTCAACATTGATCAGCATAGTGTTGTGTTCCATACCTAAGTTATAGTTGAGTCTGTGAATATATAAAATTACAAGCACCAAATAAAAAAAATAACAAACAATATCCAATATCCAAATTTTGTAAATTGCATATAAAACATGATAATCGATGAGAAAAAAATCGCATTTTTCGATCGGCTGCAGAACCTCTTTGCTGACATGGATCGAAAATATGGCGCCGCCGCCCAATTCTATGGGTTTCAGTGCCGGGGCTGTGAAGATAACTGCTGCCGGACCCGTTTTTATCACCATACCTATCTGGAATACCTGTTTATTCACGGGGGCTTTGACAAGCTGGATCCGCCGGATCAACGTGCGATACGGGCAAAGGCCGAGGTGGTCCGCCGCCAAACTGAGCTGGCAGATAATAATGGGGTGCCGGTGCGGCTGATGTGTCCATTAAACAATGATGGAATGTGTACCCTTTACCACTATCGCCCGATGATCTGCCGGTTGCACGGTATCCCCCATGAACTTCAAAAACCCGGACAGCCGGTTATCCATGGCCCGGGATGCGACGCATTTGATGAACAGTGTTCCGATAAACCCTATTACAAATTTGATCGCACCCAATTTTATTTTGAGATGGTCAGACTCGAAAATGAGTTCAAGCTGGCAGCCGGTCTGACCGGGAGGATCAAGTTGACGATCGCCGAGATGATCCTCTCGAATTTGGAAGTCGGAATGCGGAAGTCGGAAGGAAAAAGCAGAAGGCAGACTTCAGAGAACAGATGACAGAAGTCAGAGGACAGATGACGGACGACAGATGGCAGACGTCGGAGAGCAGAGGGCAAAGCGCATAGGGCACAGGGCAGAGCGCAGGGGGCAGAGGGCAGAGCGCAGAGGGCAGAGCGCAGAGCGCAGGGGGCAGAGGGGGCATGGAGCATAGTGCAGAGAGCGGCAGTGCTCAATTGCGGATTCCCAGTCAACTAATCAACCCATCAACTAATCAACCAATCATCACGCTTTGCGCCATGCGCTATGCGAAGTTTTTAAACCATGAAGCACATTGATGAAGATCAGATAAACAAACTGCCCGGGATACGGATCAAGGAAAACGACACTTTTTGTTTTCGCTGTCATCCGGAAGTCGAGTGCTTTAACCGGTGTTGTCGCAACCTGAACCTTTTTTTATATCCTTATGATGTGTTGCGCTTAAAACAGGCGCTTGAAATGACCTCGGATGTTTTTTTGGACAAATATGTGGACATCGTCATGCGGCCTTCCAATTATTTTCCGGAAGTGCTTTTGCGCATGGCAGACAATCCGGAGAAAACATGCCCGTTTTTAACAGAGGCCGGCTGCGCAGTTTATCACCACCGGCCGGATACCTGCCGTACCTTTCCGATCGAGCAGGGGATTATGTATGATGCTTCCCGCAAGAAGGACCTGCCGGTGTTTTTTTTCCGTCCGCCTGATTTCTGTGTCGGTCAGCATGAAAAAGAAGAATGGACGATACCGAACTGGATCGAAGATCAGGAGGCCGAGCAATACCACAAGATGACCATTCGATGGTCGGAAATTAAACGCCTGTTTCAAAACGATCCCTGGGGTTTAGAAGGTCCCGAGGGACCCAAGGCCAAGATGGCATTCATGGCCACCTATAATATCGATCAGTTTCGGGATTTCGTGTTTCAAAGCAGTTTTTTTAAGCGCTACCAGGTTAAATCCACCCTGCGCAAGAAATTAAAAACCAATGATGTGACCCTGCTGAAATTCGGTTTTGAATGGGTGAAGGTGTTTATTTGGGGCATGCCAAGTAAGGATATCAGGCCACGGGCCTGATGAGCGGCCTGCGGCCTTGATGAGCGGCCTGCGGCCTGGAGGAGCGGCTTGCGGCCTGGAGTTTAAGCAATGTTAGGTTGCGGAATGCGGATGGGGGTTTTTAAAGAGGCAGAAATTTTTCTTTTTGTATTTTGCCTCAAGCGTAGCGCTCCTCAAGCATAGCGGTCTTCAAGTGAAACGCTCTTTTTGTTTAGCGCTCATCAAGTGAAACGCTCCTCAAGCGCAGCGCTCAGATAACGCCTTCCGGCATCTCCCCAACCTTATCCCCCCCTAAAACATACCCCCCGTCCAGTCGCAGCACACTGCCGGTCATAAAGGGTGCATCTTTGATGACAAAGAGGACGGTTTTGACGACATCGCCAATGGTGCCGGTGCGCTGCAGCAGGGTGTGGTCGAGCAGGGCCCGTTTCTGGTCTGCGGTCAGCAGGCCCCAGCCCCGGGTTTTTTGAGCGTGCCGGGTTTCAACCAAACCGAGCATAATTTCGTTTACCCGCACTTCGGGTGCCCCCATGCGGGCCCAGGTCTCGGTGAGCAATGCGATGCCACGGTTGGCTGCAGCATAACCTTCGTTAAAAACCATGCCGGCCGGACCGCTGCGTCCGACCAGGGCGGCGATCGAGGATAGATTGATGGCCACCCCGTCCCCGGTGGCCTTCAGGTGCGGCAAGGCAGACTCAAATATCCAGCGTTTGGCCCGCAGCGTGGTTTGCATTTCAAGGTCCCATTGTTCCGGTACATACGCTCCATGAACGGCCGGCCAGCCGCCGCGTTCGATATTGTTGATCAATATATCAAGCCGGCCGTATTCTTCGATTACCCGCCCGATCAGATTGGGGATTGTTTCAACTTCCAGCAGATTGGTTTTAATGATGAGGTGCTCCTGCCCGGTACCGGCAAATGCCTTCTTCAGCCCCTCTAACTCTTCTTCCCAATCGAAATAATTCAGCGCCACCTTCACGCCCCGTTGTGCCAGCGCGAGACCGATGCCTTTGCCGATACCCTTGATGGCGCCTAAAACTAAGGCGACTTTACCGTTTAGCTCCATATTTTTCCTTCGAAAGTTTAGAATTCAGACGACTCAAAAAAAATAACAAACTCCAAGCACCAAATCACAAATAAATCTCAAATTCCAATATCCAATGACCTAAACCATCTCGCAATCAAGACGAAATCCCATGATTGGTGCACTCGTTTGGTCCGCCGCAGGCGGATTGGTCATTGTGATTTATTTGAAATTTGGGATTTGTTATTTGGAATTTCTACGGATCCGATAGACAAACATTAGCAGAACCGAACGACATCCTAACTTTGACCGAAAAGCACTTGCTCAATCCACCGTATCCCTAATTCTAACAGTGCCAAATCATCCTCAAGGGCATTTTCCACCAACGAAGAATCGATTTGCAAGTCGGCTAAAAGCCCGTTGTTGGTTATCTGTGATCTAAAACTATCCAGGTCGTAGAGCGCGGTAAAAAACAGGTGCCTGGATTTAATATCCAGCACCCCCGGCATCCGCCTGTTTTTCAAACTGATTATCTGCATCAGTTTATCATTGATTTCATTGTAAATGGCAATTTCCTGATCTTCAATCCATTGCTGCACCGTTTTGGTTTGACCTCCCTCAAAGCCGCAGCAGTGCGGTTCTTTTAACACCATGAACTGCTCGGTTATCCGGCCGGTCTGTCTGGACCGCGCAACGCCCCGCATCAGAGGATAGATGCGGCATGATGATGGGCGGTTTTCATATACGCTGCATCCATTTGGGGTCACAAAAGGGCAGATAAGATCCTGCTGGCCGCCTGGCTTCAATGTAATGATCGGTAAGCCGGACTCAGGGCCGATATGCTGGGAAGTGTATTGCTTGAGGAATTGTCCGGAGGACAGCCCCAGGTGGTTTTTTAAACGCAATATATCATACGGGGTTAAAAACTGGTTTAAATCCCGACAGCATTCATTAAAGCAGGGCACCTCCGGATGGCACGCAAAGCAAAATGTTTCCGGCAGGGTAATCGGGGTTACATCAGGTTCCACAGTGTTATCTCCTTATTGAATCGTGAAATCACTCATATCACGGCCTGCAACATTTAGCCAATATATACTTGACTCGATTTCTGCGTTCGATTTTCGCTTTTTCAGAGTTTTTTTTTCGATTCAACCGGCCGCTTTTCAGGCCAGCGGCGCGACGCCGGCACCCTGCCTGCCCCTGGGGTCAATATAGGTCCTATAGGTCTTATAGGACCTATAAAGCGGCACC
>PJEL010002206.1_pt1 | contig 18284 bp, 16 predicted proteins | sample 1853271 | NCBI WGS metagenome assembly PJEL01 (sample SAMN08108733, study PRJNA415343) | Invertebrate metagenome, whole genome shotgun sequencing project. | host: Globobulimina | place: Sweden: Gullmar Fjord | collected 2015-08
CAAGAGCTCCTGCACCAATTAAACAATCTTCTTCAACAATTGCTCCTTCAAGAATTATTGCGCCCATTCCGATGAGACAATTATTTTTCAGATTACAACTATGTAGTATTACACCGTGACCAACAGAAATGCCTTCGCCTATTACAGTCGGAGTGCCGTGGTCTGTATGAATAACAGTGTTGTCCTGTATATTTGTGTTATCTCCTATAATGATCTCTTCGATGTCCCCTCTAATGACCACGTTAGGCCAAATAGAGACATTCCTACCAATCCTGACTTTACCAATAATTTCCGCGCTTTCGTAAATAAAAGCGGTCGGATCGATTTCCGGTTTAAAATTATTCCACTCTCTAATCATAACAATGATTCATTATTCGTAATTCGTAATTTCTAATTCGTAATTGATTTCCTATAGAACTCGTTCAAGCTGAACAATGTCAAGGTTCTGAATTGCCTCTATCACTGTAATTTTATCAGAAAGGTCGATGGTGCCTCCGATGTCTGCGCCATCTGATCTTCTTACACCACGGAAGACTACCTTGTTGTCCTCTGTGACGGTGAATTTGTAGAGTTCGTATTCACTTCCGTCAATGAGTTCCGTGGGAGTATGTGTTTCAGAGTCAAATCGATAAAGGGAAATCTGCGCATCATCCACAGCTCTTCCTAAAAGATAATAGTGTGTGTCGGTTGATTCAGCATTTTCCAGGTTAGTCAGGACAGAGGAAGCTGAATTCACGCGTATGGGTTTCTGGGTTTCATTATTTACTTCGTAAACTGTGCCATTTAAACTGTGCACCTGGATAACTTTATTGCGAAGCCGTAGAAATCTAACACTGCGACTAATATCAAAGGAAGTGCTCGAATCGTTATAGTACAAGGTTCCTTCAGGTGCCTCTGCTGAAAGCCTGGGATTATTAGTGGAAAGGCTTCCATAAGAGGTAAGTCGAAAATTACCATCATTGTCTTCGGAGAGTCGCCAGACAGGGGAGAAAATGTTGAAGTTATACCATTTCATTCTGTATTGATCCCCATATTCATCATACCGCCTTGCAGTATTTCCCTTATCATCTGCGATCCATGATGAACTAGATGAATACTCAAAAGGTATTGGGAGCCAGTTCCAGTCTACTGGCATCGTAGAGAGATCAGAACATCCAGAATCCGGGCAAATACTTACAGGGTTCCTCAGATCTAATGATGCGCCGGTATTAGGATGATATGGTTGAATGGGGTTTGATCCTGTTGAGTCGTGTACAAGGACCGGTGGCCCGTTCGGGGCTGGAGGAGAATCCGGGTAGCCGGTCTGTCCCATCGGAACAAAATATTGTTCGCTCCAATATACATTCAAGAGTCCGACCATTTGAAAATAAATGGCCCCATCTGTCCCAACGAATGGTTTGTAGTTACCACCGAACTTATCAAGCATATAGGATTGGAATTCCGGCTGGTTCGAGGCTATTTCCTGGACGAGGTCAATCACACGACCCTGGTTGCTGATTACTCGATACCCCCCGTCCTTGTAATAAAAAATAGTGCCATCCTTTGCAACGGCTGTCATTGGCCCGCTTTGCTCATCCTGACGATGTTTGTCTCCTTCAGGGGAAACCTTTCTATCCGTAAGAACGCCGGAAGAACCGAATTCTATGCTGTGGACTTCACCCGTATGCCGAACTAAATAGTAGGCCTTGCCGTCATGCACATCACCGTACGCTTCACTATGGAAATAATAATGGTTGTTAAACACATCCCGCCAATGGGCCATGTTATTCTGTATGTGGTAAACAGCGCCACTGCTTTTATTCACGATATATTGGCGATAAACAGGGTCAAATCTTTTGAATCTTACAAAAATATATTCATCGTTTATGTCTTCGATGTGCTCAGGGAGGTAGGACTGTGAGCTAATTATATTTCCAGAATCATCATATAAAATGACCTCAATAAGTAAGCCGTCTTCAGTCAATTTATAAAGTACCTCTGGTTCGTCTGAGTCGGCCTTTGAAGCTACTTTGTTCGTCCCTCTGGGTGCTATGACCAGGGCCTTTGCGCCAGACAGGTCCATGCGGATCAGGTTGGCGGCACTTCCGCCATTATCGTCACCACCACTACCACAACCTGAAACAAGAAATGAAACAAATAGAATTATGGATACTGCTTTTAGGAATTTCATAAACTACTCCCCCTCATACAGTTTTTTTTAATGTGAAGTAAGATATATTTGAATGGAACAGATCCATATTATAACAGATCCTGTCAAATCTCGTTTATATTGAATAAGAAACAAAAGGTTATCTCTGGTGATAGAGTAGAATTACTTTTCATAATACCCCCCAAATGGATAAAGCAGTAACATTTTCTTTAAAAAGTAAAGATCGCAGAAGTATTTATAATTTTATCAATTAATGAGAGAGTTCTCAAATTAATTATATTTATATGTGTGATTAAAATCCCATATATGCACGAGCTGGCAAATAGATTTGTTTTTTGAGTAACATTTGAAATATTGCTTGTTTTTGAAAAGGCAAACTTTATTGATAACTCCCATTACTTCTTATAAAGACATGGGGTATTTCAAATGAGGTATTGATGTTATGGCAAACCGATGGCTTGTACTATTTCATCAATCAAGGGAGGTTTTCTCAACACTGCTGAATGCTTTACCCGTTTTGCCCGATCATTAGCTTCAACATTTAAGTATCCGGTAGTAAAAACAATTTTGCATTCATAAATCGCGGAAATATTTTCTGCTGCTTCAATGCCATCCATACTGCCACGCAGTGAAATATCAAGTATGACAGCATCTGGCCGTTTCTCATCTGCAATCCTGATTGCTTCTTTTCCGGAATCTACCGGATCCAGAACGGTGTATCCAGATTCTTCCAGGTCCAGCTTCAGGCCCAAAGCAATTAACGCCTCATCTTCAACAATTAGTATTTTTTTAGGCATATTAATACTCTTCCTTAATCTTGTTTGTCACTAAAGCATATTGTAAATTCAGCACCACTTCCGGGTGCAAATGAAAATTTCCCATGCATCTGTTTCTCAACAAGAATTTTCGATATTTTGAGTCCGAATGACTCACTTTTATTAAGATCAAATTCAGGGGGCATGCCAATTCCCGTGTCCAGCACGGTTAATTTGATTTCGTCTGCTTCCGTAAAGCCAAGAATTATGTGAATTTCGCCTGTTTTATCATCTGGGAAAGCGTGTTTGAGAGCGTTTGATATTAGTTCGTTCATTACCAGGCCGCAGGGAACCGCATTGTCAATCGATAGGGTTATCGGCTGCATATCGATACGTAGCGCAACCTTCTCCAGCTCAAGACGGTAGTTATTGAAAAGGCTGTTTGCGAGGTCTGTCAAGTACTCCTTGAAGTCCACGTCCGAAATGTTCTCTGATCCGTAGAGCTTTTCGTGCACAAGCGCCATTGATCGTATTCTGTTCGAGACATCATTGAATACAGATTTCATCATTTCGTTCTGTAGGGATTTCTCATGGATAGCAAGCATCGAGCATATTACATTCATATTGTTTTTTGTTCTGTGATGCACTTCCCGAAGCAGAAAGTCTTTCTTCGTTATCGTCTCTTTTAATAAACTCTCTGCATTTTTGCGCGCGGTAATGTCCCTGTCAATTCCGCGGTATCCACGGAATCTGCTGTTTCTATCATAGACAGGAACTCCGCTTGTTTCCAGCGTAATTAATCTTCCATCTTTATGAAAGTTAGTGTTTTGAAGATCTGAAAAGCTTTTCCTGGAATCTGTTATTTCCCTGAATTTATCTGCTACTTTCCGTGCCTCCTCTGGGGGCATTAAGTCAAAAGGTGTCTTTCCAATGATCTCCTCAGGAGTGTATCCGAGTATGTCTCTGATTTTAGGACTCGCATAGGTATACTTCGCACTTTCATCGACTTCCCAGATCCAGTCACTGGTATTTTCGACCAGGTCACGGAAACGCTGCTCCCTTTCATGAATCATTTCCTTTGATCGCATCCTGTCTATTTCTGACGAGACCCTGTCCGAAAAGATCTGAAAGAGGGCCCTGGCGAAATCCAGGTTCTCAAGCGGGTCCTCATCCAGAACCACTATGATCCCGAGAGGTTCGTTGCTGGCGCTGAAAAGCGGGGCTCCCAGGTAGCTGTTAACACCCATTTGCTGTAAAAGAATGTCATCAGGGAATTCCTGCTGCACTTTATCAGGATAGCTGCAGAGCTTATTGCCGACGACGTTTTCGCATGGAGTCCCTTTTAGTTCGTATTGTATGTTATCGACTATTTTTCCGTTGGCGCACACAGCGAGAGTCTTTACAGATTTCATGTTGTCGGACACCAATTCACCTATAAAAGCGTACTTCACCTTTAGCACATCAGCCATGTACAAGACGGCAGATTTAAAATATGAAATTCCCACTTTTGAAGATATCTTCTTCGAAATATCAAATATTATGTTTTCAGCTTTTTTGCGTTCTGTTATATTTGTTGCAATTTCAAGGCGCACAATACGCCCGTCTACCCATGTGATAGCTTTATCCTGAATCGAATACCAGTGACCGTTCTTCGTGTTATGAAACTCCCACTGATACGTGTCAGAAGGCTTCCCTTCCGGACCTAATAGTTTGTCATTTGTACAAAAGTAACATGGACCGGTCTGATTGCTCTGAAGAGATTTCCAGCAGAGTTCTCCTTTAATATCACCAAAAGTTTTTTTTGTATATTTATTAATGTAAAGTATTTCATATGTCTCTATGTCTGCAACATAGACAACAGCATCGATTCCATCAAGGATAGCAATAAGTTCACTGTTTTCAGATGCTTCAGACAGGGCCGATCCGGATGGTTTATTAGTATTGTTCATAAAAGAAATTGTACATAGAGGAAAATAAAAAGGCAATGGATTTCTACATCCCATGCCCTTTCCTGAACCTTCTGAATCCCAATATTGCTCCACCAATGACAAACAGAACTGAGCTTATTGGTTCAGGAACAACAGGCACATCGTAAGATATACGCATTGGATTATCGTTCAGAGTAATCCAGGCGCCTTTATTAACTGTTTCAAGAGGCATGATACTCCAGAAATAGGAATCACCCTGGTCCATATTAATATGATAATCGACTGGTATTGAGATATTAGGATTGTCTCCCCAGGTAGTCGTTCCAGTATCAAGAAATGATTCAAAAGGGGCGTCTATGATCTCGTCTCTCACTTCAATATACTGGTTTTCGGACACGTCATAAATACCTTCTACAAACCTGACATCCATAGGATAAGAAATATATGATTGCGTGTTTGGATTCCATCCTGCCCACCACATTTTCAACTTGCCCGTAAAATCTATATCAACATTATCACCAACCGGATTAGTCCACCTGATAAGGGTGTTATAGTAAGGGTGAGGAAATCCTGTCCCCATATTATATGTTTGATATCCCTGCCAGAAATTGACGTTCTGGTCCCATGCACTAAAATTGTGCTGATCATCGCCCCATCGATCAGATCCGTAGGGTGTTGTTTGTAACGTAGTGTTTAGAAAATCCTGGTTCTGAAAATATTCATAGCTCCAGACAGTACTCCCGGCCTGGTCGTTGTGGGGATTATTTATATATGAAAAATCGGTGTATCTGTCCCATTCAAATCCATCAGAATATTGAGCACTAACCGGCAATGCATGGATTAAAACAATAAAAGATAAGCCTGCAATCAATAATTTCATTTTATGCATTTGTTTGAAACATCTCCTTATATAATATACGCAATCTTCATGCCACAACATAACTCAGTGATTATATTGGAAATGCAATTTGAGTTTGCGTGTCATAACGCTATATATTGATGAATTTAACTGTGTTGAAACAGAGTTTACTGGGATAACAATACACACTATTCTATATGCTTCTGACTGCGAGCATTACAACAGACGCAATGATGATGGTTTACGTCTTATTAAATCCCGGAAATATTGTATTTCATAGTATGATTGAAACAGGAATCAGCAGGATTGCATCTTTTAACAGATGTGTTTTATTTGCCATATTAGCATAAAATATAATTAATGAATCATGTCATATTAAAAATAGCTGCTTTAGTTATATGTATTGTATTTTTCCCTTTAGTATCAAACGGAAAAGTCATCACCGATGATACTGTCTGGCGTTCAACCGTCGTAGTTGAAGAAGATGTCCTTGTGCCTGAAGGTGTCACCCTGACTATTCTGCCTGGTACTGTTATTAATATAATGCCTTCCGACAGGACAAAGACCGACCCTGAGTATTTTTCATCCCTGCCTGAAATAACCGTAAGGGGCAGGCTCGAAATCGAGGGGAATGATAATTCGCCTGTTTCAATCCATATAAAAAAGAAGAATGACTCGGAACAATGGGCGGGCATAATCATTGATGGAGGTGAGGCCAACATCAGGTCATGCACTATTGAGGACGCTGAGACGGGTATTCTTGTGCTTAAAGGCAGTCTCAATTTAAGGAATTCCTTTATTCTGAATAACAGGTTTGGCCTTGTTGCTCAGGGCAGTACAACAAATGTCAGAATTGAAAATACTGAAATAATCGAAAATGATTACGGGGTCTTTGAATTAAATAATGTAAAGGTGACATACAGAAACAGTTCGATTCAGGAAAACAGTAAGAAGGACATATACTGGTACGGCAGTAAGAGAAGGTCTACGAAAGGCATAAAGAACAGAAGGACTATGAGCTCCCACAAAAGAAGTGGCAGGTCCTGCCGCAGGTCAACTGACGGTCTGGTCCCCGATTATCTGGCCAGGGAAATGGATACGACCAAACAGTATAAGGATGAGGTCTTGCTTGGGGACACGATATGGAGAGGCAGGATAGAGATTGACGGTCTGATAAGGGTGCCGGAAAATGTAAGGCTTATAATTCTCCCCGGGACCATTGTTGAGTTTAAGAAGAGAGATACAAACAATGACAATATAGGCGAGAACGGTCTCCTGATGCAGGGAGTGCTTATCGCAAAAGGGACAGAGGAAAACCCGATCATATTCAGGTCAGCAGAAAAAGAACGGAGAAGGGGTGACTGGGACGCCATCAATATTATTAATAGTGACGGTGCGCAAAACCTGGTCGAGTTTGTGCTGATAGAGGACGCGTACAGGGGACTGCATTTTCATTTTTCAAATGTCCTGGTAAGCAGTTCTGTTATACAAAACAGTTACAGGGCAATACAATTCCAGGAATCCTCGGTGGAGATAAGAGGGAACTATTTCATCAAAAACAAAAGCGGTGTCAAGGCCCGGGATTCGAGAATCGTTTTTGAAAATAACCATGTATTTGATAATATCAACGGTGTTAACTTTTTCCGTAATACTCTGACGGCCCGTCGGAATAATATATTTAATAATATTAATGAGGGAGTCAAAATAAGGGAAGGCACGACAGTTATCCGGGAAAATCTAATTGAATGTAACAGATACGGTCTTATGGTAAATGATTCGTTTTTCGGGGAATTCAGCTCGAATATCGTGTCTCACAACTCCCAGACAGGTATTGCATTAAAAGGTGGGGATAATATTGATCTGAATAAGAATTTTATTCAGGGAAACGGGTTTAATGGTATTGATATACTCAATTCAGGGGCGGTCATTAAAGAGAACAATATTTCGGAAAATGGTCAGAGGGGAATCGGAATCCAGTCATTTTCAGGGACAATTACTGATAACATTATCGTAAAAAATAAAATATACGCTATAGAGAATGAAAGCCGTGACGATATACTCGCACCTATGAACTGGTGGGGTTACCGCAGGACGGCCAAGGCAGTATGTGATAAATTTGACGATTCGATAAGGGGAGTGGTCATTTATTCTCCTGCCCGGCGTGAGCCTGTCCCGTATCCCTGGCCTTTTGAAACACTGCATACAGACACTGCCTGGCATGGTGCTGTGGCAATCAGGAAATCTCTCAATGTTATTGACGGGGCTGTCCTGACTATTGCGCCAGGGACAAAGGTCGTCTTCTCTGAGGGTGCGGGATTGAATATAACCGAGAGTAAGATTGTTGCTGCCGGTAAGGAGGATAAGAGGATCCTTTTTACTTCATTGAAGAAAAAGCCAGACTATTTGTGGGATGAGATTCTACTCGAATATGCATCGGGAAGTCTTTTTAAATATGCTGATTTCGAATATGCGACATGGGCGGTCCATAGCCACTTCACTGACCTGAAAATCACGAACGCGGAATTTAGAAAGAACCAGGGAGGAATGCGGTTCAGGAGCGGGCCTGTTGAAATATCGGAATCACTCTTTACGGAAAACAGGATTGGCCTAAGGGCATTTATGGCCACTGCGTTGATAAAAGATAATGAATTTACAAAGAACGAGACCGGGATATTTGTCCGTGAAAAGGGTGACGGCCTGACAATAAGGAACAATAATTTTTACTCAAATATTGATTACAATATAAGAGTGGGTGACTTTAATCTGGAAGATATTGATGCCAGGGGAAATTGGTGGGGAACGGACATTCCAGAGGAGACAATCTTTGACGGGCGGAGAGAACCAGGAGTGGGAAAGGTGATTTTCGATCCGATTTTAGAAGAAAAGATCGTTTTTGGAGATGAAGAAGCCCTGGACAAAGAGAAAGAAGGCGAGAGTAAGGCGGGAGTGAAAGATCGAAAATGAGAGGTTTATTTAAATTAGCAGCTATTATGGTAATGGTCCTTTTTATGACAGGTGAGATATTTGCGTTTGAAAAAGCACTGTTGAAGGGTCATGTTATGGACATATACGGGAACGTAGTTACCGGCGCTGAGATATTCGTCTACCGTACGCCTGATACCAGACGGCCAGCTGATTTCATATCTGCCGGGACTAATGCGGAAGGGATGTTCCTTATTAGTCTGCCGGCAAGAAAATACTGGGTAGTGGCGAGACTGAAAAAAGGGGAGAAATACGGACCTCTCATGCCGGGTGACAGGCATTCAGGAGAACCGGTAGAGGTCGATTTTTCTGAGGCAGGAGAATTGCTGCGGAATTTTATTGTGATGGATATTATGGATGCTGCGCGGACTATGAAAAAAATAAGGCAGGATTATATTAAAATAGAGGGTAGGATCAAAGACAAGAACGGTATACCGGTCCAGGGTGTATACGCGTTTGCAAACAATAAGGAGGGAGTAAAAGAAATACCTGACTATATATCGGGATGGACTGACGGTGAGGGAGATTACACGCTTTACCTTCCTGCTGGAAAGTACTTCTTTGGCTATGCCGAAGAGATTCCGATGGTATTGCATAATAAAGTTTTGAGAGAATTGAGTTTTGAAAACAGTTTGAAAGGCATTGATATTATTGCCTATTCCTTGAAAAAAACCTCAAGCAAAGATGAGGGTGCAGGGGGTATGAAATGAAAAAATTAACATTATTATGTATTATGACTTTCCTTCTTTTTTCGAGCGTACAGACATATGCTTGTGTGGGAAGGATACTGAATATAGGTGTTGTTGACACATTGAATGAGGAGCTGCTTGCTGAGTTGATCTCTGTGCTTATTAATGAAAGGACTGGAACAACTGTTAACGTAAGGGTTTTTGAGAATAGTGAGGAGATTTATCTTGCTGTAAAAAAAGAGGAAATCGCAATTGTTGTTGAGAATACTGAACATGCACTCGGAATGCTTAACATCTCAAAAAGCGGCGACACTGAAGCGGATTATGATGTTTCTAAAAAAGAATTCAGGGAGAGATTAAACCTGATATGGCTTAAACCTTTCGGCTCAATGTCCGATATGAATATTAACAAGCAATATACTGCTGTTATTACAGAAGATGTATTGATAAATTTCCCTGCCCTTCCAAGGGTAATCAACAAGCTGAACAATATCGCGGATGACAGGCGGTTTGGAAAAGTCATAAAGTCTGTAAAGTCCGGGAAAAAAACCAGAAGAGTGGTAAGGGATTTTTTAAAGAAAAAGAAACTTATATGACAAGTAAGTCAACGTGTTAGAAAATCTAAAAAAGGGGTCCGAGTGGTTATATCGCTCCCTTGCATCAAAAGAGCTGACCCTGGCCTTTTTCGGGGTGCTCTGTTTTTTTCTGGCAATTACAACGTTTACCGGGGAAGACAACATTGTCATCTGGAACTTAATCACGCTCCTTTTGATACTGACATTTCTGGGCCTTTTTCTATGCACTATCCAAAAGTTTAAGCACCTTTCACTCCCTGTCCTTATCATTCATATTGGTGTAATACTGACATTTATAGGCGGTGGAATCAGTACATATGGGTTTGTTGCTACCGTAAACATCTATGAAGGATCATTAGTAGATAAGGTCTTCAGGTGGGACCTTGAAAAAGATGTTTCTCTGGGAGTAGACATTTTTGTCGAAAATCTCCATGAAGAGTATTATCCTGTTCCAATAAAAGTCGGGGTAATGAAGGGCGAGGAAAAATTCGACCTGGTCTACCTTATGACAGGAGAAACATTTAAACTGGGTGGATATGAAGTCAAAGCGGATTCGCTTGAGCTCTACGAAAAAATACTGAAATTGAGTGTCTTTGATAATGGGGAATATATCGGCAGTGCTGATACCTCTGGGCAATCCGTTCTGCCCCCTGCTTTTCCTTACGAATTTAAACTAGTAGCTTATGTTGACCCTGTCATAAAAAATATGTGGGTGGACTTGAAACTTGTTAAAGATGAACAGGTTGTTGCAGAGGGCAGAACAAAAATAAACAGCCCCTTTGAATGGGAAGGCCTCAACTTCTATCACACTGCAACGAGCACGGACGATGAGGGGATTCCTTATATAGGGCTTCAGATTACCCGGGACCCCGGACTTTTATACGTATATTCAGGATTCTGCATAGTTGCTTTTGGAGCGGTTTATTATCTTATCAGGAGAGTTCGTGGACGCAGGTAGTACGGCTTTTCCTCAAAAAGTATCATGCAGTCTGCATGATGCAATTTGTCTCTGTTCGGAGTAAAATATAGAGTAATAGTGATGAATAACTTTACACTGACATTACTGATCTGTATATTTCTGACCGGTCTGGCTTATGCACATCCTGAATCAGGGCATGTACCTGATTCGATTGCTGAGACGGAATATGAAATTGCGATAGATCTCGATTCTGAAGACATTAAGACCAGATATAAATTCGGAATACTGCTTTTGAGGAAAGGGAAGCTTAATGAGGCGCGTAAGCAGTTCGAAGAGGTGATCAGAATAAAACCGGATGATTTTCACGCACATGAAGGAATCGGGCTTGTCCTGATGAAAGAGAGAGATTATAAAGATGCTGAAAGCTGGTTTAAGAAGGCGGTTTCAATAGATTCTAAAGATGAAATGGTCTATTATCATCTGGGCAGCGTATACAGGATGATGGGAAAAAATGCAGAGGCGATTGAAATGTACAAAAAGTCTCTGGAATTAAAAGAGAATCCAGGTATTTTAACTGAATTGGGAGAGCTTAAGGATAAATGAAGAATAATAAATTGATGAAGTCGATCTTCTGCCTCACCTTGATATTTATGGTATTTATTACAAATTCATGCACTCAGACACCTTCGGTCACTGAGCAGGAAAAGATCATAAAAGTTGGGTATATGATATGTAACAGTGAGGAGGAGACTCTTGAGAGGTTCAGGCCGCTTACCCTGTTTCTCAGCAAGAAACTCGGAATCGAGATGGAAGCGGTAGCGATTGATACTCATAAATTTACAAAGGAAGTCGAGGAACTCGATTTTACCCATACCAACTCATTGCTCTATATAATCATTAAGCGTTTTTACGGAGTAAAAGTCCTTACTGCCGATAAACAGGGACCACTCGGCCATAAATCAAATGGCGCGATCGTGACCAGAAAAGATAGCGGCATAAACAGTGTAAGTGATTTAAAGGGGAAGAGTATGGTGTTTGGCCCAATGCTCGGCCCGACAGGATATCTGCAGCAGTATGACCTGATGCTCCAGGGCGGGATTAATCCGGAAGATGATCTCTCGTTTTATACAATTCCAACAGGGACATTCAAACATGAGAAGGTCATTTACAGTGTATTGTACGGACAATATGACGCGGGCGCCTTCCAGATGCTCGATTTTGAGAGGATGATTGAAATCGGCAAGATTGATCCTGAGGATTTTAAGATAATCGCCACTGGCGAACCGATCCCGTATTGCACATTTGGTTATACCCAGAGGGTTGATGATTCTTTAGCCGAGGCATTTAGAAAGGCGTTAGTAGAGATAACGGAAGAAGATACTATTGAAATAGACGGAGAGATAGTCAGTGTCCTTAAAAGGGCAAGGCTGGACGGATTTGAGAGTGTAGTGGACGGAGATTATAATGGTGTTCGGGAGACGGCAAAGAGGACTAATATGCCGCCTTATCAAAAATATTGATCAATGAGCATTAATGGGTGTTGAATGAAGAAAATGGATTGGCTGGACATGGTTTCTTTGCTTGTTATCGTAACAGGCATTATTTCGATAGTTATAATCAGTTTTGAATATACTGGTGAAGCCGGTAATAATACTGACCGTTCGGCGGTCATGAACAGGCAGGTAACAGGCGAAAGTCTGGTCCCTCCTGAAAAAACTAAAATGATCAGTGACCTTATCGCCCAGAATAATATTAAGAAGGCAGAGGCAGTGCTTGGAGAAATGCTTGAGAAGTATCCGTATGAGGGTGGAATGCATATGCTGAAGGGTGATATCATGATGAGAAAACAGGACCCGGTTTCTGCAATTTATTCATACAGAACGGCCGTTGAATTCAATACGGATTATGTTGATAAAAAAACCCCGCTTTTTCAAGGGCGTAAAATAAAGGTTGCCATTGATGAAGCAAAGAACATCATTGAGAGCGAGCTCATAAAAAACTCCGATAATAAAGATATGAAGAAGGCGAAAAAGACCGTGTATTATCTTTTAAGGAGTCTGGCGGGTTCCTGTGGATAAAAAACTGTTTTTAATAACTGGCACAATCATTGGGGTTGGAGCAGTACTCCTTTCTTATTTCGGTAACCCTCCAAATACAGGTCTCTGTATTTCATGTTTTATGAGGAACATAGCCGGTTCCGTTGGTCTGCATGATAATATCAGATTACAGTATATCAGGCCTGAGATTGTTGCAATTGTTCTTGGTGCTTTTATTGTTTCAGTCGTGAATAAGGATTTCAAGGCTGTTTCAGGCAGCTCGCCCATTCTCAGATTTTTAGTGGGAATATTATTAATTGTCGGTTGCTCAATCTTTATAGGGTGCCCGTTGAAAATGATATTAAGAATAGCTGCCGGAGATTTTTCCGCGTTGACGGGAGTTGTGGGCCTGGTTGCGGGGGTCTGGGTAGGCCTGCTCTTTCTCGAAAGGGGCTTCAGGCTTGGTACTCAAATCGAATCGCCACGTGCAAATGGACTTATTATTCCTGTTATTATGATGGTATTACTTGTCTTGGTGGTGTTAAAACCGTTTTTTGTTAATTTTAGTATTAAAGGTTCTGCTGCACTGCATGCCCCGATATGGATCTCGTTGTTAATCGGACTGCTTATAGGAGGGTTTGCCGCTTCCTCGGGTTTCTGTATTACAGGCGGAATCGCGAGGGTGTTTCTATGGGGGCCAAAGGAAGTCTATGGCTGTCCTAAATCAACAGGGCTGTTAATTGCGATAGGGTCCTTCTTTGTGACAGCTTTTATTGCTAATATATTGACCGGACAATTTGCACCCGGGTTTCATGGGCAGCCGAGCTCAAATGAGAGTTATCTCTGGAACGGACTCGGAATGGGCCTGGTCGGATTCGGCTCTGTTATTATTAAGGGATGCCCGTTAAGGCAGCTCGTGCTTTCAGGACAGGGTGACACTGATGCAGGCGCTGCTGTCCTTGGCATGTTTGCCGGTGCTGTCCTGGTACAGAAATGGGGCATTGCCGGAACTGCGGCTGGAACTCCGTTCTGGGGAAAGATAGCTGTAATATCAGGATTTATATTTTTATTATTAATAGGGCTACTTTATAGGGAGAGGGATAAAGGGCTTGCTAAAGAGTATCAACTTGGATTGGATTAATTACAGATGAAACTTATTATTCAAAATTCAAAACTCAAAATTCAAGAGCCGGTCATGGCGTTATGGTTTTGTTTGATAATTTTTACCATATTGGTATCCGGATGTGCTGAAGATGTTAAGGTTATTGGGAAAATCACTTTGGAGGAGGACACTGTATGGAAAGGTTCTCTACTAATAGATGGTGATGTTTTTGTTCCGCCTGGTGTAACGCTGACAGTAATGCCCGGTACTATGATCAAGTTTAAGAGAATAGATGAAACCAGTGAGAAAAACATGTTCGGCCACGATTCTCCATATTACCCGCAGGCGGAGATAATCGTGAGGGGAAAATTGATAGCACAGGGGACAAAGAAAAAGCCGATCGTATTTACATCAGCGGAAAGGGACGCAGGTCCTGCTGACTGGGGGGCCATTAACCTCCTTGGGAGCAAGGGAAATGTTATTGAGTATGTTAAGGTGCTCTGTGCGTATAACGGAATCCATGCCCACGGATCTACCGCAGTTATATCGCATTCGGAATTTATGAAAAATGGTGTGGCGATTTCATTCAAAAAAGAGTTTGAATACCCTGATGTTTCCTGGTTCGGTGAAGAGGCCGAACTGGTCATTACGCACAACCTTATTCATAAAAACAAGGGCGGTATCGGTTTCAGAAAGGCCTCCGCAACTATTTCATACAATGAAATCAGGGAAAACAAGTTCTTCGGTATCTGGCCGAAAGAAGATTCAAAAGGGATAATCAGCTACAACGATATTCAGGAAAATAAAAAGAATATATTTCTCTATCAGGTAAAAGGTGTGACGATACAGTTTAATAATATTTACGATCCAAAGGATTACAATATAGCTGTTGCCGAAGAACAGGACTATGATATAGATGTCGGAAATAACTGGTGGGGAACTATTAACACGGAAAAGATTGAAGAGTATGTATACGATAAAATGGATGATGAAGAAGTTGGCCGGATTCTTTATGAACCTATCCTGAGATCAAGAGTCGAGGGTGCTGGTATCTAGCATGAACAATCCTGAAGAGAAGAAAGTCGCGTGGCTTGCGAGCACGGCGCATTTCCTGACACATGGATATATGACCCTGCTTCCAGCAGTGCTGGTAGTCCTGACTGGTATCGAGGGTCTAAGTTTTTTTGAGATTGGGATTATCGGTACTATAGGTTATATGTTGTACGGGGTCGGTTCAATACCAGCGGGTATTCTGACCGACAAGTACGGGGCGAAGATGATGCTGTCTCTCGGGGTGTTTGGTATGGCTGTTACTTCTATTCTTGTTGGGATTTCTCCTGTTGGATGGTTCTTTGCCATTGCATATGCCTTGTTTGGACTTTCCGCAAGTATTTATCATCCATCAGGCCTTTCTCTTATTGCCAGGCATGTTGAGAAGAAGGGCAGGGCGCTCGGCCTTCATGGAGTCATGGGTAACCTGGGTATAACCCTGGCACCTCTCTTCGCGGCCTTAATGGTTATGGTATTCAATTCCTGGCGGGCGGCTTATATAGTTTTTGGATTTATAGGTATTGGCTTTGCTTATGTCATACAAAAGACCAAAGTGGAAAACGAACATGATCTTACACTTGTATATGTTCGGGAAATGGCCAGGTTTAAAAAAACTAAAACAACAAAAACTGACAGTTCCGGGAATAAAACCAGAACAATACCCGTGGCACTGCTCTTATTGTATCTGGGATGTATTCTTTTCGGCTTTATATACAGGGGATCAATAACTTATTTCCCGACTCTTTTTCAGCAGGAGATTAATTATATTTCTTCGCAGTTACCGCCAAAGCCGACAGTGCTCGCCGGTCTGTTGACGAGTATTGTACTTTCATTCGGTATGATAGGATTATGGTTTACCGGTCAGATCGTTGATAAAGTCAAAAGGCCCGAGGCAATTCAGGTTGCGGTCCTTGCTATTGTCGTTCCATTTCTGTATTTGATAAGCAAATCAACTGACATGACTGTAGTTATATACAGTGCGATTTTCTCACTTGTTTTTTTCGGATGGCAGCCGCTTCAAAATACACTGATAGCCAAATATACATCAAAGGGATCTCATGGTATAGGATATGGTATTAATTTCTTTCTCATAATGGGCGTAGGGTCCGTTGCAACGGCTGCAGGAGGCTATTTGACTGATGAACATGGTGCTTATTCGGTTTATTCGCTGCTTGCTATAATTGCGGTTATTTCAGTAATTGTGGCAATATCAGTATTTATGTTTAACAAATACTCAATCAGACTGAACTATTCTCTGCTTAAAGAGGATTGATCGAAATCTTAAATCGTGCAGATTGAAATTTGAATTAATTGCGGAGGTAAGAAGTTGAGGGCATTAAGAAATCCTGAAATAATGTGGAGAGAAGAGGGTGAATATAAGGAGAAGGCATTAGAAGACCTTGATAAAGGTGATGATGCCGGAGAAATAGGAACTTCAGTTTTGTATTCCGGCACTGAAATGCTGTCGCTTAATATTCTTGGAACAGAGATTTGGAAAAGGTGTGATGGGAAGACGGTTGACGAGATCGTTGCAGAACTGGTGGAGATATTTGATGTAGAACCGGATGTATTGAAAAGTGATACGATCGCTTTCATGGATGAATTAAATGAAAAGGGTTATTTGAAATATGAAGAATGATTTTTTGCCAAGTGCCCCGCTTACAATAAACTGGGCTGTTACAAACAGATGTAATTTTAAATGCAGTCATTGTTACAGTAGGGATGACCCGTCAGATGAACTTGATTTCAGTCTTCTGACAAAATGTATTGAGCATGTTGCAGCTGCAGGTGTTCTCTCGATTAATTTTGGAGGTGGAGAACCGCTGCTCAGAAAAGACCTTACTGATATATCCAGATTTGCTTCAGAAGTTGGGCTCCGGGTTTCTATGAACAGTAACGGATATTTTATAGACGCTGAAAAGGCTGATGAGCTTAAACAGAAAGGTTTTTCAAAAGTCGGGATAAGTATTGACAGTCATCTGCCCGGAACACATGATGAGTTCAGAGGAATCAGCGGAAGTCATGAAAAAGCGGTTGAAGCATTGGCCCATCTGAATAAAGCCGGAATCAAGACCTCTATTTCAACTGTTATATGCAAGATTAATTACAGAGACATAAATGAATTGATCGATTTTGCTATTGGGAATAAAGTTGAACACTTGAACTTCCATAACTTCAAGTGTTCGGGCCTTGGATATTCTAATAAGGATAAATATGATTTGAGCAGTGAAGAGTGGAAAGAGTTCTATCAGGTCGCGTTGGAGGCAAAGAAAAAAACTGACGAAATTATAATTTCCCTTGATGATCCGATAATAGCGCAATTAGGAGAGAATGAAAGCAGTTCAATGGTAAAGGGAAGTATCTGTGGAAAACTCTCATTGAATATAAAAACTAACGGTGACATTACACCATGTGGTTTTATACCTTCAACGATAGGGAATATCACAAGTGACAGTCTTAAAGATATCTGGGAAAAATCAACTCTGCTCGAAAAAATGAGGCATAAAGTGCCTACCGGAAAATGTGCTAAATGCGGTAACTATGAGGACTGCCTCGGGGGATGCACAGCAAGAGCTATAGCCCTGACCGGTGATATGAATAATCCTGATCCCCACTGCTGGTATCATGAATCCTGAAAAACCGCTTAACCCCTTCATTATATACTGGGACGTGCATTCACCCGGATGCGGCTCTGAAACCACTTTGCGTATTTGCAGGGAATTGATCGAAGCCGGGATATTCGTTCTCAATCTAACAGATGTATCGTATCCATTAAGCAAGGCAACAGTTGATATTCTGAAATTGATGAGTAATGAGCGGATCAAGGTTAATCTGATAGTGGAAAAAAGAGCTCTTAAAGAATCGATGGGCCTGGTAAAAGAGACAGGAGCAGAAAAGCTGTTTATAAATATTGATACTCAGCAGCAGTTAACCGATTCATTACAGGAAATTAAAAGTGCAATACATGAAGGAAGTTTGACAGGGCTTTCGCTCAGTATTAATCAAAAAAGTGTCCGGGAGCTTCCTGACACTCTTTCATTATGTATATTGAACCAGATAAATGAGATCGCATTTCCTATTCAGAGGACTGGACAGGTAGAAGTATATTGTCCTGACTCGGAAACACTGAAGTGGCTTTCTACTAAAATAAGAGATTTGGAAACGGAAAATCTGAGTATTAGCATTCATGATCCCTTTTTATGGAAATTGTTTAACCGGCAGGAAAATCCTAATCAGGAT
>PJEL010002207.1_pt1 | contig 18284 bp, 20 predicted proteins | sample 1853271 | NCBI WGS metagenome assembly PJEL01 (sample SAMN08108733, study PRJNA415343) | Invertebrate metagenome, whole genome shotgun sequencing project. | host: Globobulimina | place: Sweden: Gullmar Fjord | collected 2015-08
AACGACAAGCGCAAAAAACAAAATTGTCGATTACATTGACCAGTGGATCACCGAGGTAGCCGCAAAGGATGCTAGAAAATTAACCTGGTTTGAAGTTGATTTTGAAGGAAAATATCCAGAATTTGAAGAATGGAAAAGAAAGAAGCTTGAAGAGGAAAGGGAGAATACTATTCTTCAACAGCGGAACATAGCTTAACAGCTCAATGGTGTAAATGTGGCAATATGTCACAATGTGGTAAATATTATGACCTGTAAATTTTCTTTTTAGAACGGTGACGTTAAATTCTATGAATGAATATCTAAGCTTCAATAAACAAACAATTGGGCAAATTTCCTTAGAAGAAATTTGTTCGAATCTTGAAAGCATGAAAAGCAATTTTCATTCATTGCAATTTGTTGTTATTGCTTTCCATTCAGCCTTACAATGCTATCTAACTATTGCTCTGAGAGGTACATCTGGCATCAATACTTGGAAAAAGAAGCATGCTAAGGATTGGCTGAAAGCATTTGAAAACAATCATGAACTTCCTGGTGTTAAACTTGATTATTTTATGGAGTTGTATGACAAACTATTCAAAAAAGATGAATCTTTAAATCGTGAAGATATAAAGTATCTAAATGATACGAGAAATGAGTTTATTCACTTTGTCTCAGATGGTTACTCTTTGCACATACCCTCTATAATTCAATCCTGCAAAGTTGCTTTAGATGCGATTCTAAAAACACCAAGTAATAGTGAAGGTATCTGTTTTTATTATGAAGAACAAAAAACTCAGTTTAGCTCAACCTGTAATAAAATTTCAGTGCTTCTCACGGAAGTAGAGCAACTTTATAGCAACAAAGAATTCAACAAAGAATACTTTGTATTAATGGAAAATGAACAGCCGGGAACATAGGTTACAAAATAGGTCGGATACAATGCACAGCCTGAATAGACTTCTAGAGTTTGATACAGACTTAATCACTCCACTTTTTGAACTTTACGGCCACACAAGTAGGAAAGGCTCTAGACATTCACAGCCTCCCGGCACTCCAGACCCGACGTACGCAGAACTCACGGAACATTACGGAGAACTAACCGAGAACTACAAACTGAACTAACCCCTCGTGCCTTTTAATAGAGACATTGGGGGCAGGCTTGCCAAATGGGTATTTAGGGAAATCAAAAGTCCATATATCTCCCTAAAAAATCAATCAGGAAACATATAAAAGTCAGTTTTCACTAAATTGGTTAAGGTTGCCAATTGAAAGTTAAATATAGATCATTATGGTGTTATCAAGTTTCTTGATAACATGCATGAATGAATGATATCAGGTTAGAAGTGTCGCTAAGTGCCTAATTTTTCGTTGGCAGATATTTCAAGTCAATGTAGATATCAAGAAACTTGATAATAACTTGTTAGGGTGAAAAAAATAATATGATCACCATCAATAAATTCATTCAACACGCCTTTGTATTTATAATAGGTCTTGTTTTAGGCTGGATTATCAAAGGAAAGAGCCTAAATTTAATTTTCACAATATTCCTACCTGCATTAGTTACTTTGATTGCAGTATATCTCGGAGCTAAATATGCTTTCGACCTCCAAGAAAATAAAGAAAAAGAAAAAAAGAAAAGAAAAAATATCGTAAGCGGGAACTTAGCTATTTTCAATATTTCAATAATGCTCGATAAACTAATAAGTTATCAAAGACAAGTTCTTAATCCTGAGCGTGACAATCCTACTAACTTTATTGGGATGCCCCCTACTTTAAACACTTTTGATAAAAATATTTCCTTCAACATCGAAGCACTATCGTTTCTTCTTGGAACATCCCACAGAAATTTACTTGGCGAACTTTCAACTGAAGAATCACGCTACAAGACTGCAATTGGTGCAATTGATGCGAGAAGCAGACTCCACGTCGATGAAATACAACCCGCTCTCGAAAGATCGCAATTTGTCCAGGGAGGGAATTACACACTGGCAGATATTGAAAATGCTCTTGGCAACAGACTTTTTGTCTCACTCCAACAAGCAACAATATCGGTATTTGAAAACGTAGACCCTACAATTATAAGTTTGCAAGAGGTCGGCGATAGTTTACGGCAAGCAATGAGTGAGTTATACCCTACAGAAACTGTTCTCGGGGTAGAAATCACTAGCTCTCAGGAAAATAAATAAATGGCTAACACTGTTATTCACCCGACCCGCAAGCCCTGCCGCCTTTTGAGGTAGATTCAAGTTTATTACTTCTCGCAAAGTTGGCAGCCAACGTCACAGCGGGTGAGTGATGACGGACGTTGGGCAATAAATAATAAAACCAATAATTATTTACAATTTATATGATTGACCAAGAAACCATATTTATTATAGGAGCAGGTGCCAGCCGCCCTTATGGGTACCCAACAGGGTATGAACTAAGAAAGTATATTTGCATAAACTTCCCTCCTTTGTTGCGCCGTATTTCTGGAAACAGCCAATTCTCACACATAAGAGCAGCATGGAATTCAGAAGCAAAAGAACTTGCTAAGGTCTTTGAAAAATCAAGCACACCATCTATTGATCTATTCTTAGCCCGAAACAACAATTTTTCAGAGATAGGTAAAATAGCTATTCTATTAAGCATATTCGAAGCTGAAAGAAAAAGTAGATTTCGCGAAAACAGTCACATAGAAGAACAAGATTGGTACAGTTACCTGTACCAAAAAATGTAATGGAAATGGGGACAGAACTATTTTCTTACATAACCAACAAACACACCCATCCGCCAACCCCAAAAATGGGACTAATATCGCATAAACAGAACCATTATGCCGCGCAGAAAGAATAAGCATAAAGACATCTCAAGAATTGATCAGGACACCAGAAAGACCCACGGCTGGTATGTGAGAGTGCGCTTTCTAGGGAAAAGTCACGACAAATATTTTTCAGACAGACTACATGGTGGAAAAGATGCCACTTTAGACAAGGCTTTATCGTGGAGAAATGCTACTGAAATGGAAATCGGAAAAGTCAGGACTGATAATATAATGGTAACCGTGGGTAATACTGCAACAGGTGTTGTTGGGGTAAGGTTTAATGAAAAAATGAACAAGTATGAAGCTACCTGGGTGGACAAAGAAGGGAAACCAGGGAAAACATCTGTCGCAGTAAGAAAGCATGGCAAAGCGAAAGCATTCAAAATGGCCTGCGATATCCGCCGAAAGAAGGATGCAGAGCGCCTAGGCTCCTAAATTGTATGAGACAAAAGGGGACAAGACAAAAGGGGACAAGACAAAAGGGGACAGATTTATTTTTGCAAGTTGTTGCAACTTATTTACAAGCAACCGGCAAGCCCTTTATTGGCAATGCAGAACCCCGGTTCAACTCCTGAGTTTTAAAAATAAACAATCTCTACAAAATTTAAGGCAAGTCAAATATTCAAATCGGAATAAATAAGCATGAAATTCATAAAACAATTTATACACCTTTTAATTCTACTTGTAATCATTGCCACCACTGTAGAAGCACAAGAAATAAAAAATTATTGCCACGATCAAGCTGTTTGGGCAGAGTGGGATAAACAATTGGAAAAAGCACAAGGTCATTCGGACTTTAAGGCTCTCTACGCATTACGAACCGGTCTTTGCACCATGATTGAACGAAAACAAATATCAATTAATGAAGCAGCTAAAATTTTTGAGAAAGCTAGGGAAGATTTAATTGAGGAAAAAGAAAAAGAGAGGAAGAGAAAACGATTTTCTTTTTAAATTTCATTAACTTGAATCGCTCCTAGTTTTTTAGACACTTCTGAATTATACAAAATAACTACAGCAGGGGCATATGAGTGTCTAGGATACTGCTGGCCTATTCAACCCTTTATTTATTATGTAATTAATTTTTAAATTCTACTTGTTTTAGAAAAGGGTCAAGTGAGGGCTCCTCTGAGGGCTTTTAAGGGTGTGAAATGGTTGTAAATGAGTTATATAAGTGGCAAAAAATGCTCATTGTACCGTATTAAGCAGCCTTTCACGCTGGCGACACCGGTTCGAATCCGGTTGGGGACGCCATGTAATTTCAAGGGGTTAGCTTTAAATAGCTAACCCCTTTTTTTTTATCTAATCTCCTTGTTGTTTCAGGACAGGCAAAGGGGATACTTACGCCTGCTATTTTATTGAAATCATGTGAAAAATTTAATATAACTACAATGTAGTTGTCGGGTATAGTAATCAATAATCAAGTGTGACGGTCAAACCCAAAATTGTAACTGTGACACTTTTTTTCTCAAAACAGGTCAAGATTTTTAATTGATACTTGCAAAATAAATTGAGATGGCTTACTATTATTAGTAATCATTTTCAATAAACAGGAGGGAAATGTTATGAGTGCAACACCAAAATTACGTATGACCAAACAAAGGCAAGTTATTCTAGAGGAATTGCGAAAGGTTAAAACCCATCCAACGGCTGATGACATGTACCAGATGCTCCGGTTAAGGATGCCTAAAATTAGTTTGGGCACTGTTTATAGGAATTTGGAAATACTTTCAGAAACTGGTATAATCCAAAAACTTGATGTTGGTGGTACCCAGAAAAGATTTGATGCTGATGTCACTATTCATTCCCATGTCCGTTGTATGGATTGTGGTCGGGTGGCAGATATTCCAGTTAGTCCTAATTTTGATATTGAGGCTGAAGCCCAGAAAATGACGAATTTTGAAATTTACCGTCATCGCCTAGAGTTCAGTGGCCTCTGTCCTGAGTGCCAACAAAAGAAGCAGGCTGCGGCTTAATTTACCCCGCTGAATTGGTCTATTTTTCAGAAAGTAATGTGTCGAGCAAATTAACGGATAGAGCCTGTCAGTCTATTACGAGTAGCATAATTGACCAGGAGATATGAGATGACAAAGCAACTGGAAGTGTATAAGTGCGAATTATGTGGCAATATTGTCGAGGTTTTGAATGCTGGTGGTGGTGAGCTTGTCTGCTGCGGCCAGCCCATGGGCCTTTTGAAAGCCAATAGTGTAGACGCTGCCACGGAAAAACATGTGCCTGTTGTGGAAAAAACCGACGGCGGTTATCTTGTTAAGGTTGGATCGGTTCCCCATCCCATGGAAGAAAAACATTATATCCAGTGGATTGAACTTCTTGCTGATGGTGTGGTGTTGCGGCAATTTATCAATCCGGGTGATGCCCCGGAAGCAACGTTTACAACCGGTGCCACAGAGGTTAGCGCTCGTGCTTACTGCAATTTGCATGGTTTGTGGAGGAGTTAAGTAATGTTGAATGACAAGATGGAAAAAGCACTTAATGCCCAGGTCAACTGGGAACTTTATTCCTCCTATTTTTATCTGTCCATGAGTTCGTATTTTGAGTCAATCAGCTTGTCCGGTTGTGCAACCTGGATGAAGGCCCAGGCCCAGGAAGAGCAGTATCATGGCATGAAGATTTATGATTATATCAATGAACGTGGCGGTAGGGCAATACTTGCAGCCATTGATCAGCCACCTTCAGAGTGGAACTCTCCTCTTCATGTTTTTGAGGATGTGCTTTCCCATGAACAGAAGGTAACCGGACTTATTAACGATCTTGTTGATCTTGCCCTTGAAGAGCGTGACCATGCGTCAAATATCTTTCTTCAGTGGTTTGTTTCCGAGCAGGTAGAGGAAGAGGCAGGTGTTGGCAGCGTTCTGGAAAAATTCAGATTGATTGGTGATGATAAAAGCGGTTTATTTGCCATTGACCAGGAGCTTTCGACTCGGGTATTTACTCCACCGGCTAAATAGCTTTTTTCAAGTATAAGAATCTTTCTTAAAGCCGCCACGATTCATATCGTGGCGGCTTTTTTTGTTTTTATCCCCTTTTTGAATGTGCGTATGTTTATTTTAGGTGGTAATTGTTTCTTATTATTAAAAAATATAAACGTATGGTCCACAGGAGGAGAGGATGCCAGCTTTAGAAATTAAGGAAAATGTTTACTGGGTGGGAGCTGTAGATTGGAATATCAGGGATTTTCATGGATATTCGACGTACAAGGGAACAACCTACAACTCTTTTCTGGTTATGGATGAAAAGATTGCCCTTTTTGATACGGTGAAAAAGCCGTTCCAAAGTGAGTTTCTCCATCAACTTCGGCAGCTGACAGACCCTACAAAAATTGATTATATCATTGTCAATCATGTGGAGATGGATCACTCAGGCTGTTTGCCTGAAATTATCGAGTTGATCAAACCTGAAAAGATCTTTTGCTCCGTCATGGGAGAAAAGGCAATCCAGAGTCATTTTCATCCAAAAGACTGGCCACTGGAGGTGGTTAAATCTGGCGATACCTTGAATTTAGGTAAGAAGACGGTGCATTTTCTGGAGACTAGGATGCTGCACTGGCCAGATAGCATGTTTTCCTATATTGCTGAAGACAAGCTGCTTATTTCAAGTGATGCCTTTGGGCAGCATTGGTCCACCTCAGAGCGATTCGACGATCAGGTTGATGAAGCAGAATTGATATCCCATACTGCCAAATATTTTGCCAATATTTTGATGATTTTTTCTCCCAATGTTCAGAAATTGTTGCAGAAAGTGGAGGAGATGAATCTCGAAATAGACATGATCGCTCCGGATCACGGCTTGATTTGGCGCAAGAATCCACAACAGGTTATTGAGGCATATAGAGGGTGGTGTCATTATGAGGCTAAGGAAAAGGTGGTGATGGTCTACGATACCATGTGGCACAGCACGGAAAAAATGGCCAAGGCCATTTATGAAGGCCTGGTGAAAGAGGGGGTCAGTGTCAAAATGATGGATTTAAAGGTCAATCATCGTAGTGATATTGTCACCGAAATTCTCGATGCCAAGGCGGTTCTTTTTGGTTCACCAACCTTGAACAACGGTATGCTGCCCACCATGGCGGATGTGTTGACATATCTGAAAGGGTTGCGACCGAAACGCAAAATTGGTGCAGCGTTTGGCTCTTTTGGCTGGTCGGGTGAGTCTGTCAAGCATATCAATGGTTTTATGGAGACAATGGGCTTTGATATAGTTGATGAGGGCATCAAGGTAAAAAATGTGCCCACCCATGAGGATTATCAAAAATGTTTTGACCTGGGCGTGAAGGTTGCTCAGGCTGTTAAAGCTGAATTAAGCGACGCGTAGGGTTTGGTTCAATCGATAAGCGAGTTTGCGAGACATCGAGACATCGAGACATCGAGACTTCTGCACCCCAAGGGTATTCGAAGTCTGCGCTTATCTCCTACGGGGCTCCATTGAGGTATAAAGCGAGCGAGTGAAAGAGAGAGCTGCCAAGAAAAGGCTGAGCATACTTTTGCAGGATGCCGACCTGGATCATATCATGGCTGAAATCCGTGATCTGCCTCAGCAGCATGTCATTACCCCTCTCATCTCCTTTTTGTATCAGACCGATGAGCGGTTGAAGTGGAATGCAGTCACTGCCGTGGGCCAGGTCATGGATGAAATGGCCCGTGTTGATATGGAAGCAGCCCGGCTAATCATGCGCCGTATCCTCTGGAACCTCAATGAGGAGTCCGGAGGAATCGGCTGGGGTATGACTGAGGCCATGGGGGAAATTCTTGCCCTAAACGAGACGTTGGCAGATGAATATGCCCATATGCTGGTATCGTATATGCGGGAAGAAAATTATCTGGAGCTTCCGGCATTACAGCAAGGGCTTTTGTGGGGTATCGGCCGTTTGGCCATGGTGCGTCCGAAACTGTTGTTGAAGAATAATGCTGACGGATACATGGCCCTTTATCTTGAATCTCCGGATAGAGTGGTGCAGGGATTGGCTGCCAGAAATTTTGGTATCCTTGCAGTAAGAGAGGCCATTCCCCATATCCGTGGCTTAACCAACAGCGACCAACGGGTTAACCTGTATCAGGATCGACAGATGATTAAAACCACGGTGGGGGAGCTTGCCTTGGAGGCTTTAGCGCGACTTGAGTAAAGATAAACTACTTTTTCAAAAACACATCTTCGGCAACACGCCTGCCCGTTTCAGTCAGAAATGACTTTGAAATAATTTTTTGCAGATGTTCCTGGCTCGATGGTGACTCTTTCTGCTTATCATCAAGGTTGACGATGAGGTCAGCATCGTACAAGACTTTAAAATTGAGTGTTTCTTCTTTTCTAGGACTATGATGGTGGCCGATAATATCGCACACCTCGTCAATCAAAGCCACATCAGCTTCGAGTCCTATGAGTATTTCCCGTGCTACAGGCGGGCCTTCCTGGTGCTGGTATTTGGCTGAACTGCTGTTAAATTTTAATTCAGCGTTTTTAATGCCGATGTCGTGTAAAAAGGCACATATCAGTACAACTGCAGGATCACCCTGTTCCGTGCGGTTTATCTCTTCAGCATAATGAGCAACTTTGCGGGCATGATTTATCCGTCTGAAATCAGTGGCAAAGTAGCGTTTCATCTCAACACCCACCCGGTCTTTTAAGGATTGACCTGCCGATGGTTTCAATTCATCGGGTAAGTTGCCCAGGCATTGTTCAGCATGGGGACAATAGGCGGCGCATCCAAAATCAATTTTGGGATTGAGCATCCGGTGTCCGCATTTACTGCAAGCCCTGGTTGAGTCATCTTTGAAAAATTCTATTACATTTCGACACTTAGGGCAGCTGGCCTCAAAAATTGCAGAACCTTCCCAGTAACGGCTGTCTTGTCCGGGACATTTCATAGGCTTGTTCCTTATAAAATTTCAGAGCATCGTGGTTAAGGTATCCATAAAGGTAAGGATAGATCAGTCAACAGGAAAAGACCTTGACTTAGATCAACACAACACTGTTTTTTAGTAAATTATCTTGTTTTCAAGTTTTTCCCATTTTTTGAAAACAGCTACTGCTTCCTCACGCATGGTCTGAATCACTGGGATTTGCCTTTCAGCAGAGGGAGCCTTAAGTTCCTGGTAAAGGAAATCATCAGCAAATCCGAGATCTGCGGCGTCCTTGCGGCTGGCGGCAAAATAGATTTTTTCTATACATGCCCAGTAAAGCGCAGACAGGCACATGGGACAAGGTTCACAGTTAACATATATTGAGCAGCCTGAAAGATCGTAGCTCTGTAATGCTTCACAGGCAGAGCGGATGGCAACCATTTCGGCATGGCAGGTTGGGTCATTACGAACGAGAACCTGGTTCCAACCTCGGCTGATAATTTGATCATTTTTAACAATTACTGCGCCAAATGGACCTCCTTCTTCAGCAAAAGACTTTTCAAGCGAAAGTCGGATGGCTTCGTGCATGAAATCAGCATTCATACTCTTTCCTTAATTTTAAGGGATGGTTTTTATGATGAAGATTTAGTAACTATTCAGGAGCATCCCATCTTGTCCCATTTGGGACTTCTCGAATAGCACAAGTATGCTTCGAAGTCCAAAATGAACCAATATGGAGCACTCCTGAACAGTTCCGGTACGGTGGTTAGGCCAATTTGGTGGCCTAACTGAATAGTTACAAGATTTATTATAGACAATCTGGTATGAATTGTGTTGAAAATGTTCCTGTAATTGTGACCGATACATTCAAGAAAAAGTTCAGTGGTTTTATCGGTCACCTTAATACTAAAAAAGAGTCCCATGAATTATTTATTTATAATTATCTCATATCTTATCGGCTCCATTCCGTTTGGGCTGCTCCTGGGCAAATCCGCTGGGATTGATGTTCGTAAAGGCGGGAGCGGTAATATTGGTGCCACCAATGTCAGTCGGCTGGTGGGTAAAAAAATTGGCGCCCTCACCTTGTTATTTGATGCGGCTAAAGGGCTTGTGCCGATGCTTGTTACCGCTAATCTTGGTGTTGAACTCCCCACTGTAATGCTGTGCGGCGCTGCTGCCTTTAGCGGGCATCTTTTTCCGCTGTACCTGCGGTTTCAGGGAGGTAAAGGGGTGGCAACAGCCCTGGGGGTGTTCCTCTATCTGTCGCCAATGGCACTTTTTATTTGTGCTGCAGGATTTTTCCTTGCGGTGTCAGTGTCTGGCTACGTGTCAGTAGGTTCTTTGCTTGCTTCAGGGCTGATGCCTGTGGTGATTTTTTGGAAGCAAGGGACAGGCAGTCATTTTTATCTGGCTCTTTTTGTCAGTTTTCTGATCTGGTTCAAACACAGCAGTAATATAGTCAGGCTTCTTAAAGGGCAGGAAAAAAGTTGGAGAAAAAAATGACCAAAAAGGACTGGCAGAAAATTGAGGCGGCCCGGGAACTGCTTGGCTTGGAAGAGAAGGCCACTCTGGCCCAGATCAAGGATGCCTTTCGCAGGCTGTCTAAGGTGTATCACCCTGATCTGGCCGGCGAAGAGCAGGCCAATAGTGGTCAGGTGAAGATGCACGAAATTACCGAGGCGTATCAGGTACTACTTTCCTACTGCGAAAACTACCATTTCCCTCTGGTCATCCAGAACGAATCACTGGATGCAGAGGATTGGTGGCTTGACCGCTTTGGCCAGGACCCTCTCTGGGGCAAAAGTCAGGAGGAGGATTAGAATACCAGTCTACCGGTTTTCTAATTTATATACTTTTCGTTTATAGTTACTTTGCCTTTTTTCATCAACTGGGCAATCCAGGCATCCATGACCGCATTTTGTTGCTCCATGGCAATTTTACTCTCAAATGCTTGTCGCTGCTGATTGCTGTCTGACTGGTCAACATCTTTTTTTTCTTTAAAACGGCACAGGTAAAATGTGGTGCCCGAAGCAGTTATGCTTGCCGGATATGGATTTTCAGCAGACAGGTTGAAAGCTGAAGACAGGAGTGGCTCCGGCAGTCCCTTACTGCTTCTCTTGCTGCGAGAAAAATACTCGCTTTCCTGCGCCGTTATACCGAGGTCCAGTAAGGTTTGGCTAAAGTCGGCACCCTCGTTTAGTTTTGCCAGGGTCTCATCAGCTTTTTTCTGGGCAATAGTCTTGGCTTCAGCGCTGATAAAATCTTTTTCAACCTCTTCTCGAACCAGGGCAAGTTCAGGAATTTCAGGCTCTTTGGTGTCCTCAATAAATAAAATAGTATAGCCTTGGGGACTTTCAAGAAGTGAACTCAGCTCCTTTTTCTTCAGGGAAAAGGCACTGTCAATGATGGCCCGGTCCGCGCTGAAATCAGCAGCAGGCGTGTTTTGGGTAAAAAAGTCTGTTTCTGACAGCTGCACGGAAAATTTCTCTGCGTAGTTTGCCAGACTACCGGCAAAGATAATTTTTTCGTAGGCCGCATTGGACTTTTCAAAAGCGCTGTTTTGGGCCTGCTGTTTTTTGAGCGTTGTTTCAATAATAGGTGTAACCACGGCCAATTCTTTAACCGAGCTTGGCTGGATCTCTTCAAGCTTAATGATGTGATGACCAAACTGGGTAGTGACCACGTCACTTATGTCTCCTGGTGCCATGGAAAAGACGGCATCCTCAAAAGGCTTTACCATCTGTCCCCGGCCAAAAAGGCCAAGATCACCACCACGACTTGCAGAGCCGTCATCTGAAAATTCCTTGGCCAAAGCTGCAAAGTCTTCTCCCAAGCGTGCCCGAACCAGAATTTTGTTCATCTCTTCAAGTTTTGTTTCACTGTCTTGCTCTGTGGTGCGAAGCAGGATATGCCTGGCCTGACGTTTCTCCGGTTGGCCAAATTCATCCTGATTGGCGGTGTAATACGCTTCAATCTCAGATTCAGGAAGGGTGATTTGGGTCATCTCATCCTTGAGTAAAAAGGAAAGATACTTCACTTTGACTTGCGGTGCGGTCTTGTAATTGTCTTTATTGGCTTCAAAATAGGTGGCAAGGGCCTCATTTGTGACTGTTACTTCACTGGAGAAATTATCAGACTCAAAAGCTGCATAATCGATCTTAAACTCGCTGTTGTCTAAACGAAAGCGATCTTCAAGTTCATAAGGAACCACCTGACTGAAGTTTGAAATCTGATTTGCCACTTTTGATACAAGCAGATCCGTACGCATTCCTCTTTCAAATTTTTTAGGCGTAAGGCGTGAACCTTTTAACACTTCATTATATCGGTCGCTGTCAAAGACACCGTTATTTTGAAACACCGTCATATTTTTAATGGCATCCTGAATTTCCATGTCACTGACGTAGATGCCCATTTCTTCACCACCCTGAAGAAGCAGGGAGCGCTGGATAAGTTCATTGATGACCTGTTTTTTTATGTTCAGAGCTTCAAGCAGTCCTTTGGGGATATTTCCGCCAAACTGGGTGCTGTATTGATCCCTGGTGGCGTTTAGGGCCTTATCAAATTCCTGCAGAGTAATTGGCTCGCCGTTTACTGTTGCCACGGCATTACGGGCATCGGTCTGGTTGCCGCCAACTCCCCAGAATACAAAAACAACAATGATTATCAGCACAGTTGCCTGCAGGTAGGGCGATTGGGCTTTACGACGTAGTAGATCAAGCATGGAAAATACTCCGAAAAAATTTATAATTTAAATTGTAAACTTAAGACTCTAATTTATTACCACAAAGTTGCTAAGACACAAAGTTTTTCTTTTTGCTGTGCCTTGGGACTTGGTGCTTAGGTATTATTTGGTTTCAGCCAGATTTGTGCCTGTGGCGATATTGACCACCAGCGGTACGGAAAGCTCCATGACATTTTCCATGGCATCTTTGACCAGGGAGGTGGTACTGTCGACTTCTTCAAGGGGAACTTCAAAAACCAGTTCATCGTGAATCTGTAGCAGCAGTTTTGCGTTTAAACCAGCATGGTGCAATAGTTTATCTGCCTGCAGGGTGGCTGCTTTGATAATGTCAGCGGCTGTTCCCTGGATTGGGGTATTTAAGGCAGTCCGTTCGGCAAACTCACGCCTGGTTTTACTTTTATTATTGATATCCGGCACCATTCTGCGGCGATGAAGCAGGGTGGTGACAAAACCGTCCTGTCTGGCCTGCTCAATGATATCTGCCATGAATTTTTTTACTCCGCTGTATAACTCAAAGTAGCGATTAATAAAGGTCTGCGCCTCTTTGCGGCTTATGTTGAGTTGACCGGCCAGCCCAAAGGCGCTCATGCCATAAACAATACCGAAATTGATGCTTTTTGCCACCCGGCGCATTTCAGGGGTGATAAGGCTGGGATGCACCCGGAAAATTTCAGCGGCTGTCTGGCTGTGAACATCGTTGCCAGAGGTAAAGGCCTCAAGCAGGGCCTGATCTTTGGAATAATGGGCCAGTACTCGTAAATCAATCTGTGAATAATCCGCAGCAAGCAGGATTTTTCCCGGGGGGCTGATAAATGCCTCCCTGATTCGTTGACCTTCTTTGCTGCGAATGGGGATGTTTTGCAGGTTTGGGTTGCTGCTGCTTAGTCTGCCTGTGGCGGTGACAGTCTGGTTAAATGATGTATGTACCCGGCCACTGTCTTTTTTCAGCAGGGTGGAGAGTTTGTCCACATAGGCTGATTTAAGTTTGCTTAAGGTTCGATGTTCAAGCACGGCGGCCGGCAGTTCATGGTAGGCTGAGAGTTTGGTCAGCACCTTGACATCTGTTGAGTAGCCTGTCTTGGTCTTGCGGCCATGGGGCAGGTGTAATTTTTCAAATAAAATATCGCCAAGCTGTTTTGGAGAATTGATATTGAACTCTTCTCCTGCCTGATCGAAAATACTCTTTTGTAAATGCTCAAGCTGTCCGGCAAACTCTGTTGACATGGTAGAAAGTATGTCTTTATTCACCAGTATGCCCGTCTCTTCCATGCCAGCCAGTATCGGTACCAGGGGCATCTCCAGCTCGTCAAAGAGTTTTTTTAGTTCTAGTTCATCAAGCTGTGGGGCAAATAACTCCCACAAAAGGATGGTGGCTGCCACATCTTCACATGAATAATTATTTGCTGCTTCCAGTTCGACATAGCTGAAGGCATCAGCTCGTTTGTCTTTTGCCGTGACCTCTTTAAATTCAGTGAGGCGGAGGCCCAGATGTTCTGTGGCCAGGTCGTCAAGCTTGTGGCTGCGCCTGGATGGGTTAAGGAGATAGGAGGCGATCATGGTGTCCCGCAATGGGCCTTGCAGAGTAACTCCATGGGTTTTCAGCACCTGGAAATCATATTTTAAGTTGTGTCCTGTTTTGGCAATGTCAGGATTTTCCAAGAGAGGACGCAAAGAGGTAAGCACCGTGTGCAGAGAGAGTTGTCCCGGCAGGAGATTGCCTTCAGCATCTTTATGGGCCACCGGGATATACCATGCCTCATTTGTGTCCACGCACAGGGAAATTCCTACAAGCTTTGCTGTAAGAGAGTCAAGTGACGTCGTCTCGGTATCGAGGATAATGGCTGATGCCTTATGAAGATGGGTAGTGACCTCTTTTAGCTTGTCCTTTGCTGTGACCAGGTGAAAATGTGAGGTGTCCATGGTTTGTGTCGGTGTGGAGCTTTTCAACAATCTGCTGAACTCAAGCTCGGTATAAAGGGCATGGAGTTTTTCCTGGTTTGGTTCCGGAAGACGGTACTGTTCACTGGTGTCGGGTACGGCAAGGTCTTCTTTGAGAGCAATAAGTTTTTTTGAAAGAAAGGCCTGGTCCTTGAACTCGATGAGTTTTTCTTTCAGCTTTTTTTTGCTGAGCGTATCAATATTTTCATAGAGACCAGCAAGGGTGGAAAATTCGTTAATAAGCTTGTCAGCTGTTTTCGGTCCCACCCCTGGAACACCGGGGACATTGTCTGAGCTATCGCCGATCAGAGCAAAGAGATCGTTTAATTTCTCAGGGCCGACATTATATTTAGCCGTCACTGCCTCCCTGTCCATGAGGCGGTCTGCCATGGGCTCCCAGAGAACAATATGATCACTGACCAATTGCAGCAGATCTTTATCGCCTGAAACTATCACCACAGGCTGATCGTTTTTTGATAGCTGTATTGCTGCAGAGGCAATGAGGTCATCAGCTTCCACTCCTTCCTGTTCAAGGCAAAGAATATTCATGGCCCGGGAAACTTTCCTGATATAGGGAAGCTGGCAGACAAGATCATCGGGCATGGGAGGGCGGTTTGCTTTGTAATCCGAATAAATTTCATGGCGAAATACCGGCCCTTTCATGTCAAAGGCAATGGCCATGAATTGTGGATTTTTCTCCCGAATGACCCGGTTCATAATATTTATGAAGCCGTAAACTGCGTGGGTGGGGAGCCCCTGACTGTTAGAAAGCGGTGTTATAGCGTGATAGGCACGATAGATATAGGCACTGCCATCAATAAGATAAATTGGTTCTTGTTTTTTCATGGCCACACTCTAACAAAAGGCAAATTTTTATCCAAGATTAAAAAAAAGCTGAACCCAGAGATGCGGCAAGTTGCCTTTTTTTATTTCTTTATGAAAAAAATGCGATTTTTTTTTAAGTTTGTGAAAAGAAAGTCGATATGTTAATTAGAAGACGATGTAATATTGACACGAACAAGCTGAAAACCCTTGGAGAGAAGGGGAAAGAGAAAATGAGGAGCACGTCATGAAAGCTTCTGACGCAATTTCCCAAATACGGACAGACAATAAAGTTGAGGCCAAAAAAGCCCAAAAGAGCGATGAAGTTTCCTCTGCCGGCGCAGCTCCAACTGATAAGGTGCAACTTTCCAGCGGCTCCAAGGATGTCCAGAAAATGAAAGAGATATTAAACCAAACCCCAGAAATGCGGATGGAAATGATCGAGTCTTTAAAACAAGAGATAAATGCGGGGACCTATAAGGTTGATTCCCGAGAAATCGCTGATCGAATGCTGGATGATCTTCTTTCCAGTGAGATATTGTATCAGTAATAATTTCAAACTACTTTTTTTCATTTTATTTAAGCCGTCCACATCTTGATGTGGGCGGCTTTTTTTTTGTCTATCTTCTTATGATTGCGGGAAAAGCGGTAGGCATGGATTGTATTTTTTCGGATCAAGAACAATTTGTTTAGCCAGTCTCTTGGTGGTGTTGATTATCAAAGGCCCCAATAGATTAGCTGTCATTTCCTGGGGATTGCCGGCAGGAATAGTCAGCAAAACCAGCATGTCGATTTCTTTGTCAGAGCGGATAGCCAGCTCATTTATTGTTTGCTTAGGGATTTTGGGATTATATTTCTCCGGCAAAAGAGCACTGGAAATGACCACAAAGGCCAGTTCCTGATTATCAAGAGATTGCAGCCACATAAACGGTGAGTCCGGAGCATGGGCCCTCAGGATGAAACGGATAGATTCCGGAAATCCGAGAAAAGGGGAGGTCAGGGTAATGATCTTATCCGGATCAACTTCTAGGGTTCCAAACCGGCTGGTTTGCACCGAGATGAGTTCTTTATCAGTTGCCTGATTATCTAAATCCTGCGTTAATGCATTCATTCTTTCTTCTCTTTTGTTGTTTCTATCCAGCAGTTACAGTCTGGTGTTTGGGCCAATTATTTAGTCCCACCTGGGGTGTTTTTTGTCTTAGTCGCAAAGACGTCAGTCAGCATGGAAAGATCCGCTGGAGCTTCCAGGGCCGCTTTTTTGTTTTCTTCAAGAATACGCAAATAAATTTCTTCACGATGAACTGCAATATCGTCCGGGGCCTCGACTCCCAGCTTTACCAGTCCTCCTTTGCTTTCCAGAACTCGTATCTTGATGTCATCGGCAATGATAATTGCCTCGCCAATTTTTCTGGCTAGGATAAGCATGCGTGCTCTCCCTGAATTCCGGCCTGGCCGGAGAATAATTGAAAATTGATAATTAAAAATGAAGGAAACGATTTAATTTAGATTACTACCAAAACTATCCATTATCAATTATCAATTATTTTTACAAATAATCTACCAGACTGAGCTGCATGGTTTTGGCAGCAGCACTGAGTGCGGCCTGGTAGGCCACTTCCTTCGATTTCAGATCAAGTATTGCTTTAGTCAGATCGGTATCCTGCTTCTCCGAAAGAGTGGTCTGGTTGGCCAGCTCCAGATTGGCATAAATCTGGGTCTGGATAGTCATGCGGTTGGCCCTGGCACCGAAATTGGAAATATTGATGGACAATTCGTTGAGCACATCCTCAAGATCGGCCATTGATTGGGTCAGTCCCTGGGATTGCAGCTGGTGTGAATTTATGCCGAATGCGTTCAGGGTGTTGCTGTTATCGTTGTCTACCTGAAAGGTGTATCGACCGGAATCAGAGCTGTCAATATGCAGTTGGCCGGAACTGTCCCAGTGGCTAGATATACCAGGAATGCCATTGATTTTGTCGGCAATGCTTGTTGGGGTGTCCAGGGTGATGTCCACTGGGATGACCATTTCCTGCTCCAGCGGGGGATAGATGTCATGGTCGGTCACGGTGATGGTGAAGTCGCCGGTTACAAATTTTTCCTCCAATGGCTTTTCAGGATCATTGAGGGATTCCAAGGTGGTGTAGATATTGTCTTGGGCATGGATGCCGGTGACAAAAGTGTAGTTTTTCCCCAGCAGATAATCTTCCAGCTCTTTTATTTTTTGAAAGACACCGGTATCAGAAATAGCATCTTCGCCATTTTGGGCAATGGCAATTTTACTTTTAGCGGCAATTTTTATTTCGGCGTCATTGACTCTGTCCCCGGTGTAACGGACATTATCTTCCAGTTGGGCAAGGGAAAGGATTGACAGCTTGCCGTCACTGGCTGTATCTGTCGTTTCGCCAGTAAACAGAGAGCCACCGGACACTCCTATGGCGACAAAACCGGGTTCCTCTCCACCAGGAGGATAGGGTGATGTAAGGCTGCTTTCCATCATGAAGGTTCGTTCTGACAGCAGTTGTATCTGGCCGGAGTAAACATTGTCTCCGGGGCCAGCGGTGGAGCCGTTAATATGGGTGAGATAATTTCCCATGGCTGAAGTTTCAATATGGAGATTTCTTCCGTCAATGGCCTTTAAGGCAATGTGGCCTGTGGAATTACGGGTGGCCACAATGCCGGTTGTCGCCTGGTTGGAATTGATGGCGTTTATCAGAACATTATCAGTGTCCTGGTCAACAATGACTTCAGCACCGGCTGCAAATATATCAACTCCGTTAATGACCAGATCTCCCGGGTTAAGGGTGCCGGCCGCAACCGGTGATGTTGCCTGGCGGAATACCGGGGTCACTTCCGCAGTTACACCAGTTCCTGGTATGGTTTGTCCGCTGCCATCAATCCAGTCCACACTGATGCGATTAATGGCGGTTGCCTTTGCTGCGGCGGAAGACATGGCAAAGACATCTGAAACACCGTCATCAGCGATAACGTCAACCGGGATACCGTTAATTTCCAGCTCATTGGGATTAAGGCGGTAACCATTAACCACTATGCCGTCACCTGCCTCGTCGGCAACGCCTACTCCGCCGCCTCCCCAACCGAATATGTTAAGGATTGAGTCGTCGGCGACGTTGGCGCTGGTCAGTTCAAA
>PJEL010002208.1_pt1 | contig 18276 bp, 20 predicted proteins | sample 1853271 | NCBI WGS metagenome assembly PJEL01 (sample SAMN08108733, study PRJNA415343) | Invertebrate metagenome, whole genome shotgun sequencing project. | host: Globobulimina | place: Sweden: Gullmar Fjord | collected 2015-08
TCCCCCTCCCCGCATGAACGCGAGAGTCGAGCTTGCGAGACGCGAGCCAGACTCTGAGTTTCAGCAGCAAGGTTGACCCCGAGTTGGGGGCGGATTCGTCGAAAGAGCCGCGAGGTGGTACCTCATGGGGCCCGGCACGGGTCGCATGAGGTGCCACATCGTGGGTCTTACGATGAATCCAGGCCCACAACTCCGGGGCAGCGGCTCGGGCCGCTGCGTGGAGACCGCCACCGGCCACCTCCCCGCGAAGCGATCGTCACGAGATTGGGTCTCCCGCTGTGATTTCTCCGAAAATTGCAAAGGAGCTGGCCTCCTGGCCGCTCTGCCTGCAATTTTCGGAGAAAGCGCGGCGGGAGATCCGGAATCGTGACGATATGGCGTATAGGGGTGGCAAGACCAACCCTCTTCCACGAGGCCCCGGTTCGTCATGGCCCTGCAGGACGAAGCGATCAAGCGTTGGGCCAGAGAAGAGCTTGCTCTTCGAGGGCCCAACGTGAAGATCGCTAGGCCGTGAGGCACGAACGGCCGTGCCGGGGCTAGTTCACACAACAAAAAACACGGCGCTCCTTTTCGGGAGCACCGTGCTTCATTTTTGCTTCCCTCTCAAAAGAGGAAATTGCCTTAGAGCTGCTCTTTGAGGCCTTTAGCAACTTTGAAGCGAACCGACTTCGACGCTTTGATCGTAATCGCATCGCCAGTGGCGGGGTTACGACCCTGACGTTCGGGGCGCTCGGAAACCTGGAAGGTACCGAAATTCGGCACTGCAACCTTGTCACCCTTACCGAGGGTCTCACCGATGAACTCGAAGAGCCGGTCGTAGCACATCGCCACGTGGGTTTTGGGCATTCCAGTCATCTCCGCAATCTTGTCAACCATATCAGCTTTGCCTGCCATAAATCCTCCCTATAAATATCGATTAGGCGAGCACACCGTAGCGTGCTCGCTCCGTCTGGTCAAGCTTTCATCGGCATCTCGCCCGTTCGTCTTTCAGAGCGATCAGAGAATGAACAACTCATCTCGCAAGTGATGCATAGGTGATCACTTGATTGCGGCCTGAACGTTTCGCCATCAACAAGGCTTCATCGGCACGCCATACAATCTTCATCGAGTTTTCCTCAGTGATCAAACCTGTCGAGTCGGCAACGCCAAAAGAAGAGGTGTATTTGATCTCGTGTTCCCCCGCCCTGATCCTGCGCTGTTCGAGCGTGCGGCGAATACGTTCGGCGACGGCAGTCGCCTCGGGCGATGCCGCTCCGGGCAACAAGATGACGAACTCCTCTCCCCCATAGCGTCCAGCAATATCCATCGCCCGCAACGATCCTCGAAGTACTTCTGCGAGATCGCGCAATACAGAATCGCCGACAGGATGTCCATACTCGTCGTTGATGCTCTTGAAGCGATCGAGGTCGAGCATGATGACGGCGAAAATGTTCTCGCGGTCAGCAACTGCGCGCAGGGCGCGTTCGAAATAGCGGCGGCTGGCAACATTGGTCAAAGGATCAGTATTCGCAAGACGGAAGAGATAGCCGTTGCTCAATGCCGTACCACCCTGCTGACACAAAGTCTCCAGCAAGGTAAGTTTTCGTTCAGATGGAATCATTAAACTCAAAAAATCAAGGCGCAGACGCAGAGTCGCAGCTTCACCTGCGCCGAAATCTCCAACATAGACGGCGCCGATGTTGTCAGGATTGAAGCCGAGGTCGAGAGATTCGGTTTCCTCAAGTAAGCGATGGGTCAATTCACCCCTCGCGCCAAAGCGATCGAAAGCGAAAGTCTGGGAAATGCCCTCTGTCGTATCCGAGAGCAGAATGATCATCTGCTCGAAGACGACCAGATCCTGAATCGCATCCCGAAACCGGATAACAAGCTCACCCATCTCGATCGTTTCTACGAAGCTTGCTCCCACGCGGCGTAACATATCAACGTCCTTAAGACGCATTGCCAACTGGCGCCGATCCTCAGACGAGCGCCAAGCGAGGTACGCTGCCATCAGATACAGCCACGCGAGCAGCGCAAAAGCGGCGACACCCAACCTGACCTGGGTAACAACCAGCAGCAGGGCTGCAGGAAGGGCAAGGAATTCGACGAGTGCAGGGACCGGAATGACCGTTTTGAGGTGGCCCATGACGTCTTCGCCGGCAATGGCATTCAGCAGCAGGCTCGAGACATTGTTGAGCAGGTAAACGAGGCCGGTAAAAAGAATCGAAGCGCCCATGGTCTCCAAAGTGACATCGGTTACAGGAGCAGTCAGCGAAAATACCTCAAAGGCAATCAGCGAAGACAAGCCATACACAAGACATCCGGACACGGCCGTATACAAGGGCCGGAACACCCGTACTGAGAGGTCGTGGCCGCGTGTCGCGGAAAACCAAGGCAAAAATTCACGGCTGAGCGCCCCCAGCCCCATCACGATCGCGACGACAAGAGCTCCAGCGGGAGGCCCCGCCATCAAACACGCCGCGATAAGGAAACCCACACCGAGCGAAATATTTGCCTGCGAAACAACAACCTGAAAATACTGCACGCCGAACGCGAGAATACCGAGCACTACAATTGGCATCCAAGATTCAGGCAACAACCACTGATCGAAGACAAACCAAGCGCTCATCGCCCCCATAACCATCGTGAACCCGAGATAAACAAGAGCGAGAGGCGGCCGGGCCTGTTCATCACCCTGGATGTGCACGCCGACCTTGGGCACCCAACCAGAGAGAGTAAAACCACTAGCATCACTATCATCGGTCGATACGACCGTAAGGTCGCCACTTCCCGGAGGCGGCATGCGTGAGAGATCCTCGAACTCGTGAAAACTCATGACATCTTAGAAATGAGGGTTCGCACCCTAGCCCTAACCCGTAGTGGTAAAAAATGCGTGCTCCCAAAATTCATACCACGCAGAATAGCAGAGGTGGAATGTCTCGACCCGGTGGAATGTTGGAAAATATAATGAAAACATGTTTCACGGCTGTGATTACAGCCCTGCTGATAGTCGCAGCGCCTGGGTTGGTCGCTGCCGAAGGAGACAAAATGATCGAAAATGGCGCGCCATTTCCTACGTTCGAACTCAAGGCCCACGATGATTCGACGATTTCGAGCGCAGAACTGGCGGGAAAACCGTACCTCATCTACTTCTATCCCAAAGCCGACACTCCCGGCTGCACCCGCGAAGCGTGTGAACTCCGCGACCACTGGGGCGAACTTGAGGCGGCCGGTCTTGCGGTGTATGGCGTCTCCTTCGACACCCCCGAGAAAAATCGCGCCTTTGCAGAGAAATTCAACCTACCTTTTCTTCTTCTCTCGGACGAGGATCGCACGCTTGCTGAAACCACCGGCGCCAAACCTATGCTCCTGCCATTTCCCAAACGTATTTCGTATCTTGTCGGAACCGACGGAATGGTCCTCAAGGCATATCCCAGCGTCTCCCCTGCCGAACACGCTGAGGAAGTATTGATTGATTTCAAGGCTCTCGAAACGAATTAGAAGGCCGGCCGGAACGTCCTCAAACTGTAGCGCAAAAACCAAGCGGCGTTCTTCAGGTGTCGCTTGGGCCTAAATATCCGCCTTTCCGGCCGGCCTTCTAGCCCGCACTTCCCACCCGTTCATTGCCCACATTTCTCACCAAAGAATATTTTCAAGTTGGCGGCACGTTACACGAAACTACGTGTATAGTTGAGGGTGTTTAGCAACAGCTGTATCGACAACAGGCATGACAGTCATAGACATAATCAAATTCTTCTTCTTGATTGAGATGACGAAAGTGGAAAAATATTCGCCAAAAACACTTGACAAGCAAGAATATAGTGGTTATTCTTAAATGGTTATATGGTATGGAGGATGATCATGCGGTTCGTGTTCTTGATTCTTATTCTGACGACAGCCGGCCCTTCGACAGCGGCGGATCTTAATCTGACCGCTGCAGTCGAACACGCCATTGCGGGAAATCCCGCGGTAAAGGCGGCGGCATATCAAGCCAGCGCGGCAGCCAAGAGGCATGAGCAGGCTCGTTCATTTCGCCTGCCAAGCGTCGATCTTCTCAGTTCATACGGAGCTTTGAACAATCCTGCCGAAGCGTTTGCGCTGCAACTCAACCAAGGAACGTTCGACATGGAAGAGTTTTTCAACTCTGACCCGAACAACCCTGACACCCTCACCAATTTTTTGACACGGCTCGAAGTGACGCTGCCGGTCTACACCGGTGGTCAGCTCTCGTCGCGCATCGGACAAGCGCACGACATGGCATCTTCGGAACAGTCGGGTCTCGGTTTTGCGGTTGAGAAAACCGCCTTCGAAACGATTGTCTCGTATGTGAATCTCGCGAAAGCGCGCGAATTCCTTGCGCTTGCGGAACGTTCCCACGAGACGACCCTCACTCATGTCAAACTCGCCGAGAATTATGCCACCCAAGGTCTCATCCTCAATGCCGAAGTCCTCAAAGCACATGTGCACCTCGCTGAACTCGAAGAAACGCTGGCCCAGGCGAGAAGTGGTGCACGGCTTGCCGAAGCGGCCCTCAATTTCACCATGGGCGCCGATCACTCTGCAGCTCTGAACCTCAATGAACTGCCTCCCAATCCTCCAGTTGGCGGCGCACTCGATGATTGGGTCGCTTCTGCGCTCGTCCAGCGGCAAGACCTCAGAGCAGCCCTCCACAAACTTGAAGCCGGGCGTAAAGAAGTCAATGTTAAGACTTCAAAATACAAACCCGAAGTCGCCATCCTCGGCCGCTACGATTTTTATGATGAAGATTTTCTCAAGTTTGGTGCAGATTCGGGCTCGATCATGGCCGTCGCCCGCATCAATCTTTATCGCGGAGGCGCCGATCGCGCGGCTATCGAAGCATCACGTCTCGACCTCGAATCGGGAACGGCGAATATCGAGCACTTCGAGGCGGGTATCCGTCTTGAGGTTGAGCAAAGCTGGCAAGAAATAACGACGGCAAAAACCCGGCACAAAGCCGCCCTGGCTTCGGTCGCCGCGGCCGAAGAGGCACTACGTGTTCGTGAACATCGCTTCAAACAAGGCCTCGACAAGATGATCGATCTCGTCGATGCCGAAACCGCCCTCCACGGATCAAGATTACGAGAACTTGTCGCCCGCTACGACCTTGCTCTCGCCACCTACAAACTCTACTTCAACTCTGGCGCCTCATTGATAGAGGCCATCGGCGCCGACATCACTGATACCCAGGCCACTCAGAAGAGGAATGTATGATGCACACTGCGCAGAAGATATTCAGTTTTTCACTGGTTTCTATTCTCTTGATTGCAGCCGGCGGATGCGGCCACGATAAAGCGTCCACCATTGAAGCACAACTGACTCCACTCGAAGCCCACGTTGCAATCGCCGAACTGGTACACCAGGGCGAACAAATTGAGGTACAAGGCACCGTGCAACCGGCACGTCAGAGCTTTCTCTCGAGCAGGGTGATGGGCCCGGTCGTTGAGGTCAATGTACAAGCCGGCGAAAAAGTGCGCGCCGGTCAAGCCCTCGTCGAGATCCAGCCTGAGACCAGCAAAGGCCAGGTGGCTCAGGCCAAAGGCGCTCTCGCCCAAGCCACTGCGGCCCTCACGATGGCCGAACGCAACTTTCAGCGTTTTGAGGCTTTGCATCAGCAAGAGGCGGCTTCCGGAGTCGAACTTGATTTTGCACGTATGCAATACGAGCAGGCAAAAGGCGCAGTCACTCAAGCCGAAGGCGCGGTTCAAGCGGCATCTTCAGTTGCTGGCGAAGCGATAGTGCGCGCCCCTTTCTCGGCCCGCGTCGTCGACAAATTGGTTGAAGTCGGCGATCTCGCCGCACCGGGACGCCCGCTGATCCGCCTCGAATCCGTCGACGGCCGGTCGATCTGGCTGTCGGTACGCGAATCCGACATCAAACGCCTCAGCCTCGATCAGAGACTCCCGGTTACGATCGACTCACGCCCCGATCTCGGCACGATTGAGGCGGTGGTCGACGAAATCGTACCCTCAGCCGATCCCGCAACCCATACCTTCACCGTCAAGATCGGCTTGCCGGCGGTCAAAATCGCATCAGGCATTTCAGGGCGCGCTCTCATGCCAGGCGACGGCCGTGACGTCATCGCCATACCGGCATCAGCAGTGCACTATCGCGGTGGCCTTGAACTCGTCATCGTCAAAGCTGACGACAACAGCGCCCGCACTCGCGCGGTGACGACTGCTACCAAACTCAGCGATGGGCGCATCGAGATCCTCTCAGGGATCAAAGCCGGCGACGTGGTTGTCATCGATGCGCCGACGCCAGTTGCTGACGGCACCGCAATCGAGGTCCTGCCATGAACGAAAAGCAGACTCAAGGGCCTTCCCCCGCCGAGATCGCAGCGGCCCACCGCGAGGCTCTACGGCTCAAAATGACGCGTCGCACTCTTGGAATCTCGGGGCGTATCGGTGCACTCTTTCTTGATTCAAAACTGACGCCGCTGATCATCGTCGCTTCCTTATTGCTCGGCCTCTTCGCCATCATGGTGACGCCATCCGAAGAAGAACCGCAGATCAACGTACCGATGATCGACATCCTTGTCGGATATCCCGGCGCCACCGTCGAAGAGGTTGAACAGCAGGTCGTCGGGCCTCTCGAAAAATTGATCTACGAAATCGAAAACGTCGAATATGTCTATTCGACCTCACAGCCATCAGGTGGGTTGATCATTGCGCGCTTTCTCGTCGGCACCGACCCCGATCAGGCTGCCGTGCGGGTACATACCAAAATCCAATCAGCGATGGACAAGATCCCCGATGGCGTGATGCCGCCGATTGTCAAACCGTATACCATCGACGACGTACCCGCGGTCGCTTATACCCTTTGGAGTGAAGACGCCAGCCCAGTTGAACTGCGGCAAGTCGCAAACGAACTCAAAGTCGAACTGACCCGTCACCCGCGGGTTGCTCAAGTATCCATCATCGGCGGTCAACGACGCGTTGTCCGGGTCGATTTTGATCAGCAGCGCCTCGCCTCATTCAACGTCTCTATCCTTCAGGCTTATCAAGCGCTTGAAACCTTCAACTGGCGCTTGCCTGCCGGGACTACCGCTATTGCCAACCGCGAGATTCTCGTCGACGTCGGTCAATTCCTCGCTTCAGCCGACGAAGTCGGTTCAGTAGTGCTCGGCGTTTATGGCGGCCGTCCGGTCTACCTTGCGGATGTTGCTGACGTCAAACTCGGTCCTGAAGAACCGGCCGATTATGTGTGGCTCGGCTCAGGCCCCGCCGCGGGGGAAAAAGGCCTTGAGCGCGCAAGTATGGACCTGCCGGCGGTCACCCTCGCTATTGCAAAAAAGCAAGGCACCAACGCCGTCGACATGGTCACCGACCTCGATGAGCGCCTCGAAGGGTTGAAGGGTCACCTTGTACCCTCAAACATCCACATTCTCAAAACCCGTGACTACGGTGCAACGGCGAAAGAAAAGTCCAACGAGCTGCTGCATCACCTGCTCTCGGCGACAATCGCTGTCGTTTTGCTGATGTGGGTGACCTTGTCGCGCCGCGAAGCCGCAGTGGTTGTTGTCGTCATCCCGGTAACTCTCGCTTTGACGCTTGCTGCTTCTTATTTCTTCGGCTATACACTCAACCGCATTTCGCTCTTTGCTCTTGTGTTTTCGATCGGAATTCTCGTTGACGACGCGATCGTCGTCGTCGAGAACATCCATCGCCATTTCAAACTCAAGTGGGGCGATCCAAAACTGGTAACCACCTACGCTCTCGACGAGGTTGGCAACCCGACCATCCTCGCGACCTTTGCTATCGTCTCGGCCCTGCTGCCGCTCGCTTTCGTACGTGGTTTGATGGGTCCATATATGAGGCCGATCCCGATCAATGCCTCGGCAGCGATGCTCTTTTCCCTGGCCGTTGCATTCACCATCTCGCCGTGGTTGGCCTACCGCCTATTCCGCAAAGAATACGAGAATACCGATAACAATCCGAACAAGGGTCCGTCTAAGGGCCCGGATGACGACAAGATCGAAGAGGGAAATTTCCTCTCCCGGATCTACTCGAGAATCATGCAACCCCTAATGAGTTCCGCGCTGAAACGTTATATCTTTCTCGCAGCCGTTGCCGGTCTACTCGTCGCTGCTATGGGTACCGTTGCTGTCGGTTTCACAACGATCAAAATGTTACCCCACGACAATAAGTCGGAACTGCAGGTCGTCATCGACGCGCCCGAAGGATTTACCCTCGAGCAGACGAACGCCGCGGCCCGCGAAATTGCCTCGGTTTTTCGTGAAATGACAGAAGTAGTTGACTACGAGGTCTACGTCGGCACCTCGGCGCCATTCAATTTCAATGGGTTGGTGCGCCACTACTTCATGCGCACAGGCGCCAATGTTGCCGATATTCAGGTCAACTTCGTACACAAATCGAAACGCGCTGACAAAAGCCACGCCCTCGCCAAGCGCGTACGAAAGCTCATCTTGCCGATCGCCCAGAAAGAAGGCGTCACCATCACCGTCGCTGAGATTCCTCCGGGACCACCCGTGCTGGCAACTCTTATTGGCGAAGTCTACGGCCCGACACTCGACGGCCGATTACAGGTCGCAAAACAGGTCAAACAGGTCTTTGACGAGACCGACGGCGTCGTCGACGTCGACTGGTACGTCGAGGAAAAATCGGAACGAATTGAGATTCGTATCGATCGCGAGAAGGCAATCCGTGCCGGCATCAGCCCCGAACAAATCGTACGCACGGTACGAGTCGCCCTTTCTGGCGCCGACGTTGGCACCCTGCACCTTCCAACATCCCGTGAGGCGGTTCCGATCGTTGTGCGCCTTGATCGCAGCCAACGTTCCCACCTCGAAGATCTGCTGCAGCTCCGAGTTCACGGATCAGAAGGACGAATGGTTCCGCTGAGCGAACTCGCTTCATTACACAATAGCGAACGCGAACAGAATCGTTATCACAAGAACCTGCAACCGGTCACCTACATCGTCGGTGACGTCGCTGACCGGTACGAGGCGCCGGCTTATGCCATCTTCGAGATGCAGAAAAAGCTCAAAGACATCGTGACACCGACCGGTGAGAAGATGGAAATTATCTCGACTCACATGCCCACGGATACTTCGCGTTATATTATGAAATGGGACGGCGAATGGCACATCACCTACGAAGTATTCCGCGATATGGGTATCGCTTTTGCCGTCGTTATGGTGCTGATCTATGTGCTCATGGTCGGCTGGTTCAAGTCGTTTGTAACGCCGATCATCATCATGGTTCCGATTCCGCTGACCCTCGTCGGCATCCTGCCGGCACACGGCCTCCTGTAGGTATTCTTCACAGCAACTTCGATGATCGGCTTCATCGCATTAGCCGGCATCATTGTCCGCAACTCAATCTTGCTCGTAGATTTCATCAACCTCGAAATTCGCAGTGGCGAACCACTTGAAGAAGCCGTCGTCAAAGCGGGCGCCGTTCGCCTGGTACCGATCTTCCTTACCCAACTTTCAACCATCATCGGCTCGGCTTTTATGCTGTCCGACCCGATTTTCCAGGGCCTTGCCCTGGCGATGATTTCGGGCATTATCGTATCAACTGCCTTAACCCTCGGTGTGATCCCGGTGCTCTATTACATGTTCCTCAAAACCACCGGAACCGACAATATTCTGAACCTTGAATGAGCAATTCTCACCGGCGACCTGCACCAAGCTCTTGGTCTCTGGGCACTCGCAAAAATGCTCAGCATACCTGCGGGTATTCCTCCGCTTTTTGCGAGCACCAGAGCCTCAAGATCTTGGCACATCTCGTCCGGCAGAATCACCCACTCTAGGTTGCATGAAAACTAGGAGATATATCATGACAATCAACGAAGCACTGCGCGCCATGGCCGGAATCGTCATCTTGATCAGTTTGGCCCTCGGTCACTGGGTCCACGAATACTGGTATTTTTTCACCGCGTTTGTCGGTCTCAACCTCTTTCAATCGGCCTTCACCAAGTGGTGTGCGGCAATGACAATTTTCAAAAAGATCGGCCTGAAAGAGGGCTAAAACCATGAAACTCCTCATGATCATCGTCGACTCTTCGTGTAAGGAAGAACTGGAAGTGCTGCTGGTTCGCCACGAGGCCGAGGGCTACACCGAGATTCCGAATGCCCACGGCGTCGGCACCACCGGGATCCGCATGGGCTCGGGCGCCTTCCCGAAAACCTCAAGCATCTTTTTTACGGTGCTCTCGGACGATCAGATCAAAGCTGTTCGAGCCGATATTGATGCCTATTGCGACGCCTGTGGAAAAAATATGAAAATGATCGTATGGGGCGTCGAAGAGATTGTGTGACCGGAGCGACATTCTCGGCACAATAAGGTGTGAAATCGATCAACATCACGATCAAGAGGAAAAAATGGAATCAGACCAGAACATCGAAAAAAAAGGAAAGTCCATGGACTCGCTCATATTCTTCGTGCTTTTCATCGTCGCTTACTTCGGCTTACAGTTCTTTGTACTACCAAAACTAGGGGTGCCCACGTGAGCCGTGCCCAACCCAAAGGCCGGCGGCCAGGGAAGTTGCAGTGTCGATCAAACAAATACAACCGAAAAAGCCGAAGTGAATTCAGCTTCAGCGATCAAACCAGAGTAGAGATACGAGACTTGCTACGAACTTTTCAAGAACTGCGGACTAGCCAATAAGTCTCTCGACGATGGATTCCATCTCTGGCAATCCGATGTCCGTAAATTCAGCCGAAAAGTAACGTATATTGCAATCAGCTCGCGGGGGCTGCTCTTCCCGCACAATAGAAACCGTCAGTGGCGGTATCTTGAAGCTCGGCATTCCGAGAATTTCCAATCCGAAACTATGCCCAGGATGGAGTTTTCGATTGCACTCCAGGAGACATCCGGATCCACTAATCTTGACGATCGTAGCCAGTATTGTCTGGCTTTGCACTGACACTGTAGCGCCGAGGTGTACCAAGAAACGGCGACTCCTACGGATGGGCAACCCAAGAAAACCTGCAACCCCGACGTTGAATTCGTAGAGTACGAAGTCAACCTTAAAAACCGCTTTGACGACTTCAGGATAGTTGGTATCAAGGTCTCCTTTTGTGAGCATGATGATCGGGAATCTCAGGCTTGGGAAATTTTGCACCAACCGATTGACAAAAGCTGCACCTTCGCCAGCAATACCATGAAAGATAATCAACATCCGCGGCGGTTCTTTGATCAGCTGTTGGGCATCAGGGGCGGAGACATATTCAACATCAACGTCGGGTCGTTTGAGGATCGTATCCATCAACCCGGCCTTCATGTGGTCTGGGACTGCAACAACGATTTTGCTCATACTGACATTCCTCGGTCCCTACAAAATGTGGCAACATCACAGCCGTCTACGAGGTGTCACGAGAAAAAGTGGAATAAGCGACAATTACCATCTTAAGGAAGATTGTCCCATCGGTCCAATCACGATTCGTATCAAACCCGTACCCATCAGTCCCAGATATCCTCACGGTGCGCGATTTGCAGCTAAAATGCAATTTCAGCAACACTGTCTGCGCAAAGCCGTACATCGTACCGAGGAGGATCAAGTGAACAATGCTTGTGTCACTCTGATGTTGTGCACTGTCACGATAGTAGCGGGCATGTTGGTCGCGGCTCCGCCAACTGATGATCTCGAGGCCAAAGCACTCGCCGCAATGCAAGAGGGTCAGTACGAAAACGCACGGGAGTTATTGCAAGAAATCATCGAAGCCCAACCGGACGCACCAAGCGTCCGCTACAACCTGGCATGCTGCAACAGCAGATTAGACAATGTCGAAGAAGCTGAGCAGCATCTGCTTCACGCCTGGGAATCCGGCTTCAAGGACCTTGAGTTCATGCGCAACGATCCCGATCTCAAAGCCGTTCGCCAAACGAAGAGCGGGCAACGTCTTCTCAGGGGGTTCGACGACGAATTAAAAAGGGAAAAGCGCCTGCACGGTGAAGCTCTTCTTTTTGATGCCCAAATCGTGGCCAGCAGCCGTATCGTCACACCAGAAAAATTGCAGAACGGAAAAAAGTACCCCCTTGTTGTGCTCCTACACGGCCATGGAGGATCGGCGGACAACATCGTTGGCATCTTTTCAGCAGCGGGGTTATCTCCCAATTTCATCGTCCTTGCCCCATCCGGACCGTATGCCGTTCCTTCCAACAACCACATCGGCTACTCCTGGTATCCGCCTCCGTGGTTGTACAAAGAAATCGTGGCGGGTTATGCCAAACTCGGCGAAACCGAAGGATCACGACGCCGCCGATGGTTTGACGACCACGAAAACCAGGTCAGTAGAAATTATGTCATCGCTGCCATCGACAAAGTCAGTACAACCTACCCTATCGATCCGGAGCGGATCATCCTTGTTGGTCACTCTGAAGGCGGAGTACTTGCTTACGAACTCGGCCTGTCTCATAGCGATCGCTTTCGCGGTCTCGCCGCTATCGGCAGCCGGTTGCGTCAAACCGATACAACTCCAGAACAACTGAAACGCGCCGCAGGAGACATCAGAATACTTGTATGCCACTCGCCAGACGACGAGGCCATCGCTTTCGACAAAGGCAAAAAAGCGTACCAGCAGTTTCGAAACGCCGGCTTTGAAAGTCGACTATTGCGGTATTCGGGGGGCCACGGCCTCACGGTCGAACTCATCAGAGAGCTCAAATCGTGGATCGATACCACCGCAAAACGCTGAATTTTCCAGATATCCGGCAGAGCGCCCGATCCGCGCTTAATTCACGCATCGCGTGTTAGGCTAGCTGTGATGACAAACCCGCATATCTCACCAGCTTCCTGCTGCGGCCGATGATGCACCATGCCCAGCGGTGTTTTCTCGCATCGGGATGCTCTCCGAGCCCACGCCAGCCCCCTACGGGGCCCAACGCCTTCGGCGCAGCCGCCCTTCCGGGCGGGGCGCGAGGTCCCTACAGTCGAGTACGACTCCGCGTCCCTCAGGTCGAAAACTCAACTGGACACGGCACCTCGCCGTCCTCGCTACGAAACCTGGTGAGATATGCGGGCTAAGCCTTGCGAAAACCACCCCCAAGCTCAACCTCAACCTCAACCTCAACCAGGCGCCGTCGAACATACTCTGAGCGCGCTCAACGCATGGTTCGGCGATTATCTCTCACAAACCGACAACGGACTTCAACAATCGATGGCATTTTACCGGGACAACCAACCCGTAGCGCCAGAGAACATCGAAGCTCCCCCATCAGGCAGGGTTTGTATACTTGTGCATGGACTCGGCTGCAACGAAGCCTTATGGAACTTCCCCACACCCAACGAAGGTGACAGTTACGGTGAACTCCTGCACACCCGCCACGGCTACATGCCGCTGTATTTGCGCTTCAATACAGGATTACGCATCTCCGACAACGGCAGACAACTCACACGTCTGCTCGATCGATATTGTGATCACCACAGTGCATCGATCAAGGAAATCTTATTAATCGGGCACAGCATGGGCGGGCTGGTACTGCGCAGCGCATGTCACCTTGCTCACGAAGCCTCCCAAAATTGGGTGGAACGAGTACAACATATTGTTTATCTGGGCTCTCCACACCTCGGAGCTCCACTCGAAAAAGCGACGAACCTTGTCACCAGAATGATGGGCATTTTCGACACCACGGCCACCCGTGTCATCCGTGATGTACTCAATACCCGCAGTGAAGGCATCAAAGATCTCCGCTTCGGCAACCTGGTCGATCAGGATTGGTTCAATTACGATCCCGATGAATTATTGAAGAATCGCCGCGTGCCTATTTCTTGGCTAGCGAGCGCGCGTCATCACAGGATCGTGGGCCATGCGCTCCCCGGAGTAGGCGCCCTGGGAGACGCTGTAGTACGACCCGAAAGCGCCTCGGGAAGCGCCCACGGCAGCCAAAGCGGCGCGCCAGACCCATCCGATGTACAGGTCATGTCCGGTATCGACCACATCTCTCTGGCCCGCCACCCTGCAGTTTACGAATGCATCGAACGATGGGTGAATCATGACTAACGAAGACTGGATTCGACTCAGAGGACTACAGAGTCTGCTCCACGACGTCGTGAAGCAAGGCGCAAGATTCGTCGAAAAACACCATCGCCACGCGGCCGCGAAGCCTTTTCGCATACTCGAGTCGATCAATCCCGTTGCCACGCCCACCAAGATCGCGCGTGTTGTTCACGACGGGGTGTTGTCGCTCACGTATGGAAGTATCCATGCTATCAATCGGGTTACGGGAGAGGTGGATGGTTGGATATTGGACCGGCTGATGCCACCGAAGGGCGATGACTGCTGAGGGTAGCGTCAACGTTAACCCGCATTCTCACCAGCTTTCGTCGCGAGGGACGTGAGGCGGTCCGCAGCAGGAAGTTGGTGAGATATGAGGGTTAAGCATCACCGTGAAGCGTTCTTGTTTTCGCTGACCTGGCATCATCCAGTTGCTCTTTGAGCCAAGACCTTTCGTTAGCCGGAATATCGTGCCAACGAATGCCCCGGATGGCCCCCTCAAGCGCAAAAAGCATATTGTAACAACCGGGATGTCCCGCCGCGCCAATCTTCAGCAGAGCTGCAACACTGCCGAAGCGACGCAGCGTATCGGCATCAATGATTCCAGCCGTGTGCAGCCTGCCAGCAAGTGCCGAACCGATATTGGGCAATGCCTCAAGATCACTCAAGACACAATTCTCCCCGGAGCGGCGCCAAAATCTTATTTGAAAGTGTGACCAACATTTTTCAACGCCACAACGGCGTTTTCGAGGTTTTCTTGTTTGACGAGCAGATAATCGGTGTCATAGGTTGAGATCGCAAAAACCGAAATCTCGGCTTCTGCGAGCGGCGCACACATCGACGCGAGCACGCCTATCATTTCAAAAGCCAGCGGTCCTTCAACCGCAATGGCGCGCCAACCTGATTCTGAATGCCGCACCACCGCTGGAACCAGATCGGTCTCACTGACGACCGATATCTCTTTGCACGTTGTCGTCAGCGAAAAAAATCCCTCTTTGGGTGGAGTGGGAATTTGCGATCCAAGCGGCAAACGCCAGACAACAAGTTCCCGATCAAGCACCTTGAGGACCAACATAAAAGCACCTCCATGGAGATCCGCCTTGACCGTTATTCGGTGAGGGCGACAACAACGTCGTCCTTGACCTTGATCTTGGAAACAAAATCTTCAATCGTGAACTCGAGCGTAAAATCTCCGGGCGCCGGAAAACGGCTGAGATCGAGGGCGTTAGCGTAGAGGTAGAGATCTCCTGTCACCTTGACGGTACCAAGATCGAGGCGCAACGGCGAGCCCATACGCTGGCCATCTTTCTTGAGCACAATCTTGGCCTTGAGATTAGGGGCGCCATCGGGACCAAGCCCGGGGCGAACGACAAATCCAAAATAGGAGAGCTGGTTGTTCTTGGAGATCGTTTCTGCAGTCAGAGGCGAAAGATGCCAACCGCCGAAAGTAAAGGCCAAACCCAAGGGTGCATTATCATCACGTTCTGCCGAAAGGCCGGTCCACAATGGTGAAAGCCATGTACCCTCAAGCGGAATCGCTTCGATCTCATGTTCGAGTTTGGCTACAACCTGGGGAACTCCACCGGCAGCGCCAGCGATCTCGAGCACATAAGCTCCGACAGCGACAGGAAAAGTCAGATGATAGACCGGCGAACCGGGGGCGTTCGCTGTAGCAGCAATCTGAAAATTACTCAGCACGTCGCCACGAGAATCGAAAACACGACCAACCAAGGTATCAAGGGCCGGAGCATCCTTCGGAAGCTCGAGATGCAACCACAAAGGCCGATGGGATGCATCTGCCACTCCACTCTCGGCAAAAACGATAGCCTGATCGTTATAAACACCCTTACCAGCGATCAACCATGCAAGTTGATCGGGAGTTGCCGGTTCTCCACCGGGAACCGAGACCGGCTTAGGAACCTGTAAAAGATCTGGATGAAGGAGGAGGGCTTCAGGAGCTTTCTTCATCGTCCGCATCGCTATGGTTGCATCTTTATGGGAACGGTCGAGAACAAAGTTATTCGAAGCCGTCTTCTGTTCGTAGAAAACAAAAAGAATGTGTGTGCCCTTCATCGAAAAGCTCTCGGGCAATCGTTTCGGATCATAGGTCCACATCTCGGCATTCGAACGCACTTCGTCAGAGCCGTTCCCGGAGTCAAAGGCTGACTGAACGGTTTCGGTCGGCCCTCGGCGTTCAGCCTGGTGCGGAATGCCGAGCTGAATTAGCACTTTACCGCGATCAGTCATCGATCCAAGAAAATCATCGTAGCTAAAATTTTCGTCTGCATATCCCACACGGCCATCGAACTCGGCCTTAAACTCGTTCAAAGGGGAATCAAGATTCGGATCCCTGCGCGCCCAAAAAAGGTCTATGAAGTGCTTTGCCTCGGCGTCAGTAGTGATGTCCTTCCACTCGCGAATCTCGTCCTTGGTCATCAAGAACTTTGCTGGGCCCTCTGCCCAACTGGCATTTTCTTCGCTGAGCTGAGCCTGAACGACGCTACTCACGCCGAAGACAACCATGAAAACCAAGGCGAAAACCAAAGCAACTAATTTCGATCGAGCGTACATATCTTATCTCCTTCCCAACAGGTGCGGGGCCTTCAGTCTACAAGCCCAAACGAAAAATGGCGAGGACTCTGCTTCTTTACGCATATTCGGTTACAATCTCAGGTTGGCAAAGAAAAGGGAAATCACAGTTGAATTTTGTCACGTATCAGGGACCCGTAAAACAGGACCATCAGAAATTGGTCGCTGACGATGTATGAAGAATTCTACGGCCTCGTCGACTGCCCCTTCAACATCACTCCTGATCCACGTTACCTCTTCTTCAGCCATCGCCACCGCGAAGCCTACGAGCATATTCTCTACGGCATTACCGAGCGCAAAGGTTTCATCCAGATCACCGGCGAAGTTGGCGCTGGCAAGAGCACCCTGTGCCGGGCTATCCTTGAAAAACTCGACTCGAGCTTCGCGACAGCCCTCATATTGAATCCCGTTATGACCGGCATTCAACTCCTGCGTACGATTCTCGGCGAGCTCGGCCTCAACAATCGAGGAAACGATCGTGTGCGCCTGCTCGACCGCCTCAATACGATGCTGCTCGAGAAAGCTGCCAACGACGAAACCGTCGTACTTTTCATTGATGAAGCCCAAGACATGTCCGACGATTTGCTCGAAGAGGTCCGTCTTTTGTCAAACCTTGAAACCGATGACCAGAAACTGCTTCAGATCGTACTCATCGGTCAGCCCGAACTCCGGGACAAATTGGGTCAGAAAAAGCTTCGCCAATTGCATCAACGCATTCTTGTCCACTACCACCTCGGACCGATCGAACGAGGTGAGACCGAAACTTATATCCAACACAGACTTCGAGTCGCCGGTGGCAATGGCCGGCCAACTTTCAGCTATTGGGCATTAGGCGCCATCCACCGCTACTCCTCAGGAGTGCCCCGGCTCATCAATGCTGTGTGCGATAAAGCCCTGCTCGCCGGTTATGTTGCAGGCAAAGACCACCTCGGTTGGCAGCAGGTGCGCCGCGCTGTCAAGGATCTGCGATGAGCTTGATCAACGAAGCATTGCGCAAGGCACGAAAAGAAGCCGGCGCAAAAGAGGACGGCCGTCTCCGCATCAATACCAGCGCCCACGGCTCTGCAAGAAGCGGCGTCGGCACAGCCCTCGTTCTCGGCGCCTTTATTGCGGCAATTGCGGCCGTCGGCGGTGCTGGAGCTGTATGGTGGTTACTCGCAGATCAACAGCCGCAAAAAGACCTGATCGCCAATACCATTAACGGCGATGAAACCGGTTTGGCCGAAGCCTCGGGTAAAACGCCGCTACCAGGTGATAAGGGCGAAACGGATAATGCGGGGACTAGTGATTCCGTGAAGCAGCCACCCGGAATAGCGAACGAATCTCCAACCGCATCGCCCCAACTCGCCATCACTGGCCCAGTCGATCCCCCGCCAAACCCAACGCCACCAGCGACAGATAAACGAGATTTTCTCGCCGAAGCGGACCTTGGTACGGCGCAATTGTCCCTCGACTATATCGTCTACCGCACGAACGATCCGTACGCAGAAATTAACGGAATCGAGGTCCATGTGGGCCACCACATCGAGGGTTTTGTCGTCGAAGAAATTACCAGCGATCTCGTACGCCTCAGCGACGAAAATGGTCCACTGATCCTTCGCGCACAGTAATCACAGCGCATTCCGATGACTGGCTAAGAGACTTCCGAAACAGAACCCACTCGCTCCGAAAAACGGAAGAATGCAGCGGCGGGGGAGTTTGAGGGGGCAAGGCCCCACTCAAGGAG
>PJEL010002209.1_pt1 | contig 18276 bp, 12 predicted proteins | sample 1853271 | NCBI WGS metagenome assembly PJEL01 (sample SAMN08108733, study PRJNA415343) | Invertebrate metagenome, whole genome shotgun sequencing project. | host: Globobulimina | place: Sweden: Gullmar Fjord | collected 2015-08
TATGATTATTAAAATATTTAAATTATATATTAAATTCACATATATATAGTTCATAGATATTATTTCGTTCTGCATCAACATATAGTGACCCCCCATTTTTTACCACCTAGATGATGTGCTTTTGCTCCAAATAATATATATCATCAGAACAATTCTATCAAGTAAAATATTTATGTAATTCAGTTATCGTTAAATCTTTTTGATTTTTTTCGTCAGGATTATATAAAAAAAACTGCGGCCGTTCAAAAAAAGCTGTTATGAACAGCCACAGTTTGGAGGGGGGGCTAAATAAATACGAATTAATGACTCACCCGTTTATGTTCGTCTTGTAATATTATATTCGGAACTTACTTCATTCTACAATAGAGGAGAAATGCTGTTATTTTACATACAAAAAGTCCCTATATTAGCATAGGTATTTTTTGAATACATTTGTTATTTTTTATTTAAAAAAGGCAAAACGATGGTTTTGAAACAATAAAACACTTCTTATCTCTTACTTTGCGGACTCATTCATAAATTTAAATGCATTACTTAGAAGTTCATGTGAACTCTTATAAGTCATTTTTCTTTTTATATGTTCCACATAGGTTTCTAATGTCTTCAGACCCAGGTTCAGACTTTCAGCAACCTCTTTTTTCTTTAACCCTTTACCGAGGAGTTGGTAGACTTCAAATTCACGATTACTAAGACTATCGAGGGGAGTTTCATATTTTTCAGTTTTATCGGAAAACAATTTATGTAATATTTTTTCTCCAAGTTCATCACTAACGTATATTTCTCCATCGAGAACTCTTCTTAATGCAGATATCATTTTTCTGGACGGTGCCTGTTTCATAATGTATCCCTTTGCACCGGCCTTAAGACAGCGTTCTGCATATATGGATTCATCATGCATGGAAAGCACAAGGATCGGCAGGGCTGAATCAGAATAAACCAGGCTTTCTATCAATTTAATTCCACTGCCCTGTTCAAGCGAAAGATCAACGACAACAGTATCAGGTTTAATTTCAGGTATTTTCTCAATCGCTGTTGCTACATCTCCAGCTTCTCCGCAAACGACGAGGTCAAGTTCCCGGTTAATAAGTTGAGTGAGACCTTCCCTGACAATGGGGTGATCATCAACAAGAAAAACCTTTTTCTTATCTGTTTTTTCTTTCACTGTTTTATTTTTCATTTCTTTGCCCCCATGCTTACATTTAATTGTCATTATCATCTAAGAGCGGTCTGTCATGAAAAACACATTTCAGAACGGTCACGTTTTCAGAGTTTTCCAACACATCAAGTGTTGCCCCTATTATACCTGCTCTGTAATTCATTATCTTCATTCCAGTAGCAATTGAATCACTGGATATCTTTTCATCTTTTCCATCATCTCGTATTGTTAATTCAATAGTATCATCTATCCTGCAAATAGCAATTTCCATCTGCCCCGGCTTGCCCTGCTTAACCGCGTTTGTAACAGCCTCCTGGGCAATACGAAAAAGATGTAAAGCTGCTGTTTTGTTATTTACTGTAACATTTTCTCCATGTTTAAAAAGACAGGGTATTTTAAATATTCTTTCAATATTCGTCGATAGATTTTTCAGAGCAACTAAAAGACTATCACTATCCATTTCAAGAGGTGTCCTGCCCTTTGTCAATAGTCTTACCTGTTCTTTTGCTTCATCAATGAGAGACGTAATTCTTGCTGCGTCTTCAGCCTCAGGTACAGACTTCTCTTTTAAGCTGTCCTCCAGAAACCTGCTTTTGAATGAAATACCTGCGAGAAGCTGTCCTAGTCCGTCATGCAATTCATATCCGAGCCTGTATCGTTCATATTCCTCTATATCTATAAGTGTCTTTTCCATTGCCCTCTGTTCTGTTATGTCCCTGAATATTTCCTGTAAATACACCTTGCCTTTTAACTCAAAAAGATTGGCCTTGATCGAAACATCTTTTATCTTACTGTCACTGGACATAATTTTTGCAAAGTGCATTTCCCCTTCTTTATCTTCCAGACATTTCATTAGAGTCTTGATATACACATCCTCGGCATACTCTACAGTAGGATAATATATGTTCTGTTTCTTCCCGACAATATCCGATTTTTCCTTTCCAACCAGCATTGTTGTAGCCTTATTACAATCAATGATTATACCTGTCTCCGCATCCGAAATAAATATGGCGTCCTGTGTTTCATTAAATTGCAGCCTGTATCTTTCCTCTGATTCCCTGAGAGTAGTTTCCGCTAATATACGCTCATTAATTTCTTTATTGAACTCATCCCTGGTCATTGTAACAGCTCGAAGGTTCTCTGACATCTGATCAATTATTCTGGACAATCCCCCTATTTCATCACTATCAGAGGTCCCGACTTTATATTCCAGAGTACCGCTGCCTATTATATGACTACCTTGCTCGAGCTTTATAATCGGTCCTGAAATTAGTTTTGAAACAATAAAAGACGTAAAGATCACTCCGGACAACGTCAACAAAGCTGCTACAATTGCCCAGGTGTTCAGCGGATATATTTGCAGATTGTAAAAAGCAGTATTATAGACAACCATAGGGATTACGGCTATCATTATAAACCAGAAGGTAAGTCTTGATCGAATGCTCCTGAACTGAAAACTCTTTTTCAATTCTCTCCTCTGATATTAATACAGACAATCAAAAAGAGAAGAGACAATCAAGTGATATCCCTTCTCTCTCGTTAAGAATTCAATACATAAAATATATAAAAAATATGTTAGTTATCTTCTTCTTTGATGTTTTGTTCTTTTAAGCAGCTTTCTGTGTTTGTGCTTGCTCATCTTTTTCTTACGCCACTTTTTGACGTTGCCCATCCATTCACCTCCTTGTAACTAATTCTTTCGTAGACATATATTCATTAGCCTGGTGCATAAAAGCCTCAAGCTGTATTTCTGAACATGTTGCTTCGACACCATCGTATGCAACGCTGAGACACGGAATATTGTAGTCATTCTTCAGTCCTTTCAGCAATGCTTCTACGATTGTACCCGGCATACAGCCAAACGGAATAGCACTAATTATACCAGAAGCGCCTTTTTTTACATAGTCCACTGCTTTTCCCATACTCAGGACAGCTTCTCCTTCAAAGGAGTCATGTAAATATGGGGACGACATTTTCAAAACTTCCCGGGTAGATGGCTCATTCAGTGTCCTTAAAAACCCTTTAAAATGGCCATGATATTCATGTTCCACCTTGTCCTGAATATATCTGGTAATAATATTGCCCAAAATGTCCTTTGCGTTTTTCCGCGAAAATGACCTGTTTTTTATTCTAACCATGGATTTCCTGAAACTCATTTGATTTATATAATAAATCCATTCGTCAAAAGGAGCAAGCCAGACTTCGCCTCCAAGTGCCTCAATTTTCCTGATAATGTCCTCATTTGCAAATGTACTCTGTCTGACAAAAAATTCTCCAATAATCCCTATAAGTGGCTTTTTTTCCGTGCTCTTAGGTATTTCGGAAAACCTGCGGCGCATTTCATCCAGGACAACAGGCATTGCACCGTTACTGCTCATGAGTCCTTTATGGATCTTTTTCAGAAGCTCATTGTAAACTTTTTCTGTTTCCCCTTTGTTGATTTCATACGGTCTTGTTTCATGGAGACACTTTGTCAGCAAATCAATAGAAACTATTCCCTTCCAGGCTACTCTTGTGAATTCACTCCCTACAACACCCAGATCACTATAAAATGACTCATCCTGGTTTGGAGAATAAATCGGAACATTAGGATATCCTATCTCATTTAGTACAAGACGCTGCAGTATATTATACTGTCCAAACCTGCACGGCCCTGCACCGGAGGGCATAAAAAACACCGCCTTGTCAGGGTCAAAATCCGGGGAGAGTGCCTTTTTAACCAGATCACCCGTTGTAATCGCACATGGATAACATTCCTTTCCGGAAATATACCGCCTACCGAGTTTTACAGTCTCTATATCAGTAGGTTCCATTACTTCAGCCTCCAGGCCGCATGCTTCAAAAGCCGCTGCAACACCAAAGGCATGATCTGACATTTTAGGAAGATATACTATTTTATTATTTGATTTTGAATTTATAGAGTGAATAGAAAACTTTTCCGGCTTTGCAGATAGATTCCCGTCCCTGTTACCTATGCTGTCAAGAAATGCTTCACATCTGGTTATCACTCCGGCATCAGCGCTGTGTTCGTCAAGTTCAATCTGAAGAAAAGGCTTGCCTGACATTACCTCACTAAAAAACCTCTGAATAAATGAATCAGGACCGCATGAAAAATTCCCGATACAAAGCGCGAACAGTTTGGGATTGTCCCTGATTATTTCAACCGCCTTCAGGATGTTCTGTCCGGACCTCCAGTACATATTTGACCACTTACTGAAAATATCAATCTTTTCCAGGGGCAAGAAATCCATTGGAATCGAAAACACACCAAGAGCAGCGAGTTTTTTGGGAATTTCAAGATTGATTCCTGAATCAAATGCATTATAGGAACGGCCAACTATAACAATTGTCCTCTCCGGAATATTTTCGAGTATTTCAGCACCGCGTTTCTTTATGCTGGAAGAAAACAGGTCCTGAGCATTCTCGGCTTTAATTAAAGCGTGTTCAACTTCCTTTTTTGATACATTGAGATGCTTCAAACATTTATACAATTCCTTCTTAAGGTACACTTTGCCGAATTCAAGATTAATGATCGGCTTAATTAGCTTTAAATTTTCGAATGCCGCCTCTGATAGATAAGGCATTGTCTGCGCATACGGGCAGGCATAGCTCCTGAGTTTATCACTATCAGGATTAAAGTTAATGAAGCTCGGCAGGAATATCGCGTCTACTTTTTTATTAATCAGGTCATTAACATGTCCATGTGCTATCTTATGAGGAAAGCAGCTCTCCGCAAGAATATTCTCAACGCCCATGTTAATTATCTGCCTGTTCGTTTTATCTGAAAGCTCAACCTCAAAACCTAGTTCCCACAGAAAGGTAGTCCAGAATGGAAGAAAATCCTGAAAAAAGAATATTCTGGGGATGCCGAGTTTTACAGCGCGTCTTCCGTTTCCCATTGGGGTCCTGCTTTTGAATCTATCCAGGTAGTCATTGTGTGATTTTTCGAGAAGAACTTCCCTTTCAGCAAACAGGTCTGGCTGGCTTTCATCTCTCAGGTTTTGTTTCTTGCGCTTAACATCATATTTTTCACATCTGGAGCCATAAAATAGAGGGTCATCCTCACCATCGATTTTCACCCTGTTTATCTCACACATATTGTCACAGGACTTGCACTCAAAAGACTTGACCTGATAATTCCGCTTTGAGAGATCAAAACCTTTGAAACTCGTTGTCCTTTCTCCGTTGTCCGCTAACTGTTTACCATTACCATTCAAGTGTTTTTTAACAATGTGTGCCATGCCTATAGCACCAGTTACATCATGGTGGGGGGGTACAACAATCTGTTTATCAAGGTATTTTTCGAATGCCGCTGTCACGCTCTTATTAAATGCTACACCGCCCTGGAAAAATACTTTCTTTCCAATCGGCCTCTCAGCGACGACCCTGTTCACGTAATTCTGTACTATAGAATATGAAAGACCGGAGACAAGGTCTTTTTTCGGCGCCCCTCTCTGTTGTTTGGAGAGCATCGAATTTTCCATAAACACCGTACACCTCTCGCCAAGACTGCAGGGTCTTTCAGAATCAAATGCCTGGGACGCAAAATCATTTTTCACAGAAATGTCCAGCTTCTCAGCCTGCTCTTCCAGGAATGACCCTGTACCGGCAGCGCATGCCTTATTCATTTCAAAATCAACAATGACACCGTCTTTTATAGAAATGTATTTAGAGTCCTGTCCGCCGATTTCGAGAATCGTGTCAACTTCAGGGTCTATTTTAACCGCGGCCGCAGCCTGGGCAGTAATTTCGTTTTTCACAATGTCCGCTCCGACAAAATCCGCAATCATATAACGCCCTGAACCAGTTGTGCCGACACCGAGTATATTGACCTTATCGCCAACCTCACTCCCAATTTTATCAAGGCCCTCTTTTACTGCCTCTATCGGTCTCCCTGCTGTCATTAAGTATTGTTTGGCAAGTACCCTGTCCTCTTCATCAATGACCGCCAGGTTTGTACTAATCGAACCTATATCTATCCCGAGATACGCGTTACATTTCCCGGTTGTTTCAGGCTTATGAATATAATATGAAACATCATGCCTTTTCTCGAATAAATCTAAATCATCGCATAAAGGTTTTTGCCCTACTTCAGTGTCCTTAAGCGACGCCCTGAAATGCTCAAGCTTTTCAATATCATAATATGAAACAATACCCTGTTCAATGTCCTTAAGAGCAGCGCCTATTGAGGGCATTACGCTGAAATGTTCCGGTATAATCAGGTCGTCCGTTTTAAGAATTTCACGAAACGCCCTTTTCACACCACTGTTGGCGGCAACACCGCCCATGAAGCTAATCGGTCCAGGCAGAAACATGTTTTTGCAGATACTGCCCTTAAAGTTCCTCGCAACAGCAAAACAGAGTCCGGCAACAATGTCTTCAACCGGGGTAGCTATCTGCTGAAGATGGATCATGTCCGATTTCGCGAATACACTGCAACGTCCGGCTATCCGCGGCGGATTTTCAGACTTCAAGGCTATCTCACCGAATTCTTCGATGGAGAGTTTCAGTCGTTCTGCCTGCTGGTCCAGAAAAGAACCCGTGCCTGCTGCACAAGCCGAATTCATAGAAAATTCTTTGACAATTCCTTTATCAAGGATAATGAGTTTAGAATCTTCTCCACCCATTTCAATGACTGTTTTGACATCCGGGTAGAGTTTTTTAACAGCATAACTCAGGGCCACAACTTCATTAACAGGTTTTATTCCAAATGCCTCTGATAAGAGTTTTCCCGCGGAACCTGTAATGCTTAGAGAATATCCTGAAGGTGCCTTTAACAATAATTCATTAGCAACCTTCAAAGGATTACCTTTGTGGCGGACATATTTTGTTTCTATTAATTCACCGTCAGTTCCAAGAATGGCGAGTTTAACACTAACAGATCCCGCATCTATTCCAATATAACCATTCATCTTTCGACTTCCTCCAGTGTATTAATGAAACCTTTTAAAACATTCATATGCAAATTCAAAAAACTACTCCTTCTCTTTTTCCTTCTCTTTTTGATCTATTATCTTCTGCGAAATATGAGCAGGCACATCCTCATAATGTGATGCCTCCATTGTATACATACCTTGTCCACTTGTCAATGAATTGAGCTGATTGGCATATGTAAGCATCTCTGCCATAGGGACAAGGGCAGCGATTTTCTGGTCCCCGCCGGTCATGGCCTCAACTCCCATCACTTTTCCACGTTTTGCATTAAGGTCGCCGATGACATTGCCGAGAAATTCATCCGGCGTATTAACCTCTATTTTCACTATCGGCTCAAGAAGCACAGGGTGCGCCTTAGGTGCGGCTTTCTGGAGACCCATGGAACCCGCAATCTTAAATGCCATTTCCGAAGAATCAACATTGTGATATGAACCGTCGTAAAGAGTGACTTTCATGTCCACTACCGGATATCCGGCAATCAGGCCTTCCTTCATCTTCTCCACAATGCCCTTTTCAACAGCCGGTATATATTGCCTGGGGATTACTCCACCGACAATACTATTTACAAATTCAAAGCCTCCACCAGCAGGCAGCGGCTCAACTTTTATATGACAATCTCCGAACTGTCCCCTTCCACCAGACTGTTTTTTATACTTGCCCTGTGCGCTTGCTTTTGCCCTTATAGTTTCCCTGTAAGGGATCTTCGGCGCTTTCATAACAACATCAACACCGAACTTTCTCTTCAATTTCTGGAGAGTAACTTCAAGGTGCATCTGTCCCATTCCCGCCAGTATCATGTCTTTTGATTCAGGGTCCCTATGGAATTTCAGAGTGGGGTCCTCTTCCAGGAGTCTCTGTAATCCAGTGCCGACCTTCTCTTCATCTCCCCTGGACTGGGGCTCAATAGCATATGAGATCATCGGTTCAGTAAACTTTATCGGGTCAAACAGGACCGGTGTTCCCGGGTCCGTCAAAGTATCTCCTGTCTGTGCGTCTTTCAGCTTTGCAACAGCAGCTATCTCTCCGGGGCCAACTTCTTTAACAGGCACCTGTTTTTTGCCTAGAAGATAAAACATGGCACCCATTTTCTCCTTGCTTTCCCGGCCGACATTATAGATATTCGAATCAGATTTAAGCACGCCGGAAAATACCCTGAAAAGAGTAAGCTTTCCTGCAAACGGGTCCGCAATGGTCTTAAAGATACGCAATGACAAAGGAGTGTCAGCAGTCGGAGTTATCGTGACCTCTTCTCCGCTTTTCTGGTTTGTAGCTTTTATGGCAGTATGTTCCGCCCTCTCAACCGGTGATGGCAAGCAGTACAGGAGCGTGTCCATAAACTGCTGAACACCTATATTATTAGGAGCAGAACCACATACAACAGGAACACAGCCTCCTGTCTTAGCCAGGTTTCTGATCCCATTGTTTATTTCATCACTGGTAAGGTCAGTTCCTTCAAGATATTTTTCGAGCAGATCATCATCCGATTCCGCAATTGTCTCAACAAGTTTCTTTTTATACTCTTCAGCTTCGGATTTAAAACTTTCTGGTATATCTATTTCAGACGGATTTCCGTCCTTATATTGATACGCCTTCATATTAATGATATCAATGACACCTTCGAAGCTCTCCCCTGCCCCAATAGGTATATTAAGAGGTATAGCGGAAACACCGTATGCCTTCTCAACCCCTTCAACAGCACTCTCAAAGTCGGCATTGTCCCTGTCCATTTTATTAACAAAGACCATTCTGGGCAGACCATAATTGTCCGCAAACTGCCATACCTTCCCGGTCTCAGCCTTTACACCTGACAAGGCGCTCACTATAACAACAGCGCCGTCAACAGCACTTAGTGAACACTTTGTGTCCTCAATGAAATTTATATAACCCGGGGTATCTATAATATTCAGTCTATGTCCGTTCCAGTCACAGAAAGCTATTGCGGATGAAATTGAATTTTTGCGTTCTATCTCCTCTGCCTCAAAATCAGTCACTGTATTGCCGTCTTCTACTCTCCCCAATCTATCAGTTGATTTTGAATTAAAAAGCATTGCCTCCACGAGTGATGTCTTACCCGCACCTCCATGAGCAATTATTGCAAAATTCCTTATTTTTCCAACATCGATACCCATAAAATATCCTCCCTGTTTATTCGTCGTCCGTTATTTATTAAATAATTTCTTCGATAAAGGGTTTATACTCCGCCTTCTTCTCATTCTTGTTACTATACTGCCTCACACCAAACAAGGACAATAAAAGTGCGGAAAAGCCTGCAATGGCGGCAACAATATCAGAATTCATTCCAGCCATATATTCTTCTCCAACTATTTTTCCAACTATTGCCCCTGCAATAAATAGTACAACCGGCATCCCGAAAATCAGCATGGAGCCTTTCAGGTATGCAAGTGGTTTCATCGAGATCCTGACTGTCTGTCCTACTTTTGCATGCAATTGATTTATTGCATCGATCTCAATACCATCATCAGTAGACTTACATTCCCCACCTAATCCGCAATCTTCGCAAGCATCTTTCTTTTCAACTTTGACGATTGCGTTCATTCCGTCTGTTCTTATAACAATACCAACATCTTCTTCCATTGTAAGTTGTCAATCAACCTCTTAAAAGTTTGTACTCAATACTGTCTACCAGTGCCTGCCAGGATGCCTCTATGATATTTTCAGAAACTCCGACAGTGCCCCATTTATGCTGGCCGTCACCTGATTCCACGAGGACCCTGACTTTTGTAGAAGTACCCTCCCCTGCTGTCAGTACCCTTACTTTGTAGTCTATAAGTGTAACATCTTTTAATTGCGGATAGAATTTTTCGAGCGCCTTTCTCAGTGCTTTATCCAGCGCATTCACAGGCCCGTTGCCATCAGCCGCAGTATGCTCGATCTTCTCAGGGGTCTTTATCATTATAGTAGCCTCGCTAATCGGCTCTTCCCCCTCTTTCCTCTTTGAGACAATTACCCTGAAACCTTTGAGGTCAAAAAACTTTTTATGCAGCCCAAAGGTCTTTTTTATCAATAATTCAAGTGATGCCTCCGCGCCCTCAAACTGAAACCCAGCGCTTTCAAGTTCCTTCATGTCCTTAACGATCTCCGCCACCTTGGGGGAATCAGGATCTATCTTGAGCTTGAATTCCTTTATCTTCCTTATAATATTGCTCCTGCCGCTCAGCTCAGAAACCAGCACTCTCTGATAATTACCTACAAGCTCAGGCCTGATATGTTCATATGTCTCAGGGTGACGCTCTATCGCGCTTACATGAATACCCCCCTTATGAGCAAAAGCACTGTCACCGACAAACGGCTGGTTCTTGGAATGCCGAAGGTTTGAAATCTCTGAGACAAACCTCGATAGACCTCTTAATTTCTTTATTTTATTGCTATTTATGCAACCAGCCTTAAGCTTTAACTTTAAGTTCGGGATGATTGAAACCAGGTTCGCGTTTCCACATCTTTCACCTAATCCATTGATAGTCCCCTGAACATGGACTGCCCCGGATTCAACCGCAATTATCGAATTGGCAACAGCACATTCAGAATCATTATGGGCATGAATGCCGATAGGTACATCAAATGAAGCAACCATCTCTTTTACAACCTCTCCGACTTTTCCGGGCAATGTCCCGCCGTTTGTATCACAAAGCACGATACAGTCAGCACCGGCAGAAGCAGCTGCCTCTAGTGTTTGCAGGGCATATTCAGGATTGGCCTTAAAACCGTCAAAGAAATGCTCAGCATCGAAAATAACCTCCGGCACCTTCTTCTTCAGATATTGGACAGTATCGTAGATAAGGTCCAGGTTCCTCTGCTTTGAGACACGCAGCGCCTCTCTTACATGAAAGTCCCAGGTCTTTCCGAATATCGTCACAACCGGGGTCTTTGCATTGAGCAAAGAGATTATGCTCGGATCTTTATTGACCTTAACAGATGCCCTGTGGGTCGCCCCAAAGGCCGAGAGTTTTGAATTCTTGAATTTGAATTTTCTGGCCTGTTTGAACAATTCCTCATCTTTGGGATTTGCCCCCGGCCATCCGCCCTCAATATAATGGACACCGAATTCATCAAGTCTCTGCAGTATTCTTAATTTATCTTCTACTGAAAATGATATGTCCTCTGATTGTGAACCGTCCCTCAGAGTAGTATCGTAGATTTGTATTTTCTTCATTTTTAGACACTCGCCAGATTAAATGATTTATGCAAAACCTTGACCGCGGTTTCAGCTTTGCTTTCTTCTATCACGCAGGATATTTTTATCTCTGATGTGCTTATCATCATTATATTAACGCCTGCCTTTGAAAGTATATCAAACATCTGTGCCGCCACACCAAAATGAGACTGCATGCCTACTCCAATGATCGATACCTTGGCAACATCATCATTCATGTTCACACCTTTTGTTCCGAGTTTTTCGGAAACGTTCTGTGCTATTCCAAATGCCTTCTTACCGTCAGACTTTGAGACAGTAAATGAAATGTCGGTGGCACTGTCCTGAACGCTGATGTTCTGAACGATCATATCAACGTTAATGTTTTCTTCACCAATGGCCTTGAATACCGCTGCTGCGATACCTGGCTTGTCCGGCACACCTATTAATGTAATCCTTGCCTGATTCTTATCATGGGCAAGTCCTGTAACAACTATATTCTCCATTAAACCATCCTCCTTTGTGACAAGAGTTCCGGGCATATTATTGAAACTCGAGCGTACTACCAGTGGTACATTGTATTTTTTAGCGAATTCAACGGAACGTCCGTGGAGCACCTTGGCACCTAAACTCGCCATTTCTAGCATTTCATCATAGGACACTCTGTCCATTTTCCTTGCGTCCGGCACTACCCTGGGATCGGCCGTATACACACCTTCAACATCAGTATAGATCTCGCAGGCATCAGCCTCCAGTGCAGCGGCAATCGCTACAGCGGTTGTGTCAGAGCCCCCTCTTCCGAGTGTAGTAACGTCAGAGAATTCATTGATTCCCTGGAAACCGGCAACAACAGGTATCTTCCCTTCGTCCAGGGCGATTGTGAGACGGCTTGCCTCTATGCTCTCAATCATTGCCCTTGTATGTGAACTGTCGGTCTTGATACCGACCTGTCTTCCTGTAAAGCTCATTGATTCAATACCGAGTTCTGTTATAGCCATGGCCATAAGAGCGCTGGTCACCCTTTCTCCTGAAGAGAGGAGCATGTCCATTTCTCTTTCTTTCGGGCTTTCCGTGATCTCATGGGCATATTGTGTGAACTTGTCAGTCTCTCCAGCCATTGCAGAGACAACTACAATGACTTGATTTCCCTCATTTGCTGTTGCTACGGCTCTTTCCGCAACAGCCTTAATTCTGTCCGTATCAGCAACAGATGTTCCGCCGTATTTTTGTACAATTAAACCCAATTTTCAAATCACCTCTTTATCATTAATATATAATCTAATTAGTGTCTGTACATGAATGTCATACCGGACTTGATCCGGTATCCAGAACACATTGAAAATACTGGATTCCGGCTTAAGAACTACCGGAATGACAGACGGACAAACCGAGTTCATACACAGACTCTAAACAATGATTATGAATTCATTTATTCATAATGTCAAATGGTTTCCGTCTATTTTCCTTTTACTAAATAATCCATCAGTTTGTGGCCTTTATCGAAATATCTTATGTTCTTCTTTCTGCAGATATATTCTGAATAAGAGGAAGCATGTGCGGTCCGCGAACCGCCCTTACCGCTTCTATACATTATATATGGGACTGGTTCTTCGGTATGCGTCTTCAATCTTATTGGTGTTGCGTGATCGGGGAGCACCAATACGCGGTATTTAGGGAATTTCTTGAGACCTTTCATGATTGTACCGACTACTTTTCCATCAAAGTCTTCTATTGCCTGGATCTTGTCTTTGATGCTTCCATTATGTCCGGCCTCATCAGGGGCCTCAACATGTACGTATACTATGTCACGTGTTTTCAGTGCCTTGAGTGCCGCGTTTGCCTTACCAATATAATTGGTATCTATATAACCGGTTGCGCCTTTTACATTAATTACATCAAATCCCGCGCAGATCCCGAGGCCTTTTGTCAGGTCAACGGCTGATATGATTGCGCCTTTAAGGCCGTATTTTTTCTTGAATGAGGGAACGGTCAATTTCTTTCCCTGGCCCCATAACCAGATACTGTTTGCTTTTGTTGTATGCCCCTTTAATATCTCTGTTGATTTCTCCATTAGCTCCCGGACAATATCCGCGCCTTTTCCATCAGGGAGATATGCGCCGATCTTCTTGTCGGTAATGTCATGGGGCGCAGTGCATTGCATCTTGTCTATCCCGTTTTTCCATATCATGAGATGGCGGTAGCTCATACCCGGATAAAAGGTCATCTCTTTGCTTCCGAGTTTTTTGTTTATATCCTTTATAAGGGTGCCTGCTTCTTTTGTAGCTATATGACCTGCGCTGAAGTCTTTCATGACAGCAGAGTCTCTGTTGCCTGATTTTGCAATATCCAGGGTCACGAGGTTGCATCTGAATGCGATGTCTTTTGGGCCGAGTTTTATTCCTCTGTATTCGGCTTCGATTGGCGCCCTGCCGGTGTAGTGTTTTGTTGTATCGTATCCGAGGATTGAGAGGTTTGCTACATCAGAGCCGGGATCCATGCCTTTTGGGATTGTCTTTATTTTTCCGACTTCGCCTTCCTGGGCGAGTTTGTCCATATTTGGAGTATTGGCCTTTTGGAGGCATGTTTTGTGTCCGAGTTCTTTTAGAGGCCGCCCGGCCATTCCGTCACCTACTAAGATTACGTATTTCATTTAATTAACTCGTGCTTTCTTGTTGGGGTAACTGTTTGTTAATTATCGAATTTGTGAGGGATATATTAACTTTTTTTTGGTGGGAAAGGGAAGAGATATTAGGAGAGAGTTATTTGATATTATGGGTTTTTATACTTGGTCATTGGATATTGATTATTGGAGATTGGATATTTTCTTTTTTTTACAACGAATATCGAATATCGAACAGGCAATTTCGAATTTCGAAGTGATGTAGTTTACTTCTACATTCGAAATTCATGTACTCGATATTCGATATTCGATATTCTCTGTTTTGTTTTTGGCCTTTGATTGTGTGAGGGTGGAGCTTTTGTGCAAGGTGTTGATTTTTCTTGATATTATGTTTGTTTTGGGTTATTATGCGGGGAATGGTTTTTGGGGTGCAGGAGGGGGAGGATCATGCTGAAGTTTCAAACATATCCGGACAAGATATTCGGGTCAATACTAGAGAAAAGTATGTCTCTTATGATTGACCTTCTAAGGGATTTAGAGGAAAATTCGCTAGATACAGGTATGAGTTCGGATAATCTCGAAAATCTGCTGCCAAATGCCTGCAGGGTATTCAATGCGGAAACAGCCACTAATGTCCTAAATAAAATATTGGTTTGCCACAGAGATAAATTATTTTATAAACTCAATGACTACCACAATCTTCTGCTGAATGACACATTACAGAACTTTTGTGACATTCACAATGACATGGTCCTCACTGCTGCCAATCACCAGGACAAAGAAGAAACATCCATGATAGGAGAAACACATGTTGAAAGAATCAATTTTGATGACCTGATTGCCATGTTCTTTTTTGATACTGATTTTCTACTAGACACAGAGACAGTTATAAATCTAGGGCTTGATAAAAGACAAATCCTGGGTATTCACGGAGAAACTTTCGGTATATCACAGGGGCTTGCGCCTCACCCTGAAGAATTGGAAATTAAACCGGATGACAATGACGAGGATGAAATGACAGAACACTCTAAGTTCTGGTCTGAAACATCAAAAGAATACCCGGATATGAAGGCATCAGACGAATAATCGCACCGTCAATGGCAGCCGCAGATCGGATCTATTCTTCATGACTCATTTCGAGCTTCAGCCTGCGAATCTTTAGACACCAATTTATAAAAACAATAAAAGTTACTCCTTTTCATTTTTGCTTTCTCCGTCTCCATCCAGTGAATCAAGCGGGCTATCAGGAGCACCGCTTAATTCTCTCATAACATGAAGATAGATCATGGTAGTTTCAATATTTTTGTGACCGAGTAGTTGTTGAATAATCCGAATATTGACCCCTTTCATTAATAAGTGAGTAGCAAATGAATGCCTTAGCGTGTGGACCGAGGCATGTTTTGGAATACCTGTTTTTTTCAATGCACTATGCATGGCGCTTCGTATTGCTTTATCACTTTTATGATGACGTCTCACCTTACCACTTCGAGGATCAACGGAAAGATTTGATGAAGGAAAAACATATTGCCAGTGCCATTCCTTTGCAGCATTTCGATACTTACGGGACAGGGCATAAGGCAAATATACTGCACCATGCTCTGAAGCAAGGTCTTTTTTATGCAAGATTTCTACTTTTTTCAGATGATCCAACAATTGTGTTTTGATTGATTCAGGGAATATTGTCGATCTGTCCTTGTCACCTTTAGAATTTCTTACAATAATAAGATTTCCTCCGAAATCAATATCTTTGACTCGCAACCTTGTGAGTTCCATCACGCGAAGGCCGGAACCGTATATCAGTTTCAGGATGAGAAGATTTTCACCTTCTATGGATTTGAAAAGCTCCTTGATTTCTTTAATAGTAAATACAACGGGCAACTTCTGCCCACGTTTTGCTCTCACTGCTTTATTCAAATCCTGCAGGTCGATTTTCAGCACGTTACGGAAAAAGAATATAAGTGCATTGAAAGCCTGATTCTGAGTAGAGGCGGCAACCCTCCTTTTTAAAGCGAGATAACCCAGGTAATCTCTAACATCTGATGATTTCAGGCTGTTGTCTATCTCCTTCTTTTTTACTTTTTCCATATATAAAGAAAAATCATTAATCCATTCTATGTACTTGCGCTCTGTACGGTAAGCATAATGCTTAATACGTATAGCTTGCCGCAACTCATCTATGTGCTTGGAATCGGCACAATGTTTTTTCTCTTTAACTCTGGAGGAATTATTCTCACTTCTATTCTTAAACTGATGCACATATAATGTAATGGCATTATTCGCTTGCTTAACCTGCCAATCCGCAATACTCTCAGTTGACGTTAAATAATTAATGAATTTCCGGACCTGTAAGTCATGGTTGAGATTTCTGTTAGTCGCTGAAAAAACTAAGAATTTGCTTGCCCAATGCGCGTAGAATGGGATATACTTTTCTTGGACAAGGCTATTTGAGCTCAGATAAGCCTGAAATTCAGGCAATATGGTTTTATTCATGTTCATGTCCCCTAATTGACACTATTACCAGGAAGTCGGAACTTCCGTTTATATGGTATTACAGAGAAAAACGGAATGTCAATGTTTGAGTTTCTATATAATATAGGAAGTTACGTTTTCAGTGAAAAATACAGGAAATACTGTAATTCAGATGGACCGGAAGTTCCGGGATTAATATGTTAGATGTAATGAAATAAATATGATTAAATCTATTTTTAAGCCCTTATCATATTGCAAACCATCTTCTTTCGATTATGACGGCTCTATTGAAGCGGGACTCTCCCTTCTTTCAAAGCATGTTAAGAAATCTACTTTGCATGCAGGACTGAAAGATGCTTTAATTGGTAAAGCCACCACTTCCGAAGTTAAGATATGGCGATATCGTCCATGGGGAGAAAATGGATTTGTTCCAGTTTTTATAGGTAAATTCATCCCAAGGAATGGTACGACAATGCTGGAAGGAGAGTTTAGACTCCATAAAGGATCAAAGTATATTTTTATTGCTTCTTTTATTGGGTTTATTGCATTCTGGATTGGAATTGCAGTTCGCGATATTAAATCGACTTCAGATTTTAATTTATTTTCCTGGGGATTGATTGCCATCATTATATTTATGATTGTTTATCTACATGTTTGTTATAGATTTGCACAAAAGGATTTAAAATATGTTGAAGACAAAATTAAGAAAATATTGAAAAGAGGAAACATCTAACAAATTGATGGTCTTGAATTCTCAACCGCAGGACCCTTTTTGATCTTATTTAGTTTAAGATGTGCAAATCGTTTTTATTGCTTGAAACGTCATACAGGTTGAGAATCAGACATCATAGCGTTATGCATAATAATTAAGTAGCAGCACCTATTTTTAATAAGGAGAATTATTTATGTTACCGAAACACCATTGCAATGCACTGATTGTGGTTATCTCTATTTTATTAGCGTTCATAAGTTGTTCAAAAGGCAATTATTCAGTCTACCGCTCAGCAATACTTAATTATTATCCGAAAGGCGGTTCTGAACATATCGTTGATCCGGTGCAAGAAATAGATCCAATCAACGATAAGGATGTTATTGTGTATATTGCTTTGGATAATCGTCAGCAAACATACAATATTGAATATAAGTTATTTAAGCCAGATGGTAAATTGTTTCGCAAATCCAATGACGTGATGAAGCAAGAGGGCCCTTTTCGTTCAATATACAATATGTATTGGATAAAAACTATATCTATGTCTATGTTCCCAGGGCAATGGAAAGCCGAAATATATATTGATGGTACATTAGCAAAAACTATGACTTTCAATTTTATTGAAAGAAAGCAATTACTTGATCAGTTTAGACAGTTTGCTAAAGATGCAAAGTACTATAAAGCTGGTGTCGAGATCAGAGAGCCAGTTTATTCGAGAACATTAAGCTCATTAAAAACATCATGGAATGAAAGTTATGGTATTGCAATAGAGAATACTATGGATAATTCACCTGCAAAAAAAGGAGGCTTAAAGCCTGGAGATATTATAATAGAAATTAACGGGGATAAAATCTATTCTATTCCCGAATGTGTAGATGCATTTGCCTACTCAAAAAAGCCAGATGAAACAGCTGTATATATATACCGTCCAACAACAAAAGAGTATAAAATAATAAAAATAATGCTTGAGATAATGACAGAAGCAGATTTGTTGTTTTTTGATGCAGCAGCAAACGACTTTCAAAAACACATTGAATGAATGAACGGGGACATAACAAAACAGTGCTGTGAAATCGAACCAGCTGAACCTTTTTTGCTCCGTTCATTTTGTGATGTTCAAAACGACTTTCAGCATGTTAATCTTATCAAGGGTTCGATTCACAGACTTTAGCGTTATAAGTAAAGAAATGAAAATTAAAGATCACACTGGTTTCAAAAGGCTGGAAAGATTCATAACA
>PJEL010002210.1_pt1 | contig 18267 bp, 15 predicted proteins | sample 1853271 | NCBI WGS metagenome assembly PJEL01 (sample SAMN08108733, study PRJNA415343) | Invertebrate metagenome, whole genome shotgun sequencing project. | host: Globobulimina | place: Sweden: Gullmar Fjord | collected 2015-08
TTTGTGAAAAACCCCCCCCTAAAGTTAGGGGGCTTCCTTAACGCTCAATGGGGTCTTTGTCGCTTCACTTAGAAAGAAAAGCCGGATTGAGCTTATGATAAAGCTAAGATTTTGGCCTTTCATCCCCAAGACTAATGCTTTTTTAGTCATAAAACAAAGGGGGCTTTCCCGGCTTTTCTAGTAATACGCTGCCAGTTGATTGTAATAGGCTTCTACCATTGGTATCGTTACCCAATCTGTTGAATGGCCCCATCAAGTAGACTGTGCCATTGATCGGACTCTTCCGTGGGCGACAGGGCTTGATTGACGATGAGCCAGTCGTCAATGTCTTGAGCCAGGGCATACTTTCCGAACAGATTGTAGATGGCGTAGTAAGCAAACTCGATAGGCTCAGGAAAGGTCAAGTCGTCATCCTGCATAGCTACGATTGGTTCCTGGTATCTGGCGGCGATATTTGCCAGGTCCCGACCCTGTCTGGCCGCCTCAAGCGCATCGGCGGGAAGTTGGATATCCACTTCCTGCCTGGTCCCAACCACCGTGTCGATATATCGGATTGTGCCCTGCGCATTGGCATAGTCGTTCCACCGACGTAGAGCATATTGGCACAACGTAAAATGAACTTGACGTCGTTGGGCAGTTTTTAGAGCGTAAAAACGGTTTGCCGGTGATTTCATAACAAGTTGATGGATACAGCCTTACATCGCCGCGTCAAATTCTGAGCGATACTTGCCCACCCCTGAAACACCTTCAAGGGCGATATCATCCATAACCAGAATCATAAAAGCCTCATCTGGCACGTTGTCATATTGGCTGACTATCCCATAAGCTGAGGCCCGAACAAAACCGAAACGAGGATAGTATTCAGGATGTCCCAGGACAATCACAAAAGGCTGACGACTCTCTCTCATTTCAGTCAGACCAACTTCGAGCCAATTCCTTGCTTCTGAAACTCCGGCAACACGGCCAGGGGAGCCAAGCCCATACCCCAAATCTGCTTCTTCTGGTTCTCAATCACGGCCGGGGTGAACAGAATATGCCCCACAATTTGGTCTTCCAAAAGAGCCACAAATGATATGCCTTTGGGGCAGGCTTGTCTGAGGGTATCAACCACATTGGCTTCCGCTGGTTGGTCAAAAGCGCGGGTATTAACGAGCCGTATCTGTTCTTCGTCACCGATTTGTTCTTTGCGAATGGTCATCATTTCTATCATCTCCAATGTCCTCATCATAGCATACGTACTCCTGGAAGTCTAACCCTCGACCAGCCGCTCAGAAACCCTTGACCTAACCAAAACAGACGGCTATACTATCTTCAAACCACACCGTCAGAGATAGACAGGCAAAATCCAAGCCTGGTCCAGACAATCGTTTTGAGGCGGAAGGGATTGAAGCCCTCGGCCGTAGACCACAGCAGCATGAGCCATCACGTTCTTTGCCCCCAAAGCTAACGTTGAGTTGGTGCTTGGCGGGCGATACGAAATGCTCTTTGACCTTGAGGCCCCGGTCGGGTCGCAGGGAGGGGAGGGTCTCAAGATATTGAGCTACCTGCCGGAAGAGATGCTTTCTTTTGAATGGAATGCGCCCTCTCACTTGCCCAATGTGCGACAGGAAAAAAACTGGGTTGTCGTTCAATTTGAAGCAGAGTCGGTAGAGCGAACAAGGGTCAAACTGACGCATCTGGGTTGGGGAGAGGGAGAAGAGTGGGACCAGGCTTTTGCTTACTTCACTCAGACCTGGCAGGTGGTTTTGGGCCGGTTGGCGCACCGTTTTTCCGCTGGCCCCATTGATTGGGACAATCCCTACAGGCCGGAAACCCAGCCGTAGATTGGTGTCAGCAAGAATGACATTGGAGAAGAAGATCAAGAGGATATTCGAGGATAGCTACAGCCTGGTAGCTCTCCAACCAGGCTGTAGCAGATTGAAGGTACTGCGTTCGGGTGAACCGCTTGTGTCGCGGTGGTAATCTTGATTTTTTCCTTTTCGCCATTGTCCGCGCTCAACCAAACTCAGCCAGCCGCCAGCGCAGCCCTGAAAATCGTTTCTCCCGTCGCCCCTCACTGACCGCTGTTTGGATGGCCTGACGCTGGCCCACAAGCACCACCATCTCTTTGGCCCGGGTGATGGCGGTGTATAACAGGTTTCGGCGCAGCATCACGTAATGCTGGCCCAACACCGGCAGGACCACCACCGGATACTCGCTGCCCTGGCTTTTGTGGATCGACAGGGCGTAGGCCAAATCGACATCATCCAAATCGTTAAAGCTGTATATAACCGGACGGTCATCAAAAAAGGCGGTCAGCTGCTTCTTTTCCGCGTCAATACCAACCACAATGCCGGTCTCTCCATTGAAAACACGGCGGGTATAGTCGTTGCGCGTCTGGATGATCCTGTCTCGCACTCGCAATACCCGCTCCCCTACACGCTGTTCCGGGCCGCACGGATTGAGAGCAGCCTGCAAGCGGCGATTGAGACCGTTAGCCCCAGCCTTCCCCCGTCGGCGCAGCGGGCTAAGCACCTGAATATCATCCAGGGTGTAGCCGAATTTGTCCGGGATGCGCTGGGCGACCAGGCTAACGATCAGGTCAGCCGCTTCCGGTTGGCTGTTGGCAGAGAAGAAAAAGAAATCCCGACGTTTATCTTCGATGACATCCTGAGGTAGCAGCGGCACTTGTCCTCGGTTGATGCGGTGGGCGTTGGTAATAATGCTACTCGATTCGGCCTGACGGAAAATTATATCCAAATGCACGACCGGCAGTACTCCCGAATGTACCAAATCCTGCATCACCACCCCTGGCCCAACGCTTGGAAGTTGGTCGGCATCGCCTACAATGACCAGATGTGTCTCAGGTGGCAAGGCCCGCAACAGGGCGTTGAACAGAACAATGTCTACCATTGAGGTTTCATCGATGATGAGAAACTGAACTGGCAAGCGGTTCTCCTGATCATATTCAAAGCGACCTGGCCCGCTTGCCCCCAAAAGGCGATGGATGGTCGATGCTTCGTGGTCACAGACTTCAGCCATTCGTTTGGCCGCTCGGCCTGTCGGTGCAGCCAGACGCACCAAACGTACTCCGGCCTCTTTGAGCAAAGCCAAAAGTGACCGAATAATCGTAGTTTTTCCGGTGCCTGGGCCACCCGTAATAATGACCACTTTACGGCTCAAGGCCAACTTCACGGCCTCACGTTGCTTGTCCGATAACTCTATCCCCGCAATCTGTTGGGGTAATTCCTTCACGTCGATTTTTAGGGTTGGCGGCATCGCTGCCAGGGCCAATAAGCGGCTGACCACACCCTGCTCGGAATGGTAAAGCCAGGGCAAATAGAAAACCTCTAGCGACTGGCCTTCCTCTTCGACGACAATGTTCGACTCCCTCATCAACCGTTTCGCTTCGACCAGCCGGGCAATGGCGGCCTCGACCAGATCAACCTCTACCCCCAGTAAGGCTGTGGATGCTTCGATCAATGTTTGGCCCGGAGCGCAGACGTGACCGCCAGCAATCATCTCACTTTGAGCATACACCACTCCGGCCTCGATGCGGGTTGGAGCATCATGGGGCATCTCAAGGCTTCTGGCAATACGATCGGCGGTCAGAAAACCGACACCGCGCAGTTCGGTCAACTTGAACGGGGTCATTCTAACCACCTGCTCGGCCTGATCGCCATACTCCTTGTGAATCCTGGCCGCCAACGCCGGGCCAACCCCAAGTTCAGTCAGCAACAGCATCAGGTCGGCTATTTTGCGCTGCTCGGCCCAGACCGGTTTGATTTTTGCCAGTTTCTTGCGTCCGATGTTCTTGACCGAGAGCAGGTTGTTGATGTCCCGATCCAAGATGGTCAGCGTATCTAGCCCAAACTTGTCAACAATATGGCGGGCTGTCCGCCGACCAATCCCCGGAAAAAGTCGCGATCCCAGGTAACGGATCAAACCCTCTTTGGTCGAGGGTCTTTCCAGAGCATAATTTTCCACCCGGAATTGCTCACCGTGTTCAGGATGTACCTTCCACTGACCAGAGATGAGAAGTTCCATTCCCTTAGCCAAGCCAATCATTGAGCCGACAATACGCATTGGTATCAGTTGGCCGTGCGGCTCAAAACTGACCACGCTGAAACCGTCGTCGCCCTGATAAATGATGCTGGCCACTACACCCCGCATTGTGTGAGTCCGTTGGCTCGTTTTGCGTGCTTCTGTCTTGGTAAACATAAAATCCTCAGTCCGGATTATAACAAACTTCAGGCTGCTTTGTAAAGCCAGAAACTCGTTTCGTCTATCTACCGAAAAATGTTGATGGTGAGAAACCCATTGAGCTAACTGATGCTTGCGATACGTAGTTTCGCCGACGTTATACGCTTGGGTTTCTCACCTTTCCTGGACACAGCCCGATCATAAAAGGCCACCCTCCGGATCGGCCTGCCGGTGTTGTGAGAACCCCGTTTGAGTGTACGGAAGCCCCGACAGTTTACAACGGGGTTCTCATAAGGAGAAGCCGTTTGAGTTTTTAATAAGATAAGATTCTAGACCTCCATTCCAAAAGTTTTTAGGGTCAAGACAACTTGTCAGACAAGCTATGGTGGGTTTCTCGCAGTAGATACATTTCTAACAACCATAACCTCGGTCAATGGGAGTGTAATGGGAGTGGAATGGGAGTGTCCTGGGAGTGTCTCCCAAATTACCCCAGCGAACAAAAGCCAAATCCCCCTCGCTTGAAGTAAGAATTACCCCAAAAACTTATAGGCAGCAGCACTAGCCTTTCATCCCCAAGACTAAGTTTTTAGTCATAAAACAGAAGGGGTTTTCTCAGCTTCTCCAATAAGAATAGACAAATCTGACAAAATCTAAGAGGCTGGTTTGAAATCTGTCTGTCATCGCTGTACCAACTTCCTCATCAGTCTTTATCCATGCCAGGCTTTGCCATTTGGCCCGTAACCATTGGAGGCAGAGCCATTCCCGTTCAGGGTATCCAATTCATCGCCGATGGTAGTGTGTGCTTTAACCTCATCATCTTCCAAAATGAATATCTCCACCGGCGTTTCCACCTGCCTCCCTTCAACCAGCAAGTTCAGTGTGGCTTCTATCTGCTCAGGGGTGACGATATCGGGCATCACCATCATCACGTAACAGTTGTCCCCATCAATGACGTGTAACCTGGCTGGACAAGTGAATGGCTCGATCTCAAAGGAGTTATCATCCACAATAAAGCCCAATTCATTCAGCATCCTCAATTTCCAGTTGGCGATGATTTGCTTATCAACCTCAATGTCCGGGGCATTACGTGCTTGAACGAGCAGGTTGGGACTGACAGTTTGTTGCCCTCTGGACCTCATATTAACCGGCAACGTCAACGAGGCCAGTTCTCGCCCAGCAGACTCGCCCCCATCAATCACTTGACCATCCACCAATATCCACCACTGCAAGGGCAGCGTTTCCTCATCAATCATCTGCTCGTCAATCAGGTGTTCGACCAGCAGGTCGATATCGCTAACCTGCTCCGGGTTAAACATCATCACTAGCTCATCCTCATAACTGAGCAGATACCCTCGCAGCGTTGGAAACAAGGCATCTCCCGAATCGGGTTCCTCAAAGCCATCGAACTTGGCCTTGATAATGGCCTCCAGATCGGTCTCAAGATGAATGTCATCAAGGGGAGGGTAGCTGGCACCCAGACCAAACAGTTCCAACTCGGGCTCAATCGGCCCAAAACCGGCCATAGCCTCCGTTCCCCTTCTGGCCCGAATGGGATTGCTGAAGTTACTCAACTGCTGATCCTCTAAAATGGTGGACCGACCGGCCCGTTGCTTCAGCCAATCTAGTGCCCCGGCTGTTTTTTCCCAGCCCCAAAAGGCCATTTTGTAGTACATAATCGCTTCGCTTTCCTGGCCAATGGCCCAGCCGGGATAATCACCCTGGGCGATCCACACATCAAAATCCTCAATATCAAGCAGAAAAACGACTGGCACGTGCTTGTTGACTCGAAAAGCCCGGCGTAAAGCATCATTGGCCTTTCGCTTAGGGCCATAACTGGCAAACAGAAAACAGGCGTAGGTGTAACTCCAAAGGGCCTGCGGCACCTCCGGCCGATGTTCGGCCAGGGCTCGTTCCAAAGCATCAAGCGTGTCGGCATCCTGTGAGGCAGCCTCTAACAGGCAGCACAGCAGGCAATAACGCATGCCTTGATTGTCGCCAGGATTCAGCTTGAGCATTGCTTCAAAGTGTTCAATGGCCAATCCAAACTGTCCAGATTTCCAGTAAGCCAGGGCCAAGGCGGATCGCGCTCGCATATATGGCCGGGTGCCGACACTGTACCACCAGTGAATATCGCTGCCCGATTCAACTACTTCCGGCCCCAATTTTTCCTCGGCCTTTTTGATCGCTTTTTGATAAAGCTCAATTGCCACCTCCAAGCGTCCCCTGATTTCCTCGGCTGACCCCCAGCAAAGATAAGCATCTGAGCAGTTTGGATCCAGTCTTAGAGCGAATTTGGCCCGCTGGATAAAGCGGTTGGGATTTTTCATAATGGCTCTCTCGTTGAGGTCGGTAAACAACCCATCGGCCAATTCGGGGAGATTGATTTTGGGAAAAGGTTGGGCATACCCTTGCCGGCCCCAGACATCACCGAGAGTCTCTTTCATCGCCGTGCCAAGCCCAAGCTGGTAGATAGCGTCCTCCAGAACTCTCAGAAACAGCGTTGCCTCGTCTTTCGAGGCAAAATCAAAGTTTGGCCCCTCAAAGAGTACTCCGAGGATGTCTTTGACCGCCATTCCAAAGGCCCGGAACTCAACGCCCGTCCAATTGCTGACCCGTTCGGAGATATAGTGGCGGTAGTTTGTTGAGAGGGAACGCCGGGGAATGTTCTGGCTGACAAAAAAGGAGCCAGCGACGGCATCCATATGCACCCTGATTTTCTGGCTGTGGGTAGCCATCTCATCGGTTAATTTTGTCAAGAGGGGAGAAACTTCTCTTTGAAACTGTTCCCACACTGCCTGGGATGATGCGCCAGCCAGGTCTGGCTCGGGGTTTCTATCCAGCAGGTGTTCCAGAAATTGGGGCAGTTCCGAGCCGCGTCCTGACTTCACTGCAAAGCCTGCCTCATGCGCAGCCTGAACCAGACGTTCTTTCAACTCATCAGACACATAAAGCGTGGTAGCCATTTGTCGTTCCTTTTGTTAAACTGACGTATTAATATATATATTAAATACAAATATAACACATATTACTATGTATTTACGTGTGGGTCAAATCTGGTTGCTCATTTCAGGTATAGCCTAAAATTCAAAATCTCCTCTACTACATTCGCTAGAGGGGCTTTTTTAGCAAAACAGTGGCCGTGGCCCAAGGTCGCTGTGCGGGGTATCGGGGTCGAGTTCGGTAAGGCAGGTACAATTTTTCAGTATCCTAAATGATTTTCTCGTACCTAAATGGGGGCAAAATGCGTCATTTGAAATACGCCAAAACAAAGAAACGTTCTTTACAAATGTATAATCAAGTGGCAAACTTGTCCAATTGTGAGGACAGAAGCTGTCCTAAATCACGAGGTGGAAATGCGCCATTTGTGGATCAGTATCGGGATGATTATAGGATTGATAATGTTGTGGGGAGGACGGTATCAGACAGTAGGGACATCGTGCGGTGAGAAAAGAGAAGAGACAGACCAAGAGGCGGGACAGGGCGACAAGATAAAGGCTAGTTCAGGAGAGAGAGCAGAGACTTGTCGGCCAGCATTGGAGAAGAGGGGGGAAGTAGAGAGAGAGGGGAGGAAGGCAACGTTCGGGGAGGAAGAGGAGATTGAGGATAGGTTGGACCGGTTATGCTGGAAAAAGGAAGCACAAAAGAGAACAGGGCTGGATGGGAGGAGATGAAATGGCTGGTTCAGTGGCCGCAGATTTGCAGAGCCAGATAGAGCAAAATCAGAGCCGTTTGCAGGAACTTGATACCTATCTGGCTTGGGGGCGGGGTACAGGGTCTGCCCCCGAACAGCCCGCCATAGCCAGCCTGGATTTGACCCGCGAAGCAATCTTGACCCAGATGAAACTGGATATATTCACCGCTCAAGAAACCTTACTTGATGAATTCATTGCGCTCGGCTACAAACCCGTTATGTGGGATGAAGCCGAAAAACAGGCCGCCGAACGACAACAATACGACAAACGTTCCACGGCTAAAGGTAAAAAAGGTCAACCACTTCCCACCAATGTGGAGACCTTATACAAAACCAAAGTGGTCAACATTGAGCGGGAAACAATCTTGATCAGGCTGTTGCAACAGCCCGGAGAATTTCTGCTTAATCACGAGCAGCGAATTGTGTTATCGGTTTTCCAACGATTTGAGAACAAACGCATGCAAGCCGCCTTTGAACGCTACTGTGTTTTTCTCAATCAGCAACGAGTTCGTGTCCCGATGGATGATGGAAAGCCCTGGCTGCTGCTATTTACTTACCATAAAGACAAAAAGCCCCCTTCATCTCGTGTGCAATTCAAATGACGCACTCCAGGGGGCGAAAAATCATTTATGGGGTTAACATACCAATTACGCATGGCTGCCGGCTTGCCGGCCAGAACCTTGAGGGCTGCAATTTGAATGATTTGATCATTATCAGGATTGGTGCCGGTTGTTTCAAGATCAAAAACAACATAGTCGTGATTAGCTTGGGATAGATTGATGAGCAGAGGTTGTGTCCAGGCATCGGTTGCAGTCTCATCACCAGCGGATTCTTCCTCATCTGTTTCGGATGCTGCAAACTGGCTGGTGCTGCCGGCCAATACGTAGCGGCCATCGGACAAACCAACAAAAAAACGATGCCGAAGCAGCTCTTGCAAATTGTCTTCGCTGACGTGTAGCCCTTTTTCACGGCGAAGCAGGCGACGAATTTGAATCAGGTTTAATCCTTCAGAGTAATCAAGCAAGAGCGCTTGAACAGCTTGCCCTAAAGGAGTTTCAGGAGTGAACGTTGGCATTTCTTATCCTATCCAATACCGGTACATCGCCAGCCACTCAGCACTATCCGGGTCTGGAGCAAGGAACTCCAATTCCGACAACGCGACCCGGTATTCTTGTTCATCTTTACGAACTTTGGCAATAATTCCTTGTCGTAGTCCGCTACGTGACTCATCAAGGCTAATAACCTGGACTGTTTCTCCCAAGGTGGTTGCTTGTAGGGGAAAATTCAAATTATCTTGTAACGTGCATAACACGCCCGAAAATTTCTCTTCCTCATCATAACAATCGACAATGGCTTCCTCAAGCAATTCTTCTAATCGATTTTTATCTGTCATCCCATTCCTCTTACAAATTTACACCCAACCGCTGAGCCAACTCGACCAAACCAGCCTCCTGATCATCGTAGCGAATGATAAGCGGACGATAATTCAACTGTCGCAAGCGGCGACGGGTGTTGGCGTCGATGGCCTGGACATAATCCTGGTCGTGAGGGGGACCGTCCACAAAAACAACGTGGTTGGGGGGATAGAAAAAGTCGGCTCGAGTGACGGGTTCGTCGCCATCGTAGATGGGTTGCTGGGCGACATCTGGTAAGGGAAGACCACGCTGGGCTATCGTCTGCAAGATTTCTCGTTCCAGGCTACTCTCACATTGGGCTAGTAATGTTTCCAGAGAAGGCGTATCCTGACTTGGCGACTCGATGGGGGTAATGGTCAATTCTGTCAAAGCTTGCAGCCAGGGCAGTATCAGATGCCGATTGAGTAGATGGTGATCGCGCTGGTTGTAGAAAGTACACAAGCATTCGTAACAAGCCCGTTCGCAACCTTCGGGTTCCTCACCATGTAGTAAAGCAATGGCTTTGCTGATAATATCAGCCAGACGAACTGGGTCAGTTAAGGCCTCTACAGCACCGGAACCACCCTCGGCTGTTTCGTACAGCACAATGGGTTTACCACCTAACGGACTATCTCGTTCTGACACAAAGCCACCGAGTTCATTGGCATCCAGTTCCAGTGCTACCGCCAAGGCTTGGGTAAAGGTATGCAGCAGGGTAATATAAAAGGCTTCAACTTGCTCTTCGTCCATACCTTCAGGTGGTGTCACATCCAGCGTGACTACATCGTGGAGTGAGTCATTATATAATACCACGTCACTGATAATATCTTCCGCTTGGCCACCTCTGAAACAATCACCGGGTTGACCCGGTGTGTTTGGATGATCGTCAATGGCCCGGGGACTGGTAAGCCAGCGTTGACACCGTTGGCAGTAGGCAAAGCCCAAAGGCTCATCATTGGCTTCTGACTGGCGGCTGCCGCGATTGGCGATAATCAGCCGACCATTATGTTCGTATGTCAGTTGCATGTAGAATAGGTTAGTAACCTGTTCCGCTTCAGGCGGGTTGGGAACTCGTCCTACATCAAAGGAACGAGTCGCAGTCCCTTGCTTGTAGTAAATTTCAACTTTGTAGCCTCGCCGCATACGCTCTTCTGCATCGGCGGTGATAGATTGGCGGTGGCGGGCAACCATATCCGGCATTGGCAGGGCGTGACGCAGAGGATGAGTCCCTGCCAGGTTTTCCTGACAGACTGCACACACAGCCCGATTGGCTTCCTCGCCAATATAAGCCGAGCGGCAGGTGGGACATACCAGCAGTAACTGGAAATCAGCTTGATTTTCTTGCCCTTCGACTACGCTCAGGCCAGACGTGGTGGGGCGGGCTTCAACCACCTCATAACGATTGCCCCGGTAGTAAACAAAGTTGCCCGGTGCATACTCACGAAGCGCGATGACCGGGTCGCGGCTGAGTTCATCTTCTATCTCACGGAAAGAGAGGGTGACAGCCTGGCGGGGAAAAGCATAGTTGGGCAAGAAACCTTGGCTGCCCAAGTAGCGATAGGTGTAGAAATCCTTTTTCCCCTCTCGCATTGCGGCCAGCTTGTTTTCGATTACATTACGTCGGTACTGCATCGTCCGGTCGGTTGACTCGCGGACGAGTTGCCGGTTGATTTCTGCCCACTCGGTGGATAGGACAGTGTATTCCCGTCGCCAGCGGCTAAATGCTTGATCCAGGCGATCAACAAATTGACCGACAGCCTGTCGCACGTAGCTTTCGTTAAACCAACTGTAATCTTGCATCTCTTGAGCAAAAGCAGTCTGGACGGCGGTCACAATGTCTTCGGTACGAGCGATGACAGCGGCTTCCATATTTCGGCGGAAATCGGCAAAGAAAGGGTGGCCTTGGGTATCGATATCGAGCAGATGAGCGGGTTGGGCCGAGAGTTTGACACTATCAGCACTACCTGCTCTGTGGGCCAGGGTTTCCAAGACCAATGCGTGGATATGGGTGCGGATGAGGGGTTCATTATCCAGCAAGAAGCGAGGGGGGCTAATGGCTCCGGCGATAATTTTCTCTGGTGAGCGGTAGAAATACTGGTCGTGCGGTCCCCGAAAGCTACCCACGCCACAAAATACAGTGATCAGGGCGGGTTGTCCTTTTCGACCGGCTCGACCAGCCCGTTGAGCGTAGTTACTGGGACTGGGTGGCACATTACGCATATAGACTGCTAAGAGGTCGCCAATATCAATACCTAACTCCATCGTTGGGGTACAGACCAACACATTTAAGCCATCTCGGTTTTCGCGAAAGTTTTCTTCTATTTGACGACGTTCACGTCCTTCAACCTGGCCGCTATGCTCTTCGGCTTTGGCCCGAGTTGTTTCAGTCAGGGCCCGGGTGTACTCCTGGCGAAAGTAGTTGTCAGCCAAATCCAGGGTATTCAAAGTTGAGCAGCGACTACCCGTACAAACATTTAATTGGCGAAAATGATGTACAGTACCGCACTTGGGACAGATTTGGTGTTGGGATTCGGTGGTGATACTTAACTGGGGCAAATCGGCCGGGAGCATATACAAATCTCCCAAACGACGAATATGTTCTTTCCTTAAGAAATCAACATCTTCACTGGCCAGTATTTGCACGATAGCTTGAATAACCTCGACCGCAGGTTGATAATCCAGGCGTAACGCCCGACGGGTCCAGGCGACCAAGGCAGTACTGCTATGGGTAAAGCGGTAGACAGTGGTATTTCGACTGCCGGTATTGGCCTCATCGCTGAAACCGATAGGACGTCGCCAGCCAATCTCTTCAAACAAAGCATCCGGTTCCAGCTTCTCCAGCACATTGGCCTGGAAGTTGCGGAAGTTGACTAGAGCCGGATGATTGAGGGCCAGCCGTTTACGCATAATGTCCAGAAAACCATACAGAAAATCGTAGCGTCGATCCGTCTCCATCTCTGCCAGAACAGGCACATCACGCCAAATATCAGCAGCCTCAGCCAAACTATCCAAACCATCATAGGTAACTACCAGTAAGCCCACATCTTCCAGATTTTGGTGGACGCGGCGGTGGGTTGCTTCCAAATCGAGCAAGGCCGCAAAGCTAAGATATTGGCGGTACTCCGCTTCCAGATTACGCCGTCCCCGAAAGCGACCTGTTTCTCGCCGGAAACGGGGCAAGGTGTCGGATGCTTCCATTGTGTCGTAAATACGCAGCCCCAGATCAGTGCCCACAGAAAGTGGCCCAGCAGCCTGCTGCAATGATTGATATAAGGCTCGTCGAAATTGAATACGGCGTTGCAAGCTGTTGAGGTGGGCTGCTTGGAGTGCCGTATCTTGCCGGTTGTCACTAAAAGCGATGACCTTGCGCTGATCCTGCGGCAAATTAGTTAGGGTGTCGGCAATGAGAACATCGGTGGCGGTGGAGCGGCCTACAGTGCCAAAGGTAAAGAGTTTGTTGAATTCACGGGGACGTCGGTTGTGGACGATACCGCAATTGAGACACAACAAGAAGGGGGTCCGCATGACGGTTACGATCAGATGATCGGGGTGATCACAGTCAGGCTCTAAACGGTTGCAGGTAGGGCAGTAGCTTTGCTCAATGGGCACGTTAGTCCGGTAGGCTTGCCGGACATTACCTGTTGGGGTGAGCCAGTTATTCGGCAGCGAAATATCGACTTCGGTCATTGAACCGGGATAAATGTAGATGGGGGTGCCTTCGTAGTCAACCGAATCAAGCTCGTGGGATAGCAAACTGCCATCTGCTTGTCGAGCGACACTGTAATATTCCTGACCACAGGCCCGGCAGAAGTTTAGAGGGAAGGCTGGTCGTTCCCGCTCTAATTGGTTGGCACAAGTGGGACAGGCTAGATCACCCCGGTCACTGAGGTGCGGCCCTTCGGCTGTGATACAACTGACAATGGCTCGCCCCTGGGAGAAGAAGGCATGTAAACGCGGTACCAAGCGGGTAACGAGTTGCCCATCAGGCTCAACGACTTGAGCCACCGTTCCCACCAGCAAGGCCGCCATTAGCTCTCGTAAAATTGCTTCACGGGAGGCCTCAGGTCGATAACGGCTTTGATACTCGTCTGCCAAACCGGGCAAACTGGCTGACCCGGCGTTTAAACGTTCTTCCAGAAAGTGAAGTGTGGACTGGTTGGCTAACGCTGTGCCTAAAGCTTGAGGATCAGGCACCAGAGATTGGGAGAGGGTTAAGGCGGGTTGGGCATTGGGTTGTAACCCGGGAATGGTGGGTTGAGCCGTAGGATTGAGCGATTTAGCCGGCAACAGCTTTTCTGCCAAGCGGGTGGCAGCTTCCAGGGTGCCATCGAAATCGGTAATGTCTGTCTCGGTAATCTGGATGGTAGCAGCCAGGTCGGTATCACCCTGGCCGGTGGTGGGTCGATACATCTCGCCAACGACGTGGGCGGGATTAAATGTTTCGCCAAAAAGCCGAGTGGCAAAGGTGGTGATAAGCCGGGCAGCGGTCTCTTCATCATTACTGCTGATGGTGGCACTGGTGGCGATACAACGCAGTTTACCGGTGGTGTTGGTGTGCTGTTTTAAGCGCCGGATAAGACAGGCGACGTCTGCCCCTTGTTTGCCGATATAGGTGTGAACTTCATCCAGCACCAAAAAACGTAACACCCCGGCATGGCGGGGTGGAAAAAGACGCCGATCTTCAAAACGGGTCAGCAGCAGCTCCAGCATGACATAGTTGGTCATCAGAATATCCGGTGGTGTTTCCTGAATAGCCTCACGGCTGATCAGTTCACAATCGTAGGGCTGGTCACGCCCTGTGGCTTCGCGATAGGCGACCAGGGCTTCATCGGGGTTACGTAGCGTATCGCCGGTGTAGAGAGCCAACTTTAGGCCGGAGCCGTGCAGCCGTTGGGCGAAATCGGCATATTGGCTGTTACCCAAGGCATTCATGGGATAAATGATGATGGCCTTGACCCCTTTTACACCTCGGTCTCGCAAGCGTAGACATTCTGAGACAATGGGAATGCCGAAACAGAATGATTTACCTGAGCCTGTGCCAGTGGTCACAATGGTGTTGGCTCCAGCCGTTTGCCCAGCAAGGCCGTTTTTTATGGCCTTGGATTGGTGACGATACAGTTTGAGCGGATTGCCACCGTCATCGGCGAAATGGTGCGGGGTTTCCTGGTGAAGTAGCCCGTTAGCAACCATCTCGGCAAAGGAGTCGCCGGGTTGAAAGCGGCGGGTCAGTTGAATATGAGGATCACGCCACAGGAGGGTTCCTTGACGTACCCGCTCCATAACCCACTCACTGATGGTGGGGTTGGTGAATTTTTGGAAGGTATGGACATATTGCAGATAGGTGTCTTGAACACTGCGCAAGGCGGCCAGTGGGTTGAAGAGAGCAGACGGAGCGTCAGTTGGTTCAGAAGCGGTTTGGGCTGTTTCAATATCGGATGGGATGGGTTGTGGCGGCAAGGTGCCACCGAGAGCGGCCATGAGAGCGGGTAAAAATGTGGCTTGCACGGGTGGTGACATTGAGCCAGTCAAAAGGACGCTATTTAGCACGGCTGGTGATCGTTGTTCGATGATGGTGCGACACAATTCAGTGGCAAATTTTTCTGTGACGCTCTCGATGCCACTGAAATTAAGCTGCAAATCATTTTCCGTCCACAACCGTTGCCCCAGTTGGCGAGCCACATCTAAATCGGAAAGATTGGGGTTATTGGTAGAAACTTGATGGATAGGCATTGTTTACTCCTTTGTTTGGGGATTCGGGGTTGGGGGTTCTGGGTTCATAATTGTTTTTCACTAATCCCGAATCCCGAATCCCCGATATTAGAACCACAACCAACAATCCTCTGAAAGTTGTTGTAAAAATGGCGATGGAATTGACTTGTCGTGAGTGACAAATAGATACCGCATGGCCCGGGTGCAGCCGACGTAGAGCAGGCGGCGCTGGGCCTGATGATGTTCGGCGATGTCCTGAGCATCCGTGGCCTCGGTTTCTTTGGGGATACGGTCGGCCTCGATATGGGCCAGGGCGACGATGGGAAACTCAAGCCCTTTGGCCGAGTGCAAGGTCAAGACTTTAACATAGCGCTCTTCCAGCTTGATATTTTTACCCGACATAAAACGAGCGGGCAACCCCTGTTTGGTTAAGAGTTGGGCGAAAGGTTGGCCCAGCCGTTTTGAAGGAACCAGAACGGCAGCGGCATTGATGGGTAGGCGTAAATCCTGAGCCGCCTGCCAAATTTGCTCAACCAGCCAACGAGCCTGATCAGCCGTGCCGTCAGCAGGGTAGACGGCTGGAGAAGGACCAATATGGATAAAGCTTTGCTGGACGGCTTCGGGGTCGGCTTCACCAGTCTCGGTCAACAGTTCGGCGGCGGCTGTGGCAATTTCTTTGGTACTGCGATAGTTGCGGCGCAGAATGCGGGTGCGTCCGGTAACTTTGAGTTGCTCATGCACGTTTTGCCAGCGAAAGCCCCGGTTATAGAGTGACTGGTTGGCATCGGCAGTGAGAAAGAGGCCAGCGGGGTTACGACATAACTCAACGCATAAAGCCAGAGCGGTGGGTGGCAAATCCTGGGCTTCATCCACAATCACATAATCCCAGCGGGTTTCAAAGTTGCCGGATTTAACTTCGGCTAGAGCCAATTGGCGTAGTTGGCCCCAAGTGCGTAAATGTTTATCTTCAAGATAACGTTGATAGCTGGTATAAAGCTGCCATACCGTTGAACGGAGCTTTTGGTCAAAAGGAATGCCCCGTCCGACTCGATTGGCCTGCAAGTAATCATCCAAACTGGTGCAATTTTGCCCTTCAATAATCCAATCGAATTCGGTGAGCAGGTAATCATCTCCTAGATTTTGCAGGGCGGCGGTAATGAGCAGCTTATCCAGATCGCCCATGGCCTGGGGCTGGAAGGCGGCCCGGGCATAGTTGAGGGCTTCAAGCTGACCCTCACGACGGGCCATGTTAAATTTTTGGCCGCTGCGTCGAGCAATCCACATCACGGTTGCGTCGATGGTGTCAATGCGGATAGATTTGGGCAGTTTGTCCTTAGGGCCAAGATGTAGGGAATCTTCTAACAGTTGGTGCAACAAGGATTGGCTAAAGTTGATCAGGGCGTTGGTGTAGGTGGTAAAAAGAATATTGGGCAAGGTATCGTTGTTTTGTTGGGTGTGGTTAATAATGGCCTGGGTCCGATAGAGGGCAATGGTGGATTTACCGGAGCCAGGGCCACCTTTAATCAAGGTAGGGCCTTTAAGCGCCCAATCGGCAAAGCGACGTTGGTCGTCATCCAGATGGAGCAGAAAACCACGCAGGGTTCCTTCGGCGTACTTTTCCAAATCTTCCGGTTTGAAAAGCACCTGATCGGGCTGACGGGCAATCTTTTCTACCGAAGGGGGCCACAGGGCATCCATCAAACGCATCAATATCTGATCGGGAATATCGGCCTGAAAAAGATCATCTTCTGTTTGACAGCGAATGAGGGCCGGATGGTGTTCTTCTGAAATGAGCCACTGGGCCAGCAAGGCGGGGCTTAGCTTACGGGGCAACTCTGCACTGGTGGGTTTAGTTTGGGTGGGCTTAAACCACTCTGGGTGATTAAGCCACTCCGGGCCAGGGCTTTGGCTGGGTTCCAGGCTGGCGGCCAGTTCCGGGCTAAAGGTCAGGCCGGGCTGATCTGCTGCCTCGGGGCTATAGTTGAAGCGCTGGTAAACACTGCCCCGCGGGCCAAGTGCGAGTAGTTGTACCACCTTGTTTTCGGGCAAGGCCGAGTAAATCAGGCGGTAATCGCCCAGCCGATACCGCCACAGGTTATCCCAGCCTTTGAGCTTTTTGATGGTGTTACCCCGGGGCGTCACCGGATCCTGGGCCAGCTCAGCGTGGGCCTGAGTGGCCTGCTTTTGTAAATCTTTGGGCAGGTCGATAAAGTTGGTATCGTAAGAGGGTTTATGGGTAATGAACCAGGTCATCGGTTGCTCCTCAGCGTCGTTTTCTTTTCTTGCGATTCTTTTTGCCCGGTCTGTTTGGTTTGGGCCTGGGTTTACGCTTTGTTTTGGCCGATTTGGGTAGGGTGCGGCCTGATTTACCCTGTAGCCGAGCAAGTTTTTGGGAGATGGCCCCAGTTGGGTTGGCAACGGCTGTTTTTACCTGTTGATAATGCCTTTTTAACCGAGTCACATAAGCCGAATCATTTTCCAGAACATTACTGACTAATTCCAATAGCATTTCGGCATGTTTGCTTTGCGAATTCATCGGATCGAGAAAAGGGCCAGCCATCTCACCATCGCGATTAAAGCCAAAACTGATAGCAGCCAGATAGCCCTCTTTCATTTGTTGTTTGCCGACAACGTTTAACATAACCCGTTGACAATCACAGCTAGGATCAGTACAGTAGGCCTCAACCAGGGCATATTCATCATCTGGCAACTGCCCGTAGCCGATGGTAGTCATTGTGCGAGTTTCCGCTTCACCCTGTTTGGGGAAAAGTGCTACAAATGGGATTGATGACATTTTTTCAACTCACCAGATATCACTTAAATCATCGTCTACGGCTTCTAAAAACTCTTCCTTGTTTTCCTTGAGCGTATCCAGCACCTCGGTCACGGTTTCGTTTGAAGTGCGCTCGGTTTCACCCATCCACTTGAAGAATTTTTTAAAGGAAGCCAGATAGGATTTGACATTGGTTACATTAGCCCACATCGCTTTACGGGGGAACCAACTGGAGAGAAAGGTAAATACATCATCGTCATTGGCTTCGTCCAGCCGTTTGAGCGGCTCGTAGTAGACCAAATAGTCGGTAAAGAAATCAATGTTGTCAACGTGATTTTTGATGGTTTTCCTAGCCAGACCCGCCTCTTGTAATGAGGCTTGAAAAGCATCAAGAATGGTTTGGTTGTAAGCCCGAATGGCCTCCACCTGTTTATCATAGTCGTTAGTATCGGTCATGAAGCACCTCCTGTATATGAAATTTTTTTATAAGCCAATTTATTACGTTTTTGGTTTCGTGA